>Ga0207657_10005402_pt1 | contig 13356 bp, 8 predicted proteins | sample KBSC33metaG_FD_184316 | JGI IMG/M metagenome (GOLD analysis project Ga0207657, IMG submission 184316) | Corn rhizosphere microbial communities from Kellogg Biological Station, Michigan, USA - KBS C3-3 metaG (SPAdes) (version 2) | ecosystem: Host-associated > Plants > Roots > Rhizosphere > Soil ... | reverse complement strand
CCGGGCGCGCGCCGAAGATGGGCGAACGCGATCCCGCCGGGCCGGACTTCGACCGCTGGAAGCGCGACCTCTGCGCCCGGGGCTGGGGGACGCCGACCTGGCCCGCAGCCTATGGCGGCGGCGGGCTGAGCCCCGAGGCCGCCCAGGTGCTGCGCCAGGAGATCCGTCGCGCCGGAGGGTGGAATCCGATCGGCTGGACGATGGGCGCGCGCATGCTGGGGCCGACGCTGCTCGAGTACGGAACCGAGGCCCAGAAGCTGCGCCACATCCCCCCGATCTGTCGGGGCGAGACCCGCTGGTGCCAGGGCTATTCCGAACCCAACGCCGGCTCCGACCTGGCCAGCCTGCAAACCCGCGCCGAAGACCGTGGCGACCATTTCCGGGTCAATGGCCAGAAGACCTGGACCAGCGGGGCGCAGCATGCCGACTGGTGCTTCTGCCTGGTGCGCACCGATCCGGCCAAGAAGCACGAGGGGATCAGCTTCCTGCTGATCGAAATGACCTCGCCCGGGATCGAGGTGCGGCCGATCCAGTTGATTTCGGGAAATTCGCCGTTCTGCGAGACCTTCTTCAGCGACGTGCGCGTGCCGAAGGAAAATCTGGTCGGCCCGCTGAACGCGGGATGGACCGTCGGGAAACGGCTGCTGCAATTCGAACGGCGGCGCAGCGAAGACGCGCCGGTCCGCCCCGGCGAGGCCCGTTCGATCGAGGCTGTGGCGATCGACTATCTGGGACGGGACGGGCAGGGGCGGCTGGCGGATGCGGACCTGCGCGCGCGGATCACGCGCCACCTGATGGATCGCAGGGCCTTCGCGCAGACCATGGAGCGCGTGGCCGCCGCCGACGCGGCCAAGGGGCCCAGCGCCGCAACCTCGATCCTCAAGAACGTTTCGTCGTCGCTGAGCCAGGAGCGGGCGGAACTCCTGGTCGAACTCATGGGCGATCGGGGCCTGGGATGGGAAGGCGAGGGCTTCGACCCTTTCGAGGTGACGACGGTGCGGGACTGGCTGTCGGGAAAGGCCACGACGATCTTCGCCGGGTCCTATGAGATCCAGAACAACATCATCGCGAAGCGAATGCTCGGCCTCCCCGATGCGACGCCCAAGTAACTGACAGCCACTCGCAATGGTGAAGCATGCGAGGCGAATGTCGCTTTCCGGAGAAGGATCAAGGTCCGCATCTGGCGCAAGGCAGGCAATTTGCGAAACTTAACATCCGCTAGCGCGGCTTCGGCCGGCACTTGAGGCAGGGTCTTGTCGTAGCTCCAGGCGCCTTCGCGTCGACCTGCCACCCACCAGCCAGACGGAATACAGCCATGCCCGCGATCACCGCCCGGGACGGCGTCGAGATCTTCTACAAGGACTGGGGCGAGGGTCAGCCTATCGTGTTCAGCCACGGCTGGGCGACGTCATCGGACCAAGGACGGCCCCTTGCACACGTGTCCTTGTAAGCGGCTGAAAATATGAGAGAATCGGGCCATCCGAGCGCTGCAGTAATTAATGAACAAAAGCAATATGTTATCCATTGACCCTTATCATGGACTGGACGGAAAGATTAACAAAATCAGTTAGTTATTGGGGGGAAGTGCAAATCGAGTGCACTCATCAGTCGCCGCGTGTTTCTTCGCAGTTTCGGTCCGTCCAGTCTGACTATGAGCCGCGCATTCCTGGGCGATTCCCGACTGAAAAAGAGACCTAGGCTGTAGGGCGCTGGGCGCTGATTTAGGTGGCGTCCGGCCCGTCTTCGACGCCGAGGTCCGGAGGAATGGGATCGCTCGCGGGAAAGCTGTCGTTGAGCGCGTCGTCCAGCAACTGATCGGCTTCGGTCCGGTCGCGGCCTCGCACCGGACGCTCGGCCTGAACAGGCCGCCGATGACGCGGGGGTGTCGAGGCCATGCTGTGTCTCCCTGCTGAGGTTGAGCCCCCGCGGCCGTCACTGAACTCTAGGCCGCGAGCGGGCGACGTCCATTGGACCTAGGTCTTGGTTGCACGGTTCAAAGCGCGAGCAGGCGATCTAGCGAATAGGTCCCGGGCCCGAACTCAGGGCCATCGTGCCTGCCGACCGCAGGAGCCGATCGTCAGGACCGGAAGCCGTGGTCCATCCACTGTTCGAAGACGCTCACCCGCTCCGGAGTCCAGGGTGCGTGTCGGGCGGCATCTCGCCGGTCGCGACGCGCTTGTGCACCAACCGCGCGTTGCCATGGTCATTGAACCCGTAGACCGGCGCGGGGTCGCACATCCAGTCGGCCTGATCCCGTGCGGGACCATGCACTGCCGATCCTGGTCCCGGAACAGCGGCCGGGTGTCGGTCGCGTACGACTGCGCCATGGTCGGGCTCCTCGTTTTTGGAAGGGCTCTTGGGGGTTAATCGCCGAAGCGGTAGCGGAGGCCGACGGTGATGAGCGAGGCCCCAAAATCGCCGTCCACCCGCCGGACGCCCGAGCCGAAGTCGACGCTGGGCGGACCCGGGTAGCGGTAGGCGAGCTCCCCGCTCCAGTGGTCGGTGAATGGGTGGCTGACCCCGAGGTGGATCTGGTAGGCGAAGACCGTCTTGTCCCCGTGCGGCGCGGCCCCGCTGTCGTCCGCCTTCACCTCGGCGATGCCGGCGCCGACGAAGGGCCGCCACCGACTCTGCGGCAGGAAGTCGTAGTAGCCGTTGAGGAAGCCGCCGAAGACCTTGGTGTCGCCGGACCCGGACTTGCCGCTGTCGTCTCGGGGGCGGCGAGTCCGATATCGAGGTACCAGCCCTGATCTCCGCGTTGGCGCCGGCGCGCAATCACCGTCTCGACCAGCGCGAAGGCCTGCGGGCTTAGATGACGGCTCGGCATTGCAAGGCCTCCACGGAAGGCCATGTAGGCGGCGTCGTGACCGGCAGGCGCCCAGGCGGGCTGGCCGGCCGCGTAGGCTCGTCCGGAGCGGGCAAAGCCGGTCCAATAGCTCATCATCGCGTTGGACAGCGCCAGATCCTGGGCGCGGGAAGGCGGCGCGGGCCAGTTGGGGGGCGGACGGGCGCCTGCGCCGACCTCCCCGAAGACGAAGGGGATCTCACTCTCGTGGAAGCCCTGCAGGTGGCGTGCCGCGGCGCCGGGATAGCTCTGATCGAAGTAGAAGAGATACGACGGCGCCCGCGCGGCGTGCTGGCGGACCATCCGCTCGGCGGCCCAGCCGAACAGGCCGTCTCGCGCGGCCGCCAGCGCGCTCTCCTGGATGTCGCTTGCGGGATAGAGGGCTAGGTAACGGTCGGCCAGGTCGCCGTAGCGCCGGGATACGGTCGCGCGATAGGCCGCCGCGTCGGCGGGCAGGGGCGGCAGCGCACCTTCGAAGGCGCGGAATTCACCGCTGTTGAAGCCTGCCATGAAAGGGACTGGGGCTTCCTCGCCGGCCTCGAAGCCCTCGAACACCTGCCGCGGCAAAACCCAGCCATCGACCGTGGCCTGGGGCGCATAGCGCGCCTTGCCCTGCGCTTCGACGATCTGTGCCGGGCTCATGGCCCTGAGCGCCTTGAGGTCGCCCGCGCCAGATTGCCGCGCGAAAGCCACACCCAGGGCTTCGGCCGACGGTGACCCGAACCGCGCCCGCTTCAGCTCCGGTGCGCTGGGCAGGTAGGGGCTCTCGGCGATCGCCCGCTGGAAGAGGCCGCGGGCCAAGGGACTGGTCATCAGCTGTGTGACGCTGAGCGCGCCGGCCGACTCGCCGAAGATCGTGACGTTTTTCGGATCGCCCCCGAAGGCTGCGATGTTGGCGCGCACCCAGCGCAAGGCCTGGATCTGGTCGAGCAGGCCATAGTTCCCGGAGACGCCCTGAGGCGACTCCGCGCTGAGCTCCGGGTGGGCCAGGTAACCCAAGGCGCCAAGCCGGTAGTTGACTGTGACAACCACCACGCCCCGGCGGGCCAGTTTCGTCCCGTCGTAGCGTTCGCTCGAAGCCGTCCCGTTGACCAGCGCGCCCCCATGGATCCAGACCATGACCGGCGCGCGGACCGCGTGCGCCGGCGTCCAGACATTCAAGTACAGGCAGTCCTCGCTCATCCGGGGCGGGTCGTCTGCGTAGAAGCTCCTTGGGCGGGATTTCGGCTGCCAGCAAGCCGGGCCGTAGCGCGTGGCGGCCAGGACGCCGCGCCATGGCCGAGCGGGCGCGGGAGGTGTCCATCGCCCGGGTCCGATGGGCGGCCTGGCGTAAGGCAGCCCGAGGTAGCGGGTGACCGCGCCCCCCAGCAGCGGCGCTCCGGTGACGGCGCCTTGCGCCAACCGAACATTCGAGGCGGCGTGCGCCGGGCCCCCGGCCAGCAGGGCGGCGGCGCCGACCAGCGCCGTCAGCGACCGACAGACAAGCGTTCGCATCGGGTCGCTCCTCTTCGTTGGCGGGTCTGGCCGGCGCCGCGGGGGGAGCGCGCCGCCGGCCGCGGGTCAGAAGCTCGCCTTGAGCTCCACCCCGACTTGGCGTGGCGCGCCCCAGCTCACGAACCGGGAGCCGAAGTTGTCCGACGAACTCATCCGCACGATGTAGTCCTTGTTGCCAAGGTTCTTACCGAACAGGCGCACCTGGTACTTGTCATCAGGGCTGATCCAGATCAGCGACGCGTTCAGGATCGTGTAGGCCGGTTGGGAGTCCGCGGCGTTGTTGAACTCTCGGAAATAGATTTTCGAGCGGTAGCTGACGTCCGCCAGGGCGCGGATATGGCCGCCCCACGGGATCGGGTCGCTGTCGTAGGTGACGCCGAGGTTGGCCGAAACCTTCGGGGCGTTCGCCAGATAGTGGCCCGACACGTCTTGCGGTCCCAGCGCCGGGGCCAGGGAATCGGTGTTGACGAAGTTCGTGAACTTGGCGCTGAGCAGCGAGAGGTTCCCGTTCAGGGTCCAGTGCGGCTCCGGCCGCCAGGTGCTCTCGAACTCCGCCCCCTGCACCCGCGCGGCGGCGGCGTTGGTGATCAGCGAGGTCAAGCCGACCACCTGGTTGAGCTGCAGGTTGGTGTAATCGTAGTAGAAGACGTCGGCGTTCAGCAGCAAGGTCCCGTCGAGCAGCCGGTTCTTCCATCCGGCTTCATAGGAGGTAACCTTTTCCGGCAAGAAGGTCTGGTTGCAGCCGGAGAGATTGAAGCCGCCGATCTTGAAGCCCTTGGAATAGGTCGCATAGAGGTTACTGTCGCTGCTGAGGTCATACTGCGCGCCGAGCCGCGGCGTGGTCGAATGGAACTGAATCTCGTTCTGTTGCAGCGGGCAGGTGACGACCGGAGGGGTGGCGCCGAAGGTCAGGAAGTTGCGCTGCAGATCGCTCTGCCGATCCTCGGAATAGCGCAGGCCCGCGATCAGCTTCGCCTTCTCCGTCAGCCGCCAGGTGGCGTCGGCGAACACCGCATAGGATTTGGTGATGTAGTCGAAGGACTCGAAGTCCAGCACGCTTTGCGCCGGGAGCGGGAAGATCCCCAGGTTGAAGTCGTAGTGCAGCTTGTCGTAGGCGTTGTCGCGCATGTAGAAGGCGCCCACCACCGCATCGACCGGTCCCACGGTTCCGGAGACGTTGAACTCCTGCGTGAAGGTGTTTGAGCGCGCCCAGCGGTGCGAGGGGAAGGCGCTGACATTGATCGCGTCGTCGTCGCGGTCTTCCTGGTCGGAGAGGCGCTGGTATCCGGTGATCGACTTCACCTGCAGGCCGGCGACCTTCCAGGTGATCGTGGCGGCGGCCGCGCCGTAGGATCGCTCCGCCCCGATGGGGTCATTGGAGGCGATGCGGCGAGGCTCCAGTGGCACGATAACGTTGGCGAGGTAGGGGTTCTTCGCAACCGCGTCCGCCGTCGGCCTGTTGAAGAGCGTGAAGTAGGATGTCGGGCCCGAGGCCTGCAGAGCCGTAGCGCTCAGGTCGACGGTGAGGTTGTCCAGCACGTCGACGGCGACCTTGAGGCGGCCCGAGTTGCTGCGGCCGCGATCGACGTCCTCGCCGCCCGGCAAGACGTTCTTCACGAAGCCATCTTCCCGATCCCAGTGGTCCAGGACCAGCCGCGCGCGGAGCCTGTCGTTGACCGGCAGGTTGACCACGCCTTGCAGGCGGCTCTCATCATAGGTGGCGTAGCTCCCGAGAATGTAGCCTTCGAACCTGTCGGTCGGGTCCTGGGTGACGAAGTTCACCACCCCGCCGTTGGCGTTGCGGCCGTAGAGGGTCCCTTGCGGGCCCCGCAGCACCTCGACCCGCGCGATGTCGATCTGGGCGAGGTCGCCCATCGACGGGCGGGGCTGGTAGACGCCGTCCACGTGGATCGCCACGCCCGGCGAGCCCTGGTTCAAGCCGACGCCGCGGATCGTGATGGCCGTCTGGCCGAGCAGGCGTCCGGCCTGCATGCTGGGGACGATGAACTGCAGATCCTCGGGCTGGGTGAAGCCGCGCTGCTGGAGGGCGGTGCCGCTGACGGCGGTGATCGCCGCGGGCACTTCCTGAATGTTCTCGGAGCGTTTCTGGGCGGTGACCACCAGCTCCTCGAGCGTGGCGCCGCTCGCGGTGTCGGCCTCGGCCGCCAAGGCGGGCGGAGCGATGAACCAAGGCGCCAGTGCAGCGGACGCACACAGCAGACTGCGGACGGCGTACTTCATGTTTCCCCCTTCGAGGCGCCCATCCGGTCAGCGGTCGAGCGCGGTGGCGCACCAAGTGTTTTTACGACTGAGGACCCAAATTTCTCTCGATCGTCAGTTCTGTCAAGAGATTTGACATTCGAGTGTATCAAATCCCGCGAATGGAAGGTCGCGGTTGACAACATCTATCAGGCGGAGGAAGTTTTGCACCCAAACGTAAAATGAGTGAGATCAGGTGGGACCAAGTCGAAACGGTATGGCGCTCGCCGGCGCCGCGTTGGCCGCGCTGGTCGCCGCCGGAGCGCTGGCCGCGCCGGCCCGCTACAAGCCCCCGCGCAACGGCTTTGGTCAGCCGGACCTGTCAGGCGCGTGGAGCAACGCCACCCTGACGCCACAGGCGCGGCCTGCGAAATTCGGCGGTCGCCTCGTGATGACGCCGGCGGAGGTCGCCGAACTCGAGGGCGCGGCGGACGAAGAGGTCCGGCGGGGCAACGAACGCAGTGACGTCAACGCGCCCGTGGTGAAAGACGGCTCGGTCGGCGGTTACAACCGTGGCTTCCTGGATCCCGGTTCGCGCGTGATGCGCGTGGGCGGCCAGCCGCGCACCAGCCTGTTCACGACCCCGGACGGCCAGATCCCCGCACCCTTGCCGGGCGTGGTCATCCCGGCCCTCGCGCGGCAGGCGGCGGCGATGGGGACCGTCTATGTGCTCGACAAGTTCGGTTCGGTGGGCGGCACGACCGAAGGCGACATCGAAGGCCAGGGCAAGAGTTACGACAATCCGGAGGAGCTCTCGCTCGGCGAGCGATGCCTCACGTCATTCGGACGCAACGGCCCGCCGCCGATGTTCGCGAACGGTTTCTACAACAACAACTATCAGATCGTGCAGAACCGGGACGAGGTGCTGATCGTGATCGAAATGGTCCACGATCAGCGCCACATCCGTCTCGGTGCGACGGACCACCTGCCGCCCAGCGTCCGGCCGTGGTTCGGCGATTCCCTGGGACGTTGGGACGGTGACACCCTGGTGGTTGAGACAACCAACCTGCCCAAGGCCCAGGCGTTCTACGGCGCCTGGGAGCACCTGAAGGTGACCGAGCGGTTTCGGCGGGTCGGCAAGGACCGCATGCTCTACCAGTTCTCCGTGGAGGACCCGAACGTGTGGTCGAAGCCCTGGGGCGGCGAGTACGAATTCGCGGCCCTCAAGGGGCGGCTCTACGAGTACGCCTGCCACGAAGGCAACTACGCCATCGTCGGCATCCTGGGCGGCAGCCGGGCCGCGGAGCGCGACGCTTCGGCCCCAGGACCGGCGACCAGCCACTGAGCCGCAGCGCCTGCCAGCGTCCGATGGCCTGGCGCGGTCCAATGCGGGTCAGGTCGGATGACGTCGCTGACCGCCCAGCCAGGTCTCGCTGACGCCGATCGCGCCGATACGGTTCGGCGAGACCGTCGTGGGGCCCTGGCGATCGCCGACAGGCCGCGATTGCCGGCGACGCAGATGGTTGGCTCTCCGCTGGAACCGCCTGGACGCGCCCCGAGGCCGACGAGGGCTCGGGCATAGCTCAGCGGGTTCGCTCTAAACCACACGCGGGGCTGGCGTTCAGCGGCGCCGGAGGCCAGCGCAACCGAACCCGCCCGCGAAGCTCGCGGGATAACCTCTGAACGAGAGCTGATCGTCAACCCAATCGACGATGGGGTGCACAAGGACCGCAAGTGTCCGTCGATCGATTTCCGCTTCAGGGGATCGTGGCTTCCGGGCTCGGGACGGCTCCTGGCGGCCCCCAAGCGGTCACTGGCCGCATTTTTATGCCAGGCGGCTTGACGGCATATGTCGAAGTGGGGATTAACTGCACTAAGACGTCAATTTCTGCGCCTACGGGCGCCGACCAGTCCCATCGCCGGTGGTGACTTGCGACGGATCACTGGAGGATGATGTGAGCCCGACCCAAGACGCCGCGGTAGATTTCGATCCGGTCGCGTTACGGGCGAAGTACCGGGCCGAGCGGGACAAGCGGCTGCGGAAGGACGGCACGGCCCAGTACCGTTCCGTCGACGGCGCGTTCTCGCATTTCCTCGAAGACCCCTACGTCGAGCCGGGGTTCACCCGCGAGCCGCTGGCCGACGAAGTCGACGTCGTGGTGATCGGCGGCGGGTTCGGCGGCCTGATGGCCGCGGCGCGGCTGCGTGAGGCTGGTGTCAAAAGCATCCGCATCATCGAGAAGGCCGGCGACTTCGGCGGCACCTGGTACTGGAACCGCTACCCGGGCGCGGCCTGCGACATCGAATCTTATGTCTACATGCCGCTGCTTGACGAGCTGGGCTACATCCCGACCGAGAAATATGCGCGCGCGCCGGAAATATTTCGCCACAGCCAGGCGATCGGCCGGCATTTCGACCTCTATCGGGACGCCTGCTTCCAGACTGAGGTGACCGAACTTCGCTGGAACGAGGACCTCGGGCGCTGGATCGTCTCCACCGACCGCGGCGACGCGATGAAGGCGCGGTTCGTCTGCATGTCGACCGGCCCTCTGCAGCGTCCGAAGTTGCCGGGCATTCCGGGCGTCGAGAGCTTCAAGGGCCACGCCTTCCATACCAGCCGATGGGATTACGCCTATACCGGCGGGGACGCGCAGGGCGGGATGAGCGGCCTCAAGGACAAGCGGGTCGGCATCATCGGCACCGGGGCGACGGCGGTTCAGGCTGTGCCGCATCTGGGGACGGCGGCCAAGCATCTGTACGTCTTCCAGCGGACGCCATCGTCGGTGGACGCGCGCCACAACCGGCCGACCGATCCCGCGTGGGCCGCGAGCCTGGCGCCCGGCTGGCAGCAGGCGCGCATGGACAACTTCAACCTGCTGGTCAGTGGCGGGGTCGCCGATGAGGACATGGTCGCCGACGGCTGGACCGAGATCCTTGGCGGCATCGGCGTGGAAATGCGTGTGGCCGGAGACGCGGTCCAGCGCCTCCAGCTCAATGACTTCCGGCGCATGGAGCGCATTCGGGCGCGGGTGGACGAGGTCGTGAAGGACGCGGCGACCGCCGAGGCGCTGAAGCCCTACTACGATCAGATGTGCAAACGCCCGTGCTTCAATGACGACTATCTGGAGACCTTCAACCGTCCCAACGTCACCCTGGTCGACACTCAGGGGCAGGGCGCAGAGGCGATCACCGAGCGCGGAATCATCGTTCAGGGGAAGGAGTACGAACTCGATTGCCTGATCTACGGCACCGGCTTCGAGTTCCAGACCGACTATGCGCGGCGGACCGGGTATCAGACCTTCGGACGCGGCGGCCTGAGCCTGTCGGAGAAATGGAAGGACGGGGTGTCTTCCCTGCACGGCATGACCACCCGCGGGTTCCCGAACATGTTCGTTCTGGGCAATGCGCAGTCGGCCAACACACCCAACTTCACCCACATGTTGAACGAGGCGAGCCAGCATATCGCCTACATCGTGAAGTATTGCGACGAGCAGCAGATCCGCGCGGTCGAGCCGAGCCAGGCGGCGGAAGACGCCTGGGTGGCGGAGGTGATGTCCTTCGCCGGCGTGCGCCGCGCGTTCGATCTGGAATGCACGCCGGGCTACTACAACAACGAGGGAATGCCTTCGGACACCAGCGTGCGGAACAGCTTCTACGGCGGGGGCCCGATCAAATTCATCGAGCTTCTGAAGGCCTGGCGCAAGCAGGGTGACCTGCCCGGCATGGAGGTTGTCCGAACCTGATTTCGGCGGCCGCAGCGTCCATCCAATCGAATTGGGGCACAGGAAAATGGCGATGATTCAAGTTGTGCGAGGCTCTGCGTTGCTCGCTTCGGCCTCCGCGCTGGCGATCCTGTCGGCGTCGCCGGCCGCGGCGCAAGCGCCGGTGGCGACCGCTCCCGCGCCCACCTTGGCTCCCGGCTACGCGGCACGGCCGCAGGCGCCCAAGGGCGCGCCGAACGTGCTGATCATCATGACCGACGATGTCGGATTCGCCGCGAGCAGCACCTTCGGCGGGCCGATCCCCACCCTAACCTTCGACGCCCTGGCCGCCCAGGGGCTGCGCTACAACCGCTTCAACACGACAGCGCTCTGTTCCCCAACCCGCGCAGCCCTGCTCACCGGCCGCAACCATCACTCCGTGAACGCCGGGGTGATCAGCGAAATCGCCACCGGCCGGCCAGGCTACAACGGCGTCCTGCCGAACGATGCGGTGACCTTTGGCCGGGTGCTGAAGGACAATGGCTACAGCACCGCCTTCATCGGCAAGAACCACAACACCCCGGATTGGGAAGCGGGTCCCGACGGCCCGTTCGATCGCTGGCCCAACGGATTCGGCTTTGACTACTTCTTCGGCTTCAACGGCGGCGAGACCAACCAATGGGCGCCGGCCCTGGTCGAGAACCGAAATCTCATCGAGCCGCCGACCAACGACCCCAAGTACATCCTCGACCACGACCTTGCCGATCATACGATCAACTGGCTGCGCACGCACGCCTCGGCGGCGCCCGACAAGCCGTTCCTGGTCTACTACGCGCCGGGCACGGCGCACGGTCCGCACCATGCGCCGCGGGAATGGATCGACCGCTTCAAGGGGCGGTTCGACCAGGGCTGGGACAGGATGCGCGAGGAGAGCTTCGCGCGGCAGAAGAAGCTCGGCGTGATTCCGGCCGACGCCAAGCTCACGCCGCGGCCGAGCCAGATTCCAGCCTGGGACTCGCTCAGCCCTGACCAGAAGAAGCTCTACGCCCGGATGATGGAGGTCTATGCCGGCGCTCTGGCCTACTCCGACAACCAGATCGGCCGTGTGATCCAGGAGATCGGGCAGGAAGGCAAGCTCGACAACACCCTGATCATCTACATCCAGGGTGACAACGGCGCGAGCGGCGAGGGCGGCCTGGGCGGGACCACCAATGAGATCGCCGGTCTTGGCGGCATCTACGAGCCCCTGGCGTTCACGCTTTCCAAGATCGACACCTTGGGCGGCCCCATGGCGTTCGGGCATTATCCGGTGGGCTGGGCCTGGGCGATGGACACACCATTCCAATGGACCAAGCAGATCGCGTCCCACCTCGGCGGCGTGCGCAATGGCATGGTGATCTCGTGGCCGGCGCGGATCAAGGATGTCGGCCAGCTGCGCTCGCAATTCGCCCACGTCATCGATATCGCCCCGACCCTCTATGACGTGATCGGGATCAAGGCCCCGGCCAGCGTCGATGGCGTGGCCATCAAGCCGCTCGACGGCAAGAGCCTGGCCGCGTCGTTCAGCTCCAAGACCGCCCCCGGCCGCGAACTCCAGTATTTCGAGATGTTCGGCAACCGCGCGATCTACGATCATGGCTGGATGGCGTCGACGACCCCCGAGCGCTATCCTTGGACGCCGGGCAAGGAGGTCGATCCCAAGAAATTCAAATGGGAACTCTACAACCTCGACAAGGACTTCTCCCAGGCTGATGACCTGGCGGCCAAATATCCCAAGAAGCTAGCCGAGTTGCAGGCGACCTTCGAGGAGGAGGCCGAACGGAACAATGTCCTGCCGGTGCAGGCCTCGATCTCGGATCGCATTGGCGGCGTCAACCGGCCCTATCCGCTGGGCGGGAAGAACGAAGTCCGGTTCCTTCCGAGCGCGACGCGGTTCCCGAACGGCGCATTTCCCGACATCCGCAACCGCTCCTGGAAGATCTCGGCGGCTCTGAAACTTCCGGCCGGCGGGGAGAGCGGGGCGGTCGTGACTCAGGGCGGCCGGTTTGGCGGCTGGGGCCTCATCATGCTGTCGGGCAAGCCGACGTTCGTCTACAAGCGATCGAGCCTTCCTGAGGACCTGTTCCGACTGGAGAGTCCCGTGGCCCTGGGCGCAGGGGAACACCGCATCGAACTGGTGTTCGCCTATAGCGGCGGCGGCGCGGGCAAGGCTGGCGACCTGACCATGAACGTCGACGGTGCGGAGGTCGGGCGCCTGCGGATTGAGCGCACCGTCGCCGGGGCGTGGCCCCTGGAAGGCGCGGCGGTGGGATGGGATAACGGCACGCCCGTCGTCGAGGACTATCGCGTTCCGTTCAAATTGCCGGGCGTCGAGCATGTCGACTTCAAGCTCAAATAGCCGCCGCTCGAGCGCGCCGTCCGGCATGATCTCCATCCCGGGCGGGACCTTTGTCATGGGCTCGAACGCACACTATCCCGAGGAGGCGCCTGAGCGGGAAGTGCGCGTGGCGCCGTTCTGGATGGACGTCGACCCCGTCACCAACCGCGCGTTCGCCCAGTTCGTGGCGGCGACCGGATATGTGACGGAATGCGAGCTGGCGCCGGATCCGGCGCTCTATCCAGACATGGACCCGGCGCTGGCGGCGCCCGCGTCGGCTGTGTTCTGGCCGCCCGAGATCCCGACTGCGCCGGAGCGGATCACCGACTGGTGGCGGCTTGAGGTTGGGGCCTGCTGGCGCCGGCCGCTGGGCGGCGAGAGCGGCCTGGACGGGCTTGAGGACCATCCTGTCGTGCATGTGACCTTCGCCGACGCGCTGGCCTATGCCGCCTGGGCGGGAAAGAGCCTTCCCACCGAATCCCAGTGGGAGTTCGCCGCCCGCGGCGGGCTTGATCGCGCGGACTATGCCTGGGGCCAGGTGTTCGAGCCAGGCGGAATCCCGATGGCCAACTATTGGCACGGGCGGTTTCCCTGGGAGAACCTGCTGGAGGACGGATTCCTCCGGACCTCGCCCGTCGGTACGTTTCCCCCCAATGGTTACGGTCTGCGCGACATGATCGGGAATGTCTGGGAATGGACTATGGACGCGTTCGACGAGCCGCCGCCGGCGGCATGCTGCG
>Ga0207657_10005400_pt1 | contig 13359 bp, 11 predicted proteins | sample KBSC33metaG_FD_184316 | JGI IMG/M metagenome (GOLD analysis project Ga0207657, IMG submission 184316) | Corn rhizosphere microbial communities from Kellogg Biological Station, Michigan, USA - KBS C3-3 metaG (SPAdes) (version 2) | ecosystem: Host-associated > Plants > Roots > Rhizosphere > Soil ... | reverse complement strand
CGGCAAATCGACGCTGCTCGAGGCGCTGGCGCGCCTGAGGGCGCATTCCGGCGTCATCCGCTTCGATGGAGTCGCCCTCGACGATATCGCCGAGGAGGCGCTCCGGGAGCAGGTTGCCTTCATCGGCCAGCGGCCGCGCCTGTTTGCCGGCACGATTGCGGAGAACATCCGACTCGGCCGGCCGACGGCGTGCAACACCGCGGTCGAGGCAGCGGCCTCCCGTGCGATGGTCAGCGATTTCACCCGCCGGTTGCGGCTTGGGCTCGATACGCCGGTCGGCGAGAACGGCAATGGCCTGTCCGGCGGAGAAGCGCAGCGCATCGCGCTGGCGCGGCTCTATCTCAGGGACCCGCGGCTGATCCTGCTCGACGAGCCGACTGCCCACCTCGATATTGTCACCGAAGGCAAGGTGCTCGCCAACCTGCTGCACTTCGCCGAGGGCCGGACACTGATCGTTGCTACCCATGCCGAGGCTGTCGTCGCGAAAATGGCTCGCGCCTACCGGATCGCCGGCGGCAAGCTGCTGCCGGCGATCCTGCCGCACCTGCCCGACGTGAGTTCCCTGAGAGGCGCGGCATGAGGGCCCTGTTCTCCTTCCTGCCCTTGTTCGCACTGCAGAAGGCCCGCTTCTTCCGGGCACTTGCGCTGTCGCTGCTGACACTCGCCGCCGGCATCGCGCTGCTCGGGGTCTCGGGCTGGTTCCTCACCGCCGCGGCGCTGACCACCGCAGGAGTGGCGTTCAACCTCTTCGTTCCCTCGGCTGGGGTCCGCGGCCTGTCGTTCGTGCGCGTCCTGTCGCGGTACGGGGAGCGCCTCGCCGGGCACGACGCGACGCTCCGCTTCCTCTCCGACATCCGCCGCTGGGTGTTCGGCCGCATGTTTCAGGCCATGCCCCTGCCCGGCAAGGGGCTGGCCCGGCCCGATCTCGTCAGCCGACTGGTCGCCGACGTAGACGCGCTCGATAACGCCTTTCTGCTGGCGCTCGGGCCGATCAGCAGCGCCGTTCTCGTCTGCGTCGCCATGTGTCTTGGCCTTGCTGCATTGCTGCCGGGCGTCGCGTTGGCCTATGGCCTCTGCTTCCTCACGGTGGCGCTGGTGGTGCCGGCCGGACTGGTCGCGGCGTCGCGCCGGCTGGGGACGAAGGTGCTCGCCGCTGCCGCGGAACTGCGCCGGGCCGTGCTCGATGGCCTCGATGCCCATCAGGATCTCGTCGCCCTAGGGCAGATCGACCGGGCAACGATCGCCGCGGGGACAGCCTCCGACCAGTTGCGGTCGGCACGCCATCGGCTCGCGCTGCTGGCCGCCGGCGCAACTGCGATGACCCAAGTGATCGCTGGCGCCATCATCGCTGTCGTGCTCTTCGGCGGACTCGGCGAAGTGCAGGCGGGCCGCCTCAGCGGGCCGCTGCTCGTCGGACTGCTGCTCGCCGTCGTCGCCAGCTTCGAGGCCGCGGCGCCGCTGGTCCGCGGTGCGGCGCGCCTCAGCGCTGCGGCAGCGGCCGCCGGGCGGCTAGAGGCGCTGGCTTCCCTGGTTTCCCCGATCGCCGAGCCAGGTGTTCCCGTACCGGTGCCGGCAGGCGGGACGCTGAGCTTCGAGCATGTCGGGTTCCGTTACGGAGCATGGCGTGCCGTGCTCGAGGACCTCTGCTTCACGGTCGCGGCCGGCGAACATGTGGCGATCACCGGCCCGTCCGGCGCGGGCAAATCGACCATCGCCAAGCTGCTGGTTCGGCTGGCCGACCCCGAGCTCGGCACGATCCGTCTGAACGGCATCGAGATTCGCAAGATGGCTTCTGCCGAGCTCCGTCGGCAGATCGCGCTGATGACCCAGGATGCGCCAGTGTTCAACGACACGGTCCGGGCCAATCTGCTGATCGGCCGGCCCGATGCCGACGACGAGATGCTGTGGCGGGTGCTTGGGGACGTCGACCTTGCCGGCTACATCCGAACCCTGCCCGGCGGGCTCGACACGCTGGTCGGGGAAGCCGGCGCCGGCTTCTCGGTCGGTCAGGGCCGTCGCCTGGCGCTGGCGCGCACGTTGCTGTCGCCGGCCGCGATCATCGTGCTCGACGAGCCCACCAATGGACTCGACCGCGACGCCGAAATCGCCTTCTTCGAAAACCTCGGGCAAGCCGCAGCGGGCAGGACCGTGATCCTCATTACCCACGCCGACCTGCCAGACGGCGTCGTCGGCTCGACTTTCCGCCTCGTTGACGGCAGGTTTGACTAGAGCGGGCCGGTCAGGGCAGCAGAGATCAGTGTGCCAAGTCCAGCCGCGCACGAACCAGGCTCGTATCGTCTTCGTGCCGCGCGACTGAGAATCCCAATTCGCGACAGAGTTGCTGCATCCTGCCGTTTTCGGCCAGTATCAGCCCGTCCAGAGATTGGATTCCCTCGGCGCGGGCCGTGTGGATCAGATGTTTCATCAGCGCGACACCGAGCCCGTGCCCCTGCAGGTCGCTACGGACCAGCACGCCGAATTCGGCGGCCTGGTGATCCGGATCCGCGGAGTAGCGGACGATTCCCCCCAGCTCGCCAGAGGCTTCCTCGAGCGCCACGAAGGCAAGATCGCGATCGTAGTCAAGCTGGGTGAGGCGAACCAGCAGCTCCGGCGAAATGGTCCGGACCGGCGCGAGGAAACGTCGCCGCATGTCCTCCTCGCTAACGCGAGCGAGGAAGGCTGGATAGAGGGCCACATCGACCGGCCGGATCGGCCGGACGAGGAAAGGCTCTCCTCCGCACTCGACCCGGGTGGCGAGCTCCGAGGGATAGGGACGAATTGCGAGTCTCGGATTGGGACCCGGCTGGCCAACCCGGGCGGGATCGATCTCGACCCGCGCATCCAGTGCGATCACGGCGTCATGATCGGCCAGCAGCGGATTGACATCGACCGACAGGATGGCGGGAAAATCGACCGCCAGCTGCGACAATCCGAGCAGCGCCCGGATCAAGGCAGCGCGATCGGCCGGCTTCTCGTCCCTGAAGCCGGCCAGCAGCTTGCTGATGCGGGTTCGGTCGATGAGGTCGCCGGCGAGGATTTCATCGAGCGGGGCCAGCCCGGTTGCCACATCGTCGACGACTTCGACCGATGTTCCCCCCGCGCCAAAGATGATCGTGGGACCGAAGATCGGATCGTCGCCAACCCCGGCGATCAGTTCCCGCGCATGGGCGCGACTGATCATCGGCTGGATCGAGAAGCCATCGGGCACCGCCCCCGCCACGTGCGCCGCGAGGCGCTGCGTGATCTCGCGGGCTGCCGCGACTGCCGCCTCGGCGTCCCGCACATCAAGCACTACGCCACCCACGTCCGACTTGTGCGACACGGTCTTTGACAGCAGCTTGACCACCACCGCCTCGGATTTGCCCAGCAGGTGCGCTGCCGCGGTTCGAACCTCATCCGGCGTCGTCGCCGTAATGATCTCCGGAACGACGATGCCATAGGCAGCAATCACCGACTTCGCCTCAGGCTCGGTGAGGATGGAGCGGCCCTCGGCTGCCGCAGCCGTCAGGACTCGTTCAACGGTGGCCCGATCGACCGCGATCTGGCCGGAGCTTGCCGGCACGCGCTCCAGCGAGCGGCGGAGTGAATTCCAGCGGGTCAACAGCGACACGGCCTCAGCCGCTTCGGTGGGGGTGTCGAAATTTGGTATGCCGGCCGCCTCGAGCACCTCCCGCGCCGGCTGGGCGGCCTGCTTGCCGAGCCAGCAGGCAAGTACCGGCTTTCCGGCCGCGAAACCCTTTCGAGCAACGTCGGCGACGACCTCCGCCGCGGGCCCGGGCAAACCCACCGCCGTCGGGCAGTTCATCACCAGCAAAGCATCGACATTGGCATCGACGGCAACGGTTTCGATGGCCATGCGATAGCGCTCCGGCGGGGCGTCGCCGATAATGTCGACGGGATTGGCGTGCGACCAGGTCGCGGGCAATTGCCGGTCCAGCCTCGCGAGCGTTTGCTCCCCGAGCGTGGCGAGTTCGCAGCCCTGGTCGAGCAACTGGTCGGCCGCCAGCACGCCGGCGCCCCCGCCATTGGTTATGATCGCCACCCGGCCGCGTGCCATCGGCGGGAAGCGCGCGGTAATGGCAGCGGCGTTGAAGAGATCGTCGAGATCGAGCACGCGGATGATGCCGGCGCGCTGCAGCGCCGCCTCGATCACCCGGTCGGCGCCGGCCAGGGCACCGGTATGCGTGTGAGCGGCCCTGGCCGCCTCCGCATGCCGCCCGGGCTTCACGGCGATGACCGGCTTGAGGCGGGCGGCACCACGGGCGGCGGACATGAATTTGCGCGGTGCCGGAATGGATTCGAGGTACATCAGGATCGCCGAGGTCTTGTCATCGGTGGCGAGCAAATTGAGCGCGTCGCCAACATCGACATCTGCCATGTCGCCGAGCGAGAAGACCTGCGAGAAGCCGATCCCGCTGGCAGCAGCCCAGTCGATGATCGAGGAGACCATCGCGCCCGACTGCGAAATCAGACCAAGCTTGCCCATCGCAGGCGCGATGTGGACGAAGCTCGCGTTCAGCGCCGCACGTGGCGACAGCAGGCCGATGGTGTTGGGCCCGATGACACGCAGCAGATAAGGGCGGGCGGCATCCAGCATGCGCTGACGAAGGCCGCCCTCGACCCCGATGCCCGCCGTAATCACCACGGCGAGCCTGGTACCGCGCGCCCCGAACTCGCCGATGAGACCGGGGACCGTCTCGGGCGGCGTGATGATAACGGCGAGACCCGGCGCTTCCGGCAGATCGGCCGCACGGGGGTAGCAGGGCAATCCGGCAAGAGAAGTGTGCCTGGGGTTGACGGGATAGACCCCGCCAGCGAACCCGCCGGCGATGATGTTGCGCAGAACGACCTCGCCAACGGAACCGACGCGATCGGAGGCGCCCACGACCGCGATCGAGCGCGGGTGGAACGCGAGGTCGAGATTGCGAACGGTCATGCTTCAATTCCCTGCAACGGAGACCGTTGCTCCGGCCCAACCAGCGCTAGCGCGCGCTGAAGTCTGCGGGACCCAGCACCGTAGCGCTCGTCGGCTCGATCCAGAGCAGATGATCAACGACCGACTTCACCCCCGCAACGTTCTCCACCAGCACATGCACCGCCTGCTGCTGGCGCTCGTCGAAGACCGTGCCCTGGATCGTCGCGACACCGTCCTTGACCGATGCTTCTATAAGGCTACCCGCCCAGGTCTGGTTCCTCAATTCGGTCTCGATGCGGGCCTCGATCTGAGCATCGGACAAGAGAGACGAGTCGGGCTGCATCACCAGGGGCGCCAGGGCGCGGAGCAAGTCGGAGCGCGACACGACGCCAACGACTACGCCGTTCGCAACGACCGGCAAGCGCTTGATATGCCGGCGAAGCATCGCCTCCACGGCATCTCGGAGGGCATCTTCGGGCGCACAGGTGACCGGCTCAGCCTGCATGACGTCCTCGACCGTGCGACCGTGCGAGCGAACATATTCCTCGGCGACCTTGCCGGTATTCTGGAGATATTCCAGCCAGCGCGGGCGTTTGATCTCGGTGTCCAGCTCGGTGCGACGCAGGAAATCGCCCTCGGTGACGATGCCCCTCAACCTGCCATTGGTGTCGACCACGGGAAGACCGCTGATGCCGCGGTCGAGCATCAGGCGCGCCGCCTCCCCCACCGTCGCCGACGGGCTGATCGTGATCGCCGGCGAACTCATGATGTCCTTGATGAGCATGATATGCCTCCAACCGCAGCATCGCATGTCGCTGCATGCTGATCACTTCGCATGGCGGGCGCCGGCCGATGTTGATCCCGATCAAGCACCGACCGTCAGGCAGTCGCCGGCTAGACGGTTGCCTCGGCGGTGGCGCCAAACGCGCTCGTCCGAGCGGCTCGAACGGACGTCTGCTCTCAGCCGATTGCACCGAACAGCCGCCCTACCCCGGCCGTGATCCCCATCGCAACGGCTCCCCACAAGACCACGCGCAGTGTGGGGCGCAACATCGTCGCTCGTCCGACCCAGGCGCCCAAGGCACCCAGCACGCCGAGAAGGAGCAGCGACACGAGGACGACACCTGCGATGACCGCTCCGTTCGGCAGAAGAAATGCCGCCAGCACCGGCACGACGGCGCCGACCGAGAAGCTTGCCGCCGATGCGAGCGCAGCTTGCACCGGTCGCGCCGTGGTCCGGGACGAAATCCCCAGTTCGTCGCGAAGATGCGCGCCGAGCGCGTCCTTGGCCATGAGCTGGTCGGCCACCTGCCCGGCAAGCGCCGGCTCCAGTCCCCGTTCGACGTAAATCTGCGCCAGTTCCTCGCGCTCGAACGCAGGGTCGCGCGCCAGCTCCGCAGTCTCGCGCGCCGTATCGGCCTGCTCGGAGTCTGACTGGGAGCTGACCGAAACATATTCGCCCGCCGCCATGGAGAGAGCGCCGGCAACCAGCCCCGCCAGTCCAGCGAGGAGGATCGGCCCTTTATCCGCCGAGGCGGCAGCGACGCCCACCAGCAGACTGGCGGTGGAAACGATGCCGTCATTGGCGCCCAGGACCGCGGCGCGCAGCCAGCCGATCCGGCTCACCGCGTGCCGCTCTTCATGTACCTTCAGGCGACTCACCCGACACTCCCCTGCTTGATCGGTGGACTAACCTACATCACCGGGTTGGGCCGGTCGCTTCAGTCCCGTGATCATCGCCCGAATAAGGTTTTCTCGGTGACGAATGCTGGCGACCGCCACGCCCACGAGGTGGGCAAGGACGAGCAGGAGCAGACCGTTGCCAAGCAGGTCGTGCAGCTTTTGGACGCCTTCGTTACCGAAAAACTGGTCAGTCGTCTGAAGGTAGCCCGTCGCCACAGTCGCCAGCAGAACGACAAGCAACGCAACGATCATGGCGCCACCCGCCGGATTGTGTCCCACATAACGCGCCTCTTCGCCCGTCGCGACATCGCGAAAATAGCGTAGCACCTCGGGCGGGCTTTTGACGAATTGCGAGAAGCGCGCATAGCGGGTGCCCAGCACCCCCCAGACCAGTCGGACGAAAATGAGCGCCCCGGCGGCGTAACCCGCCCAGTAGTGCAGATCGCCGCCGCCGTGCCGGGTGAGGAAGGCGACCAGAAAACTGGTCGCCAACCCCCAATGGAAAAGCCGCACGAGAGGGTCCCAGACGCGAACCAGGCCCGTGCGTGCCGGTGTTCTTACCGGCTCCACTCAGTTCTCCCCGGCCTCAGGATTGGCGACCTGCTGGAGCGTTTCGGCATTGTAGGCGACATTCACTTTCTTGCCGCCCTTGCCGATCGCATACACCTCATAGCATCCCTTCTCGGTCTTGATCTGCCGCACGGTCATACCGGCCGCCTTGAGCTGGGATTCCAGCTTTGCCTTTGGTTGGAACTTGGCCACGGACGCCGTGCTGCAGGTCGGGCCGGCGGCGAGCGCCGGTGTCACGAAAACCGATGCGGCGAGCGTAGCCAGGGCGAGGAAACGAATCATTGAGCCTACTCCGTTGGTTGGGAACGCCCGCCATCTGACGCATGCGGCTGACACCAACCTGAACCCGCACGAATACTTCGCTCGCCCGATGGCCGAAAGCCGACGCTCAGCCTGCCACACCCGCCACCGGGCGGGGATGCAGACCGGCAAGCAAGGCGATTTCGACGAGTGCAAAGGCGAGAAAGCCGATCGCCGGTGCGAAGCCGCCCTGCCCCGGCATCGCAAAGGCCATGATCGCTGCCAGGTTTATGGCCATGAGCGCGCCAAAGATCAGAAACGCGGGCGCCAACACCGTTCCCACCGAACGACCACGCAACAGCGAGATGCCGACGATGAGCTCCGCTGGGAGGAACAGTGACAGGTCGATCACGTGCACCGGGTTGGTCGGGAGGCCGGCAGCGGCGACGGCGGCCGGGGTTGTGCCCTGCAGCGTTGCCGGTACGATCACGGCCAGCCACAGCAGCCCGAAACCGATCGCCAAGACGACCAGGAACCAGCCGGCCAGGCGCGCGCCCCGCGAAGCTGCCTGCGACGGGGCTGCCGAAACCGCCAGCGCCGGCAGCATGAGACCCGCCGTGCTGAACGCGGAGAGGCCAAGCGCCGCGCAGTAGACGAGGAACAGCCGGTTGAAATGGATGTCGAAGGCGTAGATCGCGAAGGAATAGGCGACGAACATCGTGGTGCCGGAGAGCACCTGTACGCCCAGCGACCTGCACTGCCGCGCCAGAAAAATGCCGAGGACCAGCAGCGGCACGGCCACCACCAGGTCGACCCAGTCCTGAGCCAAGCCCTGTGCTGCCCAATCGACGGTTTCACCGGCGTAGGTCGACGGAAACAGGATCCCAGCCAGGGAAGCGGTGGCGACGAATATACCGAGCGGCGCGGCCAGCACGACCGGCCAGTTGCGTCGCGCCGTCGCGGGACCGCTCGAATTCGAGGCAAATCGGGCCATGGCGGTCCCTCCGTGTTCGCATGCGTCTCTCGGCGCCCTTGTCGGACGCGTCGTTGATCTGGCGCAAAGGGCGGCCCGGGGCGAGACGATGCGTTGGCTGCGCTGTCTGCCACTTGATCCCGATCAACACGGGATCGCCGGAGATGTGTCCCTGTCGCACCGTAGCTGAGCCAACTTCCTCAGCATCCACCAAGGGCGCCAGACGCCCTCTGCAATAGGAGACCAACCATGGCCGATACCGCGACCAAACTTCCCATCACCACGGGCTCCAAGACTGCTCCCGCCAACGTTCCGGAACATCGCCCGAGCGCGTTCGACACGCTGCGCCGGCAGATCGACAATCTGTTCGACGACCTGACGCCGTGGACCTTCCCGCTCGGCCGGACCGCCTTCAACATCGACCTTTCCCACCCGTTCGGAAAATTCGAGGTCGCGCCTGCGACCGACGTGGCCGAAAAGGACGGCGAATACGAGATCACCGCCGAACTGCCCGGCCTCGACGACAAGAACATCGAGGTAAAGGTCGCCGAAGGGACCCTCACCATCAAGGGCGAGAAGCAGGAGGAAAAGCAGGAAAAGAAGAAGGACTATTATGTCAGCGAGCGTCGCTACGGCTCGTTCTTCCGTTCATTCGCGCTGCCCGAGGACGTCGATGCCGACAAGATCGAGGCGAGCTTTGCCAAGGGCGTGCTGACGGTCAAGCTGCCCAAGTCGGCCCAGGCCCGGAAAGACGAGAAGAAGATCCAGGTGAAAGCCGCCTGAGCGGCAGGATTCAAAGGCAGCCTGCACCCTGCCGGCTGCCTCATTCTGCCAGTGTCCCCACGACATCAGGAGGCCCAATTGGCCAAGACATTGATCGTCTATTTTTCGCTTGCTGGGCATACCCGCCAGGTCGCCGAAGAGATTGCCCGCCTGTGTGGGGGCGATCTCGACCCGATCGTCGACGCGGCGGAACGCAGCCTGACGCCGATGCACCTGGCCTGGTTCGCGATGGAGGCAATCCTCCACCACAACATGACCGCCATCAAGGATGCGCTGCGGAACCCAGCCGACTACGATCTGGTGATCATCGGCACGCCGGTGTGGGCCGGTCACATCACGCCGCCCGTGCACAGTTATATCGAGCAGCACAAAGGTCGGTTGAAGCGGGTCGCGCTCTTCTGCACCGAGGGCGGGGCGAACGGCGAGATGGCGCTCGGCCAGGCCGAAAAGCTGCTCGGGATCAAGCCGCAGGCAACGCTCGTCGTCGCCGAACCGGCAATGAACTCCGGCGCCTACCGCGGCATGGTCGCGGACTTCGTGCGCAAGATCGAGGGAATCACGGCCGACGCCGCGTCCCCGGCCTGACGAGCCGAGCGAGGGCGAATTGGCCCCCGACCGCGTCTCAGCACCGCACGCCGCATGCATCCATGAGAGGCATCGTTTTCGCTCCGGAAAGGCAGGAACCCCGTGCAGATCACCCACACCAAAGTCGAACCGCAGCCAATGCTCTACGTCTCGGCCCGCTGCACCATGGAGCCGGCCCGCATCGCCGCGCAAACCGCCTCGGCCTTTGCTACCCTGGGACAGTTCATGGCCGCCCAGCACGTCGTTCCGACCGGGGCGCCGCTGACGGTCTATCGTGACTTGCAGGACCGCCAGGTGACGATGCAGACGGGATTTCCCGTCCGGCCGTCCGATCTTGCCAAGGCCAGCGGCGACGTCCTGGCCGGCAGCTCGCCCGGCGGGGATGCCGTCGAGGCTCTCCATCGCGGGCCGTACGCCACGATATCCGAGACCTATGCCGCGCTGGCCGCCGAACTGCAGCGGTACGACATCAAGATGGGACCGGTGAGCTGGGAGGTGTATCTCGGCGACCCCGCCAAGCTGGCGCCCGACGAGCTCACGACGCACGTCTTCATGCAAGTTTCGCCCGAGGACGCGGCCAGGATTGGGTAGCCGTAGCGCCGCTCCGGCAGGCCGGCAGAGCCGCCGGCGGCCAATCGCCGCGAGGGCCGCCGTGGCGCCGCCTTCGCGCTTGCTCGCGGCAAGAGCGAAGATCCAGAGAGCATCCGTCGTGTCGGGCGAGCGGCGGCCTGCAGCCTTCCGGGTCAGGTCGCTGGTGGAGGGACTGCACCGGCCGCCTTCGTGCCGTCCTGGATAGCCCAGTGATTCATCAGCGCCACCGCGATGATGCCGACGCCGAAGATCGTCAGCGTGAGGCTGATCAGCCAGCCAAGGACAGGGATGGCGCCAAGCACGCCGGCTGCCACGAGCCCGACCGCGAGGACGGCGATGCGGCGACCCCTGCTCTCCACCGGCCAGAGCGCACGAACCAGGCGCAGGCCGATGTGGAACACACCGGCAATGTAGCCCAGCCCGCTCAGGACGAGGGCGAAGAGCAGGATCAAGGGCAACAGCACGATACCGAGCAGCGACATGGCGGCAAGGGGCACCAACCCGAGCGCCGAGGCGAAGGACATGATGCCGAGCCCGAGATTGCGCCACGGCCGGGTTGCCGCAGCGGCCTGCAGCGAGGCAGAAACCCTCGGGCCCCACGCGATGAAGGCGGTGCCAACGAGGAACAGCAGCAGCCACCAACTAAAGCCGACCCATATGCTCGGCCAGAAGGTGCTGACCACGCCGGTGGCCGCATTGCCCGCCTGGCTGGCATAGTCGGGATTCTGCAGCTCCTGGTATGTTACGCGGGCGGCCGGCGCGACCGTCTCGGGCACCGCGATCGGCTTTGGTGCCCGGATCAGCACGCTTCCCGCAACCTTGGCATTCGGGCCGAAGGTGAGGTTCTGGCCGGCGAAGGTGAAATCGCCGGCGACGGCGCTGTCAAGTGTCAGGGATTGTGCGCTGACCAGCGCCGACCCAGCGACGGGGGCGGCGAGCGTCACCGTTGCTCCCGCGAGGCGCGCGTTGCCACCGATGGTGGCGGCGGGCCGGACCGATATGTTGTTGCCGGCAGCGCTGATCGAGCCGCCGACCGGAGCGGTGACATTGACCGAGAAGGCGGCAGCATAGAGGTTGCCGTTCACCGCGGCGCCGGATGTTGCATTCATGCCGAAGAGGTGGGCGCTGCCCGAAACGGCGCCGTTCAGGCTGACGTCGCTGCCGGCCATGAACGCATCGTGGGCAACTGGCGACTGAATGGTGATTTGCTGGCCGGCGGCATACTGATCGCCGCCGAAGCTGAAAGTGTGGACATCGGCGCCGAAACTGACGGCGGGGAGGATCGCCACCGCAAGGGCAACCAGGAACTTTCGCAACATGGGGGACTCCGCTCAAGGGTTCGAGTCGGGAACCATGCTGGCAGGTCGCGCCGAGGCGACGTTGATCTGGAACAAACCGCACGAAAACCGACGATCGCGTTCGGCAGCGATCACCGGACTGGTTCAGGTCTCCCGCGAGGGCGGCGTCGCCAGCTTGGCCCAAGAGGGACCGTCAGAGATGGCGAAGCGCGCATCCGCACCACGAGGGTACCCGATGCTATTCCGCCGATTGCCCCCTCATTCCCACTCGATGGTGCCGGGCGGCTTGCTGGTGACGTCGTAGACGACGCGGTTGATGCCGCGGACTTCGTTGATGATGCGGGTCGCGGCGCGGGCCAGGAAGCTCATGTCGAAGGGGAAGAAGTCGGCCGTCATGCCGTCGACGGAGGTGACGGCGCGCAGCGCGCAGACGAATTCGTAGGTGCGGCCGTCGCCCATGACGCCGACCGTCTGCACCGGCAGCAGCACCGCGAAGGCCTGCCAGATGGCGTCGTAGAGACCGGCCTTGCGGATCTCGTCGAGATAGATGGCATCGGCCTCGCGCAGGATCTCCAGCTTCTCGCGGGTGATGCCGCCCGGGCAGCGTATGGCAAGGCCAGGACCTGGGAACGGATGGCGGCCGATGAAGCTTTCGGGCAGGCCGAGCTCCTTGCCCAGCGCCCGCACCTCGTCCTTGAACAGTTCGCGCAGCGGCTCGACCAGTTGCATGTTCATGCGCTCAGGCAGGCCGCCGACATTGTGGTGCGACTTGATGGTCACCGACGGGCCGCCGGTGAAGGAGACGCTCTCGATGACGTCGGGATAGAGTGTGCCCTGTGCCAGGAAGTCGGCGCCGCCGAGCTTTTTGGCCTCTTCCTCGAACACTTCGATGAACAGCCGGCCGATGGTCTTGCGCTTCTTCTCGGGGTCAACCTCGCCTTCCAGCGCCGAGATGAATTTTTCCGAGGCATCGACCAGGATCAGCGGCAGATTGTAATGCTGACGGAACATCGCCACCACGCCCGCCGCCTCATCCTTGCGCATCAGGCCATGGTCGACGAGGATGCAGGTGAGCTGGTCGCCGACCGCCTCGTGGATCAGCAGCGCCGCGACGGAGGAATCCACACCGCCCGACAGCGCGCAGATGACCTTGCCCTTGCCGACCTGCTTGCGGATCGCCTCGACCGCGTGTTCGCGGTAGGCGCGCATCGTCCAATCGCCCTCGATGCCGGCAATGTTGTGGACGAAGTTCCTAAGCAGCCTGGCGCCGTCCGGCGTGTGCACCACCTCGGGGTGGAACATGATGCCGTACATCTTGCGCTCGACATTGCCGAAAATGGCGAAGGGCGAACTCTCCGACTTGCCGAAGACCTGAAAACCCGGCGGCAAGGCGATGACCCGGTCGCCATGGCTCATCCACACCTGATGGCGCTGGCCGGTGGCCCAAAGGCCGTCGAACAGCGGGCTGTCCTTCTCGATCTCGACGAAGGCGCGGCCGAACTCGCGATGGTTGGAGCTTTCGGCGACGCCGCCCATCTGCACGCAAAGCGCCATCTGGCCGTAGCAGATGCCGAGCACCGGCACGCCGGCGTCGAAGACGATTTGCGGCGCGCGCGGGCTGCCGATATCGGTGGTCGAAGCCGGGCCGCCGGACAGGATCACCGCTTTCGGATTGGTGCGCTTGAAGGCCGCTTCGGCCGATTGGAACGGCACTATCTCGG
>Ga0207657_10005397_pt1 | contig 13360 bp, 10 predicted proteins | sample KBSC33metaG_FD_184316 | JGI IMG/M metagenome (GOLD analysis project Ga0207657, IMG submission 184316) | Corn rhizosphere microbial communities from Kellogg Biological Station, Michigan, USA - KBS C3-3 metaG (SPAdes) (version 2) | ecosystem: Host-associated > Plants > Roots > Rhizosphere > Soil ... | reverse complement strand
GCTATGTCCGTTACTGGCACATCGCGTCATTTCGCTGCGGCGCGGAATTTGGTCGCTACCGGGGCATAGCGGACATTGGTCAAGCACGCACCAATCAAGCCCGATTTATGAGTACGCGCCCTAAAACGACGTCCCCGCCCGCCTCGGCTTTTTCTCCTCGACCTCGGCCTCGCGCGGCACCGCCACGATCCGCAGCGCGGTGATGCGGTTGCGCTCGCGGCGCAGCACGCGGAAGCGGAAACCGTGGAAGGTGAAACTCTGGCCGCGCTCCGGGATCGAGCGTGCCTCGTGGATCACAAGGCCGGCGACGGTGGTCGCCTCCTCATCGGGAAGATGCCAATCCATCGCGCGGTTGAGATCGCGGATCGGCACCGAGCCGTCGACCACCACCGAGCCGTCGGGCTGGGCGCGAACGCCGGCCACAACCACATCGTGCTCGTCGGAAATATCGCCGACGATCTCTTCCAGAATGTCCTCCAGCGTCACCATGCCCTCGACTTCGCCGTATTCGTCGACCACCAGCGCGAAGTGGGTCTTGCGGCGGCGAAACGCCTTGAGCTGTTCGGATACGGGCCGCATTTCCGGCACGAACCACGGCGGCAGCGCGATGGTGGAGACGTCGATCTTCGATGTATCGCCTTCGGCGGCGCGGATCGCGCGCAACAGATCCTTGGCGTGCAGCACGCCGATGATGTTTTCCGGTTTGTCGCGCCACAGCGGAATCCTTGTGTATTCGGTGGCCAGCACCTCGCTCACCAGTTCTTCCGGCGGCAGGTCGGCATTGATCATCACCATTTCGGTGCGATGAACCATCACGTCGGAAACCTCAAGCTCGCGCAGATCCAACAGCCCGCCGAACATGTCGCGGTCCAGCTTTTCCACCTTGCCTTCGTGATGAAGAAGATCGACGGCGCCGCGCAGCCGCTCGGTCGGCGACAGGATCGGCTGGTTGGCCCCGATCTTGATGCCCAGCGCTTTCATCAGCAGCCGGACGATCGCCTCGATCACCGTCAGCAGCGGTCCCAGCACGTACACCATCACCTTCATCGGGCGCGCCACCAGAAGCGACACCCGGTCCGGCGCATTGATGGCAATGGTCTTCGGCAGCACCTCGGCGAAGATCACGACCAGCACCGTCATCACGCCGGTGGCGTAGAGCACGCCGACTTCGCCGAACCAGGCCGTGAAGATTCCGGTCGCCAATGCCGAGGCGCCGATATTGGCGATGTTGTTGCCGAGCAGCAGCGCGCCGATCATCCGCTCCCGCATCACGAACAGGCTGGAAACCACGGCGGCATCGCGGTTGCCCTGCTTCGACAGCCGCAGCATGCTGGCGCGCGAGGCGCCGGTCAGCGCGGTCTCGCTCGCGGAGAAGAACGCGGAGACCAGCAGCAAGGCAATGACGATGGAGAATGTGAGCCAGTCCATGGCGTGAGTTTCACTTCATCTTTGGTTGGAGCATGATCTTTCGGAAAAAGCGGTTTCCACTTTGCGCTAACGCGGCCCTCCGGCTCCTCTTAGGTCTTGCGCGCCAGCCTCGCCTCCAGAAAATCGCGAACCAGCGAAGGCTCGACGTCGGGAGCGATCACGGCGCGGCCGACGGCGCCTAGCAGGATGAAGGTGAGCCGGCCGCGTTTGACCTTCTTGTCCTGCGCCATCAGCGTCATCAGCGCGTCGGCGTCCGCCAGCCCTTCCTGGGCAAATCCCGCGATGTCCTGCAAATGGGTCGGCAGACCGACCTCGGCAAGGTGATGTTTGACGCGCATCGCATCAGATTCGGCGATCATTCCGAGTTGCGCGGACAATTCCGCGGCCAGCACCATGCCGAGGGCAACGCCCTCGCCATGGAACAGCCGGTCGGAAAAGCCGGTCGCAGCCTCCAGCGCATGGCCGAAGGTATGGCCGAGATTGAGCAGCGCGCGCTCGCCGGTCTCGCGCTCGTCGCGCGCCACGATCGCAGCCTTGGCGCGGCAGGAGGTGGCGATGGCGTGCTCGCGCGCCGTGGTGCCGGCGAAAATATCGGCGTGATTGGCCTCCAGCCAGGCGAAAAACGCCTCGTCGCCGAGCACGCCGTATTTGGCGACTTCGGCATAGCCGGCGCGGAACTGGCGCGGCGACAACGTGTCGAGCACCGCGGTGTCCGCGACCACCAGAAGGGGCTGGTGAAACGCGCCGAGAAGATTCTTGCCCTGCGGCGAATTGATCCCGGTCTTGCCGCCGACGGAGGAATCGACCTGGGCCAACAGCGAGGTCGGCACCTGCACGAAATCGACGCCGCGGCGCAGGATCGCGGCCGCAAAGCCGGCGAGGTCGCCGACCACGCCGCCGCCGAGGGCTATCACCAGATCGTTGCGCTCGATTTTCGCTGATATCAGCGCCTCGCTGACCTGTTCGAGCCCGGCATAGGTTTTCGAACCCTCGCCTTCCTCGACAATGATGCGCGATGTGGCAATGCCGGCCTCCGACAATGAGGCCTCGGCTTTTTCCAGCCAATGCTTGGCGACATTGCGGTCGGTCACGATGGCAGTGCGCGCGCCGGGCCGCAGCGCGGCGATACGGGCGCCCAGCGATTGCAGGATGTTGCGGCCGATGACGATGTCATAGGCGCGCTCGCCGAGCGCGACATCGACGGTGACGGAATCGGAATGTTTCAAGGGCGCGGTCATGATGCTGCGCCTGTGTTGCCGTCGCCGCACAGAAGGGCGTGTAGAGCGTCGATGCATTCGTCGACGATTTTTTCGTGCGGCACGTCGCGCGACCAGATCGTCAGATCGGCGTGCTGATAAACCGGCTCGCGCTCGCTGATCAGGCGCCCGACGGTGGCGGCGGGATCGGCGGTCTGCAGCAGCGGACGGTCGGCACGGCGCTTCACGCGCTTCATAATGATATCGGCATCCGCCTTGAGCCAGATCGAAACCGCCTTGCTGCCGATCCGGCTGCGGGTCTCCTCGCGCAGGAAGGCGCCGCCGCCGGTGGCGATAACCGCCGGACCGCTGTCGAGCAGCCGCGCGATCACCCGCGCCTCGCCATCCCGGAAATGCGGCTCGCCATGGGTTTCGAAAATGTCCGGTATCGACATGCCTGCCGCCGCCTCGATCTCCATATCGGCATCGAGGAACGGCAACCGCAGCCGCGCCGACAGCCGCCGTCCGATGGTGGATTTGCCGGCGCCCATCATGCCCACCAGCACGATCGAACGCGCTCCCAGCGCCCGCGATATCTCGGCGTCCTGGGATGCGCTGGCGCCGGCCGGTGAGGCTGTCTCAGACATCGATTGAACCCGTCATCCGATTATCAAGCGGTCGCATGGCGCTGAGCCTCAACCCACAGCAAACGCCCGCCCCGCTCCAAAGTCTGGGCGACCTGTTCAGGCGGTTGTTCGGTCGGAAGCATGGCGTGTTTCACGGGCTAACCTTCCCTGGGCGCCACCTATACTACCCCCGCCGATACCGTTGCCAGAGACTCTTGCAAGGAAGGGGCGAACATGTTGGTAGTCGTGGCGTCAAACCCGGCGATCCCCTATGATTTCAATGGCTAATTCGCCGCCTAAGGCTCTGACATGCCCAGCCTGTTCCGCTTTCTGACGGTGGTCGCCGTGATCGGCGGGATCGTCTATGGCGTGATCTTCGCGCTGGCAAATTTCGTCAACCCGAAGCCGCGGGAAATGACCGTCACCATTCCGGCAGACAGGTTCCTCAAGAAATAGGCGCTAGAGTCTGATTCGCGGATGCGAGCGGCGGACGCGGCCTTACCTTTCCCATCGGGAGAGGTCGGCGCGCAGCGCTGGAAGCGCAGCCGTTATCGCGGAGACGTCGAAGGCCAATGCGTTCCAGCAAGACCTCAGATGCCAGACTGACAAATCTGTTCCTCGACATGCTCGCGGCGGAACAGGGCGCAGGGCCCAACACGCTCGATGCCTATCGCCGCGACCTGACGGATTTCTCCGAATTTCTGGCGCGCCGTGGCCAAGGCTTTGTCAGTGCCGAAACCCAAGGATTGCGGGACTACCTCGCCGATCTCGATGCGCGCGGCTTCAAGTCCTCGAGCGTGGCGCGGCGGCTGTCGGCGATGCGGCATTTGTTTCGCTTCCTGATGAACGAGCGGATTCGCAGCGACGATCCGGCGGCGATCCTGTCCGGGCCGAAGCGTGGCCGCGGCCTGCCGAAGGTGCTGTCGATTGGGGATGTCGACCGTCTGCTGACGCGCGCCAAGGCGCTGACCGAAATGCCGGAAGCCTCCCCGCTGCAGCGGCTTCGCGCGATGCGATTATATTGCCTGCTCGAAGTGCTCTATGCCACCGGCTTGCGGGTATCGGAACTGGTGGCGCTGCCGCTTTCGGCCTCGCGGCGCGACGCCGCCATGATCGTGGTGCGCGGCAAGGGCGACAAGGAACGGCTGGTGCCGCTGAACCAGGCATCGCGGCAGGCGATGACCGACTACCTCGCTGCCATCGAAGCGCTCAAGCCGGATAGCAAGAAAAACGCAGCAAGTTCGAAATGGCTGTTTCCCTCGTTCGGCGAGAGCGGACATTTGACGCGGCAGCATTTCGCGCGCGACCTGAAGGATCTGGCGGGATCAGCCGGACTGGCGCCGCGGCTGGTCTCTCCGCATGTGTTGCGTCATGCGTTCGCCAGCCATTTGCTGCACAACGGCGCCGATCTGCGCATCGTGCAGACCTTGCTCGGCCACACCGATATCTCGACCACGCAGATCTACACCCATGTGGTTGAAGAGCGGCTGAAGAGCCTGGTACGCGACCTGCATCCGCTGGCGGAGAAGTAAGACATCGCCTTGACTTCGGCGGCTTCGCGACGGAAAGAGCCATTTCCCGCCCGCCACCTCCTTAGCGTGCAATCGGCAAGACGGGCTCATGCCGCGTCGGAATGTGCGCTAAATAATTGAAGCGGCGTGCTTTATTGACGTGGAGCGGAATTCGCGTCGCCTCAAAGCGCGTTCCTATCTATATTGATTTGATGCCGGATCACATGCGCTCTTATCTCGATTTCGAAAAGCCCGTCGCCGAACTCGAAGCCAAGGTCGATGAATTGCGCGCGCTGGCGGCGACCGGCAGCGACATCGGCGATGAGATTTCGCGGATCGAGGACAAGACCGCGGAGGCGCTGAGCGATCTCTACGCCAACCTGACGCCGTGGCAAAAAACGCTGGTGGCGCGCCATCCGCAGCGCCCCCATCTGACCGATTTCGTCAACGCGCTGATATCGGAATTCACGCCGCTGGCGGGCGACCGCAAGTTCGGCGAGGACGAAGCGCTGATGGGCGGGTTCGGCCGCTTCCGCGGCGAGAGCATCTGCGTGATCGGCCAGGAGAAGGGCGCCACCACCGAATCCCGCATCAAGCATAATTTCGGCATGGCGCGGCCGGAGGGCTATCGCAAGGCGGTCCGGCTGATGGAGATGGCGGATCGATTTGGCATTCCCGTGCTGTCGATCGTCGATTCCGCCGGCGCCTATCCCGGCATCGGCGCGGAGGAGCGCGGGCAGGCCGAAGCGATTGCGCGCTCCACCGACGCCTGCCTGTCGCTCGGGGTGGCCAATGTCGCGATCATCACCGGCGAAGGCATGTCGGGCGGCGCCATCGCGATCACCACCGCCAACCGGGTGCTGATGTTCGAGCACGCCATCTACAGCGTGATCTCGCCGGAGGCGGCGTCCTCGATCCTGTGGCGCGACGGCACCAAGGCCCAGGAGGCCGCCACCTCAATGAAAATCACGGCACAGGACATGCTGCGCTTTGGCGTGATCGATTCGATTCTGAGGGAGCCGGCCGGCGGCGCGCATCGCGATCCCGCCGCCATGATCGCGACCACCGGCGATGCCATCGCGCAAGCCCTCAACGATCTGCGCAATCTGGATGCCGACATGATCCGCAAGCAGCGGCGCCAGAAATTCCTCGATATCGGCAGGAAGCTGGGCTGAGCCCGCGTTCCTGCGGAAAAAACGGCTAAAATGGCCGCCTAAAAGCCTTAATCCCCCGGCCTTTGCAAAAATCCGCCATTTCGGCCCCAATTAGGCCCAGACACCGATATTTAAGGTCTATTGACCACGCTTGGGCCGGAACCTGCTGCGACGCCTCGATCGGCTTGCGAGCGCGGGGCCCGAAGGGTAGTATTTTAGTCAATGGCTTCAGGGCATGAACGCTATGATTGGGGTGCGAAAATTGCCCGGTGGGTGTGGAGCTTTGCATTGATTTGTCGCTCGCTGGCACGCGCGCTCATCACGTCAGTCGCGCTCGCGGCGGGTGTGCTGCTGGCCGGCTGCAACAGCGACGAAATCTCGCTCGCCAATAACGCCAAGGCCAACCAGCCCGTTCCGGCGAAACTCGTTGCCGACATGACCGCCAAGGACATGGATCTGCAATCGCCGATGCTGGTGCGGCTGTTCAAGCAGGAGGCCGAGCTTGAGGTCTGGAAGCAGGATCGCTCCGGCCGCTTCGCGCTGCTGAAAACCTATCCGATTTGCCGCTGGTCCGGAGACCTCGGACCAAAGGTCCGCGAAGGCGACCGCCAGGCCCCGGAAGGTTTCTATTCCATCTCGCCGGCGCAGATGAATCCGCAGTCGGCCTATTATCTTTCATTCAACACCGGCTATCCCAACGCCTACGACAGGGCGCTGGGCCATACCGGCTCGCAGCTGATGGTGCATGGCGACTGTTCGTCGCGCGGCTGCTACGCCATGACCGATGAACAGATCGCCGAAATCTATTCGCTGGGGCGGGAATCCTTCTTCGGCGGCCAGCGCGCCTTCCAACTGCAGGCCTATCCGTTCCGGATGACGCCGCTCAACATGGCGAAACATCGCAACAACCCGAACATGCCGTTCTGGAAGATGATCAAGGAAGGCTACGATCATTTCGAGGTGACGCGGCAGGAGCCGAAGGTCGATTTTTGCGAAAAGAAATACGTGTTCGACGCGGCGAAGCCTGCGGATGCCAAGCGGGATCCGGTGTTCGACGCATCAGCCAAATGCCCGGCTTACGTTATTCCAGACGAAGTCGCCGACGCCGTGCGCGACAAACAGCAGGAAGACCAGGCCGAAACCGCCAAACTGATTTCGCGGGGAACGCCGGTCGCCCGCATCAACACCGGCATCGACGGCGGCATGAACCGGGTGTTCGCCTCGAAACTGCCCGACGGCAGCACCGGCTTGTCGGAAGGCGGTGAGGGCCAGGGCCTGTCGCTGCTGGCACTTTCCCGCGCGCCCGGTACCATTCCCTCGACGGTCAATCCGCCGCGCGGGCCGGTCACATCCCCGCAAGAGCCGTTGGTGGCCTCGATGGCACCGGCTCCAGCCCCCGCTCCTGCGACGCGGGTGGCAGCCGCGGCACCGAACGCGCAATCCGACGGGTTCTTTAGCAACCTCGCCCGCAAGATCGGCTTTGGCGGCGCCGCAGATACCACCGCGAGCGCGCAGCCGATCCCGGCAAAACCAAAGGTGATCGAGGCCAGGCGCAACGAGCCGGCGCCGAAGGCCACCGCAGCCCCTAAGACCGCCGCAGCCCCGAAGGCACCGGAGACCAAACAGGCCTCCGCGCATCCGCCATTGAAACCGTCGCTCTCCGAGGCCCCGCCAGCCGCACCCGCAGCTGCGGCGGCTGCGTCACCTGGCCTGGTCGCCGGCTCGCAGCCGATCGTGCAGGCGAATTCGTTCGAGAGCCGCTTCTCGGCGTTTAAGTAAGCCAATCAACAGCAGAATCGTAGCAACGCCTCACGCATACCTGCCGTGGCAGTGTTTGTACTTCTTGCCGGAGCCGCAGGGACAGTCTTCGTTGCGGCCGACCTTGCCCCAGCTCGCCGGATTCTTCGGATCGCGGTCGGCGGTGGCCGCGGGCACCAGAGAGGCGCTGGCGAACGCCAATTCGTCCTCGCCGGTATTGGGATCGAACTTGTGCGCTTCCATGGCCGGCAATACCGGCTGCTGGTCTTCCGGCGGCACGATTTCGACGCGCATCAGCTGCGCCGTCACCGCCTCGCGCAAGTGCGCGATCATCGCCTCGAACAGGCTGAACGCTTCCGACTTGTATTCCTGCAGCGGATCGCGCTGGCCGTAACCGCGCAGGCCGATCACCTGCCGCAGATGATCGAGCATGATCAGATGCTCGCGCCACAGATGATCCAGCGTCTGCAGCAGGATGGTCTTCTCGACGTAACGCATCACGTCGGGGCCCCACTGCCCCACCTTGGCCGCCATGTGCTCATCGACGCGGCTCTCGATGCGCGACAGCAATTCCTCGTCGGCGATGCCCTCTTCCCTGGCCCATTCGTCTACCGGCAGCTCGATGTCGAGCACGCGCTTGAGCTCTTCCTTGAGCTCGGCGACGTGCCACTGCTCGGCATAGGCATGTTCGGGCACGTGCTTGGTGACGACGTCCTCGACGAAGGCGCGGCGCATGTCGGCCACCGTCTCGGCGACGCTTTGGTCCTTCATCAGCTCGACGCGCTGGTCGAAGATCACCTTGCGCTGGTCGTTCTGGACGTTGTCGAATTTCAGCAGATTCTTGCGGATGTCGAAGTTGCGGGCCTCGACCTTCTGCTGCGCCTTTTCCAGCGCCTTGTTGATCCAGGGATGGATGATGGCCTCGCCCTCCTTGAGGCCAAGCCGCGTCAACATGGTATCGAGCCGGTCGGACCCGAAGATCCGCATCAGATCGTCTTCCAGCGACAGGAAGAATTTCGAGCGCCCGGGATCGCCCTGGCGTCCGGAGCGGCCGCGCAGCTGGTTGTCGATGCGCCGCGATTCGTGGCGTTCGGAGCCGATGATGTAGAGCCCGCCGGGCCGGGCCACGGTCTTCGCCGGCTTCGCACCCTTGGCCGGCTCGACCTCGATTGCATCTTCCGCCTTCAGCACGATCTCGCGAAAGCGCTCGACGTCGGCCTTGATGCGCTCGATCTTCGCGGCCTTCTCGGCCTCGTCGGTGATCCCTGCGGTCTCGTGCATGATCCGCATTTCGAGCGAGCCGCCGAGCTTGATGTCGGTGCCGCGGCCGGCCATGTTGGTCGCGATCGTGATCGCGCCGGGCACGCCGGCTTCCGCGACGATGTAGGCTTCCTGTTCGTGGAAGCGCGCGTTCAGCACCGCAAACAGCTTTGCAGGCTTGCCGGCGCGGGCCGCGGCATAAAGCTTCTCCATCGCGTTTTCGTTGCCGAAATCGATTTGCTTGTAGCCGTGCTTTTTCAGGTATTCGGCGAGCACTTCGGATTTTTCGATCGAGGCGGTGCCGACCAGCACCGGCTGCAGCCGGGCATTGGCGCGCTCCACCTCGGCCAGGATCGCGGCGTATTTCTCGATCTGGGTACGATAAACCTCGTCGTCCTCGTCGAGGCGCGCCACCGCCACATTGGTCGGGATTTCCACGACCTCGAGCTTGTAGATGTCAAACAGCTCGTCGGCCTCGGTCGCCGCGGTGCCGGTCATGCCGGCGAGCTTTTCGTACATCCGGAAATAATTCTGGAAGGTGATCGAGGCAAGCGTCTGGTTTTCCGGCTGCACCGGCTGGTGCTCCTTGGCTTCCAGCGCCTGGTGCAGGCCCTCGGAATAGCGCCGGCCCGGCATCATGCGGCCGGTGAACTCGTCGATGATGATGACCTCGCCGTCGCGAACGATGTAGTCCTTGTCGCGCTGAAACAGCGAGTGCGCGCGCAGCGCCTGGTTGATGTGGTGAACGACCGAGACGTTCTCGACGTCGTAGAGCGACTCGCCCTTGAGCTGGCCGGCGTCGCGCAGCAGGGTCTCGATCTTTTCCATGCCGGCTTCGGTCAGCGTCACCGTGCGCTGCTTCTCGTCGACGTCGTAATCGGACTTGTCGAGCTGGGGAAAGAAGGTGTCGATGGTGTTGTAGAATTCCGAGCGGTCGTCGAGCGGCCCGGAGATGATCAGCGGCGTGCGCGCCTCGTCGATCAGGATCGAGTCGACCTCGTCGACGATGGCGTAGAAGTGGCCGCGCTGGACCATGTCCTCCAGCCGGTATTTCATGTTGTCGCGCAGATAGTCGAAGCCGTATTCGTTGTTGGTGCCGTAGGTGATGTCGCACGCATAGGCCTGCTTGCGCTCGGCGTCGTCCAGGCCATGGACGATGACGCCGACGCTGAGGCCGAGGAAATTGTAGATCTGCCCCATCCACTCGGAGTCGCGCCGGGCGAGGTAGTCGTTGACGGTGACGACGTGGACGCCCTTGCCGGCCAGCGCGTTGAGATAGACCGCCAGCGTCGCGACCAGCGTCTTGCCTTCGCCGGTCTTCATCTCGGCGATATCGCCTTCGTGCAGCACCATGCCGCCGATCAGCTGCACGTCGAAATGCCGCTGGCCGAGCGTGCGCGTGGCCGCCTCGCGCACGGTGGCGAAGGCCGGAACCAGAATGTCGTCCAGCGTCTTGCCGTCGGCGAGTTCTTTGCGGAATTCGGCGGTGCGCGCTTTCAGCGCCTCGTCCGACAGCGCCGATATCTCCGGCTCCAGGGCGTTGATGGCGTCGACGCGGGGTTGATATCCCTTGATCCGCCGGTCATTGGCGGAGCCGAAAAACTTGCGGGCGAGCGCGCCGATCATGCCAAATTCCTGTTTCTGCGGTTCGGCGTTGCAGCCATGAAATGATCCACCCGGGTTGCCTATCAACTCATCGTGACGCGTCGCGGCACCGGCCCCGATCCGGGGAGTATCCGCCCAATGGGTGGGAATTCGGCAATCCGAGGTTCAATAGCCAAAAACGCAAGGAAATGCGCGCTATAGCCACCGACCCGGCTCGGGCAGAGATATGGCTGCGCCAGAGGCTTGTCAACGCGCCAACCTGTCAAGGATTTCATCATTTTGACTGACTTTTCGCGTTGCCAAGCCCACATGATTGGGCGAGTGTCCCGCCGCCCCGAACAGCCCCATCTTTGAAGATAAGGATTTTCCATGACCTCCCGGTTCCCGGAAATGAAAACCGGCCTGCGCTTCGGCCTCGCCTCCGCCGCCGTGACGGGCTGTCTCGCCGTGGTCCTGCTCGCCGGTGCTCCGCTGCGCGCGGAAGACGCAAACCCGGTGCTCGCCAAGGTCAACGGTTCCGAAATCCGCCAAAGCGACGTCGCGCTCGCCGAGGAGGAATTGGGGCCGAGTCTGGCGCAAATGGATCCCGCAACCAAGAAGGACAACGTGCTGGCGTTCCTGATCGACATGAAGATCGTCGCCAAGGCCGCCGAGGACAAGAAGATCGAAAATAACGAGGATTTCAAAAAGCGGCTGGCGTTCACGCGCAACCGGCTCTTGATGGACAGCCTGCTGGCGACCGAAGGCAAGGCCGCGACCACCGACGAGGCCATGAAGAAGGTCTATGAGGAGGCCTCCAAGCAGATCACCGGCGAACAGGAAGTCCACGCCCGGCATATCCTGGTCGAGACCGAGGACGAGGCCAAGACGGTGGCGGAAGAGCTCAAAAAGGGCGCCGATTTTGCCGAACTCGCCAAGAAGAAATCCAAGGATCCCGGCGCGTCCGACGGCGGCGATCTCGGTTTCTTCACCAAGGAGCAGATGGTGCCGGAATTCTCCACCGTCGCGTTTGCGCTCGAGCCGGGCAAGATCTCCGATCCCGTGAAGTCGCAGTTCGGCTGGCACATCATCAAGGTCGAGGAAAAGCGCGCCCGCAAGGCGCCCGATTTCGAGCAGGTCAAGGGCCAGATCGAGACCTATGTGACGCGCAAGGCGCAGGCGGATTACGTGGCGAAGCTGCGCGAGACCGCCAAGGTCGAGCGCATGGATAAGCCCGATGAGAAGGCGGCGAAGCCAGAGGCCAGGCCGGACGCTGCCAAGCCCGCCGATTCCAAGATGGCGCCTGCGAAGAAGTAAGGCCGCGTCGCGTCGTCCCTGCACAACGCATGCACACGCAGGGACGAGCCACGGTGGTGATTACGTCGCACGCCCTCTCCCGCCCGGACGATTGAGGTGATAAGGAGCGCTTCCTTTCCCCTCGAAGCCGGAAGCCCTGATGTCCACCGCCGTCTCCCCGCTCGCCCCGACCGACGTCCCCGACATGCCCGTGATTGCGGGCGTGAAGCTCGCCACCGCGGCGGCGGGTATCCGCTACCAGGGCCGCACCGACGTGCTGCTGGCGGTCATGGACAAGGGGACGACAGTTGCCGGCGTCTTCACCCAATCGAAGTGCCCGTCGGCGCCGGTGGAATGGTGCCGCGCCAAACTGAAAAGCGGCAGACCTTCCAAGGGAGGGTTTGCCCGCGCGCTGGTGGTGAATTCCGGCAACGCCAATGCCTTTACCGGCAAGACCGGGCGACAGTCCACGGCGCTGACGGCTGCCATTGCCGCCAAAGCGGTGGGGTGCAGCCCCAATGAGGTGTTTCTCGCCTCCACCGGCGTGATCGGCGAACCGCTCGACGCCACCAAGTTCAACGGCGTGCTCGGCACGCTGGCAGCGCAAGCCGCGCCGGGGGAATGGATCGGCGCGGCCAAGGCGATCATGACCACCGACACCTTTCCGAAGGTCGCGACAGCGACCGTGAAGCTCGGCAAGGCGAAGGTGACGATCAACGGCATGGCCAAGGGCGCCGGCATGATCGCGCCTGATATGGCGACCATGCTGGCGTTCGTGTTCACCGACGCGCCGATCGCGGCGGGGGCGCTGCAGTCGCTGTTGAAGAACGGCGTCGAGGACACCTTCAACGCGGTCACCATCGACGGCGATACCTCGACCTCCGATACGTTGCTGGCCTTCGCCACCGGGACGGCCGCCGCGAATGGCGCGCCGAAAATCAGCCGTGCCAACGATCCGCGCCTGAAAGCCTTCACCAAGGCTTTCCGCGCCGTGCTCGCCGACCTTGCCGAGCAGGTGGCGCGGGACGGCGAAGGCGCGCGCAAGCTGGTCGAGATCATCGTCGAGGGCGCCATGTCGAAAAAATCCGCGCGCCGGATCGCGATGTCGGTGGCGAATTCGCCCCTGGTGAAGACCGCGATCGCCGGCGAAGACGCCAATTGGGGCCGCGTGGTGATGGCGGTCGGCAAGGCCGGCGAGCCCGCCAATCGCGACAGGCTGTCGATCTCGTTCAACGGCATCCGCGTCGCCCGCCGTGGCGCGCGCGATCCGTCCTATGACGAGGCCGAAGTCTCACGCGCGATGAAGAATCCGAAGATCCAGATCCAAATCGCGCTGGGCCTGGGCAAGGGCCGCGATCGCGTGCTGACCTGCGATCTCACCAAGGAATACGTCGCGATCAACGGCGATTACCGGTCGTGAAACTATTGGCCATGAGTGGCACGGACCGGACCACATTTGCAGCGTCATCGTCCGCGAAGGCGGACGACCCAGTACGCCGTGCCGTTCGAGTTCTTGCCCCTACGCCTCGTAATACTGGATGCCCCGC
>Ga0207657_10005393_pt1 | contig 13363 bp, 10 predicted proteins | sample KBSC33metaG_FD_184316 | JGI IMG/M metagenome (GOLD analysis project Ga0207657, IMG submission 184316) | Corn rhizosphere microbial communities from Kellogg Biological Station, Michigan, USA - KBS C3-3 metaG (SPAdes) (version 2) | ecosystem: Host-associated > Plants > Roots > Rhizosphere > Soil ... | reverse complement strand
GTTGATCTCGAGCGCCACGCCGTGACGCGCCGCCGCCTCGACGACGGCTTCCACGTCGAATGGATAGGGCTCGCGCTTGAGAATGCGCCGTCCGGTGGGATGCGCGATGATGTCGACCGACGGGTGCTCGATCGCGCGCAGCAGCCGGTCGGTCATTTCCTGTCGATCCTGTGTGAAACCCGAGTGCACCGACGCGACGACGAGATCGAGCGCGGCCAGGCAATCGTCGGCGAGATCCATCGTGCCGTCGAGCCGGATATCGCACTCGATGCCCGCCAGGAGCCGGACGCCCGCGTCGCCATCGCGATCCACGGCACGGATTCGAGCGGCGTGCTCGAGCGCCCGCCGCTCGTCGAGGCCATTTGCCATCGCGAGCGACTTGGAGTGGTCGGTGATGGCGATGTATTCAAGCCCCGCCGCCTTGGCCGCCTCCGCCATCGCGCGGACGTCGTCGCGGCCGTCGCTCTCGGTGCTGTGCATGTGCAGATCGCCGCGAAGATCGGCGAGCGCGACCAGACGCGGGAGCGACCCGGCGGCCGCGGCTTCGATCTCGCCGCGCGCTTCGCGCAGCTCGGGCGGAATCCACTGCAGGCCGAGTGCTTCATAGATGTCGTGTTCAGTCGCGCCGGCCACGCGCGCATCGTCGGCGACGCGAAACAAGCCGTACTCGTTCAGCTTGAACCCGAGTCCGATTGCTCGATCGCGCAGGGCGATGTTGTGCGCTTTCGAGCCGGTGAAGTACTGCATCGCGGCGCCGCGGCTCTCGGGCGCCACGAGGCGCAGGTCCGCCTGAAAGGCACCGTGCATGAGCACGCTGGACTTCGTGTCGCCTTGTCCGAGGATTCGCTCGACCAGCCGGTACGACGTGAAGTCCTCCATCAGCGACGCGTCGGCGCCGGAGGCCAGGATGTCGATGTCGCCGCACGATTCGCACCCGCGCCGAAGGCTGCCAACCGGATCGATGTGAGCGTCCGGCGCGCGCTCCCGCAGATACGAGACGAGCGCGGCCGCGGTGTCGTGCGCGTCGGGAAGGAGGTGCCGTCCCGCGTGCCGTTTGCGCTCATCGAGCGCTTTGAGGATCAGCGCTTCCTTCTTGGCGCCCATGCCGCGGAGCGCGCGGATGCGTCCGTCGCGGGCGGCGTGCTCGAGATCGTCCAGCGTGCGGACGTCGAGCTCGCGATAGAGCGACGCGACGGTCTTGGGACCGACGCCTTGGAGGTGGAGCAGATCGAGAATGGTCGGCGGAAACTCCGCGAGGAGCTCGCGGTGAAACTCGGCATCGCCGGTCTCGGCAATCTCGCGGATCCGCGCGGCCAGGTCCTTGCCGATTCCGGGAATCTCGCGCAGTTCGGTTGCCGTCAGCGCGGCGAACTCGTGAGGGTGATTCGAGACGATGTCGGCGCCGCTGCGATAGGCGCGGATTTTGAATGGATTGTCGGCCTTGATTTCCAGCAGGTCGGCGATCTCCTGCAGGATGCGCGCGATCGCGGAGTTATCCAAGCCGCAGACCCTCGGCCTCGACGCGATACTCGAGCAGCTGCGCGCCCCCGGCGCACAACGCTGCTTGGATTGCCGGCCGTGCGGCCGGCGGACCGTAACAGAAGAGGCAGCCGCCGCCGCCGGCGCCGCAGACCTTGGCCGCGGTCGCGCCGGCGGCCATGGCGCGGTCGATGAGGCCATCGATCGCCGGCGTCGTGACACCTGGGGCGAGCCGCTTGCGGTTGTCCCACTCGGTCGCAATGTAACCGCCGACATCCTCCCACGCGCCGCGCTGCAGCGCGGTGCGCATGCCCACCGCCGTGTCGCGGATGCGCTCGAAGCAGTCGAAGATGTGCGGATCGCCGTCGATGTGCCGCTTGGTAATCTCCCAGTTGTTCGTCCCGGAGTTGCGCGGGGCGCCGGTATAAGCGAGAACGATCCGCTGCTCGAGCTCGTGCGGATCGACGTCGAGCGCGACGCGGCGGATGCCGTCGACGCGCAGCTCCACCGCTGCCACGCCGCCATACAGCGCGGGCCGGTAGTCCTGCACGCCGGTGGGCACACGAATCGTCTGACACTCGACGTTCTTGGCGACGCGCAGCAGATCCTCTGGCTCAGATGAAGCGCCCGTCCACTGCGCGAAGGCGCCGCACAGCGCGATCGTCAACGCGGAGGAGCCCGCGATGCCCGCGCCTGCGGGCGATTCGCCGCGCGTGACGACCGTGGCGCTCTCGACCTTGTAGTGGCGCGCGAGCCGCGCGAGGAGCGACAAGTCGCCCTCGCCATCCAGAGCCGACCAATGATCGGCGCCAACGTGACGCGCGGTGTCGATCGAGCGCAGTTCGATCCGGCCGTCCGTGCGCGCGTCAACGGTCGCATGCGCGCGAAGGCTGATGGCGGCGTTCAACGTCATCGCGCCATCGTGGAACAGATACAGCGGCCAGATGTCGATCGTACCGCCGGCCAGATCGATGCGAGTCGGAGCGGAAACGGTTACGGGCACGCAGACGATTATAGCCAGTGGTCAGTGGCCAGTGGCCAGTGGCCAGTGGTCAGTGGTCAGTGGACCGTGGTCAGTCGTCAGTGCCGGCGGCCGTCATCATCGCGACCGGCGCGGCGAGCCCGACCCGACGCCGGCGAGGCGCCCGTGCGCGGCCGCAATCACGGTAGAATTCCAACTCGTGTCTCCCACGACGCTTCGCCGCCGCATCGGTCAGCTCCTCATCGCGGGATTCAACGGCCATCAACTGCCGGTCGAGCTCAAAGCCCTCGTCCGGGAATTCGGCCTGGGCGGTGTGATTCTGTTTGCCCGCAATATCGCGGAGTTCGAGCAGGTCGCCGAGCTGTGCGCCGAGACGTCGCGTTTGATGCCGGATCTGCCGCTCTGGGTCAGCGTCGATCAGGAAGGGGGCCGCGTGGCGCGCCTGAAGGCGCCGTTCACGGAGTGGCCGCCGATGGCGACGCTCGGACGCAGCGGCGATGTCGCGCTGGCCGAGCGCTTCGCGCGCGCGCTCGCCTCGGAGCTGAAGGCCGTCGGCATCACGATGGATTACGCGCCGGTGCTCGACGTGCACACGAACCGCGACAACCCGGTGATCGGCGACCGCTCGCTGAGCGATCGCGCGGACGAGGTCGCGCGGCTGGGGAGCGCCATCATCCGCGTCCTGCAACACGAGGGCATTGCCGCGTGCGGCAAACATTTTCCCGGTCATGGCGACACCAGCACCGATTCCCACCACGAGCTGCCGCTCGTCGAACACGCGATCGAGCGGCTGCGCGGCCTCGAGCTGGTGCCGTTCCGCGCCGCAATCGACGCCGAGGTCGCGACGATCATGACCGCTCACGTGCTGATGCCGGCGCTCGACGACGCGCGTCCGGCCACCTTGTCGCACCGCATCGTGACCGGCTTGCTGCGAGAGGAAATGGGATACGGCGGTGTCATTCTCAGCGACGATCTCGAGATGAAGGCGATTGCAAGCGAGTACACCGTGCCGGACGCCGCGGTGATGGCGATCGAAGCGGGCTGCGACGGCGTCTTGATCTGCAGCGGCAATCACGACGTGCAGAGCGCTGCGCTCGAGTCGTTGATTCATGCCGTCGAGGGCGATCGGCTGCAGCGGTCGCGCGTCGACGATGCGGTGACGCGGCAGCGGCGGGCAAAGGAACGCTTTCTCGCGGCGGGTGCGGCGCAGCCGCTGCGTGGACCGGCGCTGCGCGCATGGCTCGGGCGCGGCGAGCACCAGGCGATCGCCGACGAGATGGCGCAGTTTCTGTGATGATCAAGCCCCGTGCGCTGCAGCCGGGCGATCGGCTCGCCATCGTCGCCCCCGCGAGCCCGTTCTCGCGCGACGAATTCGACGCGGGTGTCGAGGAGATTCGGCGCCTCGGCTTCGTTCCCGTGCACGACGAATCGGTGTTCGCGCGCCAGCGGTATGTCGCGGGGCCGGCGGAGCTGCGAGCGGCGGCGATCCATGCGGCGTGGCAGGACGCGTCGATTGCCGGCGTGATCGGCGTGCGCGGCGGCTACGGCAGCGCGCAGCTCCTGCCGCTGCTCGATCGCCGCGCGGCGCGATGCGCACGCAAGCCTTTCATCGGCTACAGCGATGTCACGTCGATCCTCACATTTCTCACCGTCGGCTGCGGCGTCGTCTCGTTTCACGGCCCGATGCTGGCCGGGAGGCTCGGACGCGGATCTGACGGCTACGATCGCTCATCGCTGTTGAACGCGCTGTGCCGCCGGGAGCCGATGGGCGAGTTGACCGCTCCGGCGCTGGAATCGATTCGCGGAGGAGAAGCCACCGGACCGCTCGTCGGCGGCACGTTGACGCAGCTGCTCGCGTCGCTCGCGACGCCGTTCGCATTCGATCCGCCGAACGGGCACGTGCTCTTTCTCGACGAGGTAGGCGAGCGGCCGTATCGGCTCGACCGCATGGTGACGCAGTATCGCCAGGCCGGGCTGCTCGCGCGCGCGTCGGCGGTGGTCATCGGCGAGCTGCCTCGGTGCGACGAGCCGTCGGGCGAGCCTTCGGCCCGTGCCGTGATGGCGGATCTGTTCGGCGATTTCACGGGGCCGGTCCTCATCGGGTTTCCGTCGGGGCACACGGTCGGTCCGGCGATGACGCTGCCGCTGGGCGTCGCCGCTCGCGTCGTCGCAGACCGGGCGCCGCGATTGGTGATCGAGGAGGCAGCGGTCGAGTAGCCATGACCATCCATCTGATAGGCGTGTGCGGCACGGCGATGGCGACCCTGGCCGCGCTGCTCAAGCGCAAAGGCTTCGACGTGCAAGGCTCCGATCAGGACGTTTATCCGCCGATGAGCGATTTTCTCGCGGCCGAAGGCATCCGGACCTTCACGGGATATCGCGCGGAGCACATTACATCCACACTGGATCTCGTCGTCGTCGGCAACGCGATCTCGCGCGGCAACGCCGAGCTCGAAGAGGTGCTCGATCGCAAAATCCGGTACTGCTCACTTCCGGAAGCGATCCGCGAGCATTTCCTATGGGGTGCGCGGTCGATCGTGATCGCCGGCACGCACGGCAAGACCACCACGACGTCGCTGACCGGATGGCTGTTGACGCAGGGCGGCGTCGATCCGAGCGTGCTGGTCGGGGGCATCGCGCGCAATTTCGGCGACGGCGGCTCGAGTTATCGCGTCGGACACGGCCGCGACTTCGTGATCGAAGGCGATGAATACGACAGCGCGTTCTTCGACAAGACGGCGAAATTCCTCAAGTATCTGCCCGACATCGCCGTCGTCAACAATGTCGAGTTCGATCACGCGGACATCTACGCCGACATGAACGCCGTGATGACGGCGTTCCGGCGGCTCGTCAATCTGGTGCCGCGGCGCGGGCTGCTGCTGGTCGGGCACGACAGCCCCGCCGCGCGCGAGCTGATTGGCGGTGCGGTGTCGCGTGTGGAAACATTCGGCCTCGAGGGCTCGCCGGCGTGGCATGGGCACGACATCGACACCGACGCGGACGGATGCCGTTTCCGCGTGCGCAGGCACGGCGCGCCATTCGGGGAGTTCGAGATGCCGCTGGTCGGCACGTACAACGTGCGAAACGCGCTCGCCGCGATTGCCGTCGCCACCGAAGTGGGTGTCAGCGTCGAACGGATCGCCGTGGGACTTCGGAGGTTCGCCGGCGTAAAACGGCGGCTCGAGGTTGTCGGCACGGCTGACGGCGTCACAATCGTCGACGACTTCGCGCATCATCCGACGGCGGTCGCCGAGACGCTGACCGGCATGCGCGCCTCGCATCCCGACGCGCGCATCTGGGCGGTGTTCGAGCCGCGCTCGGCATCCTCGTGCCGGAGTGTTTTTCAGGACGACTTCGCGCGGGCGTTCGCCGGCGCCAATGAAGTGCTGATCGCGCCGGTCTTCCGCTCGAAGCTGCCGGAGGCGGAGCGGCTGTCGGTGCCGCAGCTCGTGCACGACGTGAACGGCCGCGGCGTGTCGGCTCGTGAAGTCGCGTCGATCGACGAGATCATCGAGGTCATCGGCCGCGAGCACCGACCCGGCGATCTGGTCGTCATCATGTCGAACGGCGGCTTCGGCGGCATCCACCAGAAGCTGCTGCGGGCGCTCGCGTGAGCGCCGCGCGCATCGTCCCCGCCGGCGACTCGGTCCTGATCGTGGAGCTCGAGGAGCGGATCGATCCGGCGATCAACGCGAGGACGATCGCGATCGCGGAGGCGGTGCAGGCGCGCCGTCTGGCCGGCGTGCTCGACGTCGTGCCGACCTATCGATCGATTGCGGTGTACTTCGATCCGCTGCGTACCGACTACGACGCGCTCCAGGCGCTGCTCGAGGCCGAAGCGGACGGCGCGATCGCCGACGCAGCCAGCCCGCGGCCGCCGGTGCGCATCCCCGTCTGCTACGGCGGCGATCTGGGCCCCGACCTCGAGGCGATTGCGGCCTTCGCGTCGATGCGCGCGGACGAGGTCATCAGCCTGCACTGCGCGCGTACATATCGCGTCTTCATGCTCGGTTTCGTGGCCGGCTTCGCCTATATGGGGATTGTCGACGAGCGGATCGCCGCGCCGCGTCAGTCCACACCGCGCGTGCGCGTGCCGGCGGGATCGGTCGGCATCGCGGGCATGCAGACGGGCGTGTACCCCGCGGAGACTCCGGGCGGATGGAACATCGTCGGCAGGACCGCGGCCAAGCCGTTCGACCCCGCGCGCGCCGAGCCGTTCCTGTTCAAGGCTGGTGATCACGTGCAGTTCTATCCGATCGATCGCGCCGAATTCGATGCGGCCGTGTCGGAGCGGCCGGAGACTGTTGTGAGCGAGAAGGCCAGATTGCCGTGATGAGCATTCTTCGTGTCATCCAGCCCGGCATGCTGACCACGATTCAGGACCGCGGCCGTTGGGGGCTGCAAGCGCTCGGCGTACCCGTGGCCGGTCCCATGGATCCGTTCGCGCATCGCGCGGCGAATGCCATCGTCGGCAACGGCGCCAGCGCGGCGACGTTCGAAGTGACGCTGATCGGTCCCGAGCTCGAGTTCGAGGACGAACGCGTCGTCGCCGTCACCGGTGCCGTGTTTCACATGACGATCGACGGCCGGCCGGCGCCGCACGCGACGGCGTTCGTGGTCAGCGCCGGCGAGCGATTGCGGTTCGGATCCCGCGTCCGAGGCGCCCGCGCGTACATCGGCATCTCGGGCGGCGTGGCTGTCGAGCCCGTGCTGCGCAGTCGGGCCACGCATCTGATCAGCAGGACCGGCGGCCTCGGCGGCCGTCAGCTCAAAGCGGGCGACCACGTGCCGCTCGGCGTGCGCGCCAGCTTCCGCGGCGTTTCCAGCAGGCCGTTCGAGCGGCCGACGCCCCTGCCCGAAGGTCACGCGACGATCCGCGTCCTTGCCGGACCCCAGACCGAGTATTTCGCCGACGATGCGTTGGATGCGTTGCAATCGGCGCCGTACGTCGTCGGCGGCAAATCGGATCGAATGGGATACCGGCTCGAGGGACCGGTGCTGCGGCACGCGCGGGGCGCGGACATCATTTCCGATGCGACGCCCCTCGGTGTACTGCAGGTGCCGGCGTCAGGCCAGCCGATTCTGTTGATGGCCGACCGGCAGACGACCGGCGGATACCCGAAGCTTGCGACGGTGATTACCGCGGACATCGGTACGGCGGGGCAGCTCGCTCCGGGCGATACGATGGCGTTCCTGACGTGTACAAGGCGCGAGGCCATGGCCGCCTTGATCGCTCAGGAGCAGCGATTGATGGCGATCGAGGCGCGTGTCGCCTCATGAACCCATTCGGCACGGCTTTGACGACTGCGTTCGGTGAAGACCGCGTACGCCGCGAGGCGCCGCTCGCGCCGCTCACGACGTTTCGCGTCGGCGGTCCGGCGGAGTGGCTGATCGAAACACGGAACAGCGGCGAGATCGTGGCGGCGCTGTCGATTGCGCACGCCGCCGGTGTGCGGGTCACGCTTCTCGGCGGCGGTTCGAACGTCCTGATCGCCGACGCGGGTGTGCGAGGACTGGTGATCCGTCCACGCGGCGGTGAAATCGTGCACGCAGGCGAGGCGGGCGTTCGTGCTGATGCCGCGGTGACGATCAATGGCCTCGTGCGATGGTCCATCACGCATGGGAGGGCCGGGCTCGAAGCGTGGGCGGGCACGCCGGGAACGGTCGGCGGCGCTATTTTCGGCAACGCGCATTTCTCCGGCCGCCTGATTGGCGAGCACGTGGACAGCGTGAGCGTGGCGGCGCGCGACGGCGCGGTCAGCGACGTGCCGGCCGGCGCGATGGACTTCGGATACGACCGCAGCCGACTGCGGACGACAGGTGAGGTGCTCCTGTCAGCGGTGTTCCGCGTGACCCACGGAGACGCGGCGGCCATGCGGGCGATCGCGCGCGCATCGCTCGCGTTTCGCAAGCGGACGCAGCCGCTCGAGACGCCGAGCGCCGGCTGCGTGTTTCAGAATCCCGAGCGCGGGCGCGACGTCGTGCCCGACGGCATTCCATGGTCGGCGGGAGCGCTCGTCGATCGCGCGGGCCTCAAGGGCGCGTCGAGCGGCGGCGCGCGTGTGTCAGACGCGCACGCCAACTTCATCGTCAATGACGGGCGCGCCACGGCGCGCGACATCCGCGCGCTCATCGCCCGCTGCCGCGACGCCGTGCTGGAGCGCTACGGCGTCGAGCTTCGCGAAGAGATCGTGTATCTCGGTGAGTTCTAATGCCGCTGCTACCACCAACGACACAAAGGACACCAAGAGGAAACCGGTGTGCTTTGCTTTGTGCCCATGTGTCCTTTGTGGGGCCTCCGCGTTTCGAGCGGTGCGCGCAGGCGAGAAAACAGAATAAATGTCCACACTACTGATTGAAGGCGGCCAGCGCCTCTCGGGTTCGGTCGAGGTCGAGGGCAACAAGAACGCGGCGCTCCCGCTCCTCGCGGCGTGCATGCTGACGACGGAGACGTGCGTGCTGACGAATGTGCCGCGCATCAGCGACGTCGAAGTGATGGCGCGCCTGATTCTGGATCTCGGCGGAGAAGTCGAGGGGATCGGCGGCACGACGCTGCGCGTGAAGTGTCCGGAGATCGGGAAAGACGAGCCCGACGGCGCGCTGGTCGGGCGCCTGCGGGGATCGGTGCTGCTGCTCGGCCCGCTGCTGGCGAGGCGCGGACGCGCGAAGCTCGCACCGCCGGGAGGGGATTTCCCGGCGCGCCGGACGATCAGCACACATCTGGATGCGCTGGCGGCGATGGGCGCGCGCGTGCTGCCGGGAGCCGGACACGATCTGGAAGCGCCAGATGGACTCGCCCCGGCGTCGATCTACCTGTACGAGGCGTCGGTCACCGGCACGGAGACCGCGCTGCTCGCGGCCGCCGCCGCGAACGGGCTCACGGAGATTCGACACGCCGCGTGCGAGCCGCACGTCGTCGAGCTGTGTGTGTTCCTGCAGAAACTTGGCGTCGGCGTCAGCGGGGCGGGGACCTCGACGATCCGGGTGGAAGGCGGCGCGAAACTGCACGGGACCGAACACCGGCTGTGGGGCGATTACATCGAAGCGGGCAGTTGGGCCGTGGTCGCCGCCGTGACGGGAGGCGAGATCGACATCGCGGGCGCCCGGGCGGAGGACATCGAAGTGATCGCGGCCGTGCTGAAGCGGCTGAATATCGAGTGCGGCATGCACGGCGATATCTTCCGGATCGAGCGCTCGCGTCTCGAAGCGGCGGGCCGGATTACGACGGGCTTATGGCCAGGATTTCCGAGCGATCTCGTGAGCCTGGTGACCGTGCTGGCGACGCAGGCGGCCGGGCGCACGCTCGTGCACGACTGGCTGTACGAACTGCGCTTGTTTGCCCTCGAGCAGATGAGCGGAATGAGCGCCGATCTGTTCCTCTGCGACCCCCACCGCATCATCGTGACGGGCCCGCGGAAGCTGCGAGGACGCCCACTCGACAGCCGGGATCTGAGATCGGGAATGGCGCTGATCGCGGCCGCGCTCGCCGCAGACGGTCAAAGCCGCCTGTCGCCGCTGGAGACGGTGGAACGAGGGTACGGCCGTCTGATCGAACGTCTGCAAGGCTTGGGGGCAAAGGTCGCCAAGATCGTGTAGGGCGACTCGGGACCGGGGACTACGTTCGTCCCCCGCCCGGCTTCTTCAGTTCCTCGATCTTCGGCGGCTCGGGGACCGGCGGCGGCTCGCCGATCGGCGAGAGCGAGTCGTGTCCCACCTTGAACGGGCGAAGGTCCGCTTCGCTGAGATCCAGCACGCGAATCAAGTGCGGGGTGAGCGTGAGGATGATATCGGTCTGATCCGTGGTGCGCTGCGTGTGGGAAAAAATGTGGCCGACCAGCGGCAAATCGCTCAAGCCCGGGATGCCGTCGAGCGAGTGCCGCTCATCGTCGAGGATCAATCCTGCGAGCATGTTCGTCTCGCCGTCGCGCAGACGGATGGTCGTCTTGATCTCGCGGTTCAGGAACGTCGGCAAGCCTCCGAAGCCCGTACCCGAGATGCTCGTGACGGCGATGTTCAAGGCCAGCGACACATCGTCGTCGTGATGCGCGCGGGGAGTGATGTCGAGGTTGACGCCGATGTTCTCGTAGACGAACGACGTGATCGGCTGCTGCGGCGTGCCGCCGGTGGCGATCGGCGTGAACGTCGTCGAGGGCACCGGCACGCGCTCGCCGAAGCGCGCCTGTGCCGCGAGACCCTCCGAGGTGCGCAACTGAGGATTGGCGAGCGTGCGCGTGTGCGAGTCGCTCTTGAGCAGGCGATAGTACAGCGACGGGAGATTCGCGAACAGCAGATCGGACTGCGTGAGGTTCTGGAGCGTGTGCAGCGTGACGTTCGAGTTCGCGTCGGTGGCGACCGAGATCGATCCGTTCGGCCCCGGCTGACCCGGCGAGGCGAGCTGCAGCCCGTATTCCAGCAGCTTCGTGCGATCCACCTCGAGCAGCTCGACGTCGATGATCACTTCGGGCCGCGCCTTGTCGATCGCGGAAATGACGCGGGCGGCGGCGGCGATGTGCTCCGGCGTGTCCTTGATCGTGAGCGCGTTGGTGGCCGTGGTCGGCGAGATGCGGCGCGCGTCGAGCACCAGGCGCAGCAGATCCATCGTCTCCTTCAGATCGGCGTTGCTCAAGTAGAACGTGCGTACGACCTCTTCCTCGTACTCGCGGCGCTTGGCCGGGGTGTCGGGAATTACCGCGATCGTCCGCGGCGCGGTGACGCGGATGAAGGTCCGCGTGGCGCCGGAGACGGCGTTGAGCGCGTCCTCGAGCGTGGAGCTGCGCAGGTCGACGTTGATCGGTGTTTCGCGGAACGTCGGATCGAACACGAGGCTGACGTTGGCCAGCCGCGCGATCGTGAGGAAGACGTCGCGGCTGCTCGCGTCGCGGAAGACGAGCGAGGCCGGCATGCGCACGTTCTTCGGGAGATCCAGACCCGGCGGCGGCAGATCGCGCGATCGCTCGATGAGCGTCTGCAGATCGGTCTTGCCTTCGTGCGAGATCATGATCTTCGTCCGCAGCTTGTTGCGCGTGTTGCGCAGCTCGGTGTCGATGTCCGCGCTCGACGGGTTCAGCTCGCCAGCCAGCTCGTACTCGACCAGCGCGTCTTCGTACTTGCCGAGGCCGGCCAGACGACGGCCGCGCGCGAAATGATCCTGTGAGGCGCGGAGCTTCGCGCGCTCCAGCTCACCGCGCGCATCGAGTGAGTTCGGGTTGAGACGGACGGCCTGCGTGAATTCGGCGACGGCGCGATCGTAGTCCTGGATCCGCGCCGCCTCGCGGCCGCGGTGCATGGCGCCAGACGAGGCGCAGCTGGCCGAGACGAGCGCGCAGAGGAGCAGCGCGAGCCCGCTGCCGCGGGCACCTCGCCACCGCCGGCGGTCAATCACGGGAAGGGCTGGTAACAACATCGACACCGCGAGGGATCTTGAACGCAAACTCCTTATCGGTTATTCCCACGTTTTCCTTCAGGCTGGTGAACGAAAACGTGGAGGTTCCGCCCTGTGCATCCGTGGTGACGAGTCCCCGAATTTGCATCGAGGAGGGGTCGAACGCGAGAATCAGCCAGTCGTAATCCGGCTGTGGGGAGCGGGGCACCAGCTTGATCGCGCGGGTGCCGTCGGGCATGCCGGCGGGCGTCGGCGCCGCCGATACGGAGAAGTCGCGCAAGAGGTTGCCTTTTCCCGCGAGGAAGAGCGCCGGCGTGGACGCCTGATCGCCGCGCGGCACCGTCGACACGATCACCTGTTTGTCCTGCGGGATGTATGAATACAGCTTGACGCCGTCGGAGACGAACAGCTTTTCATCCGGCGCGGTGTACTCCCACCGCATCTTGCCGGGCTTCTTGACCAGCAGATGTCCGCGTTCGGACAGCCGCTTGTGCAGCACGCCGCCGACATACGTGTGCACGAAGTCTGTGGAAAAATCCTTGATGGTGTCGATCTTCCGCTGGAGGGCTTCAGCCGCCTCGGCCGGTGTGAGTTCAGCGCCGGTGACGTGACGCATCGAGGCCGCGATCGCGACCAACCCGATCAACAGCACGCAGCATCGGCGAAGCGCAGCCATGGCGTTCACGATACCACGGGCTCAGTGCGAAGTGCCCTCGATCGGCGGCCCTAGCGGGACGTTACGACGTCTATCGCTCGTGGATCAGGTACCGCGGCTGTGGGGCGAAGAGATTCGCAGCGTAAGCGACGCGCAGTGCGCGTCCGCGATCATCGAAGGCAGCGAAGCTGAGACCGCGCTCGACGATCAGCGTGTGCTGCCGGCCGACGATCACCTGCGCAAAACCCATCCGGCGGATCGTGTCCGCCGCGAGCCACGATTCCATACGGACATCGACGCGTGCGCCCGCGATCGTCGTGACGCGGCGAAACGGCGCCGCCGATCCGACGATGAACGATGGCGGCTGGCCGACGACGCCTGCAACCACGGAGTAGTCGCCCGCCGGCCAGGTAAACGAGGCGTCGGCGCCCAGCGCTCGCGCCATCGCGTCGACATCACGGGCGTCGAGTGCCAGATCGCGCGACGGTCGGAGCAGGCAGAGCACATAGCGCGTCCCCGCGGCGACACCGCGGGCGACTGAGGCGATCGGTTCGAGGTGGACGTGCGGATCGGCGTCGATTCGAAACAGCGGACCGTACGCGGCTTCCAACTCCGCGCGCGCCCGGTCGGTCACCGCGACCTCTCGCCCGGCCGCCGCGTTGTCCCGAATCAACGCCGGCGCGTACTGCAGCACGTCCGGCATACGAGCAACCGCCACCTGCGGCCGGACAGCGCTCGTGTAGTACGACAACCCGTTCTGCACCTGCCAATTCAGATCGGTCAACAGAATGGCCTGTCGATCGTCGATGCCGGCGGTGAGCGCTTGCAGCACCTCCGAGGGACGCCGATCCCCGCTGCGATCCAG
>Ga0207657_10005392_pt1 | contig 13366 bp, 9 predicted proteins | sample KBSC33metaG_FD_184316 | JGI IMG/M metagenome (GOLD analysis project Ga0207657, IMG submission 184316) | Corn rhizosphere microbial communities from Kellogg Biological Station, Michigan, USA - KBS C3-3 metaG (SPAdes) (version 2) | ecosystem: Host-associated > Plants > Roots > Rhizosphere > Soil ... | reverse complement strand
GGCGTCGCAACGAACAAGTTTCTCGCCAAGATCGCCTCTGACTGGAAAAAGCCGAACGGCTTGTTCGTGATTCGTCCGCACGAAGTCGCAGGGTTTCTCGCGCCGCTGCCGGTCGCGCGCATTCCGGGCGTCGGCAAGGTGATCGACGCGAAGCTGCAGGCGCTCGGCATCCGCAGCTGTGCGGACCTGCGCACACGCGACGTGCGCGAACTCGAGCAGCGGTTTGGCCGCTATGGCCGGCGACTTTCCGAACTTGCGATGGGCATCGACGAACGCCCGGTGACACCGGATCAGCCGGTGCAATCGATCTCGAGCGAAGACACCCTCGCGCACGACGTCACGCTGAGCGAGCTGGAACCGTTGATCCGCACGCTGGCCGCGAAGACCTGGGCGGCCAGCCGCAAAACCCAACGCGTGGGCCGCACCGTCGTGCTCAAGCTCAAGACCGCGGATTTTCACATTCTCACGCGCAGTCACACGCCGCCATCGCCGCCGCAAGCGGAGCATGAGTTTGTCGAAATCGCCGCAAGCTTGCGCGCACGCGTGGAGCTGCCCGCCCTCACGCGCTATCGACTGGTCGGCGTCGGTTTGGGCAACTTCCGCGATGCCGAGGAAATCGAAACACAGGCGGAACTATTCGGTCCCTGATCGCGGCCGCGGCTCGCTGTCATTCTTCGTGTAGTGGCCATCGAACGACGTCGTCCACTCGCCTTTGGCGTTCGTCGCTTCCCACAACTGGCGCACGCTGCCATCCGCATTCGGCGTCCAGGTGATGCGCTGTTTGCTGGCGTTGCCGTCGTTGTCGACAGTTTGTCCCTGCAGCACCATCGCGCCGGCGTGAATGCCGCCCTCAAGCGTGAGCAACAAGCCTGTATTGTCGACCCAGGTTTGATGCCAGACTTTGCGCGCGGCGTCGTAGATGTTCAGGCTCTCGCCACTGTAGCCGTGCTCGGTCGTGTAATGTTCGTGCAGCACGCAACCGTTGTACTCGCGCGTGATCCGATTGCGGCCGGCAAGCTTGCCGTCGGGTCGATGCACCTCCCAGTTTCCGAGCCAGAAATCGAACGCGCTGTATGCCGGGTCGCTGCATGCCGGCGGCGAAGCCGCGAAGACACTGGAGGAACTGAATACGGCGGCGAGGATCGCACTGCGCATGATTTTCTCCGCAAACGCAACGCCGGCACTATGGACGATTTCAGGCGTCGATGCGTTGCCCGGTTTGCGCGTTGAAAAAATGCAGCGCCGCGGGCGCATAGGCAAACTGCAAGACGTGGCCGGGTTCCGGCAGCGCGACCGGCGGCGTGCGCGCAACCAGCGGCGTGCCATGGCAATCCAGATTCAGGAACACCTCGTTGCCGACGGGCTCGAGCACTTCCAGTCGCGCTTGCAACGCGTGTGCACCGGCTGAAGCGACCGGCCGTAAATCCTCGGGGCGGATGCCGACGACGATTTCCTGGTCCACATGTGCTGCGAGCGCGGCGGATTCAACCAGCGGCATGGCAAACGCGCCGCAATCAAGGCGCAATCCGCCATCGCGCCGCAGCGTGCCGCGCAGGAAATTCATCGCCGGACTGCCGAGAAAACCGGCCACAAACAGATTGCACGGCTTGCCATAGAGATTCATCGGCGTGTCGATCTGCTGGATCCGGCCCTGGTCGAATACGACGATGCGCTGACCGAGCGTCATCGCTTCGACTTGATCGTGGGTGACATAAATCATTGTCGTGCCGAGACGCCGATGCAGGCGCGCGATCTCCACGCGCGTGGACAACCGCAGCTTCGCGTCGAGGTTCGACAGCGGCTCGTCGAGCAGGAATACCTGTGGCTTGCGCACGAGCGCGCGCCCGAGGGCGACGCGCTGACGCTGACCGCCCGACAGCGCGCGCGGCAGTCGCGCGAGCATTTCGCCCAAGCCAAGCATGTCGGCGGCTTCGTGCACGCGCTGTGCGACTGTCTCGCGCGATTCGCCGCGCAATTTCAGTCCGAATGCGAGATTTTCCGCCACCGTCATGTGCGGATACAGCGCGTAGCTCTGGAATACCATCGCGATGTCGCGATCGGCGGGTTTGACGTCGTTGACGACGCGCTCGCCGATGCACAGCGTGCCGGATGTCGGCGTCTCCAGACCCGCGATCATGCGCAACGTGGTCGACTTGCCGCAGCCGGATGGCCCGACCAGCACGAGCAGCTCGCCGTCGCGCGCCTCGAAGCTGGCGCCGTGCACGGCGATATGGCCGTCGTCGAACACCTTGCGTACGTTGTCGAGTTTGACGCCGGCCATGGCTTTCCTCGGCTGCAGGCCTGCAACTATGCCGCAGTGCGCCTGTAAATCAAGCATTGTTTGCAGTATTCTGCCGCCAAGGTAAACGTTTACATAGCGGTGGGAGTTCGAATGCCGCAGCGCGTGCAATTTCCCGAAAATTTCCTCTGGGGCAGCGCGACTTCCGCGTACCAGATCGAGGGCTCGCCGCTGGCCGACGGCGCCGGGCCGAGCATCTGGCAGCGCTTCGCGCACACGCCCGGCATGATGGTCGGCGGCGACACCGGCGATATCGCCTGCGATCACTACCGGCGCATGGAGAGCGACGTCGCACTGATGCGCGAACTCGGCATGCAGGCGTATCGCTTCAGTGTGTCGTGGAGTCGCGTGTTGCCGCAAGGCAAGGGCAACCCCAATGCCAAGGGTCTGGATTTCTACGATCGCCTGGTCGACAACCTGCTCGCCAACGGCATCGAGCCGCTGCTGACGTTGTATCACTGGGATCTGCCGGCGGCGCTCGACGACCGCGGCGGCTGGCTCAATCCGGACATCGCGCACTGGTTCGCCGAATACGCGAATGTGATGTACCGCAAGCTCGACGGCCGCGTGAAGTTCTGGTGCACGCTCAACGAGCCATGGGTCGTCACCGATGGCGGCTACCTGCACGGCGCGCTCGCGCCGGGACACCGCAGCAAATACGAGGCGCCGATCGCGAGCCATCATCTGTTGCGCGCCCACGGCGCGGCGGTGCAGGCGTATCGCGCGGCGGGAAAGCACCAGATCGGCATCGTCGTGAACCTGGAACCGAAATATCCGGCGTCGACCAGCGCGGAGGACTTGTTCGCCGTCCAGCGCGCCGATGCGTACATGAACCGGCAATATCTCGACCCGGTTTATCGCGGTGAATATCCCGCCGAGCTGCGCGAAATCTTCGGCGACGCCTGGCCGGACTGGCCGGCTGCGGATTTCGATCTGATCAAGCAGCCCACCGATTTTCTCGGCGTCAATTACTACACACGCAACGTCACGCGTCACGATGCGGCGAATTATCCGCTCAAGGTCGCCAGCGTGAAGCAGCACGCCACGTACAGCGAAACCGGTTGGGAAGTATTTCCGCAAGGGCTTACCGACACGCTGCTGTGGGTCAAGCAGCGCTACGGCAATCCGCCGATCTACATCACCGAAAACGGCTCGGCGTTTTACGATCCGCCCGTCGCCGAAAACGATCGTGTAGACGATCCGCTGCGCGTGGATTACCAGCGCAAGCACTTGCGCGCGGTCTCCGCTGCGATCGCACAGGGCTGCGATGTGCGCGGCTACATGGCGTGGTCGCTGCTCGACAACCTGGAATGGTCACTCGGTTTCTCCAAGCGCTTCGGCATCGTGCACGTCGACTTCGCCACGCAGAAACGCACCGTCAAGGCCAGCGGCCGCCATTACGCGAAGGTGATTGCAACAAACGGGGCGATGCTCAACGAGTGATGCGCTCGCCTCATTTGGAAATGAGCAACAGCAGCGACTGACCGCACTGGCCATAATTGGTCCCTGCGCCGCCGATGAATGCCTCGCTGCCCGGCGCGACGAACGTATTCGCACCGTCGTTCCAATTGCACGTGTCCGTCACCCGATACCAGCTCGTGCCGGTCGGCGGCGCCGGCAGCGTGAACGTGACGTTGCCGGACCAGCCGTTATAGGCGACGTACATCGAGTTGGCGTCGCCGAACGACGAACCGTTGACGGTGTAGGCGATCGCATGATTGCCGCTGTTGTTCCAGTAATTGCTGTCGGCCTGCGCGCCGCTCGGCTGCCACCACACGACCTGGCTCGAGCTGTACCACGTCAGCGGACGCAGCGCCGGATGCGCGCGGCGGAATGCGATGAGACGTTGTGCAAATGTATAGAAATTGCTCTGGTCCGTGGTCCAGGAATAGCTGAGCCAGTTGCCGGTCGAGTCGAGGTTGTAGGCGTTGTTGTTGCACTGAAGCGTGCGCAGATGTTCATCGCCGCCCTGCATGAGCGGCGTGCCGGCGGAAAGCATCTCGAACGCCATGCCGGTGCGCGCGGCTCGACGCTGGTCCAGCGCGTTGCCGCCCTGATCCCAGCTGTAGTTGCTCGACGTGCCGCCGTCCGACGGACCCCACGGCCAGGCTTGACCGTTGTTCGAGCCGTTGCACGAATACACGTCCTTGAGCGTCATGCCATCGTGCACGTCGATGAAATTCGTCGAATTCCATGGCGAGCGTCCGCTGCCCTGGAACAGGTCCGATGAGCCGGTGAAGTTGGTCGCTTCCTGGCCGATCGACACCGCGATGACGCCAAGTTCGTTCTGTGCCTCGCGCAACTGGTCGCGGTATCGGCCGTTCCATTCCGACCAGCCTTGCGGGAAGCCGCCGAGCTGGTACGAATTGCCGCCGATCGCCCACGGTTCGGCGAACAGGTCCACGCCGCTGCCGCCGGCTGCGGGCCGCACCGGGAATTCACTCAGGATGCGGTTGATCGCGACGTTCGGGTCGCTCTTGCTGAAGTTGTAGCAGCCATTGGTGCACGTATTGCCGAGTACGGAGGCCAGATCGAAGCGGAAGCCGTCGACGCCCATCGTGTTCTTCCAGTACGCCAGCGAATCGATGATCAGATTCTGCGCGACCGTGTTGTAGGTGTTGAAGTTCGCGCCGATACCGGTGTTGTCGTAGAAGTACTGGTTGCCGGACGCCAGTTCGTAATACGTGCTGTTGTCGAGGCCGCGCCACGAGGTGATCGTGGCCGTGGTCGGATCATTGCCGTTCCAGGTGCCGCCTTCGGACGTATGGTTGTAGACGACATCGAGGTAGACCTTGATGCCGGCGTTGTGAAAAGCCTGCACCATGGCCTGGAATTCGGCAGTCGGTCCGCCCGCCGCCTTGTTCGAGGCGTAGCGGCGGTCCGGTGCGAAGTAATCCTCGGTCATGTAGCCCCAATAATTTTGATTCGCGTCCGAATTCGGCACGACGTCGTTCGCGTCGTTCTGTGTTTCCTGCACCGGCAGGAATTCGACCGCGGTGACGCCGAGACTCGCCAGATAACCCGCTTTCAATCCGGCGCCTTTGTAGGTGCCGCGATACGCCGCCGCGATGCTCGTGTCCTGCTCGGTGAAGCCGCGCACATGCACTTCGTAGATGACGTCGTCTTTCTGCGCGCGCGTCGGTTTCGTGCCCGTGCTCTGGCCGCTGGCCAACAAGACGATGCCTTTCGGTGCGTAAAAACCGCTGTCCGTATTGCGGAACCCGGCGCCCGACGCGAATATCGTGCCGTCCTGATTCGACGTGTTGAGGGGATCCTGGCTCACTTCGAGCGCATACGGATCGAGCAGCAGTTTGTTTGGATTGAAGCGATTGCCGCTGGCGTCGACGTCGCTGATGAAGCCGAGTGACGAGCCCTTGGTCCAGCTCGAGTTGTACGGCCAGTTCGGCCCCCACGCGCGATAGCCGTAATAGACCGCGCCGGTGATGCCCGATGCCTGCAGCGAGGATACCGGCACCGTCTTCGTCCACACGCCGCCGCCGACCGGGCTCAGCACATAGCGCAGCGCATCCTGCCGGCCATAGCCGCTCGCGTACAGGTACACCATGATGCGCGTCGCCGTCGACGAATAGACGCGGAACGTAACGTTCGCCTGCTGGGCGTCATAGCTCGCGCCGAGATTCATGCTGTTGATCGCGGCGCGTGCGGGCGTGACAGCCGCCGCGCCGATCAGGAGAGCACTCACGAACACAACGAACAGTTTCGAACTCTTCATGCGCTGGGCTTCCGTGTCGATGCGGGGCTATGCACCGACGCGCATCCTAGAGACGATCGCAGTGCAGCAACCAGAGCGTGCATACGTATTCACCGCCGAACGGGCAAATCAGTGCAACTTCCCCGATGACGGCCGCTTGCCCGAATGCTGCCAGGCGACGAGCTCATCGAACGCGTGCCCGATTTCCTGCGGCGTGAACACGCAGTGGCCTTCGCGATCGACGTATTGCTGGACGAAGTTGTCGCCGTGACCGGCGCGCGCGACGGCAAGCGCATATTCGTTCGCGCTCGCCGCCGGCACGAGCGGATCGCCGCTGTCGTGCAGCGCGAGCAGTGGTTTCAACAGTTTTCCGGTCGGCGTGTACCAGTGCGCGAGATACAGCGCAGCCTTGGCGTCGGCGCTGTATCGGTGCACGCCGGCGTTGAGGGCGGCATCATCGCCGGAACCGGCGTAAATCAGCTCGGCGTTGCCGACCGGCAGGCCATGTGCGCGCTGCGTCAGCTCCGCGATTTCGTAGCCGGCGAAGAGGATCACGCCGGGAAGATTCTTCTCCTCCGCGGCGGCATACCAGCGCAGCAGCGCTTGCCGCGCCACCGGATTCGCGGCGAGCGCCGCGACCACACGGCGTTCGTCTGCGGCGGTCGGCCCACGCAACTCGGCGACGGCCGGCAGCACATCCGGAAAATAAAAATCGAATGCCGCGCGCAAGGCCAGATCGCGTTGCACGAGGCGATCGCTCGGCTCGATCGCCCCGCACAGCGACAACGCGCCGGCGTAGATGTCGGGCCTGGATTCGATCGTCAGCGTGGTGAGCGTGCCGCCCATCGACATGCCCATCGCCCAGGTCTGTTTCGGCGCGCCGTGTTTTGCAACGAACGCCGCGCGCAGCTTTTCCGTATCGGCATACGCCTGTTCGACCGCCCAACCGCCGGCCGAGTAGCCGGACTGGATCACCGCGTAGCCCTCGTCGAGCATCGGCTGGAACATCGGCGAGATGCGCTCGCCTTGTGCGAAGCGGATCGGCTGCGGGGAATAGCCGTGATAAAACACGATGAGTTCGCGGTTCCAGTTCTGCGGCACGTCGATGCGGTAGTCGGCGCCTTCGAGACGGCCGAAGTCGCCCGTCGCCGCGGCCACGGTGCCCGCGCAAACCGCGAGCGCAAAAAAAAGTCCAGCGATGCGGCGCATCGAACGCTCCTACTTCGACAGATCCGCGACGATCGTCGCCGGTGCGGCGGCAATATGCAATTCATCGCCGTGCCATCTTGCGGGCGCGTGGCCCGGTAACGGCCAAGGCAGGATGAAACCGCCAGGCGGCTTGGCGCCGGCATCGATATGCAACGTCAGCCGATGCGCATCGTGCTTGAGCCGATAACTCAATTCACCGTGCGGCGTGCGCAGATGCTCCACCGCGATGCCTTCGCGGTCCAGCCACTGTGCCGGCACACCCGCCGCGAGCACGAGCGCATCGCCACGTTCGTAGGCAAATCGATCGAGCGTGGAGCGGATGAAATCCGATGCCACCCACGCGTGCGGCATGTCGCCGATGAAGCGCGACAGGCGCGGATCGCGGCCGACGACTTCCGCCCACTGGTTCCAGGCCGCCGGGCGCGCGCCGCTGTCGAAGAAAAAATCGCTGGCCTCCTGGGCGCGCTCGCGCCAGCCCAGGCGCACGAAGCTGCCGACCGTGCGCCACTCATACGGCGTGTAGTCGTCCCACGGTTTGGCGCCATCGCGGCGCGCGATGAATTCGCGCCAGTAGCGCTCGAATGTGTTGCGCAAAAATCCATCCGGCAGCAGCGCTTGCGCGTCCGCCGGCGCGAGCGCGACGGTCGTCGACGTCGCATCGAAATCGCCGAGCTCCGCGCAACCGGGAATGAAATCGATCGCGTGCGCCTGCGTTGCTGCTGCGATCGAAGCGCGCAGATCGCCGGCAAACGCGTCGCGCGCCTGCGCGAAGCGCGGCGCGTCCGCACGTGCGAGTGCATGCGCGAGATCGGCCGCATCCTCGTAGCCGGTCAGCGCCCAGAAATCGTCCCAATACGAATGCTGCGGTTTAGCCGAGTAGCCTTCGTGGCTGATCGAAGCAGGCATGATTCCCTTGAAAGCGGGATTCACCGCGCCGGTTTCGCCGCCACGCAATTTTTCCATGTACGCAATCGCGGCTTCGACATGCGGCCATTGCTTTTCCAGTTCGGCGCGATCGCCGCCGTAGCGGTAAAGCTGCGCGATCGCATGGATCAGCTCGCCGTGGCTGTCGTTCTCGGGCACCGGATCGGCACCGCGATGATCCACGCAACACGGCACCTTGCCATTGCTGAACTGGTGCGGCGCGTACCATTCGACGTAGTCGCGTACCGCCGCGGTTTCGCCGAGGCGCAGCAACGCATCGCTCATCATCGCGCCGTCGCGGATCCACGAGCGTGCGTACGAGCGTGTGCCGGGGCGCAGAGCTGCTTCATCGCGCGAGATCAAGATGTGCGCCAGCGCCGTGCGCAACGTGTCGCTGACACGCTGCGCCGACGCGGGCAGTTTCAGCGTCACACGATTCAGACGCTCGCGCCACAGCGCCGCAACTGCTGCGTGTTCGCGCGCCACGAAGGCGCGATCGAAAGCGTCAGGCGCCGCCGTGCCGTTCAGCGGTACGAGCAGGTCGATTTCATCCGTGCCCGCCGCGGCCAATTGGAATTTGTATTCCAGCGCGGCCGACAACTGGCCGGCATCGTCGCGCCAGTCGTCGCTCGCTTTGGCGCGCATGAGATTGCCGTCGATGCCGAGGCGCACGATGTCATGCGGCGCAGCAGACAACACCATAGGCGCGCCATCGATGTCGACCTTGTTGCCGTTCAACTCGATATGCTTGATCGCACCTACGCCACCCGGCGAATTGAGGAACTGCATCGGCGGGTTGACCTGGAACGGTCGCAGCGCCAGTTGCAGCGTCACCGCCAGCGGCGCAGCGGTCAGATTGTGCAGGCGATAGCGCGCAATGAGTTGCGCGTCGTTGCGCGTGCCGCGCCCGAACGCTTCGATATCCAGTTGCAGCTGGTCGGTTTTCCACTGCACCGCAGGCATCGGCAGATAGCCGTCAAGCAGCGACTGCGTCGGCTGCACATCAGCCCAGGTCAGGCGTCGAGCGTCGACGAGCAGGAATGGTTCTATCGACCAGCCGCCGGACCTGGGCTCGATCGCGCCGTCCTCGCTGATCAGCGCCGGCGCGTGGCCGCCGTCGACGCCGACAATCGTCCAATACGGCTGCTCGATGAAGCCGCGCGGGTAGGTGCCACGCGGTGCGGATTTCGCCGCGCGCCGCACCAGCTCGTTCGGCGTCGGCGGCGATGGCGGGTCGTCTTGCGGCGGCAGCGCGCGAATTTCCAGATCGTCGAAATCCACCGAGCCCTTGCCGCCGTCGCGACCGGAAGCGACGACAAACTCGAGCGCCGCGCTGTGCTTGAGTTCGCGATCCTTGATCGGTCCCCAGGCGAATTCGATCTGCCGCTTGCGGACGTGTACCTGTTGCCATTCGTGCGGGAATACGAAATCCGGACGATTGAGCCACCATACGTTTTCGCCGCTCGCGTCGATCAGCTTGAATTGCAGGTTATTGACGCCGGCATCGCCGCGTAGCCAGAACGAAATCTCGTAGTTCGCCGGCAGATCCAGCGGCAATGCGCGGTGCGCCGTGGCGTAACCGTTGACGCGGCCGAAATCGAACGTGAGGCGCAGCGCCTTGCCGGTCGTGCCGGCGACGGCGCCGATGTCCGCGGCAACATCGTCGGTGTGCTGCACCGTCCACGCTGCAAGATTCCCGAAGTCGTCGAGCACGCGCGTGCCATTCGCAGCGTGCGTTACGGTGCAGAGAAACAGAATACATATGCTCGTCATCCCGGCGAAAGCCGGGATCCAGTGCCTTTCGCGTATTGCCGACAAGTAAGGCAAGGAGCTGGATTCCGGCTTTCGCCGGAATGACGACAAGAGAAACAGCTCCGCGAGCACCCTCACGCCTTCACGCTGCCGAGCAGCAGGCCCTGAATGTAATAGCGCTGCAGTACGAGGAATAACGCCAGTACCGGCAGGACCGTGATCACGGCGCCGGCCATCATCATTTCCACGTCCTGGATGTGTTCGCGCGACAACGACGCGAGCGCCACCGGCAGCGTGTAATGCGAGGTATCGGTCAGCACGATCAGCGGCCACATGAAATCGTTCCAGGCGCCGAGGAACGTGAAGATCGCCAGCGTGACGAGTACGGGTTTGAGCATCGGCAACACGATCTGGAAGAAGATGCGCGCCTCGCCGGCGCCGTCGATGCGCGCGGCTTCGAGCAGTTCGTCCGGAATCGACCGCGCGTACTGGCGCACGAGGAAGATGCCGAATACGGTCGCTAGCGCCGGCACGACGACACCGCCATAACTGTTGACCAGATGCAGTTGCTTCATCATGAGGAACAGCGGCAGCATCGTTACCTGCGCCGGAATCACGAGCGCGGCGAGCAGCACAGCGAAGATGCGCTCGCGGCCGCGAAACTGCAGCTTGGCGAACGCGTAGCCGGCCATCGTATTGACGAGCAGCGACAACACGGTGATAGCGCAAGCGACGATCACGCTGTTGACGAGGTAATGGCCGATACCGATGCGCTCGAACAGCTCGCGGTAATTGTCGAGCGTGAAGCGCGAAGGCAATAGCGGCGGCGGAAAATGACTGGCCGCGCCGGCCGGCATGAACGAAACCGACAGCATCCACAACAGAGGCGCCAAAGCAACGAGCGCGAGCAGCACGAGCGCCGCATTGATCGCCAGCCTGTTTGCACGTGATTCGCCGGCGGCACGCGTCATAGCAAATCCCGCTTGCGGCCGAAACGCAGCAGCAGCGCGGTCGCGCCGAGAATGATCGCGAACAGCAGGAACGCAACCGCCGATGCGCGGCCGAGATTCCACCATTTGAAGCCTTCATCGAACATGAAGTACAGCACGCTGACCGTACTCTGCAGGGGCTCGCCTTGTGTCATCACGTACGGTTCGGCGAACAGCTGGAAATACCCGGAGACCGTGATCACGCCGACCACCATCAACACCGGCCCGAGCATTGGCAGCGTGATGTGCAGGAACTGGCGCCAGCGCGAGGCCCCATCGATGCGCGCGGCTTCGTACAAATCCTGCGGAATGCTCTGCAAGCCGGCAAGCAGGATCACCATGTTGTAGCCGAAGTTCTTCCATACGGCGAACAGGATCACCGTCGGCATCGCCCAATGCGCATCGCCGAACCAGTCGACCGGCGCGATGCCGACATGCGCGAGCGCCCAGTTCACGAGGCCGTAACTCGTATGGAACAGATATTTCCAGATCACCGCCACGGCGACGACCGTCGTCACCACCGGCGCGAACAACGCAGTGCGGAAAAACCCTTTCGCGCGCGCGACCGGCGCATGCAGCAGCAACGCGGCGCCGAGCGAAACCGCGATCGACAACGGCACGCCGACAACGACGAAGTAGAGCGTGTTGGCGAGCGATTTCCAGAACAGCGGCGTCTGCAGCAGTTCCAGATAATTGTGCAGGCCGGCGAAGCGCAGATTGCGCAGGTCGGCAAGCGCGTACAGATCGAAGTCACTGAAGCTCAGACAAAACGCTGCGAGCACCGGCAGCGCGAAGAACAAACCGAGCACGATCAGCGCGGGGCTCGCGAACACCCAGCCGGCGCGCGCGGATTTCACGGCGATGCCGCCACACGCGTATCGCGCTCGCGCATCCAGCGGCGCTTTTCGAGGATCGCGTCGACGCGCGTGTCGAACTCACGCAGCGCTTGATCCTGCGATTCGCCACCGCGCACGACGCGCTCGCTGGTCAGCCGCATCTCCTGCACGATGCGCTCCCATTCGAGCACTTTCGGCGTCGGCTTGACGCGCTCGAGCTGGTCGCGAAATGCGGCTGCGTAGGCGTCGTGCGCGAGCTCCGGCAATGCCCAGGTACTTCGCCGCGGCGGCGGATCGCCGATTTCGGCGTGGAAGCGTTCCTGAATCTGCGGGCGCGACAGGAACTCGATGAACTTCCACGTTTGCGTCTTGTGCTTGCCGGTGCGAAACATCGCGAGGCTGGTACCGCCGGCAATGCCCGCACCAGGTCCATCTGGACCCGGCAGCGGTGCGGTGGCCCAGCTGTGTTCCAACCCGTGCGGCGCGCGGTTGCGAAATTCGCGAATGTTCCATGGTCCCGACACATAGAACACGAACAGGCCATTGAAGAACTCATCCCAGACATTGGAAATCTGTGTCTGCGACATCGCCGGTGCCCAGCCTTGCGCGAACATGCGTGCGTAGAACGCCAGAGCGCGACGAAAACCCGCGCTTTCGAAATTGCCACGCGTGCCGTCCTCGCGCAGCAGCGCATCGCTTTGCTGCAATCCGAACGACAGCAATTGTTCGAACTCGTTGAGCGGCATCATCACGCCGTAATGGCCATGCGCTTTGATCGCCGCCATCTGCTGTTCCCACTCCGGCCAGCTCGTTGGCGCATGATCGAAGCCGGCCTCGGCAAGCAGGTCGCGGCGATAGAACAACAAGCGAGTGTCGACATACCAGGGAATGCCGAAAAGCTTGTCGTCGACGACGTTGGTGTCCCAGATGCCGGCGAAGTAATCGCGTGGATCGACCGTGCCCGAGGCATCGACGTACGGCTGCAGCGGCTCCAGTGAATTCAGTGCCGCGAATTCCGGCAGCCAAGTGTTGCCGAGCTGGCAGAGATCCGGCAGCGCGTCCGCAGCGAAAGCGGTCAGCAGTTTTTCATGCGCGGCGGTCCACGGAATCTGCTGCACATCCACGCGCACACCGGGATTCTCGCGCTCGAACGCCGCAACCAGATCGCTGACCACTTCGGCTTCGCGACCCATTGCCATGAAGCGGATTGTGACGACGCTGCTATCGCGGGTGCAGGCGCAGAACGCGAGCAGGCAACCCAGGACAAGTGTGCGCGCACGCATCGTTGTCACTTCTTCGCCGCGCGTTCCAGCCAGCCGCCGCTGAATCCCGCGCGCTCCAGACCTTTGCGGATGTACGGATTCTTGCGCATCGTTTTCCAGATCAAGTCGCTGCGGTAGTTTTCGATCATCGCCACGATCGGACCCTGGTCGATGCCGATGTACAGCGTATCGACCCAACCGTCGCCGGGCACGATGCGACCCGTGCGCAGCGGTCGATCGGTGAAATGGAAGCTCGGGTTGAACGCATCGACGAAACCATACCTCGTGTACACGTTGTCGCCGTAGCGATGTTGCATCTCGACGATCGCCGGCACGACAATTTCCGGCGCGAACGCGATCGATGCCGCCGCAGCGGTCGGCGC
>Ga0207657_10005391_pt1 | contig 13368 bp, 10 predicted proteins | sample KBSC33metaG_FD_184316 | JGI IMG/M metagenome (GOLD analysis project Ga0207657, IMG submission 184316) | Corn rhizosphere microbial communities from Kellogg Biological Station, Michigan, USA - KBS C3-3 metaG (SPAdes) (version 2) | ecosystem: Host-associated > Plants > Roots > Rhizosphere > Soil ... | reverse complement strand
GCGAGGGCTTCGCCTTCGATGCGGGCGATGCTCGCGTCTTCGCGGAGGGAGACGGCTTCGACGGCGAGATCGTTGAGGCATGTCGCCTCGATGTGCTCGATGTCGGAGGCCAACTTGGCAGCACGGGCAGTGAGCGCGGCGCGCTGTTCCCGGAGCAGTTCGGTCTCGTGACGGAGCGCGCGTAGTCGGCCATCGAGTTCGGCCATCGCCGCACGAAGGGCATTGGCCTCTTCGGTCAGGCGCGTGCTGTCGGCTACAGCGGTGGCGCGGAGTTCGGTAAGCTCTGCGTGCTGCGTAGCCAGCGCGGCAGTCTCTTCCTCGCGGCGGAGCTTTTCCGAGGCGGCAGAGGCGAGTTGCTGGTCGAGCTGATGAATGCGCTGATTCTGGCCGTTGTAGAGACGCGTAGTCTGGTCGAAGTTAGCCTGGGCGTTGCGACGCCGCTCTTCCAAACCGGCGAGGTCGGCGGAGGCAGCAGCCGCTGCCTGCTGTAACTGCTCGCGCTGGGCGCGAAGCTCTTCAAGCTGTGCCTGCAGATCGGAGAGCGAGGCTTCGAGCGTGGCGCGTTCAGCTTCGAAGGCCGTGGCCTCCTGCTTGCGGCGATCGATAAGCTCGATCTTCTGGTTCCGCGCATCGCGGTTGCGCTCGCTGGTCAGCGACCAGTCGGCGAGGCGACGTTCGATGCGGGCGGTCTCGGTCTCCATCTGGCGCAGAGCCGCGCCGGAGTTGGCAGACTCGCGCTCGGCCTCGCGGCGCTCGTTGGTCTTGTTTTCGATGGTGGCGTTTAGATCAGCAATCTGATGCTGGAGATCGGCGGTCTGCAGATCGGTCTGCGCCAGCTCTTGCTCAGACTTCTCGATCTTGTGCTGCACTTCGGTCAATTCGCGCTTGAGTGCCAGCGGTCCTTGCGCGCGAGGACGCCCGCCGGTGACGGTGACGTTGTGGAAGGTCTCGCCGGTGGGCGAGAGGAAGAAGGACTGCGGATTCGACAGCGCCAGCGACCGTGCCGTGTACGAGTCGGGCGCGACATAGCCCTCGCGCAGCTTGGGCAGGATGACTTCGAGCGACTTGCCGAAGCCGTCTAGGACGCGGACGCAGTCCTTGAGCGGAACGACGCCTTCAATGCCCACGGTGGTGGTCTGGGCGGCGCTGGTCATGCCTTCAGAGAAGGGGAAGTTGGCCTGGGCGTCATTGGGATGCACGAGAAAAGTGGCACGCCCGCTGACGTCCGTCTTGAGCAGGTTCATGCCCGCATCGGCCGCGTCCCAGCTCTTCACGACGATGTAATTAAGTTCGTCGCGCAGGAACTCGTCGACGACGCTCTCATACTTGCCGTCGACTTCCAGAAAATCGGCGAGCGTGCCCACGGGAGTTGTGCCATTGAGTCCCGGATTGCTGGCGTTGTGCTTGAAGATATTGCGAACCGTATCGGTGGAGTAGCTGTGCTCGCGGATGAGAGCTTCAAGGGAGCTACGCCGCCCGTTAAGGCTGGCAACCTCGCCGCGAAGCTGGTCGCCGTGGCGCTTGCTCTGCGATTCTTCGGAGCGGCGAGCTTCAATTTGAAGGCGAAGGTCGGCAATCTCTGCCTCCAGCCGTTTTAGCCGCTCAGTGACGCTCTCGAAAGAGAGCTTGACCTGACCGCGTTGTAAGCCAAGCGTCTCAAGCTCCTGCCGTGCGATGTCGGACTCCGAGAGCAGCCGCTCGGCTTCACGGTCGAGGCCGGCCAATGCCGCTTCGGCCTGTGCCTGTTCATTCCGCGTCTGTGAGGTGCGCTGAACAAGCTGCATGGTGGCTCGCCGATTCTGCTCGGCCTGCTGCTCAGCCGAAGCGAGAGCGCGCACTGCCTCCTGCGCCTCCTGCTGATGGAGCTGCGCGGCTTCGCGCGAGCCGGTCGATTCGGTGGTCGCATTTTCGAGGAAGCTGCGGTGCTGTTCAAGCTCTCCGCTCAGCGCGGCAAGCTGTTCGCGAGCCTGCGCGAGGTCATCTGCGCCCGATGCAAGACGACCGGTCAGTTCGGTAATGCGGTCGGTGTTTGCGGCTGTGCGGGCGGCGATGCGCTCAAGCTCGACGGCGGATTGGTTGGCCTGGGCTCCGGCTTCGCGAATCTGCTGGTCGAGAGCGTAGCCGGTGCGGATGCCCTCGGTGTGCTCGGCGTCCATCTCCTCGACAGCCGCGGCCTGCGCATCGATCTGCGTGGCCAGCGCGGTGATCTTCTCCGTAGTGGCGGACTGCTCTGCGTCAAACTGCGCCATGCGGCTGGCGAGCACGACGCGAAGCCGGGTGCGAAGCTCATCGCGGAGTGCACCGTAGCGCTCCGCTTTGGCCGCCTGGCGCTTGAGCGTGGTCATCTGCCGGGTAACTTCGTCAAAGATGTCGTTGACCCGCGAGAGATTCTGCTTGGCCGATTCGAGGCGAAGTTCGGCGAGCCGCTTCTTGGTCTTGAAGCGCGTGATCCCGGCCGCTTCCTCAATAATGCTGCGCCGGTCGAGAGGCTTTGAACTGAGCAATTGACCGATGCGCTCCTGTCCAATGATCGCGTAGGACTCCCCTCCGAGACCGGTTCCCATGAAGATGTCCTGAATATCGCGCAGACGGCAGATCTTGCCGTTCAGAAGGTATTCGGAGTCTCCGGAACGGAACAGCCGTCGGGTAATCGTGAGTTCTCCGGCACGGACCGGAGCGCGGCCGAACTTGCGGCGGCGAATTTTAAGCACAACATTATTGTTGTGCGCTGACGTGCCGGCTTCGCCTTCGGCCTCTGTTGTTGCAGATACAATCTGAGGACCTTTGGCCTCGCCTTCGATGATGGTGCCGGGCTGCGCTTCGGCGACTGCCTCTTCTGTCTCTTCAGCGCGTTGTCGACGCAAGGTCGTCTCATCCCAGTCGCCGGGCAGGGTATCGTCGATGACGACCTCGGGCTCGTCGCCCAGGCTGGCGCCGTCATAGACCTCGGGATCGACAAGGGTCAGCGATACCTCGGCCATGCCCGTCGGTTTGCGATCGCGCGTGCCCGCGAAGATGACGTCTTCCATCTTGATGCCGCGCAGACTCTTGGCAGACTGTTCTCCCAACACCCAGGTGATGGCGTCGGAGATATTAGACTTGCCGCAGCCGTTGGGACCGACGATGGCGGCGATGCCTTCGCCGGAGAGCTGGACCTCGGTGCGGTCGCAGAAGGATTTGAAGCCGAGGATCTGGACTTTCTTGAGCTTGAGCAAAGGCACCTCACGAGCGAGACCGGGGAGTTGTGGATAGGGTCTCACCCCTGTTATTGAGACTGATTCAACTTTAGCCGCGGCAAGGCCCGGAATCAACGGTTACAACACTACTGGTTGTGGATAAGGCGGCAGTAATACCACGAATGGGTAGCGATGGCAGGAATTGGAGCTTGTTTCAATTGAACGGGAGGGCGGAAAAACTGGCTGTCTGCCCCGGATGCTAACACAAGTCTTAGTGCAGGAGAGCTTTGGGGAAAGGTCACACTTGCCATGTGTACAACGGCGTTTCTATAATCCGCATCATTACCCCAGGACATAAAATTCGGACTTCAATCGAACGGATCGAAGGGCTGGCGTTGATCAACGACGAGGGTGAATACGTTAGAATTCGCCATTGAGCATGTTGTGGGTTATGTTGTAATGACTTGGCCGGAAGTACCGGTGTCGGTATATGAAAGAGACTTACTGAGGAGTATGGAATGAACAAGGTAGTCGTTGCGTCTCTCCTGGCGGTTGCGTGCATCGCGGTTGGTGGGCGGAGTGTGGTTGCGCAGGCGCCGGCAAGTCCGGATGCGCAGTCGAGTGGCGGGGTCCAGATGTCCCCGGCAGAATATAAGGCTTATAACGATGCGATCGGCCAGTCGACGCCGCAGACGAAGGCTGCCGCGCTGGAGTCCTACCTGACGGCGTATCCGAATTCCGCAGTGAAGGCATCCACGCTACAGATGTTGATGACGACTTACAGTTCGTTCGATCCGACGAAAACTCTGAGCACGGCAGATCGCCTGTTGCAGGTGCAGCCCGATAATCTCGCGGCTTTGACCTTCGAGGTTTACTTCCGCAAGCAGGAAGCCGATAAGGCGACCGATCCCGCAGCAAAGCAGGCTGCGCTCGAAGCAGCCGCGGGTTTTGCGCAAAAGGGATTGGCGGCGACCAAGCCCAAGGAGATGAGCGACGCCGACTTCGAGAAGATGAAGACCAGCGTGACTCCCGGATTCTATGGGGCGATCGCTGCCAATGCGGCCAACAAGAAGGACATGAAGACCGCGATCACGAACTACACCGCGGAGTTGAAGGCCTCGCCTCCGGCTGCGACAACGACCCCGGGCCTGACATTGCAGGACACCTATCTGCTCGGTCTGGCTTACTATCAGTCGACGCCGCCCGATTACCTGAATTGCACCTGGTTCACCTCGCGCGCCGCGGCTTTTGCGCCGGAGCCGTACAAGTCCGAGTTCCTGAAGGTGGCCACCTATTGCTACAAGAAATATCATGGCAGCGATGAGGGCTATGATGCCGTGACAACCGCTGTGCAGGCCAATCTGTTCCCGCCTCCCACCTTCTCGGTCAAGCCGGCGCCTTCGCCTGCGGACATTGTGGCGCAGGTGATCGCGGCGACTCCTGATCTGGCTACGCTGGCAGTCAGTGATAAGGAATTCATCCTGCAAAACGGCAAGCCGGAAGATGCCGCCAAGGTCTGGGACACGGTCAAGGGCAAGTCGGTTCAGCTTCCTGACGTGACTGTGGTCTCTGCTACTGAGAACGCAATCCAGGCTTCAGTCTCCGACGATGCCGTACAGTCGAAGGTGGCTGATTTCACCTTCAACATGAAGGAACCCCTGAAGACTGTGCCGGAACCGGGAACCAAGGTGACTCTCTCCGGAACCTACGCTTCTTACACTGTGGGAGGGGTAGCACCTGCCGGTGAAGCAACTGCCGCTCCTGCTCCTACGGCTGGGGAGACTCCTGCGGCTGGTGCTCCTGCTGCTCCTGCGGCGACGTCCACTCCTGCAGCACCTGCGGCTGCCCCTGGCCCGGTGATGATCGTGATGAGCGATTCGGCGGTTGTTGAGCCGAAGAAGGCCCCAGCGAAGAAGCCAGCTCCGGTGCATCGCCGGAGACGGTAATCATCATCCAATAGAACGGAAGAGGCAGCCTTCGGGCTGCCTCTTCCATTTCCAGTTTATTCTCTCGAGGGTTTCAATCGGGATCGACCGCATGCGGTCGACAGGGGGTAGGAGAAAAACTGAAATGGCGACGGCAGTCGAGTCGAATCCAGATGATCCGGTGGAAGGAAAGAGCGATGTTTGAAGGCGAGCGATTTACGCCCGGTTACTGGCTTATTCCCACCGAAACTGGCTTCCTGGAAATAGCAAAGCCCCCGCGAATGGCGGGGGCTTTGCTGCTGCAGATAATAGGATCTAACTACTTTACCTTCAGGAAGATGATAACGAAGGTGAACAGAGCCAGCGACTCGATGAACGCCAGACCGAGAATCAGGAAGATAAAGATTCCGGGGCGAGCGCCGGGGTTGCGTGCCAGAGCTTCGGTGGCCGAAGCCGTTGCCTTACCCTGACCGAGGCCGCAAAGTCCGGCGGCAAGCGCCATACCCAGACCGGCGGCCAGCGGAACCCACTGGGCAGCCGGACTGGCTGCGGCAGCTTCCTGCGCAAAAGCCGGCGTTGCAAGCAGCAACGCGGCCAACGACATAAACAGATATTGCAACTTCTGCATGGTGTTACTCCTGTCTCCCGTCAGATACGCCGCCAGTGGGTGGTTGATGCTCACCGTGCTGGCACCCTCACGCTATGCGGCGTTGTTACCTGCCGCGAAGAGGGAGGCCCTCCGCGGCAAACTCAAGACTAATGGTCCTGTGCGACCGCCAGCGACAGGTAGATCGCTGCCAGCAGGAAGAAGACGTAGGCCTGGACCACGGCCACGCCAAGGTGCAGTCCAAGGAACACCAGCGGAACGCCGATCGGCACCAGCGAGAAGAACGCCAGCGACAGCAGATCTCCGGCGAACATGTTGGCGTACAACCGGACGGTCAGCGAAAGGATGCGTGCAAAGTGCGAGATGATCTCAATCGGCAGCAGCAGCGGATACAGCCACCATACCGGCCCCAAAAACTGCTTGATATACGCAAAGCCGTGCGCCCGGACGCCGTGGTAGTGGTAGTAGATGAAGGTGACCAGCGCAAAGCCCAGCGGCACCACAACGTTTGCCGTTGGCGATTCCAGGCCCGGAATCAGGCCCAGCAGGTTGCACAGCAGGATAAACAGCAGCAGCACCGTCAGGTAGCCGGTAAACCGCGCCGAGCCATGCCCAATGATCTGTTCGCCCTGCTCGGACACAAACTCGTGCGTCATCTCGGCAAGGTGCTGTACCGCTGCCGGCTTTTCGACGCTCAGGGTCAGCCGTACCACGACGAAGTAAGCCACCAGAACCACGAAGACCAGCAGTTCCATGGCAAACGAGTTTGTAATCGGCGCCGTAGGCGATATCGGCTGAACATGTAGCGCCTCCAGCATGGAGTTGACATGCAGCGCCTGGAGCAGGGAATTAACCGGTCCGGCAAAGTGCGCATTTAGAAATTGTGTAATCAATAGCTGTGTCGGCATAAAGAGAGGTAAACAAAAACCTTTATTCTTCCTGCAAGCCCGGCCTACATCGTCCACGCCTTCATAAGCCTCAACCCCTCCACCGCGAGTGCAAAGACTCCCAGCGCAAGGCCTGCGGCGAGCGCATATACCGAACCATTCAGAAACTTAAGGCTAACATAAAGCAGCACCACCGCGCCTGCCAGCCGCAGGAAGAACCCCACCAGCACCATCGCCATCGGCCGCGCCGCACCCCCGCCGTCCATCCTTACCATCACTGCCGACATTAGCCGCAGCCACTCGAACAGCCCCGAGCCGGAGATCGCCGCACCTACGACCAGCAACGCCGCGCTCGGCCAGCCCAGCTTCCACCACACCAGCGGGATCGCTACCACGGTAATGATCGTCAGCAGCCGCAGCGCGCTCCAGATGGTCCGCTTGAAGTCCGCGTCGGTATAGCTGTCGATTGCCTTCAAAGAATCACCTTCGTTCATTATTTGTCTTTGTCATTCTTCAAAAAGCGCGAGGCCGTCGTAAAGATCTGCACAAAGCCTGCCACCGCGCCCAGCACGATGCCCGCAATCGACATCCAGCCCTGGTGAAAGTGCTTGTCCAGCCATGCCCCGATCAGCCAGCCGATCAGGCACCCCGCCGGCAGCGCAATCGCCAGTTGGATCATCGATTCGGCCTTCACCAGGTCACCCAGCGGACCTTTGCCGCCTCCGCCTGACCTGCCGTTTTGTGGCTTTTCGTCAGTCATCGCTCCCCATTACATCACAGCCGCTGCCACCGCTATACTGAGAATTCAACGACCGTTAGCCAAAGGAATCCGCGTGTTCGAGTCCGAGTTTGAGCAGAACCTATACCAGTTGCGCCGCGAGAAGCTGGAGCAGATCGCCGCCCTCGGCCAGCAGTCCGGCCTCAGCTACGCCCAGGCCACCTACCCGAACAGCTACTCCACCAGCCACACCGTCGCCGAGATCCGCATTGCCTACGGAGAGATGAGCGCCGAACAGCTTGAAGGCGTCCGCGCACCCATCGAGGTCAGCATCGCCGGACGCATCATGGCCATCCGCGTTCAGGGCAAGGCCGGCTTTGCCCAGCTTCAGCAGGGAGGCCAGCGCCTCCAGATATACGTTCGCAAGGACGACGTCGGCGAAACTGCCTTTGCTCTCTATAAGTTGCTCGATCTTGGCGACCATATTGGCGTGCGCGGCTATCTTTTTCGCACCCGCACCGGCGAACTGACAGTCCACGTCAAGCAACTTACCTTCCTCGCCAAGGCGATGCTGGCCCTGCCGGACAAGTATCACGGCCTCGAAGACACGGAACTCCGCTACCGCCAGCGCTACGTCGACCTCTTCATGAACACCGGCCACAGCGCCAAGCAGGCCGAAAAACCGGGTACGGCCACAGAACCGGGTGCCCCACGTCCGGCACTTGGGGACGTGGGTGAAGCGGCACAGAATGCTCCGGAGACCACCGAACCAGCCGAGCCCGAGACCCGTAACGTCCGCGAGGTCTTCGTCAAACGCGCCGCCATCCTCCGCGCCCTGCGCACCTTCTTCGACTCCCGTGGCTATCTCGAAGTCGAAACCCCGATGATGCATACCATCGCCGGAGGAGCCGCCGCCAAGCCCTTCAAGACCCATCACAACGCGCTCGATCTCGACCTCTCCCTGCGCATCGCGCCAGAGCTGTATTTGAAGCGCTTGGTCGTCGGCGGCCTCGACCGCGTCTACGAGATCAACCGCAACTTCCGCAACGAGGGCATCAGCACCCAGCACAACCCCGAGTTCACCATGCTGGAGTTCTACCAGGCCTACGCCAACTACCACGACCTCATGCGCCTGACCGAAGAACTGATCGTCTGCGTCGCGCAGGAGGTCAACGGAACTACGATCACCAACTTCAACGGCGTCGAGATCGATCTCAGTAAGTGGACGAAGCTCTCCATGAAAGATGCAATTTTGCGTTGGTGTCCTAATGCAACACCGGAAATGTTCGCTGATCCACTGATTCTATTAGAGATCGTCGCATCGAACGCTAATGACGACTTAGTGTCTGCTCAAAACGGAGGAGACCAAACGGGGAGGGAAGCGCAGTTTAGAAAGCGGTTCAACGCTTTGAACGGAATCTATCGCGATTGGAAGGCGGGAGCGACTCTAGGAAAGTTGATTGCAACAGTGTTCGAGATTTATGCCGAAGAGCACCTTATTCAGCCCACCATCATCTACGACTTCCCCCTTGCCGTCTCGCCGCTCTCCAAGCAGAAACCTGACGAGCCGGACTGGGTCGAACGCTTCGAGTTCTACATCGGCGGCTTCGAGGTCGGCAACGCCTTCAGCGAACTGAATGACCCCGAAGACCAGCGCCGCCGCTTCGAGCAGCAACTGGAAGAACGCGACCGGGGCGACGATGAAGCCCATCAAATGGACGAGGACTACGTCCGCGCCCTCGGCTACGGTCTGCCACCCACCGGCGGCGAAGGCATCGGCATCGACCGCCTCACCATGATCCTCACCGGCTCAAAGTCCATCCGCGACGTCATCCTGTTTCCTCTGTTGCGTCCACAGGCCAAAAAGCAGCAGGCCGACCAGTCTCCCGGAGAATCCGCCGAGTAGCATCAGATCTTCCGAAACTCATTTCTGAGCGGAGCGCAGCGGGGTCGAAGAACCCCTGTATTTCTTCCGAAGCGCCACGGATCCTGTCGGTAGAACCTCAAACCTGTACGTCCACTTAGCGGAGATTCATCTCGCCGAATGGGCGTCATGTCGCAACCGCCGTTCCCACCCGACCACAACCCCCAGCAGCCACGCTCCACACATATCGCCAAACACGGAATAATCCAGCGGAGCCTTCACCCCCAGACTCACCGCCATCGCCAGTGCAAACAACCCGAACAACGCGGCCGTCGCATAGGCCACATACTCCAGATAAAATCCCGCCAGCAATCCGACAGCCAGCACAATCTCCAGCATCGTAGACGCCCACGCGAGCACCATCACCAGGCCATGGGGCGCAAAGCTATTCAGCACGCCTGTGTAAGTAACAAAGTGAGCCCAGTCTCCCCAGACTACATGCGGAGCGCCATACGGCCCCCACAACCCAAATCTGTCCGCCACGGCAGAGAGCAGCGTCGCTGCTAGTGCCACCCTTCCCACCCAACCCGCAACCTGACCCGGCCTGTACAATCCTGACTCCTGACCAGGCTACCGGCCCGGCCCGAATTCCGCTTAGACTTTCTTCAGCCGCTTTACGACCCCGGACAGTGAGTGCTCATTCATCGCCGCCACCGCGTCGCCGCGAACCTTCTTCATCAGCCCGTCCAGGGCCTTGTCTTCTACTGCCAGCCACTCTCCGGCAGCGGCATTGAACACATCGCCAAGCCCGATCTGCTTGGCCGGAACCTTCAGCTTCGCGCCTCCGTTCGGTCCTTTGCGCTGCACGATCAGCCCGGCCTTGTGCAGCAGCAGGAACGACCGCCGCACCATCACTGCGCTTTCTTTCAGAGTCTCGGCGATCGACGCCGAGGTGTGCATCCGGTCCGGCTCGCTCGCCAGCACCGTCAAGACCCGCAAACTCAATGCAAACCGAGCATTCTGTGCCATGAACAAAAAGCTACCACACCCAGCGCCGCCGCAATACCGCGTACTGCGGAGTCCAGACCATTCTCCAATTCTCGCCATGTAAACTTTTTAAGTGAATATTCTCTTTGTCGGCGACGTCTTCGGCTCCGCTGGCCGCCACATCGTCCGCGAACATCTCCCTCACGTGCTTGAAACCAACGCCGTCGACCTGCTGGTCATCAACGGCGAAAACGCTGCCGGGGGCTTCGGTATTACGCCCTCCATCGCCGAAGAGCTCTTCGACCTGGGCGCGCACGTCATCACCACCGGCAACCACATCTGGGATAAGAAAGAGATCTTCGAGTACATGGCAGTTCCGGCCGACTCGCACGACCGCAACCGCCGCATCATCCGCCCGGCCAACTATGCAGCCGGAACGCCCGGATTCGGAGTTTACGAGGGCGAGCTTGGCAACGGGCAGAGCTACGCCGTCCTGAACCTTCAGGGCCGCGTCTTCATGTCCTCCTGCGACGACCCTTTCCGCAAGGCCGACGAACTGCTCTCGAAGATCACCGCCAAGGTCATCCTGCTCGACCTGCACGCCGAGACCACCAGCGAAAAGGTCGCGATGGGCTGGTATCTCGATGGCCGTGTCACCGCCGTCCTCGGCACCCATACCCACATTCCTACCGCTGACGAGCGGGTTCTGCCCGGTGGAACGGCTTATCAGACCGACGTCGGCATGTCCGGCCCTTACGACTCCGTGATCGGGGTCGAGAAGGAACTGGTCCTCAACCGCTTTCTTACCGGAATGCCGGGCAAGTTCGAGGCTGCCAAGGGCAATCCGAAGATGTGTGCTGCGCTGATCGAGTGCGACGGAGCTACTGGCCGCGCACACCGCATCCAGCGCATTATGCTCGGCGAGTAAAGCGTGAATCCGCCACAGTGAGGCCAGAATAAGGTCAGGAGGACTTCCGGCCGTCGATCTTAAAGCTTTGGAAATAAATGGAATACGCTCGGGCTTCGAAGCCGACCCCGGTTAAAACGGCGAGTCCGACACAAGGCCGGACTCGTTTTCTTTCCATCTAAGTTGATTCTAGCCAGGGCAGTTCAAGTTGGGGAGCCTTACTGCATGGGTAAGGTAACCGCTGCTGGCGGCACAGTTGCCGGAGTGCTCGCCGCAGAAGTCGGGGCGGGCGCGGCCCCTGCACGCTGGGCGAGGTTGAGGAAGTGGCCGGGGAAGATGCCCAGCACCAGCGTGGCAGCGGCGGCGAGGGTCAGCCCAATGCCGGCCGGAACACCAAGGCCGCGGCTGCGGTCGAGGCGCGTGTTCTCGGTCGCGGGACGGGTATAGAGCGCGGCCAGCAGGCGAAGATAGTAGAAGCACGCGATGCCGCTGTTGAACAGGCCCACGACAGCGAGCCAGACGTGGTTGGCATGCACGGCGGACGAGAAGACGTAGAACTTGCCGAAGAAGCCGCCGGTGAAGGGAATGCCGATCAGCGAGATCAGGAAGAGGCCGAGGAAGGCGGCGAGCACGGGGCGCTTGAGCGCGAGGCCGGTGTAGTCGTCGATACTGCGAATCTGCTCGTCGTAGCCGGTGACCTGTGTGACGACGGCGAAGGCTCCGACCTGCATGGCGGCGTAAGTCGCGGTGTAGAAGCAGACGGCGGCGATGCCCTCGGACCGCAGCGCCGTGAAGGCGACCAGGATGTAGCCCGCGTGGGCGATGCTGGAGTAGGCCAGCAGTCGCTTGACGTCGCGCTGGAGCATGGCGCCGAGGTTGCCGATGGTCATCGACAGCGCGGCCAGAATCCACATCAGGACGGCCCAGCGATGTTCCATCGGACCGAAGGCGGAGAAGGTGATGCGCAGCAGCACGGCGAAGGCGGCGGCCTTGGGCGCGGTGGACATGTAGCCGACGACCGGTGAAGGCGCTCCCTGGTAGACGTCCGGCGTCCAGACATGAAAGGGCGCGGAGGAGACCTTGAAGCCGAGGCCGATAAGGATCATCGCCAGGGCAAGGAAGGCGAGGCGCGGTGTGGTCGTCGTGGCGAGTCCGGCAGCGATGGCGGCGATGCTGGTGGAGCCGGTTGCTCCAAAGGCCAGCGCGATGCCGTAGAGGAAGAAGGCGGTGGCAAAGGAGCCGAGCAGGAAGTACTTGATGGAGGATTCGGCCCCGGTGGCGCTGCCCTTGCGGAAGCCGCAGAGAATGTAGGTGGCGATCGACGAGATCTCGAGGCCGACGAAGACCAGGAGAAGCTCGGTGGCGCAGGTCATCAGCATCATGCCGACGGCGCTGAAGACGATGAGCGCGAAGTACTCGCCGGCGTGGCGGGCGCTGCCCTCGAAGTAGTCCAGCGAGATGAGCAGCGTGACCAGAACGATGGCGGAGATGAGCAGGTGAAAGAAGACGGAGAAGGTATCGACCTGGACGGTGCCGGAGAAGGCGGTGAGCGTGCCGAGATGCAACTGGCACCAACTCGCGAGGGCTGCGGCCACGGCGCCGAGGATAGCGAGCCAGCCAAGGGGCTTGCGGCTGGAAGTGGAAGGCAGCAACGGCTCGGCCAGCATGATGAGGACACCGACGATGGTGAGAATGTATTCAGGCAGCAGGGCGAGGATATTGGGTGAGAGGCTTTGCATTAGCGCTGGCCTCCTTCTGCGGTGTTCGCTTCGAGTTTCAAGGGTAAGTTGGCCTGCTGAGTTTGGGGAACGGTAGCGGCGATGCGGGCTCCGGCGGTATCAATGGCGCGCAGCCAGATCGGGGGGGCGACTCCCATGACGAGGAAGAGGATGAGCAGAGGCCACATGGCAAGATGCTCACGGGCATCGATGTCCCAGGCAGTCATGTGTTCCGGCTTGACGCCAAGGTCGCCGTAGAAGACGCGCTGGATCATCCAGAGCATGTAGGAGGCGCTGAGGATGACGCCGGAGGTGGCGAAGACGGTCCACGCAACGTGGTGTGCGAAGACCGATTGCATGGAGCCGGCGAGGATGAGGAATTCGCCGACAAAGCCATTGAGCATAGGCAGGCCGACCAAGGAAAGCGTCATGATGACGAACATCGTTACCATCCAGGGGAGCCTGGAGGCGATGCCGCCAAGTTCGCGGATGTCGTAGGTGCCGTAGCGCTCGTAGAGGAAGCCGAGGAGCATGAAGAAGGCCGCGCCGGTGAGGCTCTCGCTGACGATGTGGAAGATG
>Ga0207657_10005387_pt1 | contig 13382 bp, 13 predicted proteins | sample KBSC33metaG_FD_184316 | JGI IMG/M metagenome (GOLD analysis project Ga0207657, IMG submission 184316) | Corn rhizosphere microbial communities from Kellogg Biological Station, Michigan, USA - KBS C3-3 metaG (SPAdes) (version 2) | ecosystem: Host-associated > Plants > Roots > Rhizosphere > Soil ... | reverse complement strand
AGGGCCGCTCGAATGGGAACTCGGGCAGATTGATCACCGGTGCGTTGCGCTCACCGTTGCGCTCGAACAACATGCGCCGCTCGAAATAGCTCGAGCGCAGATAAGGATAGCGGGTGAATACTTTGTCGCGCATGCTTGGATAGTCGACCGCCATCAAGCAGATCGGCTTGATCAACCCCGGATATTCGCGGGGAGGCGTCAAGGTCTTGTGCAAGAAGACGCGACGATAGAAGGACTGATGTTCTGCGCGCACGGTCGCAAGACCGATGTCGGCGTTGAAATAGCCGCAGGCGACATAGGCCAGACGCAGCGTCATGTACGGCAATTCCGGAAATCGGTTCTCCCGATCGGGGTCGGCAACAAAACGCGTCGGGTCGACGATGACCCTGCCCTCCGCCAGTTCCGGCTTGAGAATATCCGGGAAGACGTCGACCGAAGGCGAGACCGAATGTTCAGGCCACGCCACCGTGATGCGAATGGAACTCGCCAGCGCACCGTCGAAATAAACGCCGAAAATCCAACTGTTAGGCAAATCATCGAAGCGATCCGAGACCTTGCGATCGCGATTGGGCTCGATGGCGCCCTCATTGCGGTAGGCACGGTAGCGTAGCCGATAGATCGTATCCTTGTCGGCTTGAGTTTCCGCCAGCCGGTAGTCAACCCGATCGAGAAGCTCAATGCCGCGCTCAAAAGGGCGGCTTTTTATTTGTTGAGCTGAACTCATTCAGGCCTCCTGGGCCGCAATGCATGTCGATAGCTAAAGGTTAATGCTTTCTTAAAACAAGTGCAAAGAGATCACGCCAGTAAGGTTAACCGCGGGCACCACACCGCTGCACGCCGTGGCAGCACTGGCAAAAATCTTGCGAGAGGAAATTCTAGGCCAACGACCGCGACGGCAGCGTCACCAGATTGCTGTCGGGATGACGACGGCCGTGCGACGCATCGAGCAGCTTGCGCACCCGTGCCGCCGGAACCGGACGGCTGAACAGGTATCCCTGTGCCTCAGTCACCGTGCCGTCGGCGCTGATGAGTTCCAATTGCTCATTGGTCTCGATGCCTTCGACCACCACCGACATGCCGAGGTCGGCGCTCAACCGCGCCACGCCACGCAGAAGCGTCAACGGACGATCGGTGTCGATGCCTTCGAGGAACGAGCGATCGATCTTGACCTTGTTGAGCGGGAAGTTGTGGAGATAGCTCAGGCTCGAATAGCCGGTGCCGAAATCGTCCAGCGAAATTCGTACACCCGCGGCCTTCAATTGCGCCAAGGCATCATGCGTCCATTGCGTATTGCGCAGCAACGACGACTCGGTGATCTCGATCTCAAGCCGCTGCGGCGGCAAACCCGACACCTCGAGCGCGTAACGGACCTCGCTCAGCACGTCGCGCTGATGGAATTGCTGCGATGAGAAATTGACCGCGACGCTGACGCCCTCAGGCCATTTCATGCATTCCATGCAGGCCTTGCGCAGGATCCAGCGGCCGAGATCGACGATCAGGCCCATGTCCTCCGCCACCGGAATGATATCGATCGGCGAAACCGTGCCGCGCTCCGGATGATTCCAGCGCAGCAGCGCCTCGCAGGTCGTAATCCGTCCCGATTTGAGATTGACCAGCGGCTGATAGAACAGTTCGAATTCTTCGTTGGCGAGCGCCCGCCGCAGATCCAGTTCGAGGATGCGCCGCGCCTCGACGGTCTGCGCCATTTCCTCATGGAAGAAGCAGAAGGTGCCGCGCCCGTCCGCCTTGGCGCGATAAAGGGCCATGTCGGCGTTCTTGAGCAGCACGTCGGCGCTGACGCCAGGCCACGTCATCGCGATGCCGATGCTGGCGCCGATCTCCACCAGATGGCGATCGATCTCATAGCGCTCGCTGAGACGATCGACGACGCGACGCGCCAGGCTGGCCGCGTCTTCGTTCGATGCGATGTTCTGCTGGAAGACGACGAATTCGTCGCCACCAAACCGCGCGACAAAATCATTCGGGCGCAGCATCTCGCGCAGCCGGTCGGCGACCATGCACAACAGCCGGTCGCCACACGGATGGCCCAGCGTGTCGTTGACCTGCTTGAACTGATCGAGATCGATGAAATGCAGCGCGGACAACGAGTTCGATCCCCGCGAAGCCGCCAGCAGACGCTCGATCTCATCGCGGAAATTGACCCGATTGGGCAGCCCGGTCAATTCGTCATAGCGCGCCAGATGGGTGATCTTGGCTTCGGCGTTGCGGCGCTCGGTAATGTCTTCGACCAGCACGACACTGCCGCCATCGGCCATCGGCTGGAACGTCCACGACAGCGCACGGGCATCCGCCAGATTCGGATTGACGGAGATGATTTCGCCGGCTTGCGCGTTCTCGATCTCCGACAGGATGAGCTTGGCGCTCGCCTCCGACAGCACCCCCGCATCGGAACAGTCGGTGATGATCTCAGGCGCGTGAGCGCCGCGACGAACGAAATCACCGGACAGGTGCATCATCTCACTGAAGCGATGGTTCATCACGGCAAGGCGGCCATCCGCGCCGAACATGCACAAACCATGCGGCATGTTGTTCAATGCGGTATCGAATTGACCGGCAATGGCCGCCTCGCGCTCGCGCGCGATAAGCGCACGGACGAAAATCTTCTGCAGGCTCGTCGTGATGTGCTTCAGTCCGATGAAGAACAGCACATTCAGGAACGCGAGGCAGATGTAATAGAAATTGCCGTGCAGCGTCAGCGCCACCGACAAAGATCCGCAGGCCAGCAATATCTGGAGATGGAAGATCCACGGCCGCCCATAGGTACGGCCGGCACCGGCCGCCATGTAGCCCAGCGTAACCGAGGTGCAGATCATGTGTGCAACCGGATCGTCGCTGCCGAGCAGCGCCACGACGCACCAGATGCCCAGCGCGATCGCATAGAGCATCGCACCGATCTGATAACGCACCTCCCAATGTGCGGCTTCGTCCGCAGTCAAGGCGGAGGTGCGCTGGCCATACCTGCGCATATCCATGGTGCGTATCGCACCGATCACGATCAGCAGCAGCGCGCACGGCCACAGGAACTGGTCGCCGGTCTTTACGGCGGTCAGGACTGCAGCGATCGCAGCCGTCACAGCACCGGCAAACATCGGCGCAGGATTCTGGAACAGCGAATCCACCAGCGCCGCGTAAATCGTCGGCGACATCATCGGTTCGGCAGATTTGTTTTGGTCGATCAACTGCATCGGGCGTGCGCACGTCCTGTTCGGAGTAAGCTTTACCCTGCGCAGATGAAGCCTTTCTGAGCGAACATCGTTACCAAGACGTTGGCGAGTTCTTCAAATCGTTCGGATATGATCGTCACTTCAACCGGATAGACCCGCTCATCATCGACGTATGCACGCCGTAGTTGAACCCGTTAACCGGTTGTTTACGATAACAGCGGCGACCACGCCGGATCGGAGGCATATCCGGGGGTCGGCACCTTCTGTTCGTTACGTCCCGAGATGTCGACCGTGTAGAGCGACGGACCGCCATTGCCGCCCGGATCGCGAAAGAACATCACGACGCGACCATTGGGCGCGAAGGTCGGTCCTTCATTGTGGAAGCCGGACGTCAGGATGCGCTCGCCGGAGCCGTCGGGCTTCATGATGCCGATGGCGAATTGTCCGCCACCCTGCTTGGTGAAGGCGATGTAATCTCCGCGCGGCGACCAGACCGGCGTCGAATAGCTGCCTTCGCCAAACGAGATGCGTTGCGCCGCGCCGCCGCTCCCCGCCATCAGGTAAATTTGCGGCTTGCCGCCACGATCCGATTCGAAACAGATGCGCGCGCCGTCGGGCGAGTACGATGGCGAAGTATCGATGGCCGGCGTGTCGGTGAGACGCGTCGTCGATTTCGAGCGCAGATCCATCACATACAGGTTGGAATTGCCGCCCTGCTGCAGGCTCATGACGATGCGCTGGCCGTCCGGCGAAAAGCGCGGCGCGAACGACATGCCGGGGAAGTTGCCGACGATCTCACGCTGGCCGGTTTCGATGTTGAACAGGTAGACGCGCGGGTCGCCCTGGCCGAACTCCATGTAGGTGATCTCTTGCGTCGAGGGCGAGAACCGCGGCGTCAGCACCAGGTCCGCGCCGCGCGTCAGGTAACGCACGTTGGCGCCATCCTGATCCATCAGCGCCAGGCGCTTCACCCGGCGTTGCGCCGGTCCGCTTTCATCGACGAAGACGACACGACTGTCGAAGTAGCCCTTCTCGCCGGTCAGGCGTTCATAGATCTGATCGGAAATGATGTGCGCGATGCGCCGCCAGTATTCCGGCGAAGTGAAATACTGCTGGCCGGTGAGCTGCTGTCCCGCAGCGACGTCCCAGAGCCGGAATTCCGCTTTCAACCGACCATCGCCCTGTCGCGTCATGCGGCCGGTCACCAGCGCCTGCGCGTTGATGGTTTTCCAACTCGCGAATTGCGGCGAGGTATCGATATTGGTGATCTTCTCGATGAAAGCCGCCTGGTCGATCGGCGCGAACAAGCCGCTGCGCTTCAGGTTGTTGGTGATGACCTGCGCGACACCGTTGCTGACTTCGCCGTCGGACGGCGTTCCGGCAACGAAGTTGGGAATGGCGATCGGCAGCGGCGCGACGTTGCCCTCGGTCACCTGCAATCGCGTTTGCGCGCGCGCCAGCGACGGCAGCAGAAGGCCGGCGGCGGCACCAGCGCCGCCGAGCAAGGCATGGCGACGGCTCAGCGCGATGAGGGGACGTGAAGACGAATTTACGGGCATTGCTCGCTCATTTCAAAGGTATCGGTAAAACATTAGCCACTGAACATCTGACGCGGATCGAATGTCACGATCATGTCTTTCCACTGATCGTAAGTAGAGGGCTGCAACATATCGTAAGGTTGGGCCTGCAACACGGCGCGCATCGCCGCGTCCGCCGCAGCCTGATAACGTGGCGACGACCCGCGTGAAACGATTTCCGGCGGGCTTGCAAGGCGCTTGTCCGGCGTCAGGCGAATGCGGATATCGACAATCAATTCTTCCGGCCGCTCGGTGCCGGCTTGCACATTCCACAATTTGGTCAGGCGCGCGCGCAGCGCATCGAGTTCTGATTGCGACAACGTCTTGGCGGTGCCGTGCGACGTGCCAAGCGATGCGGTCGCGTTCAAGCTCTCGCCGGTGGCGGCGTGACGCGTCGGATCGCGCTTGTCGAGCAGCGCCGCGATCTTCGATTGATCGAAGGTGCGCTCGCGCTTCGGCTCCGGCGGTTTCGGCGGCGCGGCCTTGGCCTGCGGCTTGGGCGTCGGCTTCTTGGATTCGTCTTTCTTCAACGCCTCGGCGATCGGATCGACCTTGGGCGGATCGGGTTTTTTCTCGACCGGCTTCGGCTCATCCTTCGGCTTGTGCTCGGCGACGGGCTTCGGCGGATCGGGCTTTTTCTCGACCGGCTTTTCGACCGGCTTCGGCGGCGGCTCCGGCGCAGCCTCGGTTTTCACTTCCGGCTTTTCGGTGATCTTCCCGGCCGGATCGTCGACCGGCTTGGCTTCCGCCACCTTTTCAACGAGCGGCTTCGGCTTGTCCTTCTCGCCGGACTTGCTGCCCGCGGTGAGCTTGGACAATTGATCGGCAGAGATGATGTCGACCGGCATGGATTCGAGCGGCGGCGCTTCGAGCGAGCGCGCAGAAAACGACACCAGACCCCACCCGATCACAAGAACGTGCAGGGCAATCGACGCGGCCAGTGTCTTGTCGACTTTCACCTCGGGTTATCCCTGCTCCACTTCGGTCACCAGCGCGACCCGTCTGAATCCGGCGGCAGACAATCGTCCCATCACCTTCATGACAGTGCCGTAGTCGACCTTCTTGTCGCCGCGCACGAAAATCCGTTCGTCGAGGCCGGCGCGCGCCTCGGTGATCGCCTTCAGTTTCGGCACGATTTCGTCGAGGGGGATCTCGGTATCGTTGAGGAACACCTGCCCTTTCAGATTCACCGAAAGCGTCAGCGGGTTCTTGTCCTGGTCGAGGCTCTTGGCCTGGGTTTGCGGCAGATCGAGCGGCACGCCGACCGTCAGCAATGGCGCCGACACCATGAAGATGATCAGCAACACCAGCATGACGTCGACCATCGGCGTGACGTTGATCTCGGCCATCGGCGCCGTGCGCCGACGCCGGCCACGTCCGCCGCCACCTGATGCCCCCGCCATGTTCATCGCCATGATTGAATGCTCACGTTGCGTTCACCATCGGCCCTCAGGCGCGCTCATCGATCTGGCGCGACAGGATTGCGGAAAATTCGTCGGCAAACCCCTCCAGGCGCTGCGCCTGCCGGTTCACTTCTGACGTGAATTTGTTGTAGAAAATGGTCGCCGGGATGGCGGCGATAAGGCCGATCGCCGTAGCGAACAGCGCCTCGGCGATGCCCGGCGCCACCACGGCAAGCGAGGTGTTCTTCGAGGCGGCGATCGACTGGAAGCTCGACATGATGCCCCAGACGGTGCCGAACAGGCCGACGAACGGACCCGCCGAACCGACTGTCGCCAGCACCAGCAGGCGTCGCTCCAGCCGCTCGATCTCGCGGGCGATGGAGACGTTCATCACTTTTTCGATACGCATCTGCAGGCCGGCAAACGAGCGCGCCTGACTTTCGAACGAGCGTTTCCACTCGCGCATCGCCGCGACGAAGCAGGCCGCCATCGACTGCGTCGGCTTGGCGGACAGGGCGCGATAAAGCTCCTCGATCGACTCGCCCGACCAGAACGCCTGCTCGAAACGGTCCATCGCGCGCTTGGTGCGCCCGTACAGCAAGATCTTGTCGATCGCGATGGCCCAGACCCACACCGAGCAGGCCAGCAACCCCAGCATGACCGTCTTCACGATCCAGTGGGCCTGCAGAAAAAGGGTAATCAGCGAAACGTCGGAGGAAGCCAGCGGCAAGGCTGACTGTGCCACGTCGGCCGGATTCATAAGCGGTATCCTCTCAACGCAAGTATCCCAAAAATCATCCCGGGAGCGACGCGCCGCGCGGGTTCCGCGGTCACGCGCCATGCAGCGTCGTTCGCCGACGCCAAGCCTTGCAGTTTCGCATGGGGGGCCCGTCCAAAGCCGGACCTTGCATCCCCTGCCAACATGTCAAAACGAGGGCCAACGACGTGTTTTCCCGGCTCCAACCAAGCGCCTGCCATGGTTAACGCGAGGTTACTAAAGCCGATTTTGCCCGCGGCAAATGCGGCTTGGAGGCCGCAGAATCCTTAAATTTCGGCCGGTCGGCGACAGCCGGGGCCTTGGCGCCCGACGAGCGCCCGGCGGCGGGGGCCGCCGCCACGGACCGCAAAACCGGTTTCCCCTTTTCGGGTGGTGCCGTAGAAGGCGGCCATGAACGAGATTGGCCACGCCTTTTCCCTTGCCACGAGCCTGGTCGGCGGCCTCGATGCCGACCTGTCGAAAATCGTGCTGTTGTCGCTGCGGGTCAGCCTGACGGCGAGCCTGATCGCCTTTGTGGTGGGGCTGCCGGTCGGCGGCTGGCTGGCAGCGACGCGGTGGGCCGGCCGCACGCCGTTACTCGTCATCGCCAATGCCGCGCTCGGGCTGCCGCCCGTGGTGGTCGGACTGGCGGTCTACCTGGCGCTATCACGCTCGGGACCGCTCGGCGCGTTGGGGCTGCTGTTCACACCGAATGCCATGGTGGTCGCGCAAGGCGTGCTGGCATTTCCGATCGTCGTGGCGCTGACGCACCGCGTGCTCGAACCGCTCTGGCAGGCTTACGGCGATGCGTTGAAGATGGATGGCGCGTCGCAGGGCCGCGCCATCGCGACGCTGCTCGCCGCCGGACGCGCCGGTCTTGTCACGGTGTTTCTGTCGGCGTTCGGCCGCGTCATCGCCGAGGTCGGGGCGATCCTGATTGTGGGCGGCAACATTCGCGGCGTCACCCGCACCATGACCACCGCGATCACGCTCGAGACCAGCGCCGGCGACCTGCCGCTGGCGCTTGCGCTCGGCATCGTGCTGATCGGCATCTGCGTACTGATCAGCGCCATTGCGTTCGCGATGAACCGAGCGCTGACCTATCAGCCGAGTTAGTGCGTTGGCGCAGCGTTGGGAAAGAACAACTGCTCGCCGTCGATCTTGTAGCCCGCGATGGTGGATTGGCCTTGCGGTGAGATCAGCCAATCCACAAACGCCTGCCCCTCGGCCACTTTCACGCTTGGGTGCTTCTGCGGATTGACGAGCATGACGCCATATTGATTGAAGAGACGGCGGTCGCCCTGCACCAAAATCTTCAGGTCACGGCGATTTTTGAATGACAGCCACGTACCGCGGTCCGACAGCGTATAGCCGTTGAGTGCCGCAGACGTGTTCAGCGCCGGTCCCATGCCCTGACCGATTTCCTTGTAGTTGGTTTCGAGCACCTTCGCAGGCTCAATGCCGGCATCTTTCCAGTAGCGCAATTCGGCGGCGTTGGTGCCGGAGCGATCGCCCCGCGAAACGAAGATCGCCTTGGCTGCGGCGATCTTGCGCAGCGCTTCCAGAACGTCATTGCCGCCGGCAATATGCGCCGGATCGGACGCCGGGCCGACGATGACGAAATCGTTGTACATCACCTCGAAGCGCTTCACGCCCTGCCCTTCGGCCATGAATTTTTCTTCGGCCTGATGGTCATGCACGAACACCACATCGGCATCGCCTCGACGACCGATATCGAGCGCCTGCCCGGTCCCGACCGCGACGACCTTGACCTCGATGCCGCTCTTCGCCGTGAAGGCCGGCAACAGGTATTTGAACAAGCCGGACTGCTCGGTCGACGTCGTCGAAGCCACGGTGATCGCACGCTGCTGCGCGGCGGCGGGGGTCGTGACGCACACGGCGGCGGCAAGAAGGAGAAACAGGCGTCGATGCATCGTTGCGTTCCTTGTGTGGATCAACGAACTTTAGAGTTTCCCCGCTTCTGATGAAATAAGAAACGAAACTCCAATGCCCCTGAATCAAGGCGGGTCTTGATGCGCCGGTATCCACTCCGCTCGAAAATGCTGTCGCGCAAAACAAAACCGCCCATCCGGCTTGCGGATGAGCGGTTTGATCGGCTTCAGGTGAAGGGGGCGCTTACGCCTGATGCTAATTACGCTTGAGGCTTATCAAGCCTGCGGCTGACCGTCCGAAGGCGGCGCCGGACGCGTGCGATGCTGCGCCATGAACTGGTCGAACTCTTCCTTGTCCTTGGCGTGACGCAGACGATCGAGGAAATCCTTGAACTCGGTCTGCTCTTCTTCGAGACGACGCAGCGTTTCCATGCGGTACTCGTCGAAGGCGCGATTGCCGCTCGACGGCGGACCGAAGCCGAAGCCGCCACGCTCCATGCGGCCGCGCATCCGCTCCATCTTGTACTGCATCCGCTCCATTTTATTCTGCCAGCGATCGCTGTGACTCCAACATCCCATTTTCCTGCTCCCGATTGTGTAGAAGAGAAGTGCAAGGCCGACCGGCCACCAGAACACGAAGCCAAGCACCGTCAGGGCAATCCAGCCGGGGTGCCAGGGCGATTCCATCATGCGCGGGCGTCGATAGTTTTCGGTCGGGCCGCTCCAGCGAGGTACATCTGCGGTGTAGGCCATGTGCATCTCCGTGTTTGGCGCGACGCCGTGTTAATGTAAATAACATTTACATACGTAAACCGTTCCGGATTTTTGTCAAGCCGGCGGCCCAGGGGGCTCCGCAAATTATTTTTTGGGAGTACCCCAGGGACCGGGGGGAGGCCCCGGCGGAAACCCCGGCGGCGAACTTGTGGAAGCGCTTGCAGCAGCGGTCGCGGACGCCGTTGGCGGCGGGCCGGGAGGCCCGGACGGCCGTTGATCCGATTTGGATTTTCCCGCGGGTTCGCCCTCGCCCGGCCTGCGGTCGGTCGGGAAACCAAGACCGCGCAGGTAGATCAGCACGCCGGCTTCGAGCAGATCCTCCGGCGACATCGGCAGCTTGCGGCGCGACGAATCGCCACGCGAAAACAGCGACGCCACGCCGTGCGACATCGACCAGATATGCAGCGCCATCATCAGCGCCGGCGGGCGCGCGACGCCGGGCGGGGTCAAGGCCGCAAGCCGCTCTGCCGCAGCACGAATGATGTTGAAGGCGCGTTCGCTCGCGGCCATCAGCATCGGATTCGAATCCACCGGCACGCCGGATTCGAACATCGCCGAATAGAACGCCGGCTCGTTGCGCGCATAAGCGAGGTAGGCTTTGCCGACGCGCTCGAAGGCCGTGACCGTATCCGGCCGGCCGTCGTCCCACGCAGCACCAAGCACGGCTTCGAACTGTTCGAAGCCGCGTTGTGCGATGCTGGACAGCAATTCCTCGCGGTCGCGGAAGTGCCGGTACGGCGCCGCCGGGCTGACACCGGCCGAACGCGCAGCGTCGGCGAAGGTGAATCCCGCCGGCCCTTTCTTGGCAATCAGATCGAGCGCCGCTTCCAGCAGCGCCTCTTTCAGGTTGCCGTGATGATAGCCCCGCTCCGGGCGGCGATGGTCCTTGCGCCAGTTCATGTGAAGGACTTTTACATGAGCCGGAACCAAAGGTCACAACATTAATGAGCCGCTGGCCTTGCGATTTCGTTGCGGCAGACTGGCGACCGGATTGTGGCAGGGGGAAACCCCCGACCCGCGCTCAGGATCGTCCCGATCCAGTCCGCAACCGGTCGAGACCGGCGGCGGCCTCCTGCACCTCGGGGGTGAAATCCGCCATCTCCTGCACCTGCCGGATCTCGATGATCTCGTTCTCCGAGGCCGGGCAGCGCTTGGCCCAGGCGATGGCCTCGTCGCGCGATGCGACGTCGATCATCCAGTAGCCGCCGAGCACTTCCTTGGCTTCCGCAAACGGCCCGTCGGTGACCAGCGGCTTGCCGCCCTCGAACGATACCCGCGCGCCCACCGACGGCGGATGCAACCCGTCCAGCGTGATCAGCACGCCGGCCTGCTGCAGCGCTTCGTTGTACTTCATCATCTCGGTAACGCGTGCCGGATCGAGCTCCACGTCCGGCGCGGCGGTCTCGTAGCCCTTTGGAATCATCAGCATCATGAATCGCATGGTGTGTTGTCCTGTTTCAGTTACATGTCACGGTGCGGTTATTGCTTGGCGGCCTTCGCGCGCAGGCGCTCTTCCTGTTCGCGCAGTTCCGGCGTGAAGGCGTCGCCGAAATCCTCCGCCTCGAATACCTGGCGCAGTTCCAGCTCGGACCCGGCGTCGAACGGCGCGCGCTTCATCCAGGCGATGGCTTCGTCGCGCGATTTGGTCTGAATCAGCCAGAAACCGCAGACGAGTTCACCGGTCGCCGGAAACGGGCCGTCGGTCACGGCAACATCCTTGCCGGTGAAGCGGATGCGCGCGCCCTTCGAACTGGGATGCAGTCCCTCGCCGGCCTGCATCACCCCGGCCTTGACCATCTCCTCGTTGAACTGGCCCATCGCAGTCAGCATGGCCTCGCTCGGCATCACGCCGGCTTCTGTCTCCTTGCTGGCCTTCACCATCACCATGAAACGCATCGGTTTTCTCCGTTTGATCTTGTTTGATCTTGGGCAGACCGGAACCCTTGCGACCGGCCCGCATCGTGGCTCTGCAATGAAGACGAACGAATGGCAGCGTTTCCGACAATGGCCGGGACAATTTTTCCGGGCGGCCCGATGGGGACTCAAAGTCGTCCCTGCGAAAGCAGGGACCCATACGCCGTGCCAATTGTTTGGCGCAAAAGCCCAATTGGCTCGTTACTACCAACCAACAACGACCGAGGTTATTGGTCCCGCAGGGACGACGCCGATTGTAGCAAATCGTGGTTATGCCCTTTGCGGAACGAACACCCCGTCACGATAGCTGGCGCCGAAATAGACGTCGACGCTGCGCACCTTGTCGCCGGCGAAGGTGAAGAACTCGGTGTTGCGGAATTGCTTGCCGTCGGCGGCGATGCATTTGTAGGTCACGAACGCCGCGTCGCCCTGCTCGAAGATTCGCTCGGTGACGTTTTCGCGGATCGTCAGGCTGTTCGGCCAGCAGCGCTCGAAATAGGTCGCCCTGTCGATGCGATCGTCATAAGGGCTGGTGAAGGTGAAGTCGTCCGCCAGTAACGCCTCGAGGGCACCGCGGTCCCTTATTTTGTAAGCCGCGAACAGGCTGCGAACGATCTCGGACTTGCTGCGGTCCATCTCACGTCTCCTGCGGAAACATGTGGAAGTACGGCTCGGCTTCCTTCAGCACCCGCGCATAGGACGGACGTGCCTGCAGACGCGCGAGATAATCCGCAAGATTGGGATGCGTGTCGGCGAAGGGCAGCACCTTGCCGGCATAGAACAATGCGGGCGCGGCGGCGCAATCGGCCAGTGTGAACGCATCACCAGCCGCCCAGCGGCGCGAAGCCATGTCACGCTCGGCGATGTCGTACGCCACCCTCATCCGCGCCTTCGCATCGTCCACTCCATGCGGGTCTTTCTTGTCGGCCGGACGCAGACGATTACCGACCACCTTCTGCATGTGGTTGTGAATGTGCAGATCGTAGAAACGATCCTTCAGCCGCGTCTCACGCGCGGCGTCGCCGTCCTGCGGCACGAAACGTGTGCGCCCGGGATAATGCTGATCCAGGTAGTCGATGATGACGGTCGATTCCGGCACGACCTGATCGCGCGCCTCGTCGCGCAGCACCGGAAATTTGCCGATCGGCCATAGTTTCAGCAGCGCCGCACGCTCGGCCGCGTCGCCGAGATTGACGGAGACGGCGGTGAACGGCGTGTCGTTCTCATACAGCGCGATCAACGTCTTGTGACAGTACGACGACAGCGGATGGAAATAGAGCGTCAGCGACATCCGGGACCTCCTTATGACGCTTGAAGCGCGTAGCGATTGATCACGATACCGCTCGACAGCGCCTTGGCATCAAGCAACTTCAGCTTGATGCGTTCCGCGCTGGTTTTGAACAGCGGCGTGCCGCCGCCGAGCAGCACCGGACAGATGCCGATGCGAAATTCGTCGATCAGGCCGTGGGGCATCAGGCCGGTGCAAAGATCGGCGCTGCCGAAAATGAAAATATCCTTCGCGCTGTCGCGCTTCAATTGTGCAACGATTCCCGGCAGGTCATCGCCAAACAGTTGCGTATTGCGCCAGTCCGAATGTGTCAGCGTCCGCGAGAACACGTATTTCGGCAGCGCATTCATGAAGTCCGCAACCTCGCCGGTTTCATTAGGCCAGTAATTCGCCATCAACTCATAGGTGACGCGGCCGAATATCAGAGCGCCGGCAGCCTTACCCTGCTCGATCGACAGCCGTTCGAGCTCGTCGCCCCAGACATCGAGATGCCAACTGATGTCGCGGTTAGGCCCTTCGACAAAACCATCGAGCGTCATCAAATTCCACATGATCAATCTTGCCACGGCGCACTCCCTATACTGCTTGTATT
>Ga0207657_10005383_pt1 | contig 13392 bp, 12 predicted proteins | sample KBSC33metaG_FD_184316 | JGI IMG/M metagenome (GOLD analysis project Ga0207657, IMG submission 184316) | Corn rhizosphere microbial communities from Kellogg Biological Station, Michigan, USA - KBS C3-3 metaG (SPAdes) (version 2) | ecosystem: Host-associated > Plants > Roots > Rhizosphere > Soil ... | reverse complement strand
GTGAAACCTGGTGACATCAGTCGACTCGACGCGGCGTTCTTTACGATGAACGGCATCATCAGCATCGTGTACTTCGGGTTCGTATTCGCCGAGCGGGTTGCATCATGAGTGGCGTCGAGCCGCGGATTCCTTTCACGGTTGCGATCACGGGCGCATCCGGAGCGCCGTACGCGGTGCGGTTGCTGGAGCAATTATGCGTTGCCGGTCAGCGCGTATCGCTGCTAGTCTCGAGTCACGGATTCCGGCTGCTGGCGACGGAAACCGGAATCGAATCGATCGATGCACTTCGCGAGGCCGTCGGCGGCCGCGCCTGGGATGACCTCATTACCGTTTACGACGACGCGGATCGTGGTGCGGCTCCGGCATCCGGATCTGCACGCAGCGCGGGCATGGTCATCTGTCCGTGCTCGATGGGAACCCTTAGCGCGATCGCCGCCGGCTCGTCACGCTCACTCGTCGAGCGCGCCGCGGACGTGACGCTCAAGGAACGACGCAAGTTGATTCTGGTGCCGCGTGAGACGCCGCTCTCGAGCATTCATCTCGAGAACATGTTGAAGCTGAGCAGGGCAGGCGTTGTCATTCTTCCTGCGGCGCCGGGTTTCTATCATCAACCCAAGTCGATACCGGAGTTGGTGGACTTCGTCGTCGCCCGGGTGTTGGACCAGATGGGTGTCGAGCATTCACTCGGCCACCGCTGGGGAGCCGAACAGGATACGTAACCAGATGGTTACGTTATTTCTTCTGCTTCACCTTCATCCCGGCGCTGCCGCTTGCTACCGCGCGCACAGCGATGCCGGGCGCGGTTACATATATCCCCGCGACGTCCACCGAGTCCACCTGCGCCGATAGCGTTACCGACTCGCCGAGTTTGCGGTTGAGTCCATCGGTGAGAAGCGACCGTCCCTTGGCGATCAGAAGATCGGCCGGGATCCGGGCCTTCTCTCTGAACAGCTGGCGCAGCGCGTCGGACCGGAGCCAGCTGTACGCGCTGATGATCTCGCTGTCGGTGTTGAGATCGTAATCGAGATCCGGCACGCGCAATTCGCCCGCATTCCGATCGTAAGCGGGCTTGCCCGCGAAGACCAGTGTGCCATTGGCATCACCTGTGAAGGTGACGGCAAGCGCGAGACGCCCCTGAGGCAGCGGCGACACTCGTGCGCTCTGCACCGTCACCGTTCGGCCTCCTTCCGTGATTGGTTTTCCCCTCAGCGCATCAGTGATCGTCTTCGACGCGTCGGTGTAACTCATGAGGCCGCCGAGCACGATGTGGAAGCCCGTTGCGGCGGTGTCGCGCGCGAGTGGCGGGAGAGGCGGAACGTTCACGTGCGGCTCGGCGCCGGTAACGATTCGGGGGCGTGCGTCGAGGCCTGCGTCGACTATCAGGTCGTCGCCTGCGCCGCTCACATCACCCATGCGGAGTCGTTCCGGTCCGAGCAGCAGCCAGACGTTATCGGTGAGGCGAATCGGTTTGTTGAGAAGGCCCCACCATTCCTCGAAACGACTGGCAAGATCGACGCGTGAGATCTTTCGGTCGATGTCCGGCAGGTGCGACTTGAGCGCATCGCGTGCGGCGTCTACCACACGTTGCGTGACGTCGTAGCGGATGATGCTCACCGTACACCGGTCTCGGTCGGCGCTGGATGCCGGGCCAAGTCGACCGATGTGCGCATGCGAGGACAGGTGCCAGTCGGATGTCAGCGTCAACGGTGTGATGAGCTCGACGGTTACGCGCGGACGGTCGGCCGCCGAATCGCCACCGCAGCCTGCACTGATCGTTGGGCCGAACCGCGGCTTGAAATATCCGCGGGCTGCGTACGACAGCGTCGCGCGCAGGTGTACTTCGTTGTCGCTCACGGACGTCGTGAACGGACCGCGTACGGCCTCGTATGCGTAATGCCTGTTAGGATCGTCTCCGACCATGCGGACGCTATCGATCGATCCGAATTTTATGGGAACTGCTCGTTCTACGACCGCCAGCACGGGTGTATAGTCGTACACCAGCGGAATATTGAAGTGGGACAGCGGGAGCGGTGGCGGGGCGGGGAGCGAATCGAGCTGAGCAGTGGTTATGGTCGCAGGCTTCTCGCGCCGGCAGGCCTGGGCGAGGGGTAGGCAGAAAACCAGGAACAGCGCAGCGCGCCTCCGACTCGGCGTCATCGGCGTTCAGGTTTGCAAGCCGCGACGAACGAGGTGCTCAGCGGGCGATCCATCCGGGCATGATGAATGCACATCCACGGTTTTCTGGTTAGACGGAAATTTTACGGAGGTTCGAATGAACGACATGGACAAAAGCAAATCTCACGCCGGCAGTCACGACGAGTCGTCCGCGGAAAAACGAGCGGAGAAGTTTGGCAGCCGTACGGTAGGCCGTGGCATGGACTCGCCCGACTCTACAGAAGCGGTGCTGGATGCGAGCACCGGCGAGCCTGATCCCCGGGCGATGGAGAAGAGAGACAGCGACGGGCACTCCGGAAAGAAGTAGTCTCTCTCAGGCAACGCGGCTGGCGCGTTGCATCTCCTGAGGAAATTTCCTGAACCAACTCGACAGTAGCAGCAGCTCGTCTATCTCATGAGTCGGGATGGACGAGCCGGTTGTCGGCTTTTCGCCGAATATATCGTCCACCAGCCGACGCATTGCTGCCTTGTCGCGACGCGTTTTCGGGCTGTCCAGCTCCGCTCGTACGATGCCGCGGCGAATTACGTACGTCCGATCGCGGCCGTCGAAGCCTTCCACGTTGTAAACGAAAGACAGCGATTCCACGGCGAAGCGTAGCCGGTCGAACTGCTCGCGCAGAGCTTCGAGGCGCGACAGCTTGTCGCGGAAGATCGCGGCGCGCTCGAATTCCAGCGCGTTGCTCGCAGCCTCCATCTGACGACGGAGCGTGTCAGCCGGTCCGGCATCGGATCCCTCGAGGAACGCACGTGCGAGCGCAAGCTGGTGATCGTACTCCGCGACCGTGCATCCGCCGACACAGGGGCCGAGGCACTTTCGGATCTCGTGCCGGATGCATCCGGGCGTGCGCCCCAGCTGGAAGAGCTCGCGCTGATCGGCAAAGTAGATCGGCATGTCGCTCCGGCAATCGCGAAGTCCCAGCACGTCATTCAGCTCGCGCACCGCCTCGCTCACGCGCTGTGCGCCGACGAATGGGCCGTAATACACTGCTGCGTCATCGGGACCGGCGCCGCGAACGACGTTGAGCTTTGGAGCCGCGCCGCGCGAGATCTTGATGAACGAGTAGTGCCTGGCGTCGCGCTTCATCGCCACATTGAATCTTGGGCGGTATTGCTTGATCAGTCTCAGCTCGCGCAACAGTGCGGCGAATTCACTCGGCTCGTAGTCCCATTCGATGCGGGTCGCGTCACGCAGGATGCGCGCGCCCTTGTCTTCCGGATACGCTGCGCGGAAGTAGCTCATCAGACGGGAGCGAATCTGCTTGGACTTGCCGACGTACACGATCTCGCCGTTCTCGGCGATCATACGATAGACGCCTGGTTCGTTGCGGGCAGATTCGCGAACCACAGCGCGCATCGCGGCGAGCTGCTCGTCGCTCGTCGGCTCCTTGAACGTGTACGCGCGTGACTTCCTTGCCATCGGGATTCGCGTCGTCAGTGCTGGCAGTGCGCGCAGAGCACTGTCTGGCGGCCATCGATCGCGTGTGTTCCGATCAGTCTCGCGCCACAGCGGTGGCACGGTTCTCCGGCGCGGCCGTACGCCGACAGGAATTGCACGAACTCGCCAGCCTCACCACTGGCGTTTCGGAAGTCACGGATGCTGGACCCTCCCGCCACGATCGCCTCGCGCAGCACGGACACAATCGCGTTGCGCAGGTCGGCAGCTTCCGCCGGCGTGACGTCCTTCGCCATTCGTGACGGATCGATTCCGGCGCGCCAGAGCGCTTCGTTCGCGTAGATGTTGCCGACGCCAACGACCTTGTACTGATCCATGATCACCTTCTTGACGGGCTGCCGTGACGCGCGAAGAATAGCGGAAAGACGCTCCGCCGTAAATCCCTCCTCCAGCGGCTCCTCCCCCAGCTCGCCGAAATAGTCACCGAGGCGCGTCGGATCCATCAACGCGACCGTTCCCAGCCGCCGGACGTCGCGGTAGGCCAGAACGAAGCCGGAGTCGAGACCCAGCATCACGGCGATGTACGTGCGATCGTAATCGGTGAGTTCGCTGCCTCGCGTGGCGAGCAGAGCGCCGGTGAACCGTGGCTGCACTACCAGCGAGTCTCCGGTGTGGAGGGAAATGACGATGTGTTTGGCTCGTCGTTTCGCGCCGGTAATCCGCGTGCCGCGTACCCGTTTGGCGAAGGTGCGCGCCGTCACCTCGCGCAAAACGTCGGGGCGCGGCAGCCCCACCGCTTCGATGGTGCGGCCGGCGACCGCTTCGTTCACGCCTCGCGCGATAGTCTCGACTTCGGGCAGCTCAGGCATTCGTCCTGCGATCGGACAGGTGCATCTCCCTCGCGAGCTCCCTCCACGCTATGTCGCGTCGCATCTGCTTGCCCGAGAACCGGATGCGCTCCGCGTACCGCCGGCTGTGATTGCTTGCTGCATGGAGCGTCGGCGCGACAGCGGTCACCGACAGCACGCGTCCGCCGTCCGTGACTACTGGTGGCTCGTCGGAACGCTGTGCTTTCATCCCGTCCGACACTCTCGTGCCGGCGTGAAATACGTAAACACCGTCCTCTGGCTCGGGGAAGGAGATCGGGTCACCCTTCCGAACCTTTCCCGGATAGCCAGCGGCCGCGAGAACAGTAGTCACGCTGAAGCCGGCGTGCCACTCGAACTCCGGTGTATCGACCAGTGATTCGCCGCGAGCGACTGTGAGCAATGGTTGCAACAGCGAGCTCGACATGAGCGGCAACAACGCCTGCGTTTCCGGATCGCCGAAGCGACAGTTGAATTCGACGACCTTCACTCCTGTCGCCGTGAGCATCAGTCCGGCATACAACAGGCCCGAAAATGGCGAGTGGTCGTCTCGCATGGCCGCGAGTACGCGGTCGATGATCGTCACCTTGACGAGCGCCTGCAGGGATGTGGTATCCAGCGATACGGGCGCATACGCGCCCATCCCACCGGTATTGGGCCCCATGTCTCCGTCTTCGAGACGCTTGTGATCCTGCGCGCCGATCATCAGTCGCGAATGCTGGCCATCACAGACGGCGAAGACGGACATCTCCTCGCCAGACATGAACTCCTCGACCAGAATCTCCTTGCCGGCGTTGCCGAACGCTCCAGTCTGGAGCATCTCCGTGATCGCGCGTTCCGCTTCCGCCATTGTTTCGGCGATGATGACACCCTTTCCTGCAGCAAGTCCCGACGCCTTGATCACGACCGGCGCGCCGATCGCATGTGCGGCGCGCAGCGCGGTGTCGACGGACGTATGATGACTCGCACGCGCCGTAGGAACACCGGCGCGCAGCATCAGCTCCTTCGCGAATCGCTTGGAAGTCTCGATACGTGCCGCGGCGCGCGTCGGTCCGAAGAGAGGCAGGCCTTCGGCGTGGAATGCGTCAGCGATTCCCGCGTCCAGCGGAGCTTCGGGGCCGACGACGGTGAGATCGGGGCGTTCCGCACGCGCGAGCGCCAACAACGCAACTATGTCGTCCGCGGGAATGGCGACGCATCGCGCAAGGGTGGCGATCCCGGGATTTCCAGGTGCGGCAATCAGGTCGAGCGTCGGATCATCCTGCAACAGCTTCCATGCGATTGCGTGCTCGCGCGCGCCACCGCCAACTATCAGAACCTTCACTCGTCCTCGTTGCGGAACACGTTGTTCATCGTATCGGTCGCACGTCGCGCCGCATCGGCCACCTGATTCATCATTCCCTTCATCTTCTCGCCGTAATATCCGGCAGCATCGGCGTAATCGTCGGTCAGCGGCCGTTCGTTCGGTGCGCCTCGCCTCGCGTATTCGCCATTGATAATCGCATCGTAGCCGCCCGCCTGAATCCAGCGCTGGAGCTCCGCGGCCCGCACGGTGTTGAACGGGTGGGTGCGGCCCGAAACATTGAGAAGCTTGAACAGCAGATCGATCGCGCCGCTATCGCTTTCGTACTCCTGCGCCTGCGCGAGAAACTCGTCGAGATTGGTCTCGGTCGCGTCGCCCTTGCCACCGGCGAACAGGAGGAACATGCGCATGGCCTGAATCGGATCCTGCGATGCCAGCAACCCTGCGCGATCCGCCGAGAACTCGGCCTTGCGATACCACTCCAGCAATGCAAGCTGAATTGGAAGAGCGATGAGGCCGAGTCCGGGAATCGCATTGAAGCCGAACGACAGAAAGAGCAGTGCGAGCGTCGAGTACGTTGAATGTCCGCTCATGACGTGACCGACTTCGTGGCCGAGCAACACGCGCTGCTGCGGCTCATCCAGAATGCCGAGTGCGCCGGTGTGTACGACTATGAACGGTTTTTCGAAGCCGACCGCCATCGCGTTGACGAAGGGAGTCTGCGTAACGAACAGGTCCGGACGTTCCGGCCAGTCGAGTGTTTCCAGGACTTCCATGTACAACGCATGGAGCCTGGGCCGCTGGCGTTCGTTGACGCGCACGGAATCCGCCGTGAACAACTGCCGCACCCCGCGTTCGCCCAGGAAGCTCATCACCCTGCGCACGAGCTCGTCGAGTCCGGGGATCGCGCGCAATGTCTGCAGCGCTGCCCGGTCAGCCGGGTGCTCCCACGCTACTGGCGCGATGCCAGTCAGCGTGCGTCGTGGCGACGGAGCGGGAACTGGCAGACCGCCTGTCATCTGAGCGCCTGGTCCAGATCGGCGATGAGGTCACCGACATCTTCCACTCCGCACGACAGTCGCACCAGACCTTCCGTAATTCCAAGCTGGGCGCGGCGTGCCGGTTCGACCGACGCATGAGTCATCTCGGCAGGGTGATTGATGAGGCTCTCCACGCCACCAAGCGATTCGGCGAGCGAGAACACGTGAACTCGCCCGAGCATGCGTGCAGCCGCCGCGCGGCTCCCCGTTTCGACGGAGATCATCCCGCCGAATCCCTTCATCTGCTTGACTGCCAGCGCGTGCTGTGGATGGGACTCGAGCCCCGGATAGAAGACCTTGTCCTCGCCCATGCGCTTCGCCAGCCATGCAGCGATCGCGCGACCGTTGCTGTCGTGCCGCTCCATGCGCAGGTGCAGCGTCTTTGTCCCGCGCAGGACGAGCCACGCATCCATCGGTCCGGGCACCGCGCCAGAGGCGTTGAGAACAAACTGCATGCGCGCTGCGAGATCGTCGTTATCGACGAGCGCGATTCCGCCGATCATGTCGCTGTGACCGTTGAGATACTTGGTGGATGAGTGCCAGACGATATCCGCACCGAGCGTGAACGGTTGCTGCAGGTATGGCGATGCGAACGTGTTGTCGACGATGAGCAGTGCCTTGTGCGAGTGCGCGACGTCCGCGGCGGCCTGGATGTCGGTGAGACGCATGAGCGGGTTGGTCGGCGTCTCGATGATTATTGCAGCGGTACTGCTGGTACACGCATCCGCGATCAATTGCGGATCGCGAGTGTCCACGTACGAGAATGTCATGCCGTAGTTGCGCAGGATCTTGTCGAACAGTCTGTATGTACCGCCGTAGACATTCTCGCCCACGACGAAATGATCACCGGACTTGAACAGCTTCATGATGGAATCGAGGCAGCCCATACCGCTCGAGAAGGCGAAGCCGTATTTCGCGCCTTCGAGTGCGGCGACGTTGCGCTCCAGTGCTTCACGTGTGGGATTGCGACCACGCGCGTACTCGTAGCCCTTGTTGACGCCGAGTGCCTCCTGGACGTAGGTGGAGGTCTGGTAGATGGGCGTCATGATCGCGCCGGAAAGCGGATCAGGGCGCTGGCCGGCGTGGATGGCTCGGGTCCCAAAGGCGGCGGACATGTCCTCGTCGAAGATCTTCGTCATGGCAGGGGGTTGGATCGGAAGCTAGAATACCTCTTAGAAATATGAAGGAGGTGATGACGTGACGGCGCCTGAGCCGATGTTTTGTGTCATCGCGGACGATGAGCCTCGCCTCCGGCAGGTCCTCGTCCGTCTGATGACGAGCGACGGCTTCACGTGCCTCGAAGCGGCGGATGGCGTCGAGGCGCTGGAGCGCCTGGACTCCGTGCCAGCGGCCCTCCTCCTCAGCGATCTTCGGATGCCGAGGATGGACGGCATAGAGCTGCTGCGCCAGGCTCGGGCGAAATACCCCGATCTGGCCGTGATTCTCATCACCGCTGTTGCCGATGTGGAACTTGCCCTGAGCTGCCTTGCCAGCGGGGCGATGGATTATCTCACCAAGCCGTTCCACCTCGAAGAAGTGCTGGCCCGGGTGGGGCAGGCGATGGAGAAGCGCCGGCTCATCCTGGAGAATCGCGATTATCAGAACGGGCTGGAGCGGCTGGTTGCGACCCAGGCCCGCCGTCTGGAGGAACTGTTCCTGGGTGGTGTTCAGGCGCTGGTGCAGGCGCTGGAGGTCAAGGACCAGTACACCCGTGGGCACTCGATTCGCGTGAGCCAGTATTCGTCGCTTCTGGCGCGTGAGATCGGGCTTTCGGAGTCGATGGTCCGGCAGATCGAGCTCGGTGGCCAGGTGCACGACATCGGCAAGATCGGAGTGCGCGAGGCCGTGCTGAACAAGGAAGGCCCGCTGACGGACGAGGAGTACCAGCACATCATGACGCATCCGATGCTGGGCTGGCAGATTCTCTCACCGTTGCTTGGCGAGGAGCCCGTCGCGCTCAGCATCGTGCGCTCGCATCATGAGCGGTTCGACGGACGCGGCATTCCGGACAAACTTGCCGGAATGGACATTCCCATGGAAGCGCGAATCGCCGGGATTGCCGACGCCTTCGATGCGATGACGAGCGGCCGCGCATATCGCCGCGGCCGCTACATGTCCGCCGAGGATGCTGTTGCCGAGATCACGCGCTGCTCCGGGACGCAGTTCGATCCCGAGCTGGCGCCCGCGTTCATCAGAGTGATTCGGCGCGAAAAGCTGGCGAGCTAGAGCCGTTCCCCCACGGCAAGTATTGCCGCCTTCACACCATTAACGGTCGTCGCCGGTCTGGCATCGTTAGTGCGATAGCGTACATCGCCACACAAGACAATATCGGCGTTTCTCATAGGGAAAACGCGAAAATGCCGGCGATTGTGAAGGCCACAATTTGTTGTTCGGGCGCGACACTTCCGTTGCAGCATCGCTACAGCATGTGCGTGTCACCTGGATCTGCAGGCGACACGAAATTCAACTCCAATGGAGCGACCAGATGGGATTTGCCACCAAGATCGCCACCGCTGCAGCCTTTGCTGTCATGACCGCTGCGTCCGCCAGCGCCCAGCAGTCGGTAACGTTCAGCACCACCGGCTGTTTTGCCGGCACGCCGACCAGCGGCTGCACCAACTCGTCCGCTGACGGCTTCTTCAGCTTCACCGGAGCGGGAAGCAGCTCCTACAGTCTCACCAGTGGAGTTGCCCAGACTGTGAACCTCGGTCTCTTCGGGGTAACCGGACCAAATACCGGGTCGGGCGTCAACGACAACTTCAACCTGTGGCTGGCGTTCACCAATCCGCCTGGCGTGACGCAGAACGATGCCGCGACTGTCTCGGGCAAGCTTCAGGGCGCCAACAACGTGACGCTCGACTTCACCAACAACGGACTGCAGAACGTGTTCACGTACGGTGATGGTGGCACGTTGCAGCTCTCGGTCGCCGATCACGTGTTCCCGAGCGAAGGCTCGGCACAACTGCAGGGAACACTGCTCTACACGGCGGGAACCATCACGTCGACGCCCGAGCCAGGCTCCATGGCTCTCCTTGCGACCGGCCTCGTCGGCCTCGTGCCAATGGTGCGTCGTCGCAAGTAGCTCGATCGCGTGAACCATAGGCGTATGGGTTCGGTTCTTCGCCATACGACGTAGATTTGACTGATGCCCGTGCGTTTCGCGCGGGCATCAGCTTTTTCACAGACATGGCATCCTATCCAGGCTTGATGGTAAGCGTGTCCGGTGTGCGCGGGCGCGTCGGCGAGGCGTTGACTCCGGAGATCGTATCCAGATTCGCCGCCGGATTCGGCAGTTGGGCGCTTTCGCGCGACCCATCGAAAAAAACGATCGTACTCGGCCGCGACAGCCGGGTGAGCGGCCCGATGTTTCATCATGCGGTGATCGCTGCACTGGAAAGTGTGGGCGCCCGGATCATCGACATAGGCATCGTGCCGACCCCCACGATTCAGCTCGCGGTCGAGCATCACCACGCAGCCGGCGGACTCGGCATTACGGCGAGCCACAATCCGATAGAGTGGAACGCGCTCAAGTTCATCGGATCTTCCGGGCTGTTTCTCGACGGTGATGAAGCACGCGAGATGCGCGCAGTGGTCGAGAGCAGTTTCCCACGTGCAACATGGGACAGACTCGGCACCATCGAGCGTGATGACGCGGCGATCGAGCGACACATCAGCGCGATCCTCGCTCTGCCATTCATCGACGTCGAAGGCATTCGCGGACGCAATTTTCACGTCGCGCTCGATTGTGTGCGTGGCGCAGGTGGCCGCTTCATGCCGAATCTGCTCGACAGACTCGGCTGCCGCGTATCCTCGATCAACATGGAAGTCGATGGCCGCTTCCCACGTCCACCGGAACCGGTTGCCGAGAATCTCGGCGAGCTCGAGGCGCTGGTGCGCAGCAGCGGCGCAGTGGTGGGATTCGCCGTCGATCCGGACGTCGACCGTCTCGCACTCGTGTCAAACGATGGCAAGGCGATCGGCGAGGACTACACGCTCGCACTCGCGGCGAGTGTGGTGCTCGGACACCGCGAAGGCCCCGTTGTAACGAATCTCTCGACCAGCAGAATTGTCGACGATGTAGCCGAGCGTGCGGGACGCACTGTTGTGCGCGCGCCCGTTGGAGAAGTGAACGTCGCGACACGCATGCGGAGTGAGAAGGCGGCCATTGGCGGTGAAGGTAACGGTGGAGTCATTCTCACCGAGGTGCATCTCGGACGTGACGCACCGGTCGGAGTCGCATTGATCCTGCAGTTGCTGCATCAGGAAAATCGTCCGCTCTCAGCGATCGTGAGCGACTATCCGCGTTACTCGATCGTGAAGGACAAGCTGGATCTTCCGTCGGCTCCCCTGGATTCTGTATACAAGAGTCTGCGCGCCGCATTTCCCGATGCGAACATCGATACGCAGGACGGAATGCGACTGTCGTGGCGTGATCGATGGGTTCACGTAAGGCCATCGGGAACGGAGCCGATCGTGCGCGTCATAGCTGAAGCGCCGACGCAGGCCGAGGCGCAAGCGCTCATTCGCGCAGGTAGAGAAGCTGTCGAGAAGCTGTCAAATTCGTGAGTTGAAATCCGAGCTGGATTTCGTGTAGCATTTTCACATTTCACGCGTACTATTCAATAGAGAGATTAGGGCGTGGGGCACGCAGATTGCCCTGAGTTGGGGACAGATGGATCTACCCACGAGGTGGTTATGAGGATGACAGCACTTATTGCCTGCGTCCCACTGCTGGCCGGCGCGCTTGGTGCGCAGGTCACCACCAGCGACCAGTTGCCGGGTCAGGGAGGGCAGGGTCTCACGCTGATGCTGCTGCCGCCGTCGCCGGAGACACATCAGCCGATACGTTACGTGCTGAGCGAACCTGCATACGTTGCTGCGTTCCTCGTTTATCCGGGCGCAGGTGTGCGGCTGCTGTATCCGCTGATCGATCAACGTGAAAAACTGCACAGGGCCGGATACAACAGCGACGAGCTGATCGGCGCGTCGTTCGACAACGACGTCTACAAAGTCGTTCTCGGGCCACTCGCTCACGGCAACGGACCGGTGTATCTCTACATGGTCGCATCGAGGCGCCCGCTCGATGTAGCGCGTTACGTGCACAAGCCGATGACTCTCGCATCCGCAGTCGGTGAAAAGGAATCGCGGTCATTCTATTCCGACGTCGCATTCGACGCTCTGCTCAACAATGCGGTCTCGCTGGGCGGCGACGACTCGTGGGATTCCGACGTGTACATCCTGTGGCCGAGCGTCGATGGCAGTGCACGCGGACGGACGCAACTCGCCCGCGTTCTGTGCGCGGATGGCACGGCTCGCGAGGTTCCGATCGACTACCCGTTCGCTGGGTGTCCGGGCCAGCAGCACGTTCTTCCGGTCGCGCAGGTACTGCGTCCAGTGCAGCGCGCGGCTGCGGCAAATGCGCAGTCCGCGTCGCCCGCCTTCGCCAATGCGCCTACCGTACTTCCAACAATCGTCGGTGATCGCGCAGCTGCCGCCGAGCAACGTGCTGCACGGGCGAGGACAGGCGAGGGGCAGGGATCGATGATCATCACCGCCGCCAATGGTGATGAGGCCGTGGCGCAGGCCGCTCCGTCGGCTGCGGCGGTGGGCTCTCAGGTGGAGCTGTTCGAGGGGTCCGGACGAGCGCACGATCGTGCGCGGCGCGACGACAACGGTCTGCGCACGCCATATTCGCCGGACCAGAGACAGGAGTGGCGGCGTCAGCACCCTGACGCTCGAGTTGGCGGATCGCCGACTCTGGCGCCGAACCCGCGGCTTTCGCCCAACCCCGGACTTTCGCCGAACCCCGGATTCTCCCCCAACCCTGGCATGGGCGAGCATCAGCGGGCGGCGCCGAGATTCGAGGCGCCTCGACCGATGGGCTCGAGTCCGCCGCCGGTCCGGAGCGCGCCCACGGTCGGACAGCTGCCGGCACCAAGCAAGGGAACCAGCATGCCAGCGCAACAGGACCACTAGGAACGGTGTAATTGATTACCAGCGGGCGGATGATCGATCCCAGTCGATCATCCGCCCGTTCAGCGTCCTGGCGTAGCAACCCAAGTGCGCGGCCCCTAAATTGGGCAGGATGTCGCAGCCACCCGAATTCGGGTGGCGTCCCCCAAACAAGACATAAATATTCATGTGCGGAATTGTCGGTTATATCGGTGACAAGGGCGCGGGCCCTCTGCTTCTCGAGGGCCTCAAGCGGCTCGAGTACCGTGGCTACGACTCGGCCGGAGTCGCCGTAATGAACGGCAACGGGGTTGAGACGCGGAAGGCTGCGGGCAAGATCTCGCGGCTCGAGACCGTCATGAACGCCATGCCGATAGCCGGCAGCGTTGGAATCGCTCACACGCGCTGGGCAACCCACGGCGCGCCGAACGAATGCAATGCGCACCCGCACGTCTCGATGGACGGCACCGTCGCCGTAGTGCATAACGGCATCATCGAAAACTTCTCGCTTCTCCGCAGCAAGCTTCAGGCGCTCGGCTACAAGTTCGTGTCGGAGACCGACACCGAAGTACTCGCACACCTGATACAGGAAGCGTACGAGGACTCGCTCGAGCAGGCCGTGATGGACGCGCTCTCGCAGATCGAGGGCACGTACGGGATCGC
>Ga0207657_10005380_pt1 | contig 13395 bp, 11 predicted proteins | sample KBSC33metaG_FD_184316 | JGI IMG/M metagenome (GOLD analysis project Ga0207657, IMG submission 184316) | Corn rhizosphere microbial communities from Kellogg Biological Station, Michigan, USA - KBS C3-3 metaG (SPAdes) (version 2) | ecosystem: Host-associated > Plants > Roots > Rhizosphere > Soil ... | reverse complement strand
GCGATCGCCGCAAGGCGATGCTCGAGGACATCGCGATCCTCACCGGCGGCGAGATGATCAGCGAGGATCTCGGCATCAAGCTCGAGAATGTCACCACGGCGATGCTCGGGACGGCCAAGCGCGTCACGATCGACAAGGACAACACGACGATCGTCGATGGCGCCGGCAGCCACGATGCGATCAAGGCGCGCACCGAGGCGATTCGCCAGCAGATCGAGACCACGACGTCCGACTATGACCGCGAGAAGCTGCAAGAGCGGCTGGCCAAGCTCGCCGGCGGCGTTGCAGTGATCAAGGTCGGCGGCTCGACCGAGATCGAGGTGAAGGAGCGCAAGGACCGCGTCGACGACGCGCTTCATGCAACCCGGGCCGCGGTCGAGGAGGGCATCGTTCCCGGCGGCGGCACAGCGCTGCTTTACGCCACCAAGGCGCTCGAAGGCCTCAAGGGCGAGAACGACGACCAGACCCGCGGTGTCGATATCGTCCGCAAGGCCCTGTTCGCGCCTCTCCGCCAAATCGCGGAGAACGCAGGCCACGACGGCGCCGTGATCTCGGGCAAGCTGGTCGAGGGTAAGGACGAAGCCATGGGCTTCAACGCCCAGACCGAAGCCTATGAGAATTTGGTCAAGGCCGGCGTGATCGATCCGACCAAGGTCGTTCGTACCGCGCTGCAGGATGCGGCATCGGTCGCCGGCCTGCTGATCACCACCGAGGCTGCGGTCAGCGAGTTGCCCGACGACAAGCCCTCTCCGGCCATGGCCGGCGGCGGAATGGGCGGAATGGACTTTTAAAGTCCGACGCTCAGTTCGATGAATTGGAAGGGCCGGGAGCGTTCGCTTCCGGCCCTTCTTCATTATTGGCCATCGCGTTCAGCGAATTTTCCATTTCGTTGAGCTCGGCCGATTGCGCTTCGTTCGGCGCCGGCGGCCGATTGTCGCGGCACGCCGCGACCAGCAACAGGAGAATCAGGACCCGGATCGTCACTCGGCGAGGGTATCACTTTCGCCGAGGTCAAAAAAAGGGCCGCCCGATCGCTCGGGCGGCCCCTTGCTGTTCGCTCCTCAGGAGCGAGAAGCTTACTGAGCGTTGTTCGTCGCAGCGTTCGCGTCGGCCGCGTTGGCGTCCGTTGCATTCGTTGCGTTGAGCGCGTTGTCGGCGTTCGCCGTAACTTCGGCGTTCGCAGCGTTCGTGTCGGTGACAGCCGCATTCTCAACATTGGTGTCGGCGGCGTTGTTGGCGGCTTCCTGCTTGTTGCACGCGGCAAGGCCGAGCGCGAGGACCGCAACGGTCACAGCAACTTTCTTCATGATCGTTCCACTCCCTTTATAAGTGCCCTCTTGGACACCGGTCTCGGCCTGCCGCACGAATCGATCAGGCCAGCGCCGGGGCATAGCGACAATGTCTATTGTTGCACAAGGGATCATTTTATCGATCGGAATTGACCATATAAAGATATCTTTATATCTTTAATCGATGTCCTCCGCGCTTCCGCTCGCCGATCATTTCCAGGCACTTGCCGATCCAACGCGGCTGCGCATCCTCGCTCTTCTTCGAATCATGGAGCTTTCGGTCGGAGAGCTGGCGCAGATTCTCGGCCAGAGCCAGCCGCGCGTGTCGCGGCATCTCAAGATCCTTTCGGACGCGGGGGTGCTGGAGCGGCGCAAGGAAGGCAGCTGGGTCTTCCTGACTCTGACCGACGCCAGCCGAATAAAGCCGATGTTCGCGTTGATCGACTCCTGGTCGGACGGTCCGACTCGCGCGCTCTTCGCGTCGGATGCGACTCGCACGGAAACGATTCGCGCCGAACGTGCCGAGGCGGCCAACCGCTATTTCGCCGGCCACGCCGAGGTGTGGGATCAGATCCGCTCGCTGCATGTCGCCGAAAGTGAGGTCGAGCGAGCAATCGACTGCGCGTTGGGCAAAAGGCCGCTCGGCCGCCTGGTCGACGTCGGCACCGGGACGGGACGGATGATCGAGCTGTTCGGGCCGCGCTCGAGCAAGGCGACCGGAATCGACCGCTCCTCCGAGATGCTGCGCCTCGCTCGAGTCAAGCTCGAGGCTGCCGGGATCGCCTCGAGCCTGCGCCAGGGCGACATGTACGCGCTTCCGCTCGCTGACGAGACTGCGGACAGCATCATCATCCATCAGGTTCTGCATTATGCCCACTCGCCCGCCTCGGCGATCGCGGAGGCGGCGCGCGTGCTCGCGCCCGGCGGAACCTTGCTGGTGGTCGATTTCGCGGCCCACGATCGCGAAGAGCTGCGCACAAGCGACGCGCATATTCGCCTCGGGTTCGACGATGAAGTGATGACCTCCTGGTTCGCTTCCGCGGGCCTCACGGTCGATGAGATCGAGCATCTCGAAGGTGGTGAGCTGACAGTCACTTTGTGGCGCGGGGTGAAGGCCGCGATCGCGCAGCGGAGGGCGGCATGAATGCCTTCGAAAGCCTCGATCGGCACCGGCCGCTGTTCGCCGAGGCGCGAGGCGATATTGCGGTCAGCTTCGAATTCTTCCCGCCGAAGACCGACGCGATGGCCGAGACCCTGTGGAACTCGATCCAGACACTCGCGCCGCTTCATCCGCGTTTCGTGTCGGTAACCTATGGGGCCGGCGGATCGACCCGCGGACGCACGCACGCGACCGTCGAGCGGATCCTCAAGGAGACGCCGCTGACCCCCGCGGCGCACCTGACCTGCGTCGGCGCGAGCCGCGACGAGGTCGACGCGGTCGCGCGCGACTATTGGGCGGCGGGAGTCCGCCACATCGTCGCTTTGCGCGGCGATCCGTCCGAGCCCGGCTCCCGGTTCGAACCGCACCCGGACGGATATCAGAACGCGGCCGATCTGGTCGGCGGCCTGAAGAAAGTCGCGCCGTTCGACATATCCGTGGCGGCCTATCCCGAAATTCATCCGGATTCAGAAAGCCGTAAATTCGACATCGACAACCTCAAGCGGAAGATCGACGCCGGGGCCGACCGCGCGATCACGCAATTCTTCTTCTCGGCCGACTGCTTCTTCCGCTTCCGGGATGACGCCGCGGCAGCCGGCCTGGACGTGGAGATCGTGCCCGGAATCCTTCCCGTTTCGAACGTCGCGACGACGCGGCGCTTCGCTCAGGCTTGCGGTGCGAAGATCCCCGACTGGCTCGATGACCTGTTCGAGGGACTCGACGATCTTCCCGCGGCTCGCCAGCTGATTGCCGCGACCGTGGCGGCGGAGCTGTGCGGCCAGCTCTATGCCGGGGGAGTGCGCCACTTCCACTTCTACACCCTGAACCGGGCGGAACTCAGCTACGCGATCTGCCATTTGCTGGGGGTCAGGGCCCAAAGGGAAACTGCGCCATGACGGCTTCCCAGATCCTTCGTTCCGAGGCCGCAAAACGCATCCTGATCAAGGATGGACCCTACGGGACCGGGATTCAGGCGCACAAGCTGCAAAGCGCCGATTATTGCGGCGGGTTGGACCTGATGAAGGACCAGAAGGGCAACAACGACCTGCTCAATCTGACCAAGCCCGACCTGGTGCGGTCGATCTGCGAGCAGTTCAGCGAAGCCGGCGCCGAGCTTCTCGCCACCAATACGTTCAACGCCAACAGGATCAGCCAGGCCGACTATGGCGCCGAGGAATTGGTTGGCCGGATCAACCGCGCCGCCGCCGAAATCGCGCGCGACGTCGCTGACCGCCATTCCGCTAAGGATGGCCAGCCGCGCTGGGTCGCCGGCGCTCTCGGCCCGACGAACAAGACTCTGTCGCTCTCGCCCGACGTCAACGACCCGGCCTTTCGCGAGGTCGATTTCGACCAGGTCAAAGCCGTCTACCGGGAGCAGATCGACGGCCTTGTCGAGGGCGGCGTCGATTTCATCCTGATCGAGACCGTGTTCGATACGCTGAATGCCAAGGCAGCGATCATGGCGGCTTTGGAGGCGGAGCAAGCACTCGGCCGTGAGCTGCCGCGGATGATTTCGATGACCTTGACCGACCTTTCTGGCCGCAACCTGTCCGGCCATACGGTCGAGGCCTTCTGGGCGAGCGTGCGGCATGCCCGGCCGCTCACCATCGGCCTGAATTGTTCGTTCGGGGCGGAGCAGCTGAGGCCGCACCTCGCTGCGCTGTCGGCGGTCGCCGACACGCTTGTCATGGCCTACCCGAACGCCGGGCTCCCGAACGAGCTCGGGGAATATGACGAAGTGGCGGAAACGACTGCCGCCCAGGTCCGCGACTGGATCCAAAGCGGGCTCGTCAACATCGTCGGCGGATGCTGCGGGACGACTCCCTCGCACATCGCCGCAATTTCCGGGGCGGCGCGCGATTGCACGCCGCGCGCCGTCCCGGATGCCCCCCGGGGGACATTGCTTGCCGGCCTCGAGCCGATGCTGATCGCCGCCTGACATGGAGCTTAAGAAGGTGGAACAAGCCGGCGCGGGCGCGCGCTTCGTCAATATCGGCGAGCGCTGCAACGTCACCGGCTCGGCGCGCTTCAAAAAGCTGATCCTCTCCGGCGATTATGACGCCGCGGTCGAGGTCGCGCGCGACCAGGTCGAAAACGGCGCTCAAATCCTCGACGTCAACATGGACGAGGCCCTGCTCGATTCCGAGCAGGCGATGACCATATTCTTGAAGCGCATCGCCGCCGAACCGGACATCGCGCGGATTCCGGTGATGGTCGACAGCTCGAAATGGAGCGTCATCGAAGCGGGTCTGAAGTGCGTCTCGGGCAAGCCGATTGTGAATTCGATCAGCCTCAAGGAAGGGGAGGGGCCCTTCCTAGATCTTGCCGGCAAGTGCCGCGCGTACGGAGCCGCTGTGGTCATCATGGCCTTCGATGAGGTCGGCCAGGCCGACACGATCGATCGCAAGGTTGGCATCTGCAAGCGCGCATATGACCTCCTGGTCGCCCACGGAACGGACCCGAACGACATCATCTTCGACCCGAATATCTTCGCCGTTGCGACCGGGATCGAGGAGCACCGCACTTACGCGATCGACTTCATCGAGGCGGCTCGGGAGATACGGCGACGCTGCCCGGGCACGCACATTTCGGGCGGCCTTTCCAACCTCAGCTTCTCGTTTCGCGGCAATGAGCCCGTGCGCCGCGCGATGCACAGCGTGTTCCTCTACCACGCCATTCCAGCGGGTATGGACATGGGCATCGTCAACGCCGGCCAGCTCGACGTTTACGATGCGATCGATGCGGAGCTTCGCGAAGCCTGCGAGGACGTAATCCTCGACCGGCGTGACGATGCGACCGAGCGCCTCGTCACCCTGGCCGAGAAATTCCGCGGCACCGACGCGGCTGCCGAGAAAGCCGCCGCGGAATGGCGCTCGCTGCCCGTCACCGAGCGCCTGTCTTATGCCCTGGTGAAGGGCATCGACGCGCACATCGTCGACGATACCGAGGAAGCGCGCCAGCAATTCGCTCGCCCAATCCAGGTGATCGAAGGTCCGCTGATGGACGGAATGAACGTGGTTGGCGACCTGTTCGGGTCAGGAAAGATGTTCCTTCCGCAAGTCGTGAAGTCTGCGCGGGTCATGAAGCGCGCGGTCGCTCACCTCATCCCGTTCATCGAGGCGGAAAAGGAAAAGACCGGGGCGACCAAGGGCAAGGGCCGGATCGTCATGGCGACGGTCAAGGGCGACGTTCACGATATCGGGAAGAACATCGTCGGCGTCGTGCTGCAGTGCAACGGGTTCGAAGTCATCGATCTTGGCGTAATGGTGCCGTGGCAGGACATTTTGAAAGCCGCCAACGACAACCAGGCGGACATGATCGGCCTGTCGGGCCTCATCACTCCGTCGCTCGATGAGATGGTGACGGTAGCGGGCGAAATGCAGCGGCTGGGATTCAAGACGCCATTGCTGATCGGCGGGGCGACGACGAGCAAGGCCCATACCGCGCTCAGGATCGACCCGGCCTATCAGGGCCCCGTGATCCACGTGCTCGACGCGAGCCGCGCGGTCGGGGTCGCCTCTTCGCTGGTATCGGACACGCAGCGCGAGCCGCTCATCGCGAGCACGGCCGATGATTATGACAAGCTCCGGAAATCCCGCGAACGGAGCGGCCAAAGCGAGCTTGCGACGATCGAGGAGGCCCGCGCGAACGGCTTTCAGTTCGATCCGTCGGGCCAGGCGCCGCCCCCCCAATATCCGGGCCTCCATCATATGGGCGATTGGCAGCTGAAGGACTTGAAGGCCTCGATAGACTGGACGCCCTTCTTCCGCGCCTGGGAACTCGCCGGAAACTATCCCGCGATCCTCGACGACCCGGTGGTTGGCGAAAGCGCCCGGAGCCTGTTCGAAGACGGACAAAGGATGCTGGATCGGCTGGTCGCCGAGCGCTGGGTGACCCCGAAGGCGACGGTCGGCTTGTGGCGCTGCATGCGCGAAGGCGATGACGTGCTCGTTCTTTCCGGCAACGAATGGGTGCGGATGCCTTTCCTCCGCCAGCAGGTGAAGAAGCGGGAGGGTCGCGCCAACCTGTGCCTCGCCGATTTCATCAATCCGGACGGCGAGGACTGGATCGGCGGATTCGCGGTCGGAATCCACGGCCTCGACCCTCACCTGAAGCGCTTCAAGGAAGAAAATGACGATTATTCCGACATCCTCTTAAAGGCGCTGGCGGACAGGCTCGCCGAAAGCTTCGCCGAAGTCCTCCACGCCGAGGTCCGCAACCGGCTCTGGGCCTATGCCGACGAGCATTTCTCGAACGCTCAGCTGATCCGGGAAAGCTATCAGGGCATCCGTCCCGCGCCCGGCTATCCGGCTTGTCCCGACCATACGATGAAGGTGACCCTGTTCGACATACTCGGCGGGGCTCCGGGCGGAGTAGCGCTCACCGAGAATTATGCGATGTGGCCGACGTCGGCGGTGTCGGGGTTCTACTTCGGCCATCGCGACAGCCAATATTTCGGAGTAGCGAGGATCGGCCGCGACCAGCTCGACGATTATGCTGCCCGGCGCGGCGTGCCGGTGGGTGAGGCCGAACGCTGGCTGCGGCCCAACCTGGACTAGGACGCGGCGAGCAGCTTTCGAAGCACAGCCGGATTGAACAACGACCTGGGCTCAGTCGAGCGCAGCGCCCGCTCGTGCTTCGGCCACTCGCGTTTCCATTCGCTCCACGGCCCGGCGGATCCAGCCCCCTGAAGCCGGAACAGCACCGCATCCGCCTCACGCAGCCGGGAGCGTGAATCCTCGAGGCCGGCGACTTGATATCGTTCGTCGATCGCGCCGAGCGTCGAGCGCGCGGCCGCGAGCAGGTCGCGGCCCGTCGCGGGGTCGCTGCTGGCGTAGGCCCGCTCGGACAGAGCAACGGCGGAATCCACCTCAGAGAGCTTCGAGCTGAGCGATATCGCCGGGCCTGGCCCTTTCGGGCAGGCAGCGGGGGAGAGCGCTTGGACATAAGCAACGACCGAACCCAGCGCGACCGGCGACGGCTCGGGACCGTCGAATTCCTGCGTGATGAGGCCGTGGATGAATTCGCGAAGCCTCGGCGTCCCCTTGACCTTGAGCTTGGCCGGATCGCCGCCGAGATCGGGGATCGGTTTCGGATTGAAAATTCCGTCGCCGCGATGCTCGCTCATAATCGATGCAGTCACGTCTGCCGTACCCGGTTCGCCCGAGATGCCGGGGAAGTGGAAATGCGGATTGGTGCGCCCGTTCCGGTGGCAGCTGGAGCAGCTGAGGCCGGCGCGCGCTGCCTGCCCGCCGAGCAGCAAAGGCGAGCGAAACAAGACGCGCCCGACCTCGACGGACCGCCGCTGATCGCGTTCCCTGGGCCAGGCGATGCATTCGCCTGGAAGACGCGTGAGATCGGCCAGGATGGCGGGCGACTTCAGCCAACGCGCCTCCCTGATCGGCAGCTGCGGCCGATCCGCCGCGCTGCACAGCAGCAGCAATGCTGCCGGGATCAGGAGGCGGGCTTGCCTTTGGCGGCGATCCATTGCCTCAGTTCGTCAGCCTCGAAACAGCCGAAGGTGCACATCGCGTCGAGCTTGGCGAGCAGCGCTTTCGCTCCCGCCATATTGCCGCGCTCGACCATGAGCTCGCCATAATATTCGGTCGCCTGCTTGTGTTTCGGCTCGGCCGTGAGCGCCGCCTGGTAATAGGTTTCGGCAACGTCGTAGCGATGGAGCTTGCGATTGGCGAAGCCGAGATAAGTGAGGATGTCCGGGTGCGCGCCGAACGCGGCCCGCGCCTTCTCAAGCGAAGCGACCGCGTCCTGGTAGCGATGCTCGTTGATGAGGCTGACGGCCTCCAGATAGGAATGATCGGCGGCATCGGCGCTCTGGAACAGCAGCGGCGGCTGGGTCTCGAGACGCGCCTGCGGCGGAGCGGCGAGCGCTGCCTGGACCGCGGTTATGGCGTCCTTCAGCTTCGACGCATCTTCGCACGTGCCGCCGCAGTCGGCTTCGAGCTTTTGGAGCTTCGCCAGCTCGGCCGCCGCCTTGTCGCGCTGTCCCAGCTTCAAATAAGCGACCGCCAGTTCCTGGTGAGCCTCGACCATCTTGGCGTTGGCCTTCGTGGCGCGCTCGTAATGCTTGGCCGCGGCCTTGAAGTCGTTGAGCCCGGCGTCGGCGAGGCCCGCGAGGAAGTTGACGTTGGCGTCGGTCGATGCGACCCCGAGGACATTCCCGAACGCTTTCTTGGCCTCCGCAAATTTGTTGGCCTTCAGGGCCTCGATTCCGGCCCGATATTCAGCGGCCGCATCGAATTCCGGGGCACTGATGCTCGGAGTCGAGGGCATGCTGCCGCCCATATTGTCGGCGAGGACAGTGGCGCTGGTCGTCAGAAGGACGACGAACGAGGCGGTAAGCGCGGCGCGCGTAGCGATGGTCGTTTGCATCGGATATCCCCTTTAGGCCGCAGAGGGTGGTCCCTAATATCACGTTTTTAGTGCGAGGGTACGGCCGAACGGTTCAAGTCTCGCTCTCTTGCTCCATGATTCGAGCCAGCCGCGCCAGGAGGCGAGCGAGCTCCTGACGCTCCTGCCTGCTGAGGTCCGCCACGATTGCATTCTCAACGTCCATATCTTCGCGCCAAGCCTTCTCGACGAGTCGGCGGCCCTTGGCGGTGAGCTCGACCAACATGCTCCGCCGATCTTCCTGCGAGGGGATTCTCCGGACCAGGCCTCGTTCCTCGAGGCGTCTCAGGCGGTCGGTCAGCCCACCGGAAGACACCATCAGCGCGCGAAACAGCTCGGTCGGGCGAAGAGCGTAGGGTGCGCCCGCACGCCGCAAGGCGGCGAGCACGTAGAACTCGCCGCTGTCGAGTCCGTGGCGCGCAAGCACCGGCATCACCTTGTCGCGTGTCATAAGGGTCACTCGCCGGGCTCGGGCCAGGATTGCGGATCCGTCGAGGCTCACGTCTGGAATCTCGCGGCGCCACAGGGCGTGCACCCGCCCCACATGATCGGTTTCAGGGTCGTCAGCCATCCTCCGCATTCAGTGCCAAATTTATCTTGACGTCAAGAGAAATGCATATATATCTCGATGTCAAGATAAATGGAGAGATCGATGGAAGACCTCAGCTCAAGCCCGATTCACACCCCCGACTTGCCTTGGATGCCGCTAAGTCCGGGTGTCTCGGCGCGCCCGTTGTGGTTTGCGGGCGAGGCGCGCTCGCTCCAGCTCAAGCTTGAGCCTGGCGCTGCCATCGGCAGGCACCGCCACACCGGGCCGGTTCACGCCTTCAACGTCAGCGGCAGCCGCGAACTCAGCAATGGCAAGATCGCCGGGCCAGGGGCCTATGTCTACGAACCGGCTGGCAATGAAGACAGCTGGCGCTGCGTGGGCGACGAGCCCTGCGTGGTCCAGATCACCTTGTCGGGCCGGCTGACATACGTTGACGAAGAGGGGCAGGAACAGGGTTTCACCGATACGCCCAAGCTCCGGCAACAATATGTCGATTGGTGCCGCTCGACGGGCAATCCGATTGCGGCGCTCGGCGCTCAATGACGGCGCGTTACGCCGCTGCCGCCATCCTGCTGCTGCTTTCAGCCTGCGGGCAGAAGGCCCCTGACGCCGACGCCACAGCTGTTGCGGAGCCGGCCGACGCCGACCCCGAGAGCGGGCAGGGGAGAGCCCGTGAAGCAGGCCGGGCACTGATCGGAACCGACGCGCCCGTGGCTGTATTGCGCACGGTCGACGGCGCGACGATCGATCTTGCGAAGGCTTATGGCCGAACGCCAGTCTATCTTAAATTCTGGGCTACCTGGTGCGTCCCCTGCCGTCAGCAGATGCCCGGGTTCGAGGCCGAATTCGAACGCTATCGGGGACGGATACTGACCGTGGCCGTCAATACCGGCTTCAACGACACGGCGGACGCCGTTCGCGAGTACCGCCGCGAACATGGATTGAAGATGCCGATCGCCATCGACGACGGGTCGCTCGGCGCAGCGCTCAACCTGCGGGTCACTCCGCAACACGTCGTGATCGGTCGCGACGGGCGAATCCTTTATGTCGGGCACCTAGACGACCGGAGGCTGGCCGATGCGCTCCGGCAAGCGGTCGTGGAACAGCCGTCAGCGCAAGTCCTTCGGGCCCCAGGAGCTACGGTAACCGGTCTCGATCCGCTGGCGAAAGCCGCCGGCTTTCCGGTTCAAGGACCTTACAAGCGGCCCCGCGTGCTCGTCTTTTTCTCGCCCTGGTGCGAGCAATATTTCGAAAAAAGCCGTCCGGCCTATACCCAGGCCTGCCGCCGCGTTCGTGAGGAAGTGAACCGTCTTGCCCAATCCGGTGACGAACAATGGGTCGGCATTGCTTCCGGGCTCTGGTCGTCGACGAAGGATCTTACGGATTACAAAGAGGAACGAGGCGCCTATCACCTACCGCTCTACCTCGACGGAAACGGGGCCGCGTTCCGCGCCTTCGGAGTGCGCGACGTCCCGACTGTCATCATCCTCAATCGCAACGGGCGGATTGTGCGCCGCCTCGGGCCTGGGGACCGGGGGTTGAGCAACGCGCTGCGCGAGGCCAGTACGCCCGCATGACCCTCATCCGACGGCTGATATTGTGCCTGGCGCTGCTCCTGTTGCCTGCGCTCGCCGAGGCACGCGGGATCGAGCCGCAGTTGGTTGCGGAAGGCCCGGCGCCCGCCGGCGGCGAGGTCGAGCTCGCGATCCGCATGATTCCGGCTCCCGGCTGGCACGGATATTGGCTCAATCCGGGCGATGCGGGCCTGCCGATGGACGTGAAGTGGCAGCTGCCCAAGGGCGTTGCGGCAGGGCCGCTACGATATCCGGTCCCGGGGCGGCTCGAGATCGCGAACCTCATGAACTACGTCTACGAGCGCGACTATGCCGTCCTCGTCCGGCTGAAGGTTCCCGCGGACGCGACTGGCACGATCCCGATCCGCGCGGAGGCGCGCTGGCTCGCCTGCACCGACAAGATTTGCGTTCCCGAACAGGGCGAGCTGGCGCTCGATCTGCCGGTCGGCAGCGGCACTCCGGAACGTGCGCAATTCGATGCGTGGCGGCAGGCGCTTCCACGGCCCTTGGTGAGCGTTGGCCATTTTGCGGTCGCCGGGGACAAATTGCGTGTCGCGATTCCACTTCCCGCAAGCGTGGATGTCGGCAAGCCATACCTCTTCCCGATTACCGACGGTCCCGTGGACTATGAGGGCAAGCAGGCCTTCCGCCGCTCCGGCGACACATTGGTCGCCGAGTTGCCGCGCAAAGGAAACGTGACCAGCGCGTTCGCTGGAGTTTTGGCGCTGGGAGACGGCAGCGGACTCGAGTTCAACGCGGTTGTGGGGCCCGTGCCGGAGGGCGGAGCGGCGATCGGCGAGCCTGGCGCAAAGGCAATGCTTTGGGCCGTGCTCGGGGCGATTCTCGGAGGCATCCTTCTCAACCTGATGCCGTGCGTCTTCCCGATCCTGGGGCTGAAGGCGCTGCACATATCAAAGGCGGGGGAGAGCGCATCGGAGGCGAGGCGCGATGCGCTGGCCTATACCGCTGGTGCCATCGTCGGCACTGGCGCGCTCGGGGTCGCGCTGCTTGCGATCCGTGCGGCGGGGGCTGAGGCGGGCTGGGCGTTCCAGCTCCAGGACCCACGCACGATCATGCTGTTGTTGTTGCTGGCCCTCGCGATCACCGCGAACCTGCTCGGCCTTTTCGAGCTGCCGGTCTTGGGCGGACGCGCGCAGCCGGCGGGCAGCTTCGGCACCGGCGCGCTCGCCGCCTTCATCGCCACACCCTGCGCGGGACCTTTTCTCGGAGTTGCGCTCGGCACCGCGCTCCTGCTCCCCGTCGCGGGGTCAGTGCTTGTGTTCGCCGCGCTCGGGCTGGGTCTGGCGATCCCGTTCCTGGCTGTCGCCTTCATTCCGGCGCTGCGGTCAAGACTGCCCAGGCCCGGCGCATGGATGGATCGCCTGAAGCGCTTCCTCGCCATTCCAATGGGCGCGAGCGCGATTGCCGCGCTCTGGTTGCTCTACCGCCAAGCCGGCAACCCTGCGCTTCTGTTCGGCATCTTTGCCGGGGCTGCTCTTGTGGCCTGTCTGTATTTCGCGGGTCGAATTCAGCGCGCCGGTCGCCCCCAGGCCGTGTTCGTCGCGCTTCTTGCCCTTGTCGTGGTGATCGCGGCGGTCGCGCGCGTGCCAGCCCCGGCCATCGCGCGCGTCTCCGCGGTCGCAGGAGCCGAGCAGTGGAGCGAAGCGCATATGGCGAGCTACGTTGCTCAGGGTAAGCCGGTGTTCGTCTATTTCACCGCCGACTGGTGCCTGACATGCAAGGTCAATGAGGCTGCGGCGATCAACACGGCCGAGGCCCGTTATGCGTTCGAGAAGGCAGGAGTGAAGGTGCTTGCGGGCGACTGGACCAACGGTGATCCCGCAATCACGCGCTTCCTCGAAGCGCACGGCCGCGCCGGCGTGCCTTACTATCTTTGGATCGATCACAATTATGGGGAAGTCGAACTTCCGCAAATTCTGACCCCCCAGATGCTCGTTGATCGTGCGAACGGTGCCACCGGGGAAATGGGGTGCATGCCCGATTCCAAGCCGGAGCCCGAGGAGAAGAAGCAGCCGACCTGCGGCTAGGAATGCTTATCTCCCGCGCTCAGTCCCCGCGCCAGGCGCTCGCTCCCAGATTTTCTTGCCCGCGATCCACGTCTCGAGCACCTGCGCTCGCGCCAGGGATTGCGGGTCGACCTTGGTTGGATCGCGATCCACGATCACGAAGTCGGCCCATTTGCCCGGCTCGAGCGACCCGATCTTGTCCTCGGCGAATCCGGCGTAGGCCGCGCCGCGTGTATAGGCCTGGAGCGCTTGTTCGAACGACAGCAGCTCGGACGGAATCCAGCCGCCCGGCGGCTGTCCTTCCACGTCCTGCCGGCTGATGGCGGCAGAGAGACCGGGAAAAGGATTGGGCGACTCCACCGGGAAGTCGGTGCCGAACGCGAGCTTC
>Ga0207657_10005379_pt1 | contig 13400 bp, 7 predicted proteins | sample KBSC33metaG_FD_184316 | JGI IMG/M metagenome (GOLD analysis project Ga0207657, IMG submission 184316) | Corn rhizosphere microbial communities from Kellogg Biological Station, Michigan, USA - KBS C3-3 metaG (SPAdes) (version 2) | ecosystem: Host-associated > Plants > Roots > Rhizosphere > Soil ... | reverse complement strand
GCTACTCCTCGATCGGCTATCTCGCCCCGCACGCGCTCTACGCCGCGACCGGGCGCCACGGAGAGCAGGTCCGCGAGTTCAAGGGGATGGTGAAGGCGCTGCACAAGGCGGGCATCGAGGTGATCCTCGACGTCGTCTACAACCACACCGCCGAGGGCAACCACCTCGGGCCGATGCTGTCGTTCAAGGGCGTCGACAACCAGAGCTACTACCGGCTGATGCCCGACGAGCCGCGCTACTACATGGACTTCACGGGTACGGGCAACTCGCTCAACCCGGTGCACCCGTCGGTGCTGCGGCTGATCATGGACTCGCTGCGCTACTTCGTCACCGAGTGCCACGTCGACGGCTTTCGCTTCGATCTCGCGTCCGCGCTTGCCCGCGAGTTCTACGAAGTCGACCGCCTGTCGGCGTTCTTCGACACGATCCACCAGGATCCGGTGCTCTCGCAGGTGAAGCTGATCGCGGAGCCGTGGGACGTCGGCCCCGGGGGCTACCAGGTGGGGAACTTCCCGGTGCTCTGGGCCGAGTGGAACGGTCTCTACCGCGACATCATGCGCGACTTCTGGCGCGGGCAGTCGAACATCGCGCAGTTCGCGTCGCGCTTCACGGGCTCGAGCGACCTCTACCAGGGCGACGGTCGCACGCCGTTCGCGTCGATCAACTTCATCACCGCGCACGACGGGTTCACGCTGCGGGACCTCGTCTCGTACAACGACAAGCACAACGAGGCGAATGGCGAGAACGGCAAGGACGGCACGGACGACAACCGCTCGTGGAACCACGGCGCCGAGGGCCAGACCGACGACCCGGCGATCAATGCGCTGCGCGCGCGGCAGCAGCGCAACTTCCTGACGACGCTGCTGCTCTCGCAGGGCGCGCCGATGCTCCTCGGCGGCGACGAGTTCGGCCGCTCGCAGGGCGGCAACAACAACGCGTGGTGCCAGGACAACGAGATCTCGTGGTTCGACTGGGAATCTGCGGACGCTGAGCTGATCGAGTTCGTGAAGCGCGTCATCGCCGTCCGCCGCGCGCATCCCGTGTTCCGTCGCGAGGCGTTTCTCGCCGGCCGCGAGGTGCGCGGGTCGGGCCTGCCCGACGTCTGGTGGTTCCGCCCCGACGGCCGCCGCATGACGCAGAAGGACTGGCAGCGCGAGGACGCGCACACCCTCGGCGTCTTCCTGAACGGCGAGGAGATCCCGAACAAGACGCCGGAGGGAGACGACATCGTCGACGACTCCTTCCTCATGCTCTTCAACGCCTACGGCGAGCCGATCACGTTCACGCTTCCGACCCGGCGCTTCGGCGCGCGCTGGCACGTCGAGATCGCTACGGGCTCGGGCGCTCCCGACGGTCCCGTGCCCGCGCGCGCACAGGTGACGGTCGACGGGCGCGCGCTCGTGCTGCTGCGCCGGGCCTAGCCGATGCCCGACTTCCGCTGCACGTATCGCGTCCAGCTCTCGGACCGCTTCGGCTTTCGCGACGCGCGCGAGCTCGTCGTGCCGTATGCACGCGAGCTCGGCGTCTCGCACCTGTATCTCTCGCCGTCGCTCCAGGCCCGGCATGGGTCGCCGCACGGCTACGACGTCGTCGACCCGACCCGGATCTCGGACGATCTCGGCGGCGAGCGGGAGCTGCGTGCGCTCTGCGAGCACGCACGCGACGCGGGCCTCGGGATCGTGCTCGACGTCGTCCCGAATCACATGGCGGCCTCGAAGGAGGAGAACCCGTTCTGGGCGGATCCCGAGCAGCGCGCGCGCTTCTTCGACTGGGACCCGGGCTCCGGCTGGCACCGCCGCTTCTTCGACATCGGCGAGCTCGCGGGCGTGCGCGTCGAGGATCCCGAGGTCTTCGAGACGACGCACGCGAAGGTGCTGGAGCTCGTCGCGGACGGGCTCGTCGACGGCCTGCGCATCGACCATCCGGACGGGCTTGCAAACCCGCGTGAGTACCTCGAGCGCCTGCGGCAACGCGGGGTGCAGCGCGTCTGGGTCGAGAAGATCCTCGAGCCCGGCGAGGCGCTCCGCGACTGGCCGGTCGAGGGCACGACGGGCTACGAGTTCGCGAACGACGCCACCGCGCTCTTCGTCGACCCCGCGGGCGAGGGGCCGCTGACCGAGCTCTACGCCGAGCTGACCGGCGAGCAACGGGATTTCGCTGCGATCGCGCACGAGGCGAAGCTCGAGGTCGCGCGCACGACGTTCGCGCCGGAGTTCGAGCGCCTGCGGACCCTCTACCCTGACGGCGCCCTCGAGGCCGCTGCGGCGTCGCTGCACGTCTACCGCACCTATGTCGAACCGGGCGCGGGGCGTGTCGAGGACGAAGACCGCCGCGCCAGCGCGCAGCTCCCGGAGGATCTGCGGGAGATCGTGCTGCTCGACCAGCGCTCACCCGCGTTCGACGAGTTCGTCGTGCGCTGGCAGCAGACCACCGGCCCGGTGATGGCGAAGGGTGTCGAGGACACCGCCTTCTATCGCTACTTCCGACTGACCGCGCTGAACGAGGTCGGCGGCGACCCCGGCCGCTTCTCGCTCGCACCGGAAGCGTTCCACGCCGCCGCGCAGGCTCGGCACGAGCGGCACCCGCTGCAGCTGCTCGCGTCGCAGACGCACGACACGAAGCGCGCCGGCGACGTACGGGCGCGCATCGGCGCGCTCGCGGGCATGCACGACGAGTGGTCGCGTCGCGTCCGGCGGTGGCGCGACCTCACGGGCGGCATGGAGGACCCGAACGAGGAGTACCTCGTCTGGCAGACGCTCGTCGGCGCCTGGCCGATCGTGCCGTCGCGTGTCGAGCTCTATCTCGAGAAGGCGCTGCGCGAGGGCAAGCGCACGACGAGCTGGCTCGACCCGGACCTGGAGCACGAACGGCGCGTGAAGCGCTTCGTGCGCGCGCTCTACGAGAACCAGGCGTTCCTCGACGACTTCGAGCCGTTCGCGGCGGCCGTCGCCCGCGCCGGTGAACATGCCTCGCTCGGCGCGCTCCTCCTTCGCCTCACCTCGCCCGGCCTGCCCGACATCTACCAGGGCGATGCGTTCTGGTCGCTGAACCTCGTCGATCCGGACAACCGGCGGCCGGTCGACTGGAGCGGCCACCGGCGCGCGGCTCGCGAGGGCGCGCCGACAAGAGAGACGATGAAGTTCCACCTCGCCCGTCGTGTTCTGCAGCTCCGCGCCGAGCTGCCGGAGGCGTTCTTCGGCGCCTACGAGCCGCTCGACCTCGGGCCGGACCACGTCGGCTTCGTCCGCGGTGGTCGCGTGCGGGTCGTCGTGCCGCTGCGCCCGCACCTGCGCGCCGGCGGCGAGGGCGATCTCCTGCCCGAGTTCGCCGAGGAACTCTCGCTGCTGCGCTGAATCCCCATACTGTCGCCATGAGTCCCGACACCTGGCCATCCCCCGACTCGCCGCCGCCCGCGCTGCCGCGCATCGAAGACCTGCCGATCGCGGACCACGGCTACGACCAGGAGGCCGTCCGGCTCGCGTTCGACTCCTTCTACCGGCACGCTGCGCAGCTCGACGCGTCGCTGCGCGCGCTCGAGGCGGTCGAGGTCTTCCGCCGCGACGCCGACGCCCTCCGGAACGATCTTCGTGCGCTCCGCGCCATGGGTCTCGGCGGCGGCGCTCCCGAGCCGGCGTGGGCGACGACCTCCTACGAGCGCGGGACGCCCGAGGTGCCCGGGGTCGTGCTGCGCCTCGCCGCAGAGGCCGCGCTCATCGTCGCCGTCGCAGTGGTCGCAGGCGTCGCGCAGTTTCGCGCCGTCGTGATCGTGATCCTGATGGCGCTCGCCTTCGCGATCGTCGCCGTCTCGGAGTGGCTTGCGGCACGCGCGCGCTTCGTGCCGCCCGCGGTCGCGTTCCTGCCCCCGCTCGAGGACGCAGGCGAGCCCGCCCCGTACGTCGAGGCGCCGCCGCCGGTGTGGGGCGGACAGTCCGCGCTCGAACCGGTCGAGGACACCGAGCCCGACGCGCTGACGGTGATCGAGTCGGTGCCCGCCGAGGACGACGCATCGGTGGAGGAGGCACCCGACGGCACCGAGGACGGGGACGAGGACGGCGACGAGGGCGCGGCCGAGCCGGCGCTCGATCCGTGGGAGCAGACGGACGACGGCGACGGCGCCGGAGCGGGCGACGGGCCCGAGCCGGAGCTCGCCGAGCGCGCCGGCATCTTCCGCCGCCGCCGGCGTTGACGTAGTTTCCGCGGACCGAGCCGGGAAGCTCACTCCGCATGGCCACCTCGGCGCGCAGCTCCGGTCAGCTCGCCGACCAGGCGGCCGGCGTCCGTCAGACGCTCCGAGCGCCGCGGCGGCGGCAGGCCCGGCGCCCTCCCAGGGGAGAAAGGGCACCGGGCTGCGGAGGACCGCCGTGTCGTTCGGGAGGGTTCGGATGAAGCACCTCCATGGAAGCAGCCGCGGATGAGTCGAAGCTAAGAGTTGGCGAGACGTAGCCGCAGCAGCGCGCCGCCGCCCGGCGCGTCCTCGGCGGAGACGGTGCCGCCGTGTGCCTCGGCGACCTCGCGCACGATCGCGAGGCCGAGGCCGGAGCCGGGCAGCGCGCGCGCGGCCGGCGCGCGGTAGAAGCGATCGAAGACGTGCTCCCGGTCCTCGGCCGCGATGCCCGGTCCGTGGTCGCGCACACGCAGCTCGCCGCTCGAGAGCGTGACGTCGACGCTCGAGCCGGGCTTCGTCCACTTGCCCGCGTTCTCGAGCAGGTTCCACACGGCGCGCTCGAGGCGCTCCGAAATCCCTTCGACGTGCGTCGGCTCGATGTGCGCGTTGAAATGCACGTTCGGGAAGCGCGCGCGCGCACGGTCGACAGCGCTCTCGACGAGTTCGTCGAGCGCCACCGTCGTGCGCTCGAGGTTCGCGTCCCCGCGTGCGAGCTCGAGCAGTCCGGTGATGAGCGCGCGCATCTCGTGCGCTTCGCGCTCGAGGTCGGCGAAGAGACGCGTGCGCTGATCGGGCGCGAGTCGCTCGTGCTGTTTCAGCACCTCGATGTTCGTCTGCAGGCTCGTCAACGGCGTGCGCAGCTCGTGCGACGCGTCCGCGACGAAGCGGCGTTGCGTCTCGATCGACTCCTCGAGCGCTGCGAGCATCGTGTTGAACGCGGTGCCGAGCCGCGACAGCTCGTCCGGCCCGCCGGTCACCTCCACGCGCTCGCTCGGGTCACCGGTCTCCGCGATTCGCTCGGCCGCACCTGTGAGGCGTCGCACCGGGACGAGCGCCGCGCTCGACACGAGCGCACCGCCGGCGGCGCCCGCCGCGATCCCGCCGGCGACGACGAGCAGGAGGATGAGGCGCAGACGGCCGAGCGTGCGGGCGATGTCGTCGATCGGTCGAACGAGCTGAAGCGCGAGCCCGTTCCCGGCGATCGCCCGGCCGACGTACACGGTGTAGATGCGGCAGTTCTTGCCGGCGACCTGGCCGTCCGTGAAGAAGTCGTCGTGCTTCTGCGCGGCGACGGCGATCGTCTTCTCGTCGATCGGGACCTTCGAGAGCTCGGTGGCCGTGATCAGTCGCTGCCCGGTGTCGCTGACGAGCTGCAGATACGCCGCGTTCTGATTCGGGCCCTGGCGCGGCAGCGCGAACGGGCCGCTGTCCGGCTCGAATGCGCGCTGAAGCGCGCCGCGGTCGTGCCGGATCTGCGCCCACTGCTGCTGGAGCTGATGGTCGACGCTCGTGCGCAGCTGGTCGCGCATCACCACGTAGACGATGGCCGATGCGATCGCGACGGTGGCCGCGACGGCAAGGGCTGCAGCGAGCGCCAGCCGGAGCCGGAACGTCATGGCTCGCGGAGGACGTACCCGGTGCCGCGAACCGTGTGAATGAGGCGCACCTCGTCCTCCGCCTCGGTCTTTCGGCGCAGGTAGCCGACGTAGACGTCGAGCGCGTTCGAGGAGTGGCTGAAGTCGTAGCCCCAGACCCGCTCGTAGATGAGCGAGCGGGGCAGGACCTGGCGCGGGTTCCGCATGAAGAGCTCGAGCAGGTGCGCTTCGGTCGTCGTCAGCTCGAACCGGCGCCCGTCGCGGCGCGCCTCCATCGAGCCGAGATCGAAGGTGAGGTCGGCGAACCGCAGCAGATCGGCCGGCTGGGCCTCGATCGTGCGCCGCAGGAGCGCGCGCAGCCGCGCCAGGAGCTCCTCGAGCTCGAAGGGCTTGGACAGGTAGTCGTCGGCGCCGGCATCGAGCCCGTCGACCCGGTCGCCGACGGCGTCGCGTGCGGTGAGGAGCAGCACCGGCACGCGGTTGCCCTCCCGCCGCAGCCGTCGCGTGACGTCGAGGCCGTCGTAGCCCGGCATCATCACGTCGAGCACGACGGCATCCGGCGTGCGCTTCGCGATCGCGACGAGGGCGGAGTCGCCGTCGGAGGCGAGCTCGACGTCGTAGCCCGCGAGCTGGAGCGCGCGCTCGAGCGCCTCGCGGACCGCGCGATCGTCATCTGCCACGAGCACGAGCATCGCTGCACAGTGTGCCCGCCGACGTGAGACGGAGCTAAGAGCAATACACTCGGTGGGCCGGCCCCTCGGCGACATGACGAGTCACGGGAGCGCACACGGCCGGTTCACCCGCGCGATCGCGCAGCGGAACCTCGCGGCCGCCGAGATCGCCGCGCGCGAGCTGCGCGGGCTTTCACTCGCCGACGCGCTCGACTACCTCGTGCTGCTGGCAGCGCTCCGGCCGGATCGCGCGCCGGCCGCTGCGCTTCGCTGGCACGGACGCCTCGAGCTGGAGGCGGCGACGCTGACGCTCGCCGAGTCGCAGCTCGCGCTCGCCGCGCTCGGCTCTCTCTGCGCGGGTGACGGCGAAGGGGAGAACCTCCTGCGGCGCCTGCTGCGTCGCGTCCAGCCGACGCTCGGTCTGCGGATCGTCTGATCGCGCTCGGCGGAGCCGGCCCAGGCGATCACCGGGCAACGGCGGCAACTATCAAGCTCCAGTCGAGGGTGAGCCTGGCCACAGCTGCCGCATTCGAGGGAGGTCGTCTACACGGAAACGGGCCGATGCTGTGGTGGGGCACCACTGCGGCTGGAGTGATCCATGGCAAGGAAGGAACGAGCGCGTCTTTGGCGGACGACCGCTTCGGGTCGACGTCGCGCTGCCGCTCTTTCCGGGATGACGCAGATCTGCGTCGCCGTCGTCGCGTGCGCGCTGTGGGTTGCGCTCGCGATGCCGGGTTTGCAGCTCGTTCCCGGCATCGGCCGGAGCGCGGACGCCGACGTCGCGATCTCGTTGCAGAGCGCGCTGCTCGGCATCGACGACGGCGGGCACTCGGGCTTGTCTGCGTCGCAGCGTGCTTCGCTGCGCGCACTCGGTCTCGACCCGTCGAACAGCGCTCTGTCGCGTGCGCTGCTGCGCGACCCCGGCGCTGCGCCGGACGCGGCCCTCGTCGCTCAGGTCGATGCGAGCATCGCGTCCGCAACTGACGCCGCAACGCCCGGCGACGGGCCTGCCGACGCGCCGGCTCCGCCGTCTGCTCCGGCGTCGTCGAGGGGCGTGTCCGACATCTCGTCGGAGCCGACGCTCTCGGTCGCGCCGCGGCCGCCGGTGCACAGCCCCGGGCCGGTGACGTCGTCGCCGACGTCGCCGCCGACGCCGAAGGCTCCCGTCGCGCCGAAGCCTCAGCCGCCTGCTCCGCAACCTGCGCCGCCGCCCGTCGCGCCGCCGGCACTCCTGCTCCAGTCGATCGTCTTCACGACGATCCCTCCCGCAAACGCTCTCGTCGGCTCGACGCCCTACGTCGTCGCCGCGACCGCCGATTCGGGGCTGCCGGTCGTCTTCGCCGCGGATCCCGCGAGCGCCGGGATCTGCACGGTCTCGGGCTCGAGCGTTCTCCCGACCGGCCCGGGCACCTGCGTCGTCGATGCCGACCAGCCCGGAGACGCCCGCTACCGGGCGGCGGCGCGGGTGCGGCAGTCGTTCCTCGTGCGCAGCCCCGCAGCGCCTTCGCGAAGCCTCCAGACGATCGTCTTCACGTCGAGCCCACCGGCCGGCGCCGTGATCGGAGGCGCGCCGTACGTCCTCGCTGCGACTGCGAGCTCGGGCCTGCCGGTCGCGTTCTCGCTCTCGAGCGGGAGTGCTGGTGTTTGCACCCTCACCGGCTCGGTCGTCTCGTTCGTCGGCAGCGGCACGTGCCGCGTCTTCGCCGCTCAGTCGGGGAACAGCTCCTATCTTGAGGCGGACGAGCAGCAGCAGTCGTTCGCAGTCGAGCTCGTTCCCCAGACGATCGTCTTCACGTCGACGCCGCCCTCAGGCGCCGTGGTGGGCGATCCAGCGTACGCCGTGGTTGCGTCCGCGAGCTCCGGTCTGCCCGTCGTCTTCTCCGCGGCGCCCGCGAGCGCCGGGGTGTGCACAGTCACCGGCTCGAGTGTCGTGCCGGTCGGCGCAGGCACGTGCCTCCTCAACGCCGACCAGTTCGGGAACGCGACCTACAGGGCCGCCTCCGTCCAACAGTCGTTCACGGTCGGGGCGGGCGCGGCGTCGCAGAGCGTCCAGACGATCCAGATGACCTCCTCGCCGCCGGCAGGCGCCGTGATCGGCGGCTCGCCCTACGCGGTGAGCGCCACGGCGAGCTCGGGCCTGCCGGTCGCCCTCGCCGTCGAGCCGGCGAGCGCCGGAGTCTGCACGCTCGCGGGCACGACGGTGTCGTTCACCGGCGCAGGGACGTGCACGGTCGACGCCGACCAGAGCGGCGACGCGAGCTACCTTCCCGCCGCGCAGGTCCGGCAGACGTTCGCGGTCGGGCTCGTTCCGCAGTCGATCAGCTTCGGCTCGACGCCGCCGCCGAACGCGCTGGTCGGAGACCCGCCGTATGCGGTGACCGCGTCGTCGAGCTCCGGGATCGCGGTCGCGTTCACCGCAGCGCCCAGCAGCGCGGGCGTGTGCACGGTCACCGGCGCGGATGTGACTCTCGTCGGCGCCGGCACCTGCACGATCGACGCCGACCAGCCGGGCAACGCGACCTACGCACCCGCCGTCACCGTGCAGCAGTCCTTCGCGGTCAGGGCGCCGTCCCGCAGCATCCAGTCGATCAACTTCACGTCGTCGCCCCCGCCGGGGGCCGTCGTAGGCGGTGCGACGTACGCCGTGTCGGCAACGGCCAGCTCGGGGCTGCCGGTCTCGTTCTCGCTCGGCGCGGGGAGCGCGGGCGTCTGCACGCTGACCGGCTCGACGGTCTCGTTCGTCGGGGCGGGCACGTGCACCGTCGCCGCCGACCAGGGCGGCGACGCGAGCTATCTCGCGGCGCCTGGGGCACAGCAGTCGTTCGCGGTGTCCCTGCGCACGCAGACGATCAGCTTCACCTCGACGCCGCCGGCCGGCGCGGTCGTCGGCGATCCCGCCTACGCCGTCGGCGCGACCGCCGGCAGCGGGCTCGCCGTGACGTTCACGGCGGCCGCGTCGAGTGCCGGGGTCTGCACGGTTGCCGGCGCCACGGTGACGCTCGTCGGCGTCGGGACCTGCACGATCGACGCGAACCAGTCCGGCGACGCGAGCTATCGGGCGGCAGCACAGGTGCAGCAGTCGTTCGCAGTCGCCGCGCCCTCGGCGAGCGGGCAGACGATCACGTTCACCACGACGGCGCCGTCGGGAGCGACGATCGGCGGCCCCACGTACACCGTGGCCGCGAGCGCGAGCTCGGGCCTCGCGGTCTCGTTCTCGCTCGGCGCAGGCAGTGCCGGCGTCTGCACGCTGACCGGCTCCACCGTCTCCTTCGTCGGCGCCGGCACGTGCACGATCGACGCGGACCAGCCGGGTAACACGAGCTACGCCGCTGCGCCCCAGGCGCACCAGTCGTTCGCCGTCGGCCTCGCCGGCCAGGCGATCACGTTCACCTCGTCGCCTCCGGTCGGGGCGAATGCGGGCGATCCGGCGTACGTCGTCTCGGCGACCGCGTCCTCGGGCCTCGCGGTGACGTTCTCGGCCGCCGCGTCGAGCGCCGGCATCTGCACCGTGTCGGGCTCCGCAGTCGCTCTCGTCGGGAGCGGCACCTGCACGATCGACGCGAACCAGGCCGGCGACGCGACGCACGCGGCGGCTCCGCAGGCGCAGCAGTCGTTCTCGATCGGCATCGCAGCCGCGCCGAGCGTGCAGTCGATCACGTTCACATCGGCGGCACCGTCGGGCGCGACTGCCGGCGGCGGCCCGTACGCGGTCTCCGCGTCGGCGAGCTCCGGCCTTGCGGTGACCTTCTCCGCCGACGCCTCGAGCGCGGGGGTCTGCAGCGTCTCCGGAGCGACCGTGACCGTCGTCGGCGTCGGCACCTGCACGGTCGACGCGAACCAGTCCGGCGACGCGGGCTACGAGGCCGCGCCGCAGGTACAGCAGTCGTTCGCCGTCGGGCTCGCGCCGCAGACGATCAGCTTCGGCTCGGTGCCGCCGGGCGGCGCGAACGTCGGCGATCCGGCGTACGCGGTCGCGGCGGGCGCGAGCTCCGGCCTCGCCGTCACGTTGACGATCGACGCGAGCAGCGCGGGAGTGTGCACGATCAGCGGCGGCGCGGTCACGTTCGTCGCAGCAGGAACGTGCACGATCGACGCGGATCAGGCCGGCAACAGCACCTACGCGGCCGCCCCGCGCGCGCAGCAGTCGTTCGCCGTCACGAATCCCGCACCGTCCCAGAGCGTGCAGTCGATCGCCTTCACGACGACGGCTCCCGCGACGGCGGCCGTCGGCGGTGCCGGCTACACGGTGGCCGCGTCCGCCAGCTCGGGCCTTCCGGTCGCACTCACCGTTGACGCGTCGAGCGCGGGCGTCTGCACGCTGGCCGGCTCGACCGTCTCCTTCACGAGTACGGGCACGTGCACGATCGACGCGAACCAGGCCGGTGACGCGAGCTATCTCGCCGCGTCGCAGGTGCAGCAGTCGATCGCGGTCGGGCTCGCGGCGCAGACGATCAGCTTCACGTCGTCGCCGCCCGGCGGCGCAGCGGCAGGCGGCCCTGCATACACGGTCTCTGCAACTGCGAGCTCCGGTCTCGCCGTCACCTTCGGGATCGCTCCCGCGAGCGCGGGGATCTGCACTCTCTCCGGATCGCTCGTGTCCTTCACCGCGGCGGGGACGTGCACCGTTCGGGCGAACCAGGCGGGCAACGGCGCCTATGCGGCGGCGCCGCAGGCGCAGCAGTCCTTCACCGTCGGCAGCGGCGCCCCGTCGAAGAGCGTGCAGACGATCCAGTTCACGTCGAGCGCTCCGTCCGGCGCGGTCGTCGGCGGCGGCGCGTACGCCGTCTCGGCGACCGCGAGCTCCGGCCTCGCCGTCGCCCTGACGATCGACGCGGCGAGCACCGGCGTCTGCACGCTTGCAGGCTCGACGGTCTCGTTCGTCGGCGCCGGCACGTGCACGATCGACGCCAACCAGTCCGGCAACGGCAGCTACCAGGCAGCGCCGCAGGTGCAGCAGTCGTTCGCCGTCGGCCTCCGCTCGCAGGCGATCTCCTTCGTCACCCAGCCGCCCGCGAGCCCGTCCGTGGGCGAAACGTACGACGTCTCGGCCTCCGCGACGTCCGGGCTCGCGGTCACCTACGCGGTCTCGGCGGGAAGCGCCGGCATCTGCACCATCTCCGGGTCGCACGTCTCGATGGTCGGTGCCGGGACGTGCGTCGTCACGGCGAACCAGTCGGGCGACGGAACCTACCGGGCCGCGGCGCAGGTGCAGCAGTCGTTCACGATCGCGCGCGCGTCACAGACGATCACGTTCACCTCGACGGCGCCGAACGCCGACAAGCACGACCCGCCGTACACCGTCACGGCGACGGCCTCGTCGGGACTCGCGGTCGTCTTCTCGGTCGACGCGTCGAGCGCCGGGGTGTGCTCGATCTCCGGCTCCACCGTCTCGTTCTCTGCGAGAGGCACCTGTGTCATCTATGCCAACCAGCCCGGCGACGCCGACTGGCTGCCCGCGCCGCAGGTCCAGCAGGTGATCGAGGTCAAGAATCACACGCCCGGCTGATGTGTCCCCCGCTCGGGGGACGCCCCGTGCCCGTCTCCGCGCCGATGCAGCCCTGAAGGCCTGAGATGACGACGCCTCTGCGGTCCCATCACGAGCAGTCCGACCGGCTGCCGGTCACCCGGTACGCGGTCCTCCTGTTCCTCCTCACGGCGGCGCTGATCGCGGCGGTCGCGATCACGCTCGTCCGGAACGCGAAGAGCAGCACCTGGCAGCAGAACGAAACTGCGCTCGCGGGCAGCGCGCGAGTCGGCGCGTCGTCGTTCGGCACGCTGCGCTCGAACCTGCGGGTACAGGCAAGCCAGCTTGCGACGTCGCTTACGCTTCAGCGCGCCGTCGTCACGCAGGACGAGGCCGCGCTCGAGTCGATCGCCGCCTCGCATCACGCCCAGATCGCGCTCGCCGGCCGCACCGTCGGCACCATCGCCAGGCGTCCGCGCATCGCCTCTTCGGCGACGATCAGGGACGGCGGCCGCCTGCTGGCGACGGTCACCGTCGCGCTGCCGCTCGGGAAGGACGTGCTCGCGCTGCTCGGGCAGGCAGCGCCGCTGCCGGCGCACGCGGCTCTCGTGCTCGTGCACGACGGAACCGTCGTGGCCGGCGGTCCGATCGGCGCGCGGCCGCGCGTGAAGGCGGGCCGCACGATGCTCGGAGGTGTTGCGTTCGCGGGGCAGGCGGTCCCGCTCGGCGTCGCGAACGCGTCGCTCCTCGCAGTCGAGCCGGTGAGCGCGATCGACGCGATCTCCGAGCGCTATCGCCGCCTCGTCTTCCTCGCCGCAATCGCCACGCTGGCGCTCGCCGGCGCGCTTGCGCGGCGACTCGCGCGCCCGATCGCCCAGGTGGTCGGCGAGGTGGCGCACCTGAGCAGGCAGGCTCAGACCGATGCTCTCACCGGCCTTGCGAACCGGCGCAGCCTGGCCGAGCGGCTCGACGAAGAGCTTGCCCGCGCCCGCGCCAACGGCACGAGCGTCTCGTTCGTGATTGCCGACATCGACGACTTCAAGGCAATCAACGACACGCAGGGGCATCAAATCGGCGACCGGATCATCCGCGACGCTGCGCGCGCGCTGGCGGGCTCGGTGCGGGAGCTCGACCTCGCCGCGCGGTACGGCGGCGAGGAGTTCGCCATTGTCCTGCCCGGCTCGTCGCTCGTGAACGCCAGGCGCTCGGCCGACCGGATGCGCCGCGCGATCATGGAGATCGACGTGCCGAGCGAGGCCCCCCGTGTGACGATGAGCTTCGGCGTCGCGGAGTTCCCGACGTACGCGAGCGTCGACGCTCTCGTCGCCGCAGCCGACGCAGCGCTCTATCAGGCGAAACGCGGCGGCAAGAATCAGGTCGCGACCGCCACCGTCGAGGCGCAGCCGCGCGCGGTGCCGGCCGACGGCGCGGCCGAGCTCGGCTCGCTCGCCTAGGCGAACGGCGGCCCGGCCGCGACGCGGCCCTATGCTCCGTGGCTAGTGGCG
>Ga0207657_10005377_pt1 | contig 13403 bp, 16 predicted proteins | sample KBSC33metaG_FD_184316 | JGI IMG/M metagenome (GOLD analysis project Ga0207657, IMG submission 184316) | Corn rhizosphere microbial communities from Kellogg Biological Station, Michigan, USA - KBS C3-3 metaG (SPAdes) (version 2) | ecosystem: Host-associated > Plants > Roots > Rhizosphere > Soil ... | reverse complement strand
GGGCTCGCCGAGAAGTCGATCGGCACGCACGAGACGCACGAGCTCGCCGTCATGTGCGACACGTTCAATCCGCTGAAGCTCACGAAGTTCGCGAAGGACCTCGACGACGGCAAGTACGCCTACTCGTGGTACGAGAACTCGCTCGAGAGCGCGTCGGTCGACGGCGATGCGACGGGCGCCGGGCTCACGTCGCACCTCTGACGCACCTCGCGGTCTCAGGTCCGTTCGACCTCGCCCTCACGACCGAGCGCTTCCGTGCGTTCGGCGTCGATCGCGCGACCGTCTGGCACGAGGGCGGGCTGCATCGCGTCGTCGGCGGTCGCGAGCTGCGGATCGAGGCGGCGCCCGGCGGTGTCGACGTCGAGCCGCTCGACACCGAGACGGAGCCGGTCGTCCGGTGTGTGCTCGGGCTCGTGTTCGAGCTCGGACCGTTCTACGACTGGGCGGCCGCCGACGACGTGCTCGGGCCGGCGACGCGACGGCTCGCAGGCTTTCGCCCCTCGCTGACGCCGGATCCGTTCGAGATGCTCGTCGGCGCGATCACCGCGCAGCAGGTGTCGCTCTTCGCCGCGGTCGCGATCCGCAATCGCATGATCGAGCGCTACGGCATCCAGGTGGGCAATGCATGGTCGTTCCCGACGCGCGAGCGCCTCGCCGCGGCAACGGAGGAGGAGCTCGTTGCGCTCGGCTTCTCGCGGCGCAAGGCGGAGTACACGGTCGGGCTCGCGCGCGCCGACCTCGACCTTGGCTCGCTGGCCGCGCTCCCCGACGGCGAGGTGAAGGCGCGGCTCGTCGCGCTCCGCGGGATCGGAGAGTGGACCGCCGACTGGTTCCTCGCTCGTCATCTCGCCCGCCCACACGCGTGGCCCTGGGGCGACCTGGCGCTGCGCAAGGCTGTGTCGGATCTCTATGGTGGTCTCGACGTCAAGGAGGCGCGTCAGCGCTTCCACCCATTCGAGAATCTCGCCGCCCACTACCTGTTGCTCGCGCGCCGCGTCCCGTGATCCGCACTGCGACCACTAACGACCTCCCACTCGTCCGCGAGCTCTGGCGCGCGTTCAACGAGGAGGTGCCCGACGCAGCGTGGCGCGACGACGACACGGAGGAGGATCTCGCAGCGCTCGAGGCGGCGGTCCGCGACGACGTCGTCCTGCTCGCCGACGCCGACGGGCTCGCGGTCGCGACGAAGACGGGCGAGAAGCTCGGCTTCCTCGACATCGTCTACGTGAGGCCCGACGCCCGCGGCACGGGCATCGCGGCCGAGCTCGTGCGCGAGGCCGCGGCGCAGCTTCGCGAGCGCGGCGCCGAGGTGCTCGAGCTCGAGGTGCTCCAGTCGAACGGCGCCGCGCGCTCGATCTACGAGCGGTGGGGCTTCGCTCCGGTCGAGCTCACGCTCGCGTCGCCGATCGAGGCGCTCGTACAGCGACTGGACCGCGTCTCGGCTGGGCCGACGTTCGGGTCGATCCACGTCCAGACCGACGACTCGGGCAAGGTCGAGCGCGCCGTGCAGAAGACGCTGCCGCGGTTCGGCCGATCCTCGGGCACCACGGTCAGCGGGCCTGCGAACGGCTGGGTGACGGTGCGCGACGACCTGTGCGATCGCGAGCCCGACGTGCTGCAGCGGCTCGCGAAGGAGCTCTCCTACACGAGCGGCGGCGTCGTGCTGGCGCTCGGCGTCGAGGAGGGCGCACTCGTGCGCTACACCCTGTTCGATCGCGGCTCGATCGTCGACGAGTACTCATCCGTGCCCGAGTACCGCGGACCGCTGCCGCCTGGAGACGTGATCGCGCTCGGCGCGAACCCGACGGTCGTCGCGCGTCTCACCGGTGCCGACCCTGCGAAGGTGCGAGCGGTTGCGCGCACGGCGTCGTCGCCGGCCGAGCTGCCGCCCGCTGTCGAGCTGCACACGCAGATCGCGGAGCTGATGGGGATCGAGGTCTGATGCTGACGCTCTACGACGCTGCTCGCTGCCCGTACTGCGCGCGTGTGCGGATCGTGCTCTTCGAGAAGCACGTCGAGTTCGAGTCGATCGAGATCGACCTCTCGAACCGGCCGGCCTGGATCTACGAGAAGAACGCCTCGGGGCGCGTGCCCGTCGTCGAGGAGGATGCGTGGATCCTGCCGGAGTCCGCGGTGATCATGGAGTACCTCGAGGAGCGCTACCCGGAGCCGCCGCTCCTCGCGGCCGATCCGGCGGACCGCGCGCTCGCGCGCCTCTGGATCTTCCGGCACGGGGACTTCACGAGGCCGTACTACGCGCTGCGGCGCGGGGACGAGGGGGCGGCGCAGTCGTTCGAGGCGGCGCTCACGACGCTCGAAGCCGCGCTTGCCGAGCGTGCCTGGCTCGGCGGCGGCGAGTACGGGCTCGCCGACATCGCGTACGTTCCCTGGCTGCTGCGTGCGCGTGACATGCTCGGCGTCTCCTTCGACTCGTTCCCGGCGCTCTCCGGGTGGGTCGAGCGGCTCGTGCAGCGACCCGCGATCGCCGAGGAGGCGAACGTCGTTGCCGCGCTCTGAGCTCCCGAGGGTGGTCGACGCAGCCTGGCTCGCGGCCCACCTCGGCGAGGACGACCTCGTCGTCGGGGACGTCCGCGGCCCGAACGCGCACACGCGCGGCCACATCCCCGGCTCGCGCCCGCTCGTTCTCGGGTCGCCGCCGCCCGGAGCCGACGACGCCGCGGTTGCGGAGCTCGCGAAGGAGGTCGCGCTGCGGCTGCGCCGGCACGGCATCACGGGCGAGGAGCGCCTCGTGCTCGTCGACCGCGGCGACGGCGTCGGCGCGATGCCGGCCGCGCAGATGGCGGAGCTCGCGGGGCATCCGCGCGTCTCGATCCTGCTCGGCGGCGTCGCCGCGTGGCCGGGCGAGCTCGAGGAGGGGCCGGTCGAGCTCGAGCCGGTGCGCGAGGCGAAGCTCACGCCGAACCCGCGCGCGCTGCCGACCCGGCAGGAGATCGTCGCGCGGCTCGACGACCCGGCGTTGACGATCCTCGACGTGCGCCGCGAGGAGGAGTACACGGGCAAGCGCGGCAGTGCGTGCGACCCGCGGCAGGGCCATATCCCGGGCGCGCGCCGGGTGCAGGTCGAGACGCTCTTCGCGCCGGAGGGCGGCCCGCTGCCGGCGGAGCGGATCCGCGAGCTCGTCGGCGCACCCGACGGCGCCGAGGTCGTCGCGTACTGCCACTCCGGCTCGCGCTCGGCGATCGCGACGCTCGCGCTGCGCGCAGCCGGCTACGACGCGCGCAACTACGCCGGCTCGTGGCACGAGTGGAGCCGGCACCCCGAGCTCCCGCTCGAGCGCTGATCCCGCGGCTTGCCGTCAGGCAGCGTGGGCGACGGCCCGCTCGGCGGCGGTGAGGAACGCGCCGCAGAGGGTGCGGCCGAGGTCGTTCCACGCGCCGATCTTCGCCGGCGTCTCGGCGCGCAAGCGCTCCGGGTTCGGCGGCGGGTCGGCGGCGTCGGCCAGCCAGCCGTCGAGCTGCGCGGCGGTCACCTCCGGATGGAACTGCACGCCCCAGCATGCGTCGCCGAGGCGAAACGCCTGCGTGCACGCAGGGCTGCGTGCGAGCTCGACGGCGCCCGCGGGCAGTCCGAACGTGTAGTGATGCCACTGCAGCGCCTCGAAGAGCGGCGGCAGCGAGCCGACGACGGGGTCGGCGGCGCCGGCCTCGGTCAGCTCGACGCGGCACCACCCGATCTCGGGACCGTCCGGCATCCGGCCGACCCACGCCCCGGCGGCGCGCGCCAGGAGCTGCACGCCGAGGCAGACGCCGAGCACCGGCGTGTGCCGCGCGAGCAGCTGCTGCAGCCACATCGTCTCGTGGCGCAGCCACGGATGGCTCTCGTCCTGGTCGGCGTGCATCGCGCCCCCGAACACGAGCACCGCGTCGTACGCGTCGAGCGGCCGCTGCGGCGGCGTGCGCCAGCCGAAGCTCCACTCGTCGAGCTCGTGCCCCGCCTGCTCGATCGCCGGCGCGAAGAGCTCCGCGCGCGCATCCGTGCCATGGATGACCGAGAGAACGTGCACGGCCGAACTCTATTCCGCGGCGCCGCCGGATGCCGGAATTCTGTTCACGTCCAGGAGCCGCCGCAGCTGCTGCGCGTTCGTCGCCGCCTGCGAGATCCGCCCGAGCGGATTCTCCGGATCCTCCGAGCTCGCGTTGTTGTTGAAGAACGCGAACGCGCGCTCGGACTGCTGCGCGAGCTCAGCGAGGGTCGGCACGAGCTCCTCGAGCTCCTCGTCCGAGTAGAGATAGTCGAACCGCTCGGCCGCCGACCCGCCGCGCTTGTTCCACGTGCCGAGGTTGCGCCCGTGGAAGCGCACGTACGCGGTCTTCGCCGTCACCGCAGGCACCGTCGGCACGAGATTCTTCGCGGTGTCCGATCTCGGAGCGTCGACCGTCACGTACGCCGCACCGAGATCCTCGAGGAACGCGAGCGTCTCGGCTCGATTCTCCTCGTCGAGCCACGAGCGATGACGGAACTCGACGAGCATCTCGTCGCCGCCGAGCTGCTCCTTCGCCCAGGTCAGGTAGTCGAGCGAGTGCTCCTTGAAGACGACGTAGGGCGGAAGCTGAAAGAGGATCCCGCCGAGCTTCCCCGCCGCGCGCAGCGGCTCGAGCGCCTCGAGGAAGCGCCGGAACACCTCGCCGCGCAGCTCCCGCGGCGGCCGGTCGACGCGGCCGCGCTCGTCGACCGGCATCGCGTCGCGCAGATCCTCGGGCAGCACCTCGACCTTCACCGGGTGCCGCGTCATCAGCCCGAACGCCTTGACGTGCATCGTGAAGCCGTCCGGCGTGCGCTCCGCCCAGCCTTCCACCATCGACTCCGCGGGCAGGCGGTAGTACGTCGAGTCGACCTCCACCGTGTCGAAGCGCTGCGCGTAGTACGCGAGACGTTCCTTCGCCGGCAGCTTCGGCGGATAGAAGTACTTCGAGAGGGCCTCGTCGGCCCACGAACAGGTGCCGATGCGAACGGGGGTCAGGCCCTGCACGGTAGTTGCAGGGCCCGACCCGCGTCGCATGTCGCTACTTGTTCAGCTTCACCGTGACGCTCTTCCCGCTCCAGGGAGAGAGCGTCGCCGACACGCAGCCGGCCGGCGCGAACGGCGTCAGCGGGCTCTGGCAGCCCGCGGCCGTGTAGTCGCGCTCGCCGACGGCGCCCGTGACCTGGAAGTAGGTCGTCTTCTTGACCTTCAGCTTGCCCGCGCTCGAGTACGAGCCGGACGCGGTCGTCGTCGCCGTGCCGACCTTCGCGAGCTTCGACGGGGACGTGCCGCGGCGGACCGTCAGCTTCAGGCCGCTCACCGGGAGGCCGCCCTCGTTGATCTTCCCGGACAGCACGTACGTGCGGGCCTTCTTGCTCTTGTACTTCGCCGTGACGCCGAAGCCGATGGGCAGCGGCACGAAGGCGCGGGCCTCGAACGTCCCGGCGCGGTTGATCGTGCCCACGCCCGGGTTGTACGGAGTGAAGAGCGTCTCCCACTTCGCGAGGCCGCCGCTCGTCGGTGTCGTGAAGACGTTCTTGACGGTGAGGATCGCCTCGAGGAGCTGCGCTCCCTGGAAGGAGCGGCCCGGCGTGCCGACGGGCACGTCCGGCGGCGGCAGGCAGATGCTGAGCTTCGTGGCCCCGAGCGCCGTCTCCGGGCCTGCGGTCGGGTTGACGTACACGGGGATCGCCAGCGTGTTCCCGGCGACGCTGAGGTTCATGATCCACACGGCCTCGCTCTTCGGCACGCCGGTGCACTGCGCCGAGCCGGAGGTGCTCGCCGAGCTTGCGGGGTCGGCGGTGACGACGGTGCCGCTCAGCGGCAGCGTGAGGTTGTTGTCACGCGAGAACGCGGTCGCGTCGACGTTGCCGATCTGCGTGCCGGGCGCCTGGGCGGCGTTGACGGTATAGCCGGCGGGGCCGTAGATGTTCACGGCGGCGATCGGGTTCGTGTCCTGCGGCACCTTGACGTGGATCGTCGTCGACTGCGAGTTCGCAAGCGTCTGCGGCGTGTGCCAGACGGCGACGGTGCCCGTGTTCGCGGCGAGCGCGCTGCTCGCGAACGCGAGCGTCGCGACACCCGCCGCAGCCGACAGCATTACGCGGTAGCGATTTCTCATTGCGCGGTCCTTTCGTTCATGAGGTCTTGAGAGGCTTTCCGATCACGTTCCAGAACCCGTGCGCGTAGCGCACGACGTACGTCTTCGAGAGGGGGAAGTAGTCCTTCGGCGTGGTCGTCACCCGGAGCCCGGGTAGCAGGAACGGGTTCGCGACGTCGAGATGCGTCGCAGCGCGCAGAAGGCTCGCGCGGGTCGGCCGGGGGCCTGCACCCTTGAGCGCGGCGACCATCGAGTACGCGGCCATCATCCCGTAGATGTGCGCGACCGCCTTCGAGTCCTCGTTCGGGAGAAAGCGCTTCATGATCTGCAGGTAGAGCCGGACGCCGGCCGAGCTCTTCTGCGTCGGATTCGTCGGGTCGTGGAGGAACCCCGTCGAGGTCGCGCCGACGCCGGTCTGCGGCCCGGTGTTCAGGCGCACGATCTGCATCACCGCCGGGTCGATCGACACCGACGTGACGTACTCGGCGGGCTTCCAGCCGAGCTTCCCGGCGGCCACGAACGCCTGGATCGCCTGCTTCGGCAGGGCGAAGATCACGAACGTGTCGGCGCCCGTCGCCTCGAGCGAGGTGACCTGCGAGACCACGTTGTCGGCGTTCAACGCGTACGACTGCCTGCCGACGATCTGCCGCGCCTTCGCGCCGAGGCCGCGCTCGAGCCCGGCGAGCAGCTCGCTGCCGTACTCGTCGTCCTCGTACAGCACGGCGATCTTCGCGTTCGGGTGATCCTTCGCGATCAGGCGGCCGTAGATCGCGCCCTCGCCCGCGAAGCTCGGCAGCAGCCCGATCGTCCAGGGATAGGTCGCGTGCTCGCGCGCCAGCGGCGTGGCGCCGCTGCCGACGAAGAGCTGCGGGACCTTGCGCTCGTTCAGGTACGTGCGGACGGCGAGCGCATGTTCGGTGCCGATCGAGTTGAAGATCGCGAAAACCTTGTCCTCCTCGACGAGCTTCGACGTGAGGAGCGCCGTCTTCGCCGGGTCGTACCCGTCGTCCTCGATCTTGTAGACGATCTTCCGGCCGTAGACGCCCCCGTGCGCGTTCACGTAGGCGAAGTACGCGTTCGCGCCGCTCAGCACCGGCTCGTACTGCGACTCCGAGCCCGTGAGCGGGCCGGTACCGCCGAGCACGATCTGCGTCGCGGTCACGCCGGGCGCGGCTGCCTCCCGCGCGCCGGCCGCGGGCACCGCGAGGAGCGCCGCCGCGCCGGCGACGGCGAAGATCGCGCGATTCACTTCGAGACGGCCCTCGTCAGCACCGAGACGCCGAGCGTGACGCGGCCGATCGTGATGTGCGCATCGGGCTGCACCGCGGCGAGATAGAGCGCGTTCGCCGAGCTCTGCACGAGCGAGGTCGAGCCGAGATACAGCGTGAGCTTCTTCCCGGCCGGCACCCGCAAGGCCTGGTTCATGAGGTTGATCCGGAGCGTGCCGGCGGCGGCGTTCACCTTCACGCCGCCCGCGGTGATCGGCGTTCCGCCGACTGCGAGCACGGCCACGAGTCGATCCCAGCCTTGCGCGCCCGAATAGCGGACGACCACCTTCGTGACGCCGAACGTCTCGTGCGGACCGCCGGTCAGGCGCGCGCCGCGCACGACCTTGCCGGTCGCGCCGGTCATCGTCGTCGTGCCTGGGAGCGTCACCGACGACACCTTCGTCGCCGGCAGTCCGGCGTACGTCGTCGTCTTCGCGTCGAACGGGTCGTGGCCGAGCTCGACCACCTTCTTGTCGATGCCGTTCGCCGTGCCCTTCAGGAAGCGGTCGAACCACTTGACCGCCTCGCCCCAGTACACCGCCGCGTCCGGCGCGGTCGTGGGAGAGATGCCGGGGGTGTGTCCGAGGTCGCCGACGTAGAGCCGCTTCGGGCCTTTCAGCACCTTGTAGGCGGCGAGCGCCTGGTCGATGTCGAAGAGGAAGTCGCGGCGACCCTGGATGAGCAGCGTCGGGGTCGTGAGCGTCGCGAGCTTCGCGATGGGCGAGCGTGACGCTGCGAGCGCGTTCACGGTCGCCATGTTCGTGCTCGTGACGAGCGACGACTTCGCGGCCAGGAGCTGCGGGTCCCAGCGGCTCTCCGGCACGAGCGCCGCGAGATAGTTGACGAGCCCCGACTTCGAGAGGCCCTGCGGGGCAAGCGCGGTCGCGAGGTTCGTCCAGGTGATCACGGGGACGAGCGCCTTGAAGGGCACGCCGGCGACCGCGGCGTTCCAGACTGCGCCGCCTCCGAGCGAGATGCCGAGGGCGCCGATCGTGGAGTTGCCCGTGCGCGCGGCGAGGTAGGCGAAGAGCTCACGGGTGTCCTGCACGTCACGCGGCCCGTCGAGGCCGAACAGCCCTTCGGAGGCTCCGTGGCCGCGCGCGTCGCACTCGAGGGTCTCGTAGCCGGCGGGCGCGAGGAACCCGGTCGCGATCGGCTCCATGTCCTCGTGGCGGCCGCCGAGCCCGTGGAAGAGCATCACGCCCGGATATCCACCCGCCGGCGCCGGTGCGTCCGGTACGACGACCGAGCACGCGAGCTTCGCGCCGTCCGACGCCGCGAAGACGAACTGCGCCGGCGTGGCGCCGAGCGCCGAGCCGCTCCCGGCGAGCACGGCGACGACGACGACGGCGAGGAACGTCAGGCGGGCCACGACCGACGACAGGGTAGCCCTCCTCTAGGATCGCTGGATGGACCCGAGGCCGATCGGCGTGTTCGACTCCGGTGTCGGCGGCCTGACCGTGCTGCACGAGTGCCTCGTCACCCTTCCGCACGAGGATTTCATCTACCTCGGCGATCACGCGCGCCTCCCGTACGGCCCGCGGCCGCTGCACGAGGTGCGGGTCTTCGCGCGCGAGATCGGGTCGTTCCTCGAGGGGCAGGACGTGAAGCTCGTCGTCGTCGCCTGCAACACCGCGACCTCCGCGGCGCTCCCGCAGCTCCAGGACGAGCTCGCGATCCCCGTGATCGGCGTGATCGCGCCCGAGGCGCACGCGGCCGTGCTCGCGACCCGCAACCGCAGGATCGGCCTGCTGGCGACCCGCGGCACGGTCGACGGCGGCCGCTACACGGAGCTCGTGCACGCCCTCGACGCGGGCATCGAGGTGCGGTCGGTTGCGTGCCCCGACCTCGTGCCGCTGATCGAGGGAGACGACCCGTACGGCGCGGCGACAGAGGCAGCCGTCCGCGCGTACGCGGCGCCGTTGCAGCAGGCGGGCGTCGACACCGTGATTCTCGGTTGCACGCACTACCCGTTGATCCGGCCGGTCTTCCAGCGCGTCTTCGGGCGCGACGTGACGCTCGTCTTCTCCGCGGAGGAGACTGCACGCGAGGTGGCCGAGACGCTCGCCCGGAAGGGGATCGAGAACGACACGGGACGGGCCGGCGCGTATCGCTTCCTGACGACCGGCGACCCGGACGCCTTCGAGACGATGGGCCGCCGCTTCCTCCAGCTGCCGATCGACGCGGTCGAGCAGGTGTCGCTCGCCGCGCTCCGAGCTCGCGTGCGTAGGCTCGACGGAGCCCGCCGGGGAGCGGAGGTGCCGGCGTTGCCGGTGCAGGAGCGGGAAAGCGCATGAGGGAGAGCGGTCGCCGTCCCGACCAGCTGCGCGCGCTGACGTTCGAGCCGGACTACCTCGAGAACCCGCACGGCTCGGCGCTGATCACGCAGGGACGGACGAAGGTGCTCTGCACCGCGATGGTGCAGGAGGAGGTTCCGCGCTGGCTCCGCAACCAGGGCCGCGGCTGGATGACGGCCGAGTACTCGCTCCTGCCGGCCTCGACGGGCGACCGCGTCGCGCGTGAGGCGTCGCGGGGCAAGCAACAGGGACGCACGATCGAGATCCAGCGCCTGATCGGCCGTGCGCTCCGCGCCGTCGTCGACTTTCGCGCGCTCGGGGAGCGCACCCTCTGGCTCGACTGCGACGTGCTCCAGGCCGACGGCGGCACGCGCTGCGCCGCGATCTGCGGCGCGTACGTCGCGGCGAAGCGGGCGCTCGACCGCTTCGGCCTCTCGCGCTCGTTCACCGACTCGGTCGCGGCGGTGTCCGTCGGCGTCGTCGACGGCGTCGCGCTCCTCGACCTCGACTACGCGGAGGATTCGAACGCCGACACCGACATGAACGTCGTCATGACCGGCGACGGCCGCCTGATCGAGGTGCAGGCGACGGCGGAGAAGGATCCGTTCTCGCGCGCCACGCTCGACGATCTGCTCGCACTCGCGGAGGGCGGCATCTCCAGGATCGGCGAGCTCCAGGCGGAAGCGGTGGACCTTGCACTTCCTTAGCGTCATCCCGACGCTCGAGTGGCCGCACGTGCTCCTGCGGCTGTCGGTCGCGGCTGCGCTCGGCGGCGCGATCGGCATGGAGCGCGAGCTGCGCGAGCGGCAGGCGGGCCTTCGCACGCACCTCGTCGTCTGCGTCGGGTCTGCGCTCTTCACGCTCGTCTCCGCCTACGGCTTCCACGAGTTCCTCGCAAGCGGCAGCGGCCTCGTCCGCACCGACCCGACGCGCATCGCCGCGCAGATCGTCAGCGGCATCGGCTTCCTCGGCGCCGGCGCGATCATCCGGCAGGGATTGTCCGTGCGCGGCCTCACGACCGCCGCGACCCTCTGGCTCGTGGCGGCGATCGGCATGGCGTCGGGCGCCGGCTACTACAGCGCCGCCCTGATCGCGACGGCGGGCGCGCTCCTGACGCTCGGCCCGTTGCGGATCATCTCGTACCGCGTCGTGCATCGCTTCCGCCCGGAGATCGACCGGTTGCTCGTGGAGATCCCTGCGGGCGGCAGCCCCGGCGTGGTGATCGAGGCGATCGAGCGAAGCGGCGGGCGCGTGGTCGCGCTCGAGATCGCGCAGGAGGGCGACCGGCGCACGATGGGAATCGACGTCGATCTGCGCGGCATCGAGGCGCCGCAGATCGTGGCGCAGGTCGGCGAGGCCGAGGGCGTGCTCGAGGTGCGGTGGACCGAGTAGTCCGCGCCACGCTCTGCTCGCGGAACGCGCACAAGGCGCGAGAGCTCGAGCGCCTGCTGCCCGGCTGGTCGATCGAGCCGCTAGCCGGGGACGGCGACCCGCCCGAGGAAACCGGCACCACCTACTACGAGAATGCGCTCATCAAGGCGCGGGCCGGCTTCTCGCACGCCGGCGGCTGGACGATCGGCGAGGACTCGGGGATCGAGGTGGAGGCGCTCGACGGCAGGCCGGGCCTTTACTCCGCGCGCTACGCCCCCGAAGGCGCACCCGCGATCGCGAAGCTGCTCGGCGAGCTCGACGGCATCGAGAACCGGCGCGCGCGCTACGTCTCGGAGCTCGTCGCGCTTGCGCCGGACGGGGCGATCTTCCGCGGCACCGGCGTCGTCGAGGGCCGCATCGCGGACGCGCCGCGAGGCGACGGCGGCTTCGGGTACGACCCGGTCTTCGTTCCCGACGGCGAGGAGCAGACGGTCGGCGAGCTGGGCGACGACTGGAAGGCTGTGCACTCGCACCGCGCGCGGTCCGCGCGCGCGCTACGCGAGGCCGTCGAGCGGAGCGGGCTCGCCCGCTGAGCGCCGTTCGGCGTTCCACCAGTTGAGCTCTGCCCCGAACACGATCACGTTCGCCATCACGTAGAGCCAGAGCAGCAGGATCACCGGGCCGCCGAGCACGCGCAGCACCGGATTGACGTCGGCGAGGCGCACGAAGATCGGCACGATCTGGAAGGAGGCCTCGAGCACGACAGCGGCGAGCGCCGCGCCGGGCAGCACGTCGCGGACGGTGACGTCGGCGTTCGTGAGCAGCCGGTAGGCGGCGAGCACGAACACGAACACGCCGAGCAGCGACACCGCGATCGAGAGGATGTACCCGGCGATGCTGTTGCCGACGAACCCCGGCGCGTAGCGCTTCACCACCTCGACTCCGAGCGCTCCGATCACGAGGCTCACGAAGAGCGTCGTGATCGTGGCCACCATGACGATCGCCGCGATGCCCTTTCCGTGCAGAAACGAGCGGTTCGGTCGCCCGTAGACGATGTTGAACGCGGACTCGAGCGCGCTGAAGAGCGAGAGCGCCGACCAGATGAGCGCGACGCCGCCGACGATGCCGAGCGTCGTGGCGTTGTCCTGCACGCGATGGACGAGGGAGAGGATCTGCGTGAGCGAGGTCGTCGGAAACGCGCGACTCAGCTCCTTGACGAGGAAGTCGGACGCGTCCGCGCGATGGACGAGGCCGAGCAGCGAGAGCGCGAGGAACGTGAGCGGGACGAACGACAGGAGTGCGAAGTACGCGACCATCGCGGCGAGATGGGTGCCGCGGTCTGCGAAGAACTTCCTCACGAGAGCCCGCTTGCGGATGCGCACGACGCGGAGTCTCGCAGGCTGCGGGCGCGTTCCATTAGCCTGCGGGCGTGGACGCAGCCCAGGCGCTCGCCGACCTGACCGAGATCTCCTCGCAGATCCAGTCCGCCGTGCTCTTCGACGAGAGCGGAGCCGTGCTGGGGTCGACCCTCGCAGGCGAGCCCGCGGCCCGTGCGCTGGCCGAGGCCGCAGCCGCGCTCCTCGAGCGCGCGGCCGCCTACCGCAGCGACGAGGGCGCGGTGACGCAGCTCGAGGCCTCGACCGCCGAGGGAAGCGTCTTCGTCGTCCGCGACGGCTCACGCAGGATCGCGGCGACGACGGGCCCGTCGCCGACCGTCGGCCTCGTCTTCTACGACCTCAAGAGCGCTCTCCGCGGCGCCGACGTGGCGCCCGCGAAGCCGAGCCGACCGCGCAAGAAGAAGATCGCAGATGAGGCGTAGGCTCTTCGCCGTCGTCGGCTTCGCGACGGGCGTCTTCGCGGGCAGCTTCGTGCTGCGCCGCTCGTTCGCGCGGAGGCCCGAGCGCGTCGACCTCTATTTCGACGACGGCTCGATGATCTCGTTCGCCGACGGATCGGCCGAGGCCGCGACGCTCTTGCCGCTCGCGCACGACGCCCTCGCAGCCGCCCGGCGGTGAGCGCGACCGATCCCCTCGCCGCAGCGCTCGTCGAGCACGCGTACCTCGAGGGCGACTTCCTTCTCCGCTCCGGCAAGCGCTCGCGCTACTACCTCGACAAGTACCGCTTCGAGACGCGGCCCGAGCTGCTGCGACCGCTCGGCGAGCGCATCGCCGCGGCCGTCCGCGAGCACGCTCCCGACGCGACGCGCCTCGCCGCGCCGGAGCTGGGCGCGGTCGCGCTCGCGGCGGCGGCGTCGCTCGAGTCGGGCCTTCCGTTCGTGATCGTCCGCAAGGCCGCGAAGGAGTACGGCACGGGGAACCGCCTCGAGGGCCCGTACGTGGACGGCGAGTGCCTGTGCCTCGTCGAGGACGTCGTCACGTCGGGAG
>Ga0207657_10005375_pt1 | contig 13408 bp, 13 predicted proteins | sample KBSC33metaG_FD_184316 | JGI IMG/M metagenome (GOLD analysis project Ga0207657, IMG submission 184316) | Corn rhizosphere microbial communities from Kellogg Biological Station, Michigan, USA - KBS C3-3 metaG (SPAdes) (version 2) | ecosystem: Host-associated > Plants > Roots > Rhizosphere > Soil ... | reverse complement strand
TCTGCCCTCTGCCCGTGCCGGACATCGCGCTCATTGCGGCCTCGTCGACATGTTTGCCGAGTTGCGAAGTAGCCCTGATTTATAGCCGAAATCGGTCGGTCGCGCAAAAAACGGCGTCGAGTTGGAGTAAAATTCACGCCTCGTCGAAATCGTAAGGCGGCTTTCGTCCGCCGCGCTCATCCCGGAGATCTAACGTGCCTGGCGTCCCATTTTCCGCCGCGTTCACCATCAGGCAGTTGCCGCTGCTGCTTCCGGCCGCGCTGCTGCTCACTGCCTGCCTCGCGTTCGCACAGACAGGCACGACGGACTCCTTAACCACGTCTAGCAAGATGGATGCCAAATTGAATGAACTGCAAAAGATCGACAACAAGGTCGGCACCGGCGCAGAAGCGGTCAAGGGTGCGTCGGTAGTTGTTCACTACACTGGATGGCTTTATGCACCCGCGGCGCCCGACCACAAGGGGACCAAGTTCGACTCCTCCCGCGATCGCAACGAGCCCTTTGTTTTCCCGCTCGGCGGAGGGCGCGTCATACGCGGCTGGGATGAAGGCGTGGCCGGCATGAAAGTCGGCGGACAGCGCACGCTGATCATCCCGCCGGAGATGGGGTACGGCAGCCGCGGCGCCGGCGGGGTGATTCCGCCCGGGGCGACACTGGTGTTCGACGTCGAACTGCTGGACGTCAAGCGCTGATGCTCCCTCGCGACGCGGCGCCGCCGGTCGTGCAACGGCTCGCCTATCGCCCGCCTTCGCATCTCGTCGACGACGTAGAGCTTCGCTTCGAGCTCGATCCCGCCGTCACGCGGGTGTCGGCGCGCTTCGCCTACCGGAGAAATCCGGCGGCCGAGCGCGACGCCGCGCTGGTGCTTTGCGGCGAGCAGCTGCGGCTGCTCGAGGTCAGCCTCGACGGCCGGCCGCTGGCCACCGACGCTTACGCGCTTTCGTCGGCCGGCATCATCTTTCGGACGCTTCCCGACACCGGTGTACTGCACATTGTCTCGACATGCGAGCCGGCGGAAAATCGCGCGCTCGAGGGCCTGTACCTGTCGTCAGGCGTGTTTTGCACGCAGTGCGAGCCCGAAGGATTTCGCCGCATCGCTTACTTCCCCGACCGGCCGGACGTTCTGGCGCGATACACGGTGACGATCGTCGCCGATAGCAAGCGCTATCCGGTGCTGCTTTCCAACGGCAATCTGGTCGAACATGGCCCCGTCGCCGGCGACGCCGGCCGGCACTACGCGATCTGGCACGATCCGTATCCGAAGCCTTCGTACTTGTTCGCGCTGGTCGCCGGCGACCTGGCCTCGCTCGACGACGGGTTCGTCACCGCGTCGGGACGCAAGGTCGCGCTGCGGATTTTCTCGACGCCGGCCAACCTGGCCAAATGCCATCACGCGATGGCGGCATTGAAGCGCGCGATGCGATGGGACGAGGAGCGCTACGGCCGCGAATACGATCTCGACACCTTCATGATCTTCTGCGCCGATGACTTCAACATGGGCGCGATGGAGAACAAGGGCCTCAACATCTTCAACAGCAAGCTGCTGCTGGCCCATCCGGAAACCGCGACCGATGCCGATTACTCGAACATCGAGGGCGTCATCGCGCACGAATACTTTCACAACTGGACCGGCAACCGCGTCACGTGCCGCGACTGGTTCCAGCTTTCGCTGAAAGAAGGACTGACGGTTTTCCGCGATCAGGAATACTCGAGCGACGTCGGCTCGCGCGCGGTCGAGCGGATCGAAGCGGTCGATTTTCTGCGCGCGCAGCAATTCGCCGAGGACGCGGGACCGACCGCGCATCCGGTGCGCCCCGACACCTATGCCGAGATCAACAATTTCTACACGGCGACCGTCTACGAGAAGGGCGCCGAAGTGATCCGTATGCAGCGTGCGCTGCTCGGGGAGTCGGGTTTCCGTCGCGGCATGGACCTGTACTTCGAACGCCACGACGGCCAGGCGGTCACCTGCGAGGATTTCGTGCAGGCGATGCAGGATTCGTCGGGGATCGATCTCGCCCAGTTCCGGCTCTGGTACAGCCAGGCCGGCACGCCAACGCTCGCAGTGCAGGGCGACTACGACGCCGCGGCGCGCACTTTCGTGCTCGAAGTCGCGCAGTCGTGTCCGCCGACGCCGGGCCAGGCAAGCAAGCGCCCCTTGCATATTCCGCTGGCGGTGGGGCTCGTCGGCGCTGATGGAAACGACTTGCCGCTGCGTCTGGCCGGCAATGGTGAGGGACGCACCACCACTACCGCGGTGCTGCACGTGAGGCAGGCGCGCGAGTCGTTCCGCTTCGTGGACGTGCCCGAGCCGCCGGTGCCGTCGCTGCTGCGCGGCTTCTCGGCGCCGGTCAAGGTGGAATACGACTACAGCGAAGCGGAACTGGTGCTGCTCGCCGCGCACGATTCCGATCCGGTATGCCGCTGGGACGCGGCGCAACGCATCTTTTCGCGGTCGATCCTCGACCAAGCCGCCGGCGGCAGCCAAGGCGCGGCGTTCGTCCTGCGGCCGGCGCTGGTCGAAGTCGTCAGGGCGCTGCTTGCCGACCGCGCGAGCGATCCGGCGCTGCTTGCGCTCGCGCTCAAGCCGCCGCGGCTCAGCATCCTCGCCGATCGGCAGACGCCGATCGATATCGACGCGCTGCACCGCGCGCGGACGGCGACGATGGCGGCGCTGGCGCGCGATCTTGCTGCCGAGTTCGAGGACGCCTTCGCCAGGAACCGCCCTGGCAGTGCGTATTCGGCCGATCCCGCGCAAGTCGCCCGGCGGTCGCTGAAGAACGCCTGCCTCGCCTACCTTACCGCGCGCGACGATGCTGCCTCGCACGCGCTCGCGCTGGCGCAGTTCGACGCCGCCGACAACATGACCGATGCCGTCGCCGCGCTGGCCGCGCTGAACGACACGTCAGCCGATGCGCGCGACATCGCGATGGGGCGATTCGAAGCGCGATGGCGCGACAATCCGCTGGTCATGGATAAATGGCTGGCGCTGCAGGCGACGTCGTGTCGTCCCGGAACGCTGGAGCGCGTGCGCGGACTGCTGTCACATCCGGCGTACGACCCGCGCAATCCGAACCGCATCCGGTCGCTGGTCGGCGCATTCGCCCAGTCGAACCTGCCGATCTTCCACGCCGCGAACGGCGCCGGTTACGCATTCGTCGCCGACCAGGTGCTTACGATCGACCGCAGCAATCCGCAGGTCGCCGCACGGCTGGTCGCGGCATTCAACCGCTGGCGGCGATTCGACGCCGGACGCGCGGCATTGCAGCGCGCCGCCCTCGAACGGATCGCCGCCGCGCCGGCGCTATCGACCGACGTCGCGGAAATCGTCGCGCACAACCTGGCCGATCAGAATCCGGCGGGAAGCCGCTACCAGTAGGTCTCGACCGTGTAGTGCCCGGGCTCCCGGCGGCGGTGGCGCTTCATGCCGCGCAATTCGAGCACTCCCTGCGTATCGCGCACCATGTCCGGATTGCCGCACAGCATCGCGTGCGCGTTCTCCGCGGTCAGAGGCAGGCCGGTCCATGCCTCGAGACGACCGTCGCGGATCGCATCCGGTATCCGGCCGGCCAGCGCGCTGCGATCGGTCTCGCGGCTGACGAACGGCGCAAAGGCGAATCGTCCCGCGCGCGCTGTCGCGATCTCGGCGATCACGTCGCGATAGGACAGATCCTGCGCGAAGCGGACCGCGTGCACGAGGACGACGCGCTCGAATTTTTCCCACGGATCGGCGGTACGAAGGATCGACAGGAAGGGACCGATGCCGGTGCCGGTGGCAAGACACCACAGCACGGCCGCCGACGGCACCTCGGGCATGCTGAAAAACCCGTTCGCGCGCTCGAGCAGCCAGAGCGGCGCGCCCGGCTCGAGCGCGGCGAGCCGCGGCGACAGCGGACCCTCGGGCAGCACGTTGAAATAGAATTCGTGCGGCGCGCGGTCGGGCGGATTGACGAACGAGTACGGCCGCCCGAGCATCGGCTCCTTCGAGCCGGGCGGCGCGGGCAAAGCCAGCCGCGCGAACTGGCCGGCGACGAACGTCAGGGCCGGCGCGTCGACCTGCAGCGAGAACAGCCGCTCGGTCCACTGCCGCTTGCCGGTCACCTTGCCTTCGATCCAGTGGCTCATTGCCAGCACACCCTCGCGGTAAGATGCGCATTATGCCAGTCCCGAAGCATGCGCTTGCCGCCGGGCCGCGCGTGTATCTGCGGCGGCCCGGTCCGCGCGACGCCGCGGCATTCATCGCCGGCGCGAGGCTTTCCGACCGGCTGCATCGCGGCTGGGTGCAGGCGCCGACGACCAGGGCGAGCTTCGCCGCGTACCTGCGCCATTTCGCGGGGCCGAAGTCGCGTGATCCGGCGAGCGCGTCGCATATCGGCGTCGTCGTGTGCAAGCGCGACGACGACGCGCTGATCGGGGTGTTCAATTTCAGCGAGATCGTCCGCGGCGCGTTCGAAAGCAGTTACCTCGGCTACTACGCGTTCGCGCCGCATGCCGGGCAAGGCTACATGTCCGAAGGCTTGAACCTGGTGCTTGCGCTGGCGTTCGCCAAGCTCAAGCTGCATCGGGTCGAAGCCAACGTGCAGCCGACCAACCGGCCGTCGGTGTCGCTGGTGCGGCGCGCGGGATTCACGCGCGAGGGCTTTTCGCGCCGCTATGTCAAGATCGCCGGACGCTGGCGCGACCACGAGCGCTGGGCGATGCTGGCCGAAGACTGGCGCCGCCTGCGCCGGACCGGCCGGTGATCGCGCGCGGCAAAACCGTCGCCGTCGCGCTGGCTGCGGCGCTGGTGACGATCGCCTGCGCGACTGCGCCCGATCGGCTCGATGCTCCAAAGGTCGTCGTCGGCCTCGAGATCGCGCCTTACGCGGTGCACGAGGAATGCGTGCTGCTGCAGGCCGGCCAGCGCATCGGCTATCTGTTCCGGGCGACGGTCCCGCTGGCATTCAACATTCACTTTCACGACGGCAATGCGGTGATCGAGCCGGTATCGAACGCGGGCACGCAAGGCGAATCCGGCGAGTTCAGTGCCGATCGCGATCAGACCTACTGCCTGATGTGGGAAGCCGGCGCCGGCGGCAGCGTGCTCGAGTACCGGGTCGAACGGCTGCGACGCTAGACCCCGGACCGGTCGGCCCGGGGCGATTTCCTACAATTCCTTGTAGCTGTAGCAGCGTCCGTTCTCGACGTCGCCGAGCACCAGCCTGTCGACGATCTTCGCCGCAACGACGTCGGGCGGCACCAGCTGCCCCGAGGCGTGAAATTCGCGAAACATCTCGACATTGGCGTATTTCTCTCGAGGCAGGCTGCGCATATAGGCCTGCATGCCGGTGTCGATGATGCCGGGCCGTACCGAGATCGCGCGAAACGCCGGCGCCTTCTGTTCGGCGGCGATTTGCCGCGTCAGCATTTCCAGCCCTGCCTTGGCGATCGAATAGGGACCGCTGCCGCCAAGCGGGCTTTGCGCCGCTCCGGACGAAACATTGATCACCAGCGATGGCACCGCGCCGTTGGAAAACGCGCGGCAAAAAAGATTGGCCAGAGCGAGCGGCGCGACGAGGTTCACCGCCAGCGACTCGGCGAGAGCCGGGACGTCGAGCGTGCCCAGCGCCCCGACCGGTCCCGCGACGGCCGCGTTGTTGATCAGGCAAACCGAGCGCGGACGCGCCGCGGCGATCTCGCCGAACACCGGTGCGAGCGTCGGCTCGAGCGCCGCCACGTCGCCAAGATCGCAGCGTACGAAGCGGTAGTGCTCGCCGGCCAGGCGCTCGGCGCTCGTACGGCCGACGCCGGTCACCGCGAATCCGCGCGCGAGCAGGGCCGCGGCCAGGGATTCGCCCAGGCCGCGCGATACCCCGGTGACGATCGCCACTTTCATCGTGCCCTCCGTGTAGAGGCTGGGTCCGCCATTCAAGGCTCCTGAAGCGTCAGCGGTGCGTGCCGAGCGACAACACGACGATCACCGCGATCAGGATGGCGATACCCAGCAGCGCGAGTTTCACCCAACTCTTCGGATACTCTCCCTGGATCATGCCGGTGACGCCGTTCATGACTGCCTGGAAGCTCCGCGATCCGAAGTGGTAGCTCAGCAGCCAGACCGGCGCGAGTATGTGCTTGAACGTCTGTCCCGAATAGACGGCGCGGACGTCGAGGTTGCGATACGTGTCGCCCGGAATCTGGGCGGCGCACAGACGCCGGAGCTCCTCGTCCATCGCCTCGCGCGCGGCCTTGGCGGCGCCGACCAGATCGATCTGGTAGCGTTCGACGATCCAGCCGGCGACATACGCCGCATCGTAGGCTTTGAGCTCGCCGGTCGGGAACGGCTCGATGCCGCGCAGCAGCCCAGGATGCACGCCGACCGAGGCGCAGACGAGATCGTCGTCGAAAACGTGCTGCAGGCGCCCGGCGGCCGGCTCCCAGCGTATCTGGCGCACCTGGCGCGTCTGCGTGCGGCCGCTGCCGTCGGCGTAGGTTTCGGTCGTGTAGTAATAATGGCCGGCTTCGGCGGTCCATGAAGCGTCGGCTTTGGCGTCGAACGTCCAGTACGGCAGATAGATGCCCTTGACGGTGTCGGTCAACGCAGCGCGCTTGAGTTTGTTCGGCGCAAGCCACAGCCTGCCGTACCAGGCCCGGATCCCGTCGCGCGCCTTGTCCTCGCCGATCGTGAATGGCAGCACGCTCTCCGGGCGAAATGCATCCTTGACCTCGGCGTACGGGACAAGCTCTGCCGAGCCGCAGAATTCGCAGCGCTGTGCCTGGCGGCTCGCATCCATTACCGATATCGCCTGGCAGCTGCGGCACTTGACGTATCGCTTTTCGATTTGCCAGCCGCGTTTGTCGTCGCCGATGCCGCGCAGCGCCGCGACCAGATCGTGCTCGACGATGGCCCCGGTGGCGTCGATCGTGGCCGGCGAGGTCGTTCCGCAGAACGGGCACACCAGCGCCTGCCGCGCCGGATTCCAGACGGCCTCGGCGCCGCAGGCCGGACAGGCGAATTTCTGCCGGGCGACCTCGTGCCGCGCCTCGTCGGGAGCGCCGGACGGCGAAGCGTCAGCCATCGCCAGGCGCACGGACCGACAGGCCCTCGACGATCCCGGCGCGCGGCGTACGCGCGAACGCGGCGCCCTTGAACGACCGATGAACCGATCCTGCCGCCGCCCGCGCCAGCAGCACGCCGGTCACTGGATCAGATAACCGATCACGCGCCACGCGCCGTCGGGCTCGTGCTCCAGTGTCACCGTCTCGCGCGAATTCAGTTTTTTCGCGAACGTGGTGCGAAAGAGGACGATCGCGTATTCGCCGTCGGGTGCGCCTGGAATGCTCTTGTGGAATTGCGTGCCGATCTGTGCCCGTTGCGAAAGCGCTCCCAGCGGCGCTCTCGCCGCCTTCAGCGATTCCGCCCAGCGCTCGACGGTGATCGCGTCGCGGAACTGCTTGCCGGCGTTCTTCCAGCTCTGAGCGGCATCGCCGCGATCGGTGTCGGCCAGCCAAGTCCGCGCTATCTCCTGCACCAGGCTCGCGCGCGGGTCCTGCGCCGCGAGCGGGCCGGCGCACAAAAGGCCTATGCCTAGCACCAACAGCGCGCGCAGGGCGCGAAAATCGCATCGGGTCGCTGCCACGGGGACCTCGCCTGGTGTTCAGTAGGGATTACGAATGCAGGAACTGATCGACCGCCGCGCGCGTGACGCGCCATTGCGTGCCGATCTGCTTGCCCTTCAGGTCGCCCTTCTGGAGGCTCGACATCACATCGGATTCGGCGACGCCGAGCATTTGCGCGACTTGCGCCGGCGTCAGCAATTGCGGCTCCTGGGCGGCAGCCGCCGCGCCACCTCCCGCAGTCGGCGCGGAGACGGCCGGCGTGGCCTGCGGCCCCATGATGCCGCCCGACTGATTCATCATCTGCTGCGCCATCGCCATGCCGACCGCCATTTCGGCCGCCATGCCGCCCGGCCCGCCGTTGCCCTTCTCGAGTCCCTGTGCCATCTGGAACTTGACGTAGTCGTTCAAGCTGCCGACCGCGGCCATGCTCGACCGCTTGTCGATCGCCTGCTCGACCTCGGGCGGCACCGAAACGTTCTCGACGATGAAGCTCGTGATCTCGAGGCCGTATTTGGCGGTGGTTTGCGGATTGATCAGCGGAAGCAGCGCGTTGCCGAGCTCGCCGTAGCGCGCCGCGACGTCGAGGGCGGGAATTTTCGACTGCGCGAGCGCCTCCGAAAAGACGCTGACGATGCGCGAGCGCATCGTGTCGTTGAACTCGTCGAGACGAAAATGATCGTCGGTGCCGGCGACTTCCTTCAGGAAAAGCTTCGGATCGGTGATGTGAAAATCGTAGATGCCGAACGCCCGCAGTCGCACGATGCCGAAATCCTGGTCGCGCATCATCACCGGGTTGGCCGTGCCCCATTTGTTGCCGGTAAAAAGGCGCGTGACGACATAATAGACGTCGGCCTTGAACGGCGATTCGAACCCGTACTTCCATCCTTTGAGATCGCTCAGCACCGGGATGTTGTCGGTGGTCAGCGCATACTTGCCCGGCCCGAATGTATCGCCGAACTGGCCCAGATAGATGAATTGAGCGATCTGCGACTCGCGCACGATCAGCTGGGCGCCGCGCTTGATTTCCTTGTCCTCGTCCGGGAAGCGGTACGACAGCGTGTCGCGCGAATCGTCGCTCCATTCGATGATGTCGATGAACTGTTTCTTGATGAAATCCATCAGCGCCATGTCGTCTCCCTCGCTACGCCTTGTCGCCTTCGCTACGGCTTGGGCGCCGGCGGTTTCTTCGTCGCTGCCTCGGCCTGCTTGAGCTCGTTCTCGAGCTGGTCCAGCGGCAGTGCGCCCGGCACCATCGACCCGTCGGCGAACACCAGCGTCGGCGTCGCGCTGACGCGGTACTTCTGGCCAAGCTGCGCGGTTTTGGCCAGCGGCGTTGCGCAGTCGCCCTTGTTGTTGGGCAGTTTGCCCGACGCGAACCAGTCGTCCCACGCCTTGCTCCTGTCCGGAGCGCACCAGATCAGCGCGGATTTGCGCGCCGAGTCGGGATGCAGCTGGGGGATCGGAAACAGGAACGTATAGATCGTCACGTTGTCGAGCGTCTTCATCTCGCTCTCGAGCCGCTTGCAGTATGGGCAATCGGCGTCCGAGAAGATCGCCAGCTTGCGCGCGCCATTGCCCTTGACCTTCTTGATCGCGAGATCAAGCGGGAGCTGGTCCCAGGCGATGCGGTTGAGCTCGCGCAAGCGCGCATCGGTCAGGTTCTGCTTGGTGTCGGCATCGAAGATCGCGCCGACGACCACATAGCTGACCTTCGCATCGGTGTAGATCATCCGATCGTCGAATTGAGCCTCGTACAGCCCGAAGTACGGCGAGCGCGCGACGTTGGTGACGGCAGCGCCCGGAAACTTGGCCTCGATCAGCGCCTTGACGGCGGCAAGCTCGGGCGCGGTGGTGGCGGCGGCCGGCGGCGCGGCGTCCTGCGTCTGGCCCGATGCGGCATGCGCGGCCAGAAGCGCTGATGTCGCGACGGCCAGCAAGACTTTGAAAAATGGCATGGCGTAACTCCTTTGGCGATCAGTTTACCGTAGCGCGGGCTGCGCCAGCAGCCTCTTCACCATGCCGAGCGCACCGACGGCGCGCATCCCCCGATTGCGCAGCACGCGCAGCCACGGCGAGCGCACGTCGAACAACCGGACCAGCCCGTCGGTCACCAGCTGCATCGCGAGCACCGGGCCGGCGCGGCGACGGGCGTAGCGCTCGAGAAGAATCGCGGCGCCGGCATCGCGCACCGGGCCGCGCGCGCCGAGTATCGCGGCGAGAGCCGCGGCGTCGCCGAACCCGAGATTGACGCCCTGGCCGGCGAGCGGATGCACGCCATGCGCGGCATCGCCGACCAGCGCGAGCCTCTCGCCGACGACAGCGGGCAGTTTCAGAAAGGAAAGCTCGAACGCCGCGGCGGGCGTGATCGCCGTGAGCGCGCCCAGCTCGTGGCCCCCGGCAACGGCGACGCGCGCGGCAAGCTCGGGCGCGTCGAGCGCCAGCAGCTGGCCGGCAAGCTCCGACGGCGCCGACCAGACGATCGAGATGCGCCTGCCGGGCAACGGCAGCCACGCCAGCACGCTGCCGTCGCGCAAAAACCATTGCAAGGCGCGGCCGCGGTGCCCGCGCTCGACCGCGAAGTTCGCCACCACGCCGGACTGCCCGTACGCGCGCGGGACCCCGGCGATGCCGGCCTGTTCGCGCGTCCACGAATGAACGCCGTCAGCGCCGACGATCAACCGCGCCGATATCGTTCGCCCGCCCTCCAGCCGCAGTTCGGCGGCCCCGGCGCGCCAGGCGATCGCCGCGGGCGAGCAGGGCGCGACGATGTCGAGCCCGGGCGTGCCGCGCGCCGCCTGGACGAGTGCCGCATTGAGTTCACGGTTCTCGACGATCCATGCCAGCGCGCGCTCGCCCAGCTCGTAGGCGGAGAAGTCGATGCGTCCGCCGTCGTCGCCGCGCACGTCCATCGCCTCGATCGGCGCGATACGCTCGACCGGCAGCGTCTGCCACGCGCCGATGCTGTGCAGGAAGCAGGCGCTGCCCGGACTGATCGCGTAGACCCGCTGGTCCCACCCGCCCTCGGCATCGCGCGGCGCCGCCGCCGTCGCGACGCTGCCGCGATCGGCGATGGTGACGCGGAGGCCCGCGCGCGCCAGCGCGGCCGCGAGCGCAAGACCGACCAGACCCGCGCCGACGATGATCACGTCGCGCTCGACGGCGTCCGCGCTCACCCGAGCACCTCGATCACGTGGTTCTGATTGGTGTAGATGCAGATGTCGCCGGCGATCGTCAGCGCCTGCTTGACGATGTCGCCGGCGGAAAGCTCGGTGTGCTGCAGCAGCGCGCGTGCGGCGGCTTGCGCATACGCGCCGCCGGAGCCGATCGCGACGATGCCGTACTCGGGCTCGAGCACGTCGCCGGTCCCGGTGATCACCAGCGAAGAGGTCGCGTCGGCCACCGCGAGCATCGCCTCGAGGCGGCGCAGTATGCGATCGGAGCGCCAGTCCTTCGCCAGTTCGACGGCCGCTCGCTGCAGCTGTCCCTGGTGCTTGTCGAGCTTGGCTTCGAAACGCTCGAACAAGGTGAAGGCATCGGCCGTCGCCCCCGCGAATCCCGCGAGCACGCGATCGTTGAAGATGCGGCGCACCTTGCGCGCGGTCGCCTTGACGACGACGTTTCCGAGCGTGACCTGGCCGTCGCCGCCCAGCGCGACGTTTGCGCCGCGCCGCACGGAAAGTATTGTCGTACCGTGAAAGAAATCCATCGTCGGACAAGGGCGGAGCCGATCGCGCCAGCCGATGCGCAGCCAAAAAGCGAAGCCGGCGCGGCGTGACCCGAGAGTCGCGTCTACGTCGCTTTCTTGATGAAGTGGCGCGGCGAGATGCCGATCAGGAGCAGCAGCGCCCGGATGATCGGCGACGCGCCGATGATCTGAATCGACTTGCGTTGCGATTCGGCGCGGCTGATGGCGTTGAAAATCGCTCCGGCACAGACGAAGTCGATGCGCTCGACCCCGCCCATATCGATCGGTATCGCATGCCGCCCGTCGCCGAACAGCGCGAGCTTGGCGAGCTGCGGATCCGACGAGCCGAGCATCGTCCCCTGCCAAACGAGCATTTCCGGGTCGTCGGGCATCGCGTCGGCGGCCGCGGGGGCATCACCGGCCGCCTCCGCGGGCAGCGATGAAGGCGGCGGCTCCCACGACGGCGGCGAAACTTCGAAGGCGACGGCGAATTCGACCGCCCGATCCTCGAAGACCTTGTGGTCGTTCTGCCACTGCAGCAGCTCGAGCAGCAGAATCCAGTAGCCTTCTCCGGCGCCGCGACCCTGCACGACCGAGTGCTCGAGCGCGTTACGGATCTTCTCCGGATGCTGCAGCGCAAGCGGATACTTCCGCCTGCGCAACTGCGCCAGCGCATCGGCCAGAAGCTTGGCTCCCGCGTTGTCGGCACCGGTCAGCGAGCCCAGATCGAGACGCAGATGCGACTGCTTTTGCGATGCCGCCAGCAGATTCGCGATCTGCGGCGCATGTCCGGCATTGAGCTTGCCGGTCAGCGCGACATAACCGGCGGCCACCGGACGCGCGCCCTGCCGCGCGTGGACGCCAAGCTCCTCGCGCGAGGGCGCCGACCGCTCGAACGCTACGACGTATTGCAGCGACAGGCGATCGTATTCGGCGTAGTCGCCCGAGCGCTGCAGCAAATCGAACAGTGCCAGCCAGGCGAGCGGCGAAATCTTGGCGTCGTTGTCGTTGGCGATGCCGTCCTCGAGCACGAGGCGGGCATGGGCGGCGTTGCCGTTGGCGTACAGCAGCGCGGCGTTCTCGAGCACGGCGCACAAGCCCGGATTGGCTTCGGCGACCTGGATCTTCTGATTCAGCGCGGGAGTCCATTCGATCAGGCTCGGCGGCCCGGTCACGGTGATCTCGCGCTCGTTGCTTTGGGCCGCGGACGGGCGCTGCTCGCCGCGCGTAAGCACGGTCGGCCGAGCCTTCATCGTCGCCGCAAGCTCCCGCGCCGAGCCGGGCGGGGAGCGAGGAGCGGCGCTTGCACCCACGTCGGGCCGGGGCTTCGCGTCGGGCCGGGGCTTCGCGTCCGATCGGGGCTTTGCGTCGGCAGCTTTGCCCTTGACCGGGGATTTAGGAAACAGGTTGAACGCCATTGCAGTCCGGGTCGTGCGCCGGTGGCCGGAAGGCCCCGATTATGGGCCGATCGCCACCCGCCAACAAGCGGGCGACACGGCCGCAAAGGCGTGCGCGGCGCTGGGCGATCAGCGAGCCATCGCGGGTTGCGCTCCCTTGACCGCGCCGACGTTGGCCAGGTTGTCCGCGGCGAATTGCCAGTTGAGCAACTTGTCGATTACGGCGTTGACATGATCGGCGCGCCGATTCTGGTAGTCGAGGTAATAAGCGTGCTCCCAGACGTCGATCGTCAGCAGCGGCGTCTGCCCCTTGGTGAACGGAACCTCGGCGTTGCCGGTCTTGACCACCTTGAGCGAATCGTTCTCGACGATCAGCCAGGCCCAACCGCTGCCGAATTGCGTGACGGCGGCCTCGGCAAAGGCCTTCTTGAAGTCGTCGTAACTGCCGAAGGCTGCGTCGATCCGGGATGCGATTGCGCCCTGCGGCTTGCCGCCGCCTTTGGGCTTCATGCATTGCCAGTAGAACGTATGGTTCCAGTGCTGCGCGGCATTGTTGAATATCGCCGTCGAGCTCGATTTGCCGGCCGTCGCCGCGATGATCGCTTCGAGCGGCTGTCCCTCGAATTCGGTGCCGGCGATCAGCTTGTTCAAGGTCTCGACATAAGTCTTGTGATGCTTGCCATGGTGAAAGCCGAGCGTCTGTGACGAAATGACCGGCGCCAGCGCGTCT
>Ga0207657_10005371_pt1 | contig 13412 bp, 9 predicted proteins | sample KBSC33metaG_FD_184316 | JGI IMG/M metagenome (GOLD analysis project Ga0207657, IMG submission 184316) | Corn rhizosphere microbial communities from Kellogg Biological Station, Michigan, USA - KBS C3-3 metaG (SPAdes) (version 2) | ecosystem: Host-associated > Plants > Roots > Rhizosphere > Soil ... | reverse complement strand
AGGCACCCACCGAGTCGGCGATGGCACGGAAGCGCGCCCAGTCCAGTTCGCGCGGATAGGCGGAGAAGCCGGCGATGATCAGTTTCGGCTTGTGCTCCTTCGCCAGGCGTTCGACCTCGTCGTAGTCGACGCGGCTGTCTTCACGGCGCACGCCGTACTGCACGGCGTTGAACCACTTGCCCGACAGCGCCGGTTTCGCACCGTGCGTCAGGTGGCCGCCCGCGGACAGCGCCATGCCCAGCACCGTGTCGCCCGGCTTCAGCAGCGCCAGCATGACGGCGCCGTTGGCCTGCGCGCCCGAATGGGGCTGCACGTTGACGTGGGCCGCGCCGAACAGGGCGCGGGCACGCTCGATCGCGAGGGTCTCGATGACGTCGACTTCCTCGCAGCCACCGTAGTAACGCTTGCCGGGATAGCCCTCGGCGTACTTGTTCGTCAACACCGAGCCCTGCGCTTCCAGCACGGCCTTCGATACGATGTTTTCCGACGCGATCATTTCGATCTGGTCGCGCTGGCGCTGCAGTTCGCCGGTGATGCCGGCCATCACGGCCTGGTCCGACTCGGCCAGGGTATTGCGGAAAAATGCGGAATTCGACATGGGTTCTCCGTTGTTATGCTCAGCAGCTGACCACGTTGACAGCCAACCCGCCGAGCGAGGTTTCCTTGTAATTCACTTGCATATCGACGCCGGTCTGGCGCATCGTTTCGATCACCTGGTCGAGCGAGACGAGGTGGCTGCCGTCGCTCATCAGTGCCATGCGCGCGGCGTTCACCGCCTTGATCGCGCCCATGCTGTTGCGTTCGATGCAGGGCACCTGCACGAGCCCATTGAGCGGGTCGCAGGTCATGCCGAGGAAGTGCTCCATCGCGATCTCGGCCGCGTTCTCGACCTGCGCGGGCGTACCACCCATCACCGCCGCCAGGCCGGCGGCCGCCATCGAGGCCGACACGCCGATCTCGCCCTGGCAGCCCATCTCGGCCGCCGAGATCGACGCGTTGCGCTTGTAGAGCATGCCGATGCCGGCTGCGGTCAGCAGGAAGGTCAGCACGCCGTCTTCCCCGGCCTGCGGATGCGTCCGCGTGTAATAGCTCAGGACCGCCGGGATCACCCCGGCCGAGCCATTGGTCGGCGCGGTCACGACACGGCCCCCTGCCGCGTTTTCTTCGTTGACGGCGATCGCGAAGGCGGACAGCGTGTCCATGATCGCGAAGTCGGCCGGCAGCTTGCCGCCGGCGCCATGCATGGCCTGGCGGTACAGTCCCGGCGCCCGGCGCTTCAGATTCAGGCCGCCCGGCAGCACGCCCTCGGCGTGCAGGCCGCGCTCGACGCAGTCGCGCATCACGTGCCAGATCTCCAGTACCCGCTCGCGGGTGGTCGCCTCATCGCGGTAGCGCGTCTCGTTGTGCAGGACGACGTCGGCGATGCCGCAGCGATCGCGTTCGCAGCGCGCCAGCAGGTCGGCCGCGCTGGCGAAGGGACATGGCTGCTCGTGCCCGGCCCCCGTATCCTCGTGGCGGGCGCCGATCTCGTCCTCGTCCTTGACCGCGCCGCCGCCGATGGAAAAGTAGGCGCGGGCCAGCAGCACGCCGCCATCCGCATCGAAGGCCGTGACACGCATGCCGTTCGGATGCTGCGGCAGGACCGCGTTCTTGTGGAGCAGGACGTCGGCGGCGGCATCGAATGCGATGCCGTGCACACCCGCCAGCAGCATGTGGCCGTCGCGCAGCACGTCGTCCACGCGCATTTGCGCCGTCGCCGGATCGACCAGGTGCGGCACTTCGCCCAACAGGCCCAGCAGGACCGCGAAATCGGTGCGGTGCCCCACGCCGGTCAGTGCGAGCGATCCGTACAGATCGACCTTCACCCTCGCCACGTCCGCGAGTTGCGGCTGCAGCACCCCCAGGTACCGGTTCACGGCGAGCATCGGGCCGACGGTGTGCGAGCTCGATGGACCGACACCGATGCGAAACACGTCAAAAACGCTGAATGGCATGATGCGCTCCTCAGGCCAGGCGCAGCACGGGGTGGGATTGCCGCGATTCGAGCGCGGCGATGCCCAGGCCATACGGGCGCGCCGCCTTCGAGAGCAGGCGCCACACATAATCCGCGAAGCTGCGGCGGAAGATGAGGAAGATGCCGTCGTCGTCGTGGCGGAACACGGTCAGGGTGGCCTTGCCGCAGACCGTGCTCGCCAGCTGGCCGGGCTTCAGTGCGTCGAAGTCGTACACGCCGACGTGGCGCAGCAGCGTGACCTGATGGGCCCCGGTCAGGTAGACCATCGTCAGGCCGCCCGAGTTGTCCACGACCTGGGCATGGATGCCCTGCAGCGCGCTTTCGAGGCCGGCGATGCACGACTGGCGCGCCGCACGGGCGCACACCAGCAGCCATTCGTCCGGCGCCTGCCACAACGCCACGCCGTGCGTGAACGGGGCAACCTTGCCGGGAACGACGGGCAACGCGATGCCCAGCACGCTCTTGATGGCGCGGACGAAGGCCGGATCCTGCACATCGCCGCGCACGATCACATAGCCCAGCAGGGCCAGCTCGTTCATCCACACCCCGCAGGTATTGTCCGGGCGGCGCGCCCTGGACGCCAGGCCGAAGTCATGCAGGGGGCTCTGCGCGTAGGGCGCGAAGGCGACCCTGGCGCGCGCTTTCGGTTCGACGACGTCGGCGAACTGCACATTCGAGTTAGACATGTTGACGCTTCCCTTCAGGATCAATGAATACCGGCGATACGATCTTCGCGGCCGTCAGCTTGCCGCCGTCCCAGGCATGGAATACCTGGCCCTCTTTGGCGAGTCCCCCTTCGATCAGGGCCAGCGCGACCGAGCGGCCGAGGAACGCGCTGTGGTAGCTCGACGTGACCCGCCCGACGCTGCGCCGGGCTGCTCGTGCGCCCCCGGCACCGGTGTGCGGTCCGCGGCCAACGGGATGAGCCGCTTCGCCCCTGCCCCCGTTCCCATCGACGATCTGCGCGCCCTCGGCCAGCACGACCGCCGGGTCTTCCGTCATCAGCCCGACCAGCTGTTTGCGGTCGCTGCGGGCCGTATCCGCCCGGGCCAGCGAACGCTTGCCGAGGAAGCTGAACGGCTTCTTCATGCTCACCGCCCAGCCCATGCCGAGGTCGATCGGCGAGACCGAGCCGTCCGTGTCCTGGCCGACGATGATGAAACCCTTCTCGGCACGCAGCACGTGCATCGTTTCGGTGCCGTAGGGCGTGATGTCGAACTCTTCGCCCGCCTTCATCAGGGTCTCCCACATGTAGTGGCCGTAGCTGGCGTCGACGTTGACCTCGTAGGCGAGCTCGCCGGAGAAGCTGATCCGGAACACCCGGGCCGGGACCCCGGCCACGGTGCCGGCGCGGCAATCCATGTACTTGAAGGCCTCCGGCGACAGGTCGATGTCGGTGCACAGCTTTTCCAGCACGGCGCGGCTGTTCGGGCCGACGACGGCGCAGGTCGACCAGTGGTCGGTGACCGAGGTCAGGTAGACCTTCAGCTCCGGCCACTCGGTCTGCAGCCATTTCTCCAGCCACGTCAGCACGCGCGCCGCGCCACCGGTCGTGGTGGTCATCATGAAATGCTGGTCGCCCAGGCAGGAGGTCACGCCGTCGTCCATCACCATGCCGTTTTCGTCCAGCATCAGGCCGTAGCGGCATTTTCCAGGTGCCAGCTGGCTCCACGCGTTCGAATACACGCGGTTGAGGAATTCGCGGGCGTCGGGACCGCGGATGTCGATCTTGCCGAGGGTCGACGCATCCATCATGGCGACGCTGGTGCGGGCCGCGAGTGCTTCGCGGTTCACGGCCGCGTGCAGATCCTCGCCGGGCCGCGGGAAATACCAGGGACGCATCCACTGCCCCACCGTCTCGAACAGCGCGCCGCGCTTGACGTGCGCCTGCTGGGCCGGCGCATAGCGGCGCGGATCGAACGTGTCGCCGACCATCGCGCCCGCCAGCGCGCCGAAGGCGACCGGCGTATAGGCCGGGCGGTACGTGGTGGTGCCCACTTCTCCGATCGGCTTGCCGAGCGCCCGGGCCGCGATCGCGAAGCCGTTCACGTTCGACAGCTTGCCCTGGTCGGTGCCGAAGCCGAGGCCCGTGTAACGCTTGACGTGTTCGATCGAGCGGTAGTTTTCGCGCACGGCCAGTTCGATGTCGGATGCCGCCACGTCGTTCTGGAAGTCCACGAAGGCCTTGGCGCCATGCCCTTCGCGCTTGCCGTCGGGGACGCGGAAGATGGCGCGGGCCGGCGCGGCCTCGATCGGCAAGGTGGCACCGGCGATCCGGGGCACCTGGGCGGTGACCTTGCGGTCCAGCTGGGCGCACACGGCGCGCACGGCGGTCGTGGTCTGCGCCAGCGCGCCGTGCAGGTCGAACTCGCCGACCACGGCGCCGACGCAGGCGATGCCCGGACGGCCCTGGGCCGGCGCGACGAAGGCCAGGCGGTTCTCGTCCCAGGCCGGGCGGCTGCCGTTGTGGCAGAACAGGTGCACGTTCGGCGACAGGCCGCCGGACGACAGCAACAGGTCGCAGCCGACGCGCGGACCGGCGTCGATGGCGATGTCCTTGTGCGGGTCGAGCTTCACCAGCTGCGCGCCGGAGACACTGCGACCGCCCGTGGCGTAGGCGATGCCGTGGCCCTTGAGGATGTCGACGCCGAGCTTGCGCGTCGCATCGTCCCGCGCCGGCAGGGCACCGCCGGCGCGGGTATCGCACAGGATCACGCGCGCCCCGGCGGTGGCCAGGTCGGCCGCTGCGCCATAGGCCCAGTCGTTGCTGGTCAGGACCAGCACGCGCTGGCCGGCACGGACCGCATAGCGGTTCAGGTAGGTCTGTCCCGCGGCGGCCGTCATCACGCCCGGCAGGTCGTTGTTACCGAACACCAGAGGGCGTTCGATCGCGCCGGTCGCCAGCACCACGTGGCGCGCCCGGATCTTGTGCATACGCTGGCGCGGCAGCAGCGGATTGCGTGCGGCGGGGACGATATGGTCCTGCAGCAGTTCCACCGCCTGGACCAGGTTCCCGTCGTGCATGGCGAACGCGGTGGTGCGTGGGAGGCGCGTCACGTTAGTCAGCGAGTCCAGCTCGGTCAGGCAGCGCTTTACCCACGTATCGGACGAACACTTGTCCAGCACGGCGTTATGGTCGGACAGCAGCCAGCCGCCCATCTCGGCCTGCTCGTCGACCAGCATCACGCGCAGCCCGGCCCGGGCCGCGATCAGCGCCGCCCAGATGCCGCAGGCGCCGCCGCCAATGACCAGCACGTCCGGATGGTGGTGCAGGTGGTCGTAGAATTCCGGATCCGGATCGACCGGCGCACGTCCATAGCCGGCCGCGCGGCGGATGACGTCCTCGTACAGCGGCCACATCTTCGCCGGTGCCATGAAGGTCTTGTAATAGAAGCCGGCCGGCATGAAGCGCGCGGCGCGGCCCATGATGCTCTTGACGTCGACGTTCAGCGAGGGCCAGCCGGTCGTGGAAAACGCATTCATGCCCTGGTACAGCTCGACCTGCGTCGACTTCAGGTTCGGCACCGTGCCCGGGCCGCGCTCGAGCTGGATCAGCGCATTCGGTTCCTCGGCGCCGTGGCCGATGATGCCGCGCGGACGGCCGTACTTGAAGCTGCGGCCGATCATGCGCACGCCGTTGGCCAGCAGGGCGGACGCCAGCGTGTCGCCCGCGTAGCCCTGGTAGGCCTTGCCGTCGAACGTGAAATCGATGGGCTGGTCGCGCCGGATGCGCGCATTGGGACGATTGATACGATGCGAGTTCACGCTTGTTCCTCCAGGTAGATCCGTTTGCCCTCGGCCAGCGTCCAGCAGCCGCCAATCTCGTGGGTGAAGGTGTGCCGCTTGACGGCGACGACCTTGCGGCAGGCGGCCGAATGCAGCCATTGCTCCCAGTGCCAGCCCTTGGTGTTCTTGCGCATGAACAGGTAGTCTCCCCATTCGGCGTCGCTGGCCCCGTCCGGCGCGGCCGGGCGCGCGATGAACGCTTCGCCGGCGTAGCTGAACTCTTCTTCTTCGCGCACCTCGTTGCAGTGCGGGCAGTGAAACTTCAACATGGTCTCTCCTCCGTCAGTGGGCGACGCCTGCGGCACCGTGTTCGTCGATCAGATGGCCGCTGTGGAAGCGGTCCAGCGCGAAAGCCTCGTTCAGGGGATGCGGCCGGTCGCGCGCGATGGTGTGGGCGAAGACGTTGCCGGAGCCGGGCGTGGCCTTGAAGCCACCGGTGCCCCAGCCGCAGTTGAAGTACAGGCCCTTGACCCTGGTCTTGCTGATGATCGGGCAGGCGTCGGGCGAGACGTCGACGATGCCGCCCCACTGACGGTTCATGCGCACGCGCGAGAACATCGGGAACAGCTCGATGATGGCGGCCGCGGTATGTTCGATGACGTGGGGGCTGCCGCGCTGCGCATAGCTCAGGTAACTGTCGATGCCGGCGCCGATCACCAGTTCGCCCTTGTCGGACTGGCTCAGGTAGCCGTGCACCGCATTCGACATCACCACGGTATGCAGCACCGGCTTGAGCGACTCCGAGACGAACGCCTGCAGCGGATGGCTCTCGAGCGGCAGGCGGATGCCGGCCATCTTCGCGAGCGTGCTCGAGTGACCCGCAGCGACGCAGCCGACGCGTTCTGCGCGAATGGTGCCGCGCGTGGTCTCGAGACCGTGGATGCGGCCGCCTTCGATGAGCATGCCGGTCACCTCGCACTGCTCGATGATGTCGACACCGAGATTGCTCGCGGCGCGGGCGAAGCCCCATGCGACCGCGTCGTGGCGCGCCACGCCGCCGCGCGGCTGGTAGCTGGCCCCCATGATCGGATAGCGCGCATTCGGGCTGGCGTCGATCATCGGGATGTGCGCCTTGACTTCGGCCGCAGTCAGCACCTGCGCGTCGATGTCGTTCAGAAGATTGGCGTTGACGCGGCGCTCGATGTCGCGCATGTCCTGCAGCGTGTGGCCCAGGTTGAACACGCCGCGCTGGCTGAACATGACGTTGAAGTTGATCTCTTGCGACAGGCCTTCCCACAGCTTGAGCGAATGCTCGTACAGCATCGCGGCCTCGTCCCACAGGTAGTTCGAGCGCACGATCGTCGTATTGCGTGCGGTGTTGCCGCCGCCCAGGTAGCCCTTTTCGAGCACGGCGATATTCTTGACGCCGTGTTCCCTGGCCAGGTAGTAGGCAGTGGCCAGTCCGTGGCCGCCGGCGCCGACGATGATCACGTCGTACGAGGCCTTCGGCTCCGGGCTGCGCCAGGCCTGGTCCCAGCCTTCCTGGCGCTTGAAGCCCTGCTGGAGCAGGCTCCAAAATGAGTAGTTCTTCTGTGCCATATCGCGCTTTCCGCAGTGAGGTGTTGTGGGTTCCATTATTGGGACCGTTACGGAAAGCAAATTGATTGGATCAGACGGACAGTTGTCTGATTCCGACATCCTGTCGTCGTCGAACCACGCGGCAGGTCGTCACGGACCGCCGTTTGATTGGGGTGGACGGCGGCTTGTCCAATTCCGACATCGCGGTGCCGATGCGGTCGGAAAGCCTGATTGGACGGGGCGTCGTGCGCGCGAACGATGCGTCGCGGCACCAGAAATGTGCGCCTGTGGCACCACTACAACTCGCGCCGGCGGTGAATGGAAGTACTCTGTAGAAGGGAAAACAGTATTGACGATATGCGCCATGCCCTGTTGTTCCCCGGCGCGGCCGCGTGTATATTTGCGACCAAATAAAGCAGGAACAACAAATGCTAAGAATAAGGTGCACCCCTCATCACGCACCAACTTTGTTCGGCTCGCGCACCGCATGGATGGCGAGCGAACGCGAAGGAGACAGCCTTGTTACAGACCATTGCTTTAAAAAAACCCCGACTCTCCGTCGGTTTCGTCCTCGCTCCGAATTTCACGATGCTGGCGTTTTCCGCATTCGTCGATACGTTGCGCCTGGCCGCGGATGAAGGTGACCGCAGCCGTCCGATCCACTGCACCTGGAGTGTCCTGAGCCACGACATGCGGCCGGTGAAGGCGAGTTGCGGCATCGAGGTCATGCCGACCGCCGGCCTCGAGGATCCAGGGGTGTTCGATTACATCGTCGTCGTCGGCGGCCTGCTCAGCGCCCTCAAGATGGCACCCGCCATGAACGATTATCTGCGGCGCGCGGCCGGCAAGGTGCCGCTGGTCGGCATCTGCACCGGTCCGTTCGTGCTGGCGCGGCTCGGCCTGATGAAGGACAGACGCAGCTGCGTCAGCTGGTACGTGCATGCCGACTTCACCAATGAATTCCCCGACCTGGACGTCAGCTCGGACGAGCTGTTCATCGACGATGGCGACCGGCTGACGTGCGCCGGCGGCACCAGCGTCGTGCACCTGGCGGCCTACCTGGTCGAGCGTCATTGCGACAAGGCGCGTGCCGCCAAGGCCATGCGCATCATGATCGAACACGCGCCCCTGCCGGCCAAGACGCCGCAGCCGCAACCCCTGTTCACCCGGACGACCGACGATATCCGGGTACGCAAGGCGATGCTGCTGATCGAGCGCCATTTGTCCGATCCGCTGCCGACCGAATTCATCGCGCAGCACGTGAACGTCAGCGTACGGCACCTGGAACGCCTGTTCCAGTCCGAACTGGGGATGAGCCCCCTCGCCTTCGCGTTCGAGCTACGCCTGAACAATGCGCTGAACCTGCTCGTCTCGACCCGGAGCTCGATCATCGACATCGCGCTGCAATGCGGCTTCCTGAGCAATTCGCACTTCTCGCGCTGTTTCCGCAACCAGTACGGCAAGACGCCGTCGCAGGTGCGCGAGGAAGCGGTCGGCAAGAGCGCCGCGGCGGTACCGGTGCTGTGGTAGTCAGGTATTTATTGGCGGCCGGGGCCGAACGCCTCGGCCGGTGAGGCGACCTTGCCCGCCTCGGTACCGTCGTAGCCGGGGTGCTCCAGCAGGCTCGCGCGGAAGGCCGGGCCGCGCAGGTAGGCCAAGGTGGCGGCAAAGCGCGGGTCCGCCAGCGTGGACTCCTCGCAGACGAGGAAATACCGCTCCGTCAGCACCGGCACGAAGTCGAGGTCGAACTGGCGCGCCGCCGCTTCCACGCCGAGCCCCGTATCGGCCTTGCCGGACGCGATATACGCGGCGATCGCGGCATGCGTGAGCTCCACGTTCTGCATGCCGTCGATGTCCGCGCCCGACAGGCCGGCGCGTTCCAGCAACAGTTCCAGCACGAGGCGCGTGCCCGATCCCTGCTGCCGGTTCACGAAGCGGACATCCGCACGGGCTAGGTCGCGGATCGTCCAGACCTGGCGCGGATTCCCCTTCCTGACCATGAGCCCGAGACGGCGCGCCGCCACCGTGATCAGGCGGTGCCCGTCCTGCAGCAGGGGCTGGATGCGGGCAACCACCTCCGCCTGCAGTTCGCCGACCGGGACCGGGAAGCCAGCCACGTCGCAGCTGCCGCGCGCGAACGCGTTCAACGCTTCGATACTGCCGCGATAGCTCAACTCGATGCTCGCCTGCTCGCGCTGCAGGTAGGCGTTCAGGGTGGCGATCGCATAGCCGTGGCTCGCGAAGATCTTCAGGTAGCTCTGCCCGCGCGCCAGCGCCAGCTGGACCTGGGCGTCGATCTCGGCCGCCATCGAATCGAGCAGCGGGTCGAAGCGCGCATGCACGAGCTTCAGCGCCCACACGAGGCGGCTGCCGAGTTCCGTCAGCGACGAGCCGCGCCCACGCGTCATCTCGAGCACCGGACCGCCCATGCGCTTTTCCAGCGCGCCCACCATGTCCCAGCCGCTGCGGTAGGAAATCCCGATGCATTCGCAGGCCACGCGCAGATTGCCGTGCCGCTCGACCTCGGCCAGCAGGCGCAGCGGCCGGTCGATCGGCACGGAGCCGTCGGGCCCTTCGATGGAAAAGCTGGGTTGGAGCCGGATGCGCATGGATCGGATTCGGACTGGTGGGCTTGCACAAGTATAGGCACAAACCCGCAACTAAATATATGCAAATTTTTGCATATTATTTGCACGATCCCCGACATATTGCGGAGTCTCGCCGGCTGGCACTACCATGTGAACCCGGATGCCTGCCATGCACAATAGGCAGCATCCTGCATCTTCTCCTCATCAGGAACAGACCATGCAGACACCCGTTACCGACATCATCCGGGCGCACCGGGACACCCCGGGCGCCATGCTGCCCATCCTGCACGCGATCCAGGACAGCATCGGCCACATTCCCGACGATGCCGTGCCGCTGATCGCCGACGCCCTGAACGTGTCGCGCGCCGAAGTGCATGGCGTGATCACGTATTACGACCACTTCCGCCGGCAGCCGGCGGCGCGGCACGTGGTGCGGCTGTGCCGTGCCGAGGCCTGCCAGGCGCGCGGCGCGGAAGCGCTGGCCGGGCATGTGCGGCAAACGCTCGGCTGCGATTTCCACGCCACCAGCGCCGACGGCACCGTGACGCTCGAACCGGTGTATTGCCTGGGCCATTGCGCGGTCGGACCGAACATCGCCATCGACGACAAGCCCTATGCCCGCGTGAGCACGGCGCGCTTCGACACCCTGCTCCAGGCCTGCGGAGGCGAGCGATGACCTGCACCGTGTTCGTACCGCGCGATTCGACCGCGCTCGCATTGGGCGCCGACGAGGTGGCGGCAGCCATCGCAGCCGAGGCAGAGCGCCGCGGCATCGCCGTGCGCATCGTGCGCAACGGCTCGCGCGGCATGTTCTGGCTCGAGCCACTGGTCGAAGTCGCGACGCCGCAGGGCCGCACCGCCTACGGCCCCGTCGACGCGGGCGATGTCGCCAGTCTGTTCGATGCCGGATTCTTCGACGGCGGGGCGCACCCGCTGGCCCTCGGTCTCACCGACGCCCTGCCCTGGCTGCAGAAACAGGAGCGCGTGACGTTCGCGCGTGTCGGCATCACGGACCCGGTGTCGCTCGCCGACTACGAGGCGCACGACGGCTATGCGGGCCTGCGCCGCGCGCTCGCCATGGCGCCCGCCGCGATCGTCCAGGAAGTGATCGAATCGGGCCTGCGCGGCCGCGGCGGCGCGGCCTTTCCGACGGGCGTCAAGTGGAAGACCGTGCTGGGCGCACAGGCCGCGCAGAAGTACATCGTCTGCAATGCCGACGAAGGCGATTCCGGCACGTTCTCCGACCGCATGGTGATGGAAGACGATCCGTTCATGCTGATCGAAGGGATGACGATCGCGGCGCTGGCCGTCGGCGCCACGCGCGGCTACATCTACGTCCGCTCCGAATACCCGCACGCCATCGCGACGCTGAACGAGGCGATCGCCAATGCGGCGGGAGCGGGCTACCTCGGCGACGACGTGCTCGGCAGCGGCAAGGCGTTCCACCTCGAGGTGCGCAAAGGCGCCGGCTCCTACGTCTGCGGCGAGGAGACCGCGCTGCTGGAAAGCCTCGAGGGCAAGCGCGGCATCGTACGCGCCAAGCCGCCGCTGCCCGCCCTGTCCGGGCTGTTCGGCCAGCCGACCGTCATCAACAACGTCATCTCGCTGGCATCGGTGCCGCTGATCCTGCAGAAAGGCGCGCCGTTCTACCGCGACCTCGGTCAGGGCCGCTCGCGCGGCACCCTGCCGTTCCAGCTCGCCGGCAACCTCAAATACGGCGGCCTGGTGGAAAAGGCGTTCGGTGTCACGCTGCGCGAACTGCTGGTCGACTTCGGCGGCGGCAGCGCGAGCGGCCGGCCGCTGCGCGCCGTGCAGGTGGGCGGACCGCTGGGTGCCTATCTGCCGGCAGCGCGCTTCGACACGCCGCTCGACTACGAAGCCTTTGCCGCCATCGGCGCCGCGGTCGGCCATGGCGGCATCGTCGCCTTCGACGACACCGTGGACATGGCGCAGCAGGCCCGCTACGCGATGGAATTTTGCGCGGCCGAATCGTGCGGCAAGTGCACGCCCTGCCGCATCGGCTCCACGCGCGGCGTCGAGGTCATGGACAGGATCATCGCCGGTCAGGACCGGCCGCAGCAGATCCACCTGCTGCGCGACCTGTGCGACCTGATGCTGGCCGGCTCGTTGTGCGCGATGGGCGGCATGACGCCCTACCCCGTGCTGTCCGCGCTGGACAACTTCCCCGAAGACTTCGGCGGCGCGGATGCCGCCCCCGACAAGAAAGCCGCGTGAAGCGCGCCCGAGGAGACACATGAACATCACCGAACTCAAGATCCCGGACTTCGGCACGCCGCGCCGCGAATCCGACATCCCCGTCACGCTGGAAATCGACGGCGTCGAGGTCACCGTGCCGGAAGGTACGTCGGTCATGCGCGCCGCCGCCATGATGGGCACGAGCATCCCGAAGCTGTGCGCCACCGAGAGCCTGGAAGCCTTCGGCTCGTGCCGCGTATGCCTCGTCGAGATCGAAGGCCGGCGCGGCTACCCGGCGTCGTGCACGACGCCCTGCGAACCCGGCATGAAGGTGCGCACGCAGACGCCGAAGCTGCAGGAACTGCGCAAGGGCATGCTGGAACTGTACATCTCGGACCACCCGCTCGACTGCCTCACCTGCGCCGCCAACGGCGACTGCGAGCTGCAGGACATGGCCGGCGTGACCGGCCTGCGCGAGGTGCGCTATGGCTACGAGGGCAGCAACCACCGGCACATGGCGAAAGACGAGTCGAATCCCTACTTCACCTATGATCCGTCGAAATGCATCGTCTGCAACCGCTGCGTGCGCGCGTGCGAGGAAACCCAGGGCACGTTCGCGCTGACCATCGAAGGCCGCGGCTTCGCCTCGCGCGTCGCGGCGAGCCAGAACGACAGCTTCCTCGAATCGGAATGCGTGTCGTGCGGCGCCTGCGTGAACGCCTGCCCCACCGCGACCCTGACCGAAAAGACCGTCATCATGATGGGCCAGGCCGAGCACAGCAAGGTCACCACGTGCGCCTACTGCGGCGTCGGCTGCTCGTTCCGCGCCGAGATGAAGGGCAACGAGGTCGTGCGCATGGTCCCGAACCCGGACGGGAAAGCCAACCACGGCCACGCCTGCGTCAAGGGCCGCTTCGCCTGGGGTTATGCGACGCACAAGGACCGCATGCTCAAGCCGATGATTCGCCAACGGATCACCGACCCGTGGCGCGAAGTGTCGTGGGAAGAGGCCATCGGCTACGCCGCCTCGGAGTTCCGCCGCATCCAGGCCAAATACGGCCGCGCGGCTATCGGCGGCATCACCTCGTCGCGCTGCACCAACGAAGAAACCTATCTGGTGCAGAAGCTCGTGCGTGCCGCCTTCGGCAACAACAACGTCGACACCTGCGCGCGCGTGTGCCATTCGCCGACCGGCTACGGCCTGAAGAACACGCTCGGCGAGTCGGCCGGCACGCAGAATTTCGATTCGGTCATGCAGGCCGACGTGATCATGGTCATCGGCGCCAACCCGACCGACGGCCATCCGGTGT
>Ga0207657_10005369_pt1 | contig 13420 bp, 3 predicted proteins | sample KBSC33metaG_FD_184316 | JGI IMG/M metagenome (GOLD analysis project Ga0207657, IMG submission 184316) | Corn rhizosphere microbial communities from Kellogg Biological Station, Michigan, USA - KBS C3-3 metaG (SPAdes) (version 2) | ecosystem: Host-associated > Plants > Roots > Rhizosphere > Soil ... | reverse complement strand
CGCCCTGGGTCGCCCACTGACGACCTCGCCGACCGTTTCACTGCGCTTTTGCTGGACGGCATGCGCGGCTACGCCTCCCGTTAGAGATTCGGGCCCTCCGGGTACGGCGAAAGCCGGATTCGTCACATCTGAAATCGGGGGGAACACGATGAAGCGGAAGAGGCTGGTTTCGGCTGCCGCCGTGCTTGCGGTCGCCGGCGTACTGGGGGGCGCTGCGGCAATACGCGCCTCGGAGCCGGAAGAGCAGAGCGCCTCGGTGCCCGCCGCCGGCCAGACGACCACGGTCTCGTGGACGGGGACGATCCCCGCAGGCGCGCACGCGACGAGCGATTGCTCGACGCTCGGCGACGAGCCGACGGTCGATCATCACGCGATTCATCTTGCGGTTCCGAAGAAGGGGTACACCGGGATCACGACGACCTTCTCGTTCCAGATCTCCTGGACGCCGGTGAGTGGTGTTGAGCAGACGAACGACGAGATCCTCACCGTGTCGAGCAAGGAGTCCGACGAGGGAGAGTCGAGCGAGACGCACGCCGTCGGCTCGAGCGACGGCTCGGACACGAAGGAGACGGTCGCCGCCACGAACCTCTCGCCCGGCGACTACGACGTCGCCGCCTGCGGCTACGCGAACGTCGCGCCGGCGGGGCAGCCCTACCAGGGCACGCTGACGATGACGACCGTGAAGCAGAGCGCGACCGCGTCGCTCGCGTCGGCCGACGCGCAGGGACTCGCGTTTTCGGCGTCGGTGCCCGCCGACCCGCAGCGTGACGAGGCGGAGCCGCTCATCGTCTCCGACAAGTCGGGGCTCCTCTACACGTGCGGGCCGACAGGCTTCTCGAACGCATCCGATTACGCGCAGGTGTCGACCGACGGCGGCGACCAGTTCCATCTCATGGGCACGCCTCCTCGCGGCCAGCAGTCGGACGGCGGCGGCGGCGACTGCGGGCTCGCGACCGCGATTGCCAAGAACGCACAGGGCAACTACCAGTACGCGTACACCGGCCTCGGCGCGCTGAGCGGCTTCGCCACCTCGACGTCGGCCGACAACGGGCACACACTCGTGCCCGGTGGCGGCGACACGTCGGGCGGGCTCACGTCGAAAGGCGCACTCGCCGACCGTCAGTGGATGACGTTCCTCGACGACAAGACCGTGCTCTTGACCTACAACCAGCAGGCGCCGCGGAACGTCGTCGTCCTTCGGTCGACGGACGGCGGTCTCACGTACTCGCCGGCGGCGTCGATCGCCGCTCCGAACCCGGACTTCCCGGGCCCGTTGCGCACGATCGAGAAGACCGGCGTCGTCTACATGCCGTGGACGAGCGGCGAGTCGGTGAACCTCGCCGTCTCGACCGACGGCGGCCAGACCTGGGGCGACTGCAACGTCTCGCGCGGCGCCTCCGGCCACATCGGCGGCGGCACCGCCGGCTTCGCGGTCGCGGACAACGACGCCGACGGCAACGTGTACGTCGTCTGGTCCGACAAGACGGACTACCACGTCTGGATGGCGGCGGTGCCTGCGGCCAATCTCGCAGGCTGCAATCAGCCGCCCGGCGACCCGACCGACGTCACGCACGGTGGCGGCACCGTCGCCGACACCGCAGACGGGATCCCGACGGTGAGCGCGCACGCCAACGCGCCGGTGCAGGTCGACCGTGACGCGGTTCGCACGACCGTCTTCCCGTGGGTTGCCGCAGGCGGCGCGGCCGGCCGCGTTGCGGTGGCGTTCTACGGCACGACCTCCGATGGCGATCCGAACACGAGCGAGTTCAAGGCAGCGTGGAACGTGTACGTCAACCAGTCGCTGAACGCACTCGCGAGCACCGCGACGTTCAGTCAGGTGCAAGGCACGACGCATCCGTTCCACTACGACTCGATCTGCCTCAACGGCCTCGGCTGCGACATCAGCGGCGGCGACCGTTCGCTCGCGGACTTCTTCGCGATCGCGTACAACCCGGCCAACGGTCGGCTGTCGGTCGTGTTCGACCGCGGCAACAAGAAGCCGGACGAGGCGGCGGGCCATGTCGCCACGCCCATGGTGTTCACGCAGATCGCCGGCCCGTCGAACGGCGGGACGACGATCGCCGTGACGGGACGGGACACGCTGCGTAGCTCGACCACCGACGCGACGGGCGATGCGCTCGTGCCCTACTCGTCACTGCTCGTGACGCCGACACCGGCGAACGTCGCGGCCGGCGACTTCACGACAGCGAGCGTCGCGCCCGACGCGACGACCGGCGGGTTCACCGTGACGCTCGGTGTCCGCGATCTGTCGGCGGTGGCGCTGAACCAGGCGCTCACGCAGAGCAGGAGCGGCTCGCTCGTCTGGGCGTGGCGCTTCACGAACGGCTGGCAGGACGCAGCGGCAGTCGCCGAATGGTCGCCCGCGGGCGGCTTCACGTACGGCTTCGACGACTACACGACCGACTCCGGCACGTGCGGAGGCGGCGGCGGAAAGTGCGAGACGTATCCGGGCGGCACGGCCATCACAGGCGTCGTGAACCAGCTCACAGGAACGATCACGCTGACGGTGCCGGCCTCGCTCCTCCATCCGCTCGGCCCGAACGACGCCGACGGGCGCCCGACCCAGACGACCGCAACCGCGGACTCGCGGTACTACGACGGCACGGCGTTCTCGTTCGGGAACGGGTCTCCCGTCCCGTCGGCGCAGGGATGGATGACACAGCTCGACAACACGCCCGCGTTCGACTTCACACCCGCGGGCACGCAGGCGAAGAAGGGTAAGGGCCACTAAGCCTTGCGTTGCGGCGGTCTGCACGGGCATTCTCGGTCCCGTGCAGACCGCCGTTCTCGTCGTCAACCCGTTCGCGACGCGCGTCACCGAGCAGAAGCTCGAAGAGGTGGAGCGCGTGCTTTCCCGCGTTGCGCACCTCACCGTCGTGAGGACCGAACGCCCGCGGCATGCATCCGAGCTCGTCGCGAGCGCATGTCGCGACGGCGCACAGGCGATCGTCGTCTTCTCGGGTGACGGGGGCTTCAACGAGGCGTTGAACGGTCTCGAAGGCGACACGCCGATCGCGTTCCTGCCCGGAGGCGGCACCAGCGTTCTGCCGCGCGCGCTCGGGCTCCCGCACGACCCGGTCGCGGCGGCGCGCCAGGTTGCCGAGGCGCTCGAGCTGAAACGCACGCGTCGCATCACCGTCGGCCGCGTCAACGACAGGCGCTTCGCGTTCTCGGCCGGGCTCGGGCTGGACGCCGCAGCCGTCCGGCGCGTCGACGAGATGGGCCGTGCACGGGACGGGAAGCGGCCTGGAGACATGGCCTTCGCGCTCGCGATCGTCCGCGCGCTCGCCGCCGAGCGCGGGCATCTGGAGCCGACGCTCGAGGTGAAGGGCTTCGGACGGGCGGCGTCTGCCTTCGTCGCGAACGCCTATCCGTACTCGTACGCGAAGGGCCTGCCGTTGCGAATCGCTCCCGAGGCGGACTTCGAGCTCGGCCTCGACATGGTGGCCCTGGTGCGCGTCCGGAGGCGCTCGCTGCTCGGCACCGCGTACAACGTGCTCACCGGCCACCCGCGCGGGGGGATGCTCTACGCGCACGACGCCGACCGGATCGAGATCGTGTGCGACCGGCCGATGCCGTTGCACGTCGACGGCGAGGATCTCGGCGACGTCGACGCCGCGACCTTCGAGGCCGAGCGTGGCGCCGTGACGGTTCTCGCTTAGAGCGGAACGTCGGGTACGTGCACGACGTGCAGCGCGTCGAGGAGCCGCTGTGCCTCTGCCGCATCGTCGGCGTTGCCGGTGAGTCGCGACGTGGCGCGCAGCGAGAGCGCCACCTCGTAGAGCGCGTCGCCGCTCCGGGCGCTGTCGAGGCTGTGCGCGAACTCGCGCGCTGCGTCCTCGTGGTGACCGGCCTGGAGATGTGCGTAGCCGCGCACGCGATGCAGCATCGCCTGCAATGAGGGCGGCGCCGCGATCTCGGGCGTGAGCTCGGCCATCTCTGCATCGCGCAATGCCTGCACGTGGTCGCCCGCGAGCACTGCCGCCTCGGCGAGGCGGGCCTGGATCTCGAGCACGAACGCCGCCGCGTCGATCTCACGGAATGCGGCGAGCGCGGTCGTGAGCAGCCCGCGCGCCTCCTCGTGCCGGCCCTTGCGCGCCGCGAGCCGGCCGAGGTTGCCGGCGGCGACCGCCGTCATCAGCAGCGAGCCCGCAGCGGTCGACGTCTCGTCGACCTGCTGGAGCAGCGTCTCCGCCTCCCGGTACAGGCCCTGGTCGGAGAGGATCTCAGCGATGTTGTTGGCGATCATCGCCGCGCCGACAACGTCCCCGATGCGCTCGCGGGCGCGGCGGCTTCGCTCGTAGTAGTCGAGCGCATCGTCCCAGCGGCCCTCGTAGTACGCGTCGATACCGAGGTTGTTGAGTGCGTTCGCCTGACCGAGCAGGTCGCCGAGCTCCTCGTAGATCGGCAGCGCGAGATCGCGCACACGCGTGCGTTCCGGGCTGCCGAGCGACGTGTACGCGATGTGCAGGAGGTAATAGCCATTCGCGAGCTCGGGCAGTGCTCCGACGGCCTGTGCACCTTCGACGGCGCGCGCGCACCACTCGACGCAGTCGCTCAACGCGCCCTGCCGGAACCGTGCCGCCGCATACCCCAGCTCGAGTCGCAAACGCGAGCTCGGCGCCGCCGCGTCCGGCAACGTGTCGAGATAGCGGAGACCGCGCGAGTACCAGCGAAGTGCGTCGCCGTACGAGCCCGTGGCCTCGCGCAGTCGACCTTCTTTGACGCAGAGCTCGGCCAGAGCCTCGCCCTTGCGGCGCAGTCGCTCGCGAGCCTGCTTGTACGCGAGCGCGGCGTCCTGGTATTCACCGCTCAGCACGAGCACGTCGCCGAGCTGCTCCCACGCATGCCCCACATCGGCGCGCTCGAGCTCGGGTACACGGCGGGCTGCGTCGAGCGCGCGCCGGTACAGCTCGGCCGCGTCGGAGTTCGCGAACTTCGCTTTCGCATTCTCGGCCGCCACAAGTGAGTAGAGCCACGTCTCGCCGGGTCGGTCGGCGAGCGAGAAGTGGAGCGACAGTGTCGCCGCGTCGTCCTCGCCGACGGTCGCGCGCAGCACCTCGGCAACGCGGGCATGGAGCTCGCGCCGTCTGCGGAACGAAAGGCCTTCGTAGGCGGCGTCGCGGATCAGCGCATGCCGGAAGCGGAATGCGCCGGCGACGTACGGATCGCGTTCGACGAACTCGCCGAGGCGATCCCATGCGTCCGGGTCCGGAGCGGTGTCCCCCTCCTCCTCGAGGACGCGGGCGACGAGGTCGGCGGCGAACGTCGGGCCGAGAACCGACGCCCAGCGGAGGAGCGCGCGGTCGGGCGGCGCGAGTCCGTCGATCCGGCTCGTCACGACGCCCTCGACGCTCTCGGGGAGCTCCTCGAGCCCCTGCACCTGTGCTCGCGTCGCGGCGACGAGCTCCTGGACGAAGAGGGGATTGCCGCCCGCGCGCTCGGTGATCGCGGCGAGCTGGTCCGGCGGCACCGCCTCTTCGGCGGCCGCTGCGGCAAGGGCCTGCGCATCGGCCTCCGGCAGCGGATCCAGGCGGAGCGAGAGCGCGGGTACCGCGGGTGTGCCCTCAGCGGCGACGAAGCCACCGCCCGACGGCCTCCGCGTCGAGCAGACGAGCCACGGCTTCGTTGCGACGCGCGTGCCGAGATGGCGAAGGAGATCGCACGACGCTTCGTCCATCCAGTGGGCGTCTTCGAACAGGAGGAGCGTGGGGGAGTCGAGGACGCGGGCCAGCAGCTCCTCGACGACGCCGTTCAGCCGGGCGCGACGAAACGCCGGCTGCAGCTCGTCGGCCTCCCGCGTCGGCTGCACCGGGACGTCGAGCACGTCGGCGACGAGGGGCACCCACGGCCAGAGCGTCTCGTCGATCCGGCCGATCCGCTCCTCGAGGGCGGCCGTGTTCGCGGACGGATCGGCGGTCGTCGGCACGGAGAGGACGTCGCTCAGCAGCTTGCGGAACGGGAAGTACGGCGTCGTCGACTCGTACTGCTCGCAGGCGGCGGTCAGCACCGGAAGGCCGCCCGCGCGATCGCAGAGCTCCTCGACGATGCGCGACTTGCCGATGCCGGCGTCGCCGATCAGCTCGACGAAGCTGCCGAATCCCATCTTCACCGGCACGAGTGCCGCGTCGAGCACGGGCAACTCGCGCTGGCGGTCGACGAGCGGGAGCCTCTTGCGCGCGACGGAAGGCGCCCGTGCAGCTCCGACCGCTCCGACCTCGACCGCGGCGACAGGCTCGGCCTTCCCTTTGAGGACGAGTGGCTCGACGGCCGTCGTCGCGAACGCGGTGTTGGATCGGTCGAGAACGTCGGGCGTCGTCAGGATGACTCGGGCCGGCGCCTTCGCCATGAGCCGCGCCGCGAGCGCCGCCGTCCCACCGAGGATCGTGTACGAGCGGCGATACGTTGGGCCAACGCGCCCCGCGAACACGTTGCCGGAGGCGACACCGATATGGAGCGGCAGCCGGGTGTTCGCGTCGACGGCAGCACGGACCGTCCGCAACATCCGCTCCTCGTCCTCCCCGGCGGTCGTCGGCACACCTGCGACAAGGACGATGCGGCCGCCGGCGGAGTCGATGTCGCTCTCGAGGAAGCAGACACCGTGTGCGGCGGTCACCTCCTGGAGCACCTCGGCGACTTCGTCGATCGCAGCCGCGACGCCGTCGTAGCCCTCGTCGGCGAGCACGGCTTCGATCCCGCCGAAGCGGACGAACGCGACTGCTGCATGCCGGTGCTCGCTCTCGATCTGTTCCGCCGAGAGGTACGTCCGCAGCGCCTCGGGCACACAGCTGAACAGGTCGAGCTCACGGAGCTCGGGCAGCTTCGGAATCCCGTGCGCTGCGACGGAGGGCGGTGCGGCGAGCAGCGTCCCCGCGCCCTTGCGCGCTCCGAGACCTGCTTCGTCCAGGAGCGCCGCGGTCGCGTCGCTGACGACGATCTCCCCCGCCTCGGCCGTGTCCTCCATCTCGACCGTGCGGGTCGAGGCCGGCCCGGCAATGAGCAACTCGCGGTGGCGCCGCCCGACGAGGAAGAAATCGAACGAGCCGCTGTGCACGCCGACGTGCATCCTGAGCTCGACCTCGCCTGCCGACGTCTGCAGCGGCCCGAGCGCAGCGAGCGAGTCACGCATGCTCCAGGCGGCGGCACACGCGCGGCGCGCATGGTCGGCTCCGTCGTAGAAGAGCAGCATCGCGTCGCCGCCGAGCTTCAGGAGCCCGCCCGCATGCTCGTACGCGAGCGCGAGCAGCCGGGCGAATGTCGCGTTCATCACGTCGGTGACTTCCTCGGCGCCGAGGCGGCCTTTCGGCGCGAGCCGCTCCGACATCGCGGTGAACCCCGAGATGTCGACGAACGCCAGCGAGCCCTCGAGTGGACGGTGCTTGAGGCCGGGCGTGTCCCGCAGCCATTCGAGTGTCACCCGGGGCAGGTACGGGACGAGGCGGCCGACGGCGGCCTCGGCGAGCATGGGCGTCCCCGACTCCCCCACGGCTTCGATTGTGCCGACCTTGACAAGGAATCGGAAGGGGCGCATCCTGGACGGGCGCTCGAGGAAGTCGGGGAGAGGGGATCAGAGAGTGCGGCTCGTGCGGCGATCGTTTGCCAAGCGCTCCGTCGGGGCTGTGGCCGTGGCGGCGGCGATTGTGTTGCTGGGCGCAGCGTCAGGCGGCGCGGCCGACAATTTCCTGCCCTCGTCGGTGACGGCCATTCCCGTCGCTGCAGGCGGGACGGCGACGGCTGCCCAGACGGTGCACCTCGACGCGTTGCCGCCGAAGGGCGACGTCCTCCTCGCGCTCGACCTCTCCGGGAGCATGGGCGGGGCGCTCGCCAACATGAGGAGTGAGGCGGCGACGATCGTCTCGACGCTCCAGGCGAATTTCGCGGCCGTGGGCGGCACGGCCCAGTTCGCGGTCGCCGGCTTCGACGATTACGGCGGCTCGAACTTCGATCCGGGGCACCCGACCGACGTGCCGTGGACGCTCGCGCAGGGGCTGACCAGCGATCCGGCGGCGGTGCAGTCGGCGCTCAACGGCCTCGTGCTCGGCGACGGCGGCGACACGCCGGAGGCGTACTTCCGCGCCTTCTACGAAGCCTCGGTGCTGCCGTGGCGCTCTGGAGCACAGCGGTTCCTCATCGTTCTCGGCGACCAGACCGGCCACGACGACCAGCAGTCGGCGGCGTTCCCGGCATGCCCCAATACGACGACTGCGGGCGGTAGCCTCGACCCGCTCGGCGCCGGCGAGCCCGGCCCGGTCGGCGCGGCGGGGGCGATCGCGTTCCTCACCGGCGCCAAGGTGAAGCTGTCGTTCATCCACTACGACACCCCGCCGTTCCCGGCGGTGCTTCTCGCCTGCCACCAGCAGCTCGCCGCAGCGACGGGCGGCACCGCCGTCGACGCCGGCTCGAGCTCCCAGCTGACCACGCAGATCGCGAACCTCGTGCAGGTCGCCGCGCAGCACATCGGCTCGATCACCGCGACCGCGAGCAACTTCGGCGACGGGCCCGACGTCGCGAGCTGGGTGAGCTTCTCCGGCCTGCCGACGGCAGCCGTTGACCTGCCCGCGGCCGGGCAGGACTTTCCGTTCACGGCAACCGTGAAGCCGCCCGCCGACACGCCGCCGGGCATCTACCACGTGCATGTCGATGTCGTCGCCGACGGCGTCACCCGCGTCACCGAGACGCTCGACATCACCGTGAAGACGCCGCTCACCGGGCTCCAGGTCAGCGCGACACCGACGTCGGTCGGCGCCGGCATCGATCAGGTCAAGATCGGCGACATCCCGAATGCGTGGCTCGCGTTCTTCGCGGGCTCGCCCCTCGGTGCTCCCATCGCCTCGACGCCGGTCGGCTCGACCCCGGTCGGCTCCACGCCGATCGGCTCGACCCCGGTCGGCTCGACACCGGTCGGCTCGACACCGGTCGGCTCTACCCCGATCGCCTCGACGCCGGTCGCCTCGACTCCGGTCGGCTCGACCGGGCTCCTCGATCTGCCGATCGGCTCGACGCCGGTCGCCTCGACGGCGCTCGCGTCGCTCCTCCTCTCGCAGATCCCGCTCTGCGGCGACATTCCGCTGCCCGGAACCACGCAAGCGCAATGCCAGACGGACGGCGCGACATGGTCGGCCGTGCTCGCCGGAACAGACTTCGTCGACAAGCCGACGAACGCTCTCTCGCTCGCGGACGTGCTTGCGAACGCCGACGTGAAGACGCGGCTCAAGGCGCTGCCGCTGCGCGACGTCAGCTTCGCGACGACGCTCTTCAAGAGCGTCCGCTGGTCGTCGCTGCTCATCGGCTCCGTCCCGCTCGAGTCGCTGCCGGTGCCGGACGGGTACGCCGACTGGTGCGCCGCGCTCACGGGCAACGGCGGTAGCTGCGCGAATGTCGACGCATTCACGACCGTTCTGCAAATGGACGTCGGCGGCCAGCTCGGCTCCACGCCGATCGGCTCGACTCCGGTCGGCTCGACCCCAATCGGCTCGACGCCGGTCGGCTCGACCCCGGTCGCGTCGACGGCCGTCACCGCGTCGAAGCTCGCCACGATCCCGCTCTCCTCGATCGTGCCGACGACCGGCATCGTCGACTGCACGACCGCAGGATTCGACTGCACGGGAAAGACGCTCGGCGACGCCTATCAGGCGAACCGAATCGTCCCGAGCGCGACGTTCTCCGCGTCCGCGCTCGTGACCGCGATGAACGCGGCCGGTATCACCGTCAACGATCTCCTCGTCGCAGTCCTCGGTGCGGCCGGTCTTCCGTGGCAGTCGCTGCCGGTCCAGGGCCTCCAGCCCTACTCGCTCACGCAGCCGCATGTCACGTACACGGTCAGTGCCAACGTCGACTGCTCCGTCCTGACGGACTACTCGATCATCGTGCGGCTGCCGAACGGGTTCTTCCCGGCCAACACACCCGCCGCGACCGTAAAGCTCGGCACCGGCGCCGCCCAGCCGGCAGGTGCGCCCGACGTCGTGTTCCCGACCGTCAGCGCCCCGAGCGGCACCCTTGCCCTGATCGGGCCGCGCGCCTCCCTGAGGACGACTCCGTTCTACCGGTGGACGCTGCCGTGCGGGAACGCGGGCGCCCTTGTGCCGGCGGTGCTGACCTTCGATTCGTACGTCGGCAACAACCTCGGCACGTTCACGACCGACGCTGCTGCGACGGCAGGCACCTTCTCGGTCGTCGCGACGGACCAGGCTCCGGTGACCGTCAACCAGAACGGCGAGCCCGGCAACGACGATCCCGGCAGCGCGCAGACCGTCAATCCGGACACGCTGGTCGTCGGCCACATCGCGACCGCGGGCGACCAGGACATGTACAACGTCACGCTCACCGGCCTGCCGCGCGGCACCAAGGTATCGGTCTTCCTCCAGGTACCGAACGATGCCGACCTCGACCTGACGATCTCGAAGCCGTCCTCCCAGTCGTTCTTCTCGTCGCCCGTCGGCTCGACGCCTATCGGCTCGACACCGATCGAGGATCTCGGTGTCGGCTTCGACAACGCAGGTCAGGCGGTGCCGTCCGAGACACTGCAGGACATCCCGGTCGGGTCGACCCCCGTGGGCTCGACGCCTATCGGCTCGACCCCGGTCGCCAGCACGTCGACGAACCGTGGCGACGCGAACGAGTCGGCCCAGATCATCACGGTGGGTGAGAGCGGCATCGCGACGATCGGGGTCAGCGGCTACAACGGCTCGACGAGCGACGCCCCGTACGTCCTCCGCGTGCAGGAGACGCCGCCGCCGCCGCTGCCGCCGACGTGCCCGGCTCGCGCGATCAGCGTCAGCTCGTCCGACCAGGGCAACCTGCCCGGGTCGCTGCCGACGGCGACGAAGGCCCTGTTCCTCGTGAACAAGCAGCGTCTGACCGCGATGTACGGCGCGACAGCGGTGTCCAACCTGATGAGCGCGCTCTCGACGCTTGCCGCGCGCTCCGAGGTCTCCGGCGCGGTACTCCCGGTGGACGGCAACGCCGCGGTTCGGAACGCGTACGCCGCGTGGGACGCCAGCCCGTGCGACGTCGGGAAGGCGAACGACGTCGTCCGCTCCATCAACGACGTCGTCGGGGGCTACCGCGCCGCCGGCCTGCCGAACCTGCACTACATCGTCCTGCTCGGCTCCGACGAGGCGCTGCCGCAGGCGCGGACGCCCGATCCGGTGACGCTTTCGCCCGAGGAGAACGAGGCGGCCGACCTCGCGTTCACGACGAACCACCTCACGCAGGGGAACGCGCTGTACAACACCGCGGCGCAGAACTACCTCCTCACCGACGGTGCCTACGGTGCGTTCACGAGCATTCCGTGGCTCGGCCGCGACCTCCTCCTGCCGCAGATCTCGATCTCGCGCCTCGTCGAGACCCCCGGCGACATGACCGGCCAGATCAACCGCTATCTCGCGAGCAGCGGCCTCGCCGGCTCGCCGCAGACCGGGGCCGGCACGCTCAATCCGACGAGCACGATCGTCACCGGCTACGACTTCCTCGCCGACGGCGCCGCGGCTGTCCGCAGCAACCTGCTCGTGCGCTTCCCGGGTATGTCGTCGCTCGACACGATTGGCGGTCACAACTCGATCAACGATCCGAGCGCGTCACCGGCGCAGCCGCCGTGGACTGCGACGGATGTGAAGACGGGCTTCCTACAGTCCGCGACGCCGGGCGGAATCGCGTCGCTGAACGCGCACTACAACCACTACGAGCTCGAATCCGCCGACGGCTCGTCGCTCGCCGGCACCGCCGACGTGACGGCGGCGATCCAGTCGCGGATCCTCTTCGCGATGGGCTGTCACTCAGGCCTCAACGTGGCCGACACACTCGGCGGCACGACGGGCAAGTTCCTCGACTGGCCGGAGGTGTACGCGAAGAAGCTCGTCGCCATGTACATCGGAAACACCGGGTACGGCTACGGCGACAGCGCCTCCGTCGCGCTCTCCGAGCGCCTGCTGTCGCTCTTCGCGACCCGGCTCCACTCCGACTCGGGCTCGGTCGGCGAGCAGTGGGTCGCGGCGCTCAACGACTACTTCGCTACCGCGGGCGCATATGACGTGTACGACGAGAAGGTGATGGAGGAGACGACGTTCTACGGCCTCCCGTTCTGGCGCTTCTCGACGGCAGGCACCGTGACGCCGCCGCCGCCGCTGCCGACGAGCCCGGATCCGGCTACCGGGACGCCGAGCTCGATCGTCACCTTCGATCCGACGACGATCGCTCCGCACACGCAGTTCGGCCTCTACCGTCCGAATCTGGCGATCCGCAGCACCGAAGTGACGGCGAACGCCGGCCCCGCGCGCGGGCTCTGGATCAACGACCTGACGACGAGCGACGCCGCGGGGAGCGCGACGCTCGGCTACCCGACGATCGACCTCGCCGCGCACGAGCCGAAGCCGAACGTGCCGCCGATCTTCTTCCCGGCCAGCCCGTTCACGCTCGAGCACTCGAACACGTTCGGGAAGCAGCACGACTTCATCAACGTCAGCGACCAGTTCCGTCCAGGTGCGACGCTGCCGGTGCGGCAGGTGATCGGGGCGCAGTTCAAGGTGCTCTACTCGTTCTCGGCCGACACGAACCCGCCGCTGATCTCGCTCGTGAACGTCGCGCGCACCGGCACGAGCAACGTCGTGTCCGCGCGGATCACCGACGACACCGGCGTGTCGGCGGCCGCCGCGCTCGTGCACACGACGAGCACCCATTGGGACACGATCGCCCTCGTCCGCAGCACCTCCGATCCGACGCTCTTCGTCTCGGCGGCGTTCCTGTCGACCGTCGATCCCGAGGTGTTCGTCGAGGCCACCGACAACGTCAACGTCGCCTACAGCGCGAACAAGGGCGTGAACTTCACGTCGACGACCGCTGCGCCGACTCCTGGCCCGCAGATCTTCATCCAGTCGCCGCTCGGCCCGTACCAGGCAGGCCAAGCCGTGAATGCGACGTTCTCGTGCGTGCCGAATCCGGCGAACGTCAGCTCGTGCGTCGGCACCGTGCCGAACGGCAACGCAGTCGACACGACGTCGCCGGGCCTCCACTCGTTCACCGTCAAGGCGACGGACTCCGACGGCAACGCCACCTCACTCGTGCGCCAGTACGTCGTGCAGTTCCCCTTCCGCGGCTTCTTCCAGCCCGTCGACAACGAGCCCACCCTGAACGTCGTCAGTGCCGGGCGCGGGATCCCGGTCAAGTTCAGCCTGGGCGGCAACCGCGGGCTCGACATCTTCGCGTCGGGCTTCCCGGTCTCGCAGCCGATCGTCTGCCCCAACCAGGCGGCGACCGACCTGGTCGACCAGACGCTGACGGCGGGGCAGAGCAGCCTCTCGTACGACTCCGGCAACGACACGTACCTCTACGTCTGGAAGACCGACGCGAGCTGGGCGAACACATGCCGCGCCCTGATCGTCAAGACGAGGGACGGCGCGGTGCA
>Ga0207657_10005368_pt1 | contig 13421 bp, 10 predicted proteins | sample KBSC33metaG_FD_184316 | JGI IMG/M metagenome (GOLD analysis project Ga0207657, IMG submission 184316) | Corn rhizosphere microbial communities from Kellogg Biological Station, Michigan, USA - KBS C3-3 metaG (SPAdes) (version 2) | ecosystem: Host-associated > Plants > Roots > Rhizosphere > Soil ... | reverse complement strand
CCTGCGCCGAACTGCCCGGCAATGACGACCTCCTTCGCCATCGACGCGACTTTGACGATGCTGCTGCCGCCCGCGACGGTGAGCAGCGCGACAGCGATGCCGTGGAGCGCGGACCGGTCGCGAAACCGGTGCGGCCATGGGGCCGGCTCGGTGAGCACGCCGGCTGCCGCGGGCGACGCGTCCGGCGGGCCGATCACGACGCGCGTTCCTCTTGGACGAACGCCGCGTCGAGCCGCGGCGCGGCGGTGTCGCCCTGAACGGGCACGCCATGTTCACCGAGGAGGCGAACGTATTCCTGATACAGCGCCTCCCAGATCGACTCCTGGCGAAAATCTCTCCTGACGCGGACGCAGCCCGCGTGACCGTGCCGGCGCCGCAGGTCGGGATCGTCGAGGTACCGGCGCATCGCTTCGAACAGCGCGGACGTGTCGCGAGGCGGGATGAGCACGCCGGTCACGCCATCCTCCACGGCGTCGACCGCACCGACCACCCGCGTCGCGATCACCGGCAGCCGCATCGCGGCGGCTTCCATCGGCGCATTGGGGAATCCCTCGGAGCCAAACGACGGGAACACACAGAACGTCATCAACCGGTAGTACGGCGCCACGTTCTCGACGTGTCCCACGATGTGAACCCGAGCGTCCGACTCGAGCGCGCGCCGGCACGCCGCGGAGACCTTTGCCTCATCCTCCCAGGATCCGACGAGCAGGAGACGGGCGGTGGGGTAGACGTCCCGAAGCCGGACCCAGACGTGCCAGAGATGCTCGAGGCCTTTGTCGCGCACCAGGCGGCCGACGTAGCCGATCACGATCGACCCGCGATCCTGCGCGATGCGCTGCAGCCGCTCGGGCAGCTCACGCATACCCGCCGGATCGACGGCGTCGGCGTCGAACCGGCACAGATCGATGCCGTTCGACATTCCGTTCGCGGCGACCATCCCCGCGTGTGCGGGGAGAATCGATTCCGTTCTCGCGAAGTCGAGCAGCGATTGCGAGACGCAGATCGTCTGGTGACAGAGTCTGGCGGTGAAACGCTCGACGCTGCGGAAGAGGCGCCGCTGCAGTCCGGACGCCGGCTCGGTGATGGATCCGCGGAGACAATAAATCCTGACCGGGACGCGCGCGGCATACGCGGCGACGGCGCCGAGCAGCGCGGCCTTTGGCGTGCTGACGTGCGCCACGTCGGGTCGGATTCTGCGCAGCACGCGGAACAGTCTCCACGCGGCCGCGAGATCCTCGAGCGGTGAAATCGTGCGGGCAATGGGCACCGGATGGACGGTGACCTTGTCGCGGTCGGCGAGGGCGTCGAGATACGTTCCTGGCGACGCGATCGCGTGAATGTCGAACCCCTTGTCGGCCAGGAATTCGTTCTGGCCGCGAAGGAAGCCCCACTGCGTGATGGGAACCGTGGTGATATACGCAAGTCTCACTGGGCGCTGCATGACAATGTCGTCTCCGCATTCCGCAAGGGCGAACCGGCGGCTACCGCGGGGCGGATGTTCCTGTCGCCGAGCCAGGCCTGGAACATGAGGACGGCCCACAATTCGTCCTGATAATTTCTGCGGCCGGACACGTGCTCGGACCACTTCGCCTGAATCGCGCCGGCGTTGAAGAATCCTTCAGCCTTCACGCGGTGTTCACTCAGGAGATCTTCGGCCCACGGGCGCAGCGGACCTCTGAGCCACTGACCGATCGGCAGGCCGAAACCCGATTTGGCGCGTTCGACCAGGCGTGCTGGCACGTGTTTGTGCAGGATCTGCCGCAAGGGCCATTTGCTCTCGCCTCCGTGAATCTTCAGGCTCACGGGAAGGCGCCACGCGAGCTCGACGAGACGGTGATCGAGCAGCGGCTCGCGGGCTTCCAGCGCGCACGCCATGGTGGCGCGATCGACTTTCGTCAGGATGTCGTCAGGCAGGTACGTCACGAGATCCAGGTAGAGCATCCGCGTCGTGAACTCGCGGCATGCGCCAGGCACGGTCATTCCGCGTGCCGGCTCCGACGCATCGAGGACGACGCCGGTCGGATCCTCCCATCGAGAGGCGAGCCGCTCGTACAACTCCTCGGCGGTTGGCGCGGCCAGAATGCGCGCGAGCTTGTGCAGCTTCTCGCCGGGGGCGCGGTGATTCCAGCGGGCGGGCAGAAATCGCGCGACGCCTCGGAACGCGGTCGTCCACGCTTGCGGCGACGCCGCCGTGAGCGCGCGCGCGGCGCCGGCGCGGACGCTCGACGGGATCCGTTGCGCCGCGTTCCACATGCGCGGAGCCCAGAGGTGACGGTTGTACCCGGCGAACAACTCGTCGCCGCCGTCTCCCGAGAGCGCGACGGTCACGTGCTGCCGCGTCAGCCGCGACAGCAGATACGTGGGAACCTGAGACGGATCGGCAAACGGCTCATCGTAGACGGCAGGCATCTGCGGGATCACATCCAAGGCGTCCTGCGGCGAGACATAGAGCTCGGTGTGATCCGTGCCGAGATGCTGCGCCACGGCACGCGCCGGCGGCGCCTCGTTACAATCCGGATCGAACGACCCGATCGTAAATGTGCGAACGGGCCGGTGGCTTTGCGCCTGCATCACCGCCGTCACCGTCGAGGAATCGATCCCGCCCGAGAGGAACGCGCCCAACGGAACGTCCGCGATCATGCGCAGCCCCACGGCCGCCTGCAGAAGACGTTCGACCTCGCCGACCGCTTCCTCGGGCGTGCCAGTGAACGGGTGCGCGAGTCCGTTGGCGGCGACATCGTCGGCGGACCAGTACGTGCTCGCGGAGAGGGCCGTCGGGTGCGGCGATCGGATCCGCAGCATCGTGCCCGGCATCAGCTTGTGAATTCCCGCGTAAATCGAGTGCGGCGCCGGGATGTACGCATAGCGCAATAGCAGCGCGACGGCGTCGCGGTTGATCCTGGCGTCGAATTCCGGATGCGCGGCGAGCGCCTTCAGCTCCGACCCGAACACGAACGCGCCGCCCGCCCAGCCGTAATAGAGCGGCTTCACGCCGAGGCGATCGCGCACGAGATGCAGCTCGCGTTCGCGGCGATCCCAGAGCGCGAACGCAAACATGCCGATGAAACGATCGACGGCCCGCCTCAGACCCCACGCCTCGATCGCGGCGAGCATGACTTCGGTGTCCGACTGGCCCCGGAACCGGATTCCCAGGCCGGGATCGCTGGAAAGGTCGCGTCGAAGCTCGCGATGGTTGTAGACCTCGCCGTTGAACGTGATCAGGAACCGTCCCGACGGCGACGTCATCGGTTGGCGGCCCAGCGGCGACAAATCGACGATCGACAGCCGACGATGGGCGAGCGCAATCCCCGCCTCCGCGTCCACCCAGCAGCCCTCATCGTCGGGTCCCCGATGGCTGATGCGGGACGCCATGGCCGTGGCGATCTCGCGCGCGTCTTCCGTGAAGCGCGGCGACCAGAATCCGGCGATGCCACACATCGACGTGTTTCAGTTCTGCGACGCGCCGGCGAGAGCGGCCGCGTGCCGCACCGTGGCCATGAGCGCCGACTCGGGGAGCGGATTGAAGGTCGGCACCAGGCGGCGGAGCTGTTGGACGACGCACGACGAGTCGCCGCGCTCGGCGAACATGATCAAACTCTGGATCTCTGATTCCAGGGTGGCCACGTCGTATTCGGACGGTCCGCGCACGCGCAGAATCTTCGGCACCGACGACGGTTCGGCGGTTTCACGTTCGCCGATCAGCTCCTCGTACAACTTTTCGCCAGGCCGCAGGCCGATGAACGCGATTTGAATTTCCTTGTCGGGGATGAGCCCGGCGCAGCGGATGATGTTGCGCGCCATCTCCACGAGCTTGATCTGCTCTCCCATTTCGAGCACGTAGACCACGTCGGGCTCTCCGAGCGTTGCCGCGTGCAGAACGAGCTGCACCGCCTCGGGGATCAGCATGAAGAAGCGGCGGATGTCCGGGTGCGTCACCGTGACCGGTCCGCCGGCGCGTATCTGCTCGAGGAATCTCGGAAGGACGCTGCCGTTGCTGCCGAGCACGTTGCCGAACCGGACGGCGGCAAACCGCGTCGCGCTGCGGCCGCTCCTGACGCGGAGGATCAGCTCGCCGATCCGCTTGGTCGCGCCCATCACACTGGACGGATTGACCGCCTTGTCTGTCGAGATGAGAATGAAGCGCTCCACGCCCCACCGCTCGGCCGCGTGCGCGACGGTGGCGGTGCCCGCCACGTTGTTCTTCACTGCCTCGCACGGGTTGTATTCCATCATCGGCACGTGCTTGTGCGCCGCGGCATGGAACACGATCTGCGGCAGATGCTCGGCGAACACCTGATCCACGCGCTTGACGTCGGTCACGTCGCCGATCACGGGATGGATCGACGTCGAATCGAAGCGGTCCCCAAGATCGTTGACCAGCTCGTAGAGCGAGTTCTCGTACCGCTCGAGCAGCACCAGCGAGGCCGGGCCGAGGGCCGCGATCTGTCGCGACAACTCGGATCCGATCGAGCCGCCGGCGCCCGTGACGAGCACGCGGCGCCCGCTGATCAGACCGCGCACGGGCTCGATGCTCAGGTCGATCGGCGCGCGGGGGAGCAGATCTTCGATCGTCAGGGTTCTGATTTGATTGACGGCGACCCGTCCGTCGAGAATGTCGCGCGTGTCCGGCAGCGTCGTGATCGGGATCTTGAAGGGCCGGAGCATCGCCACCACACCCCGCACGACCGATACATCGGCGCCGGGTATCGCCACCAGAATCTCGTGAGGATGCTCCGTGCCGATGATCCGCGCGAGATCCCGCCGGTTTCCGAGCACCCTCACGCCGTGGATCCGCTGGCCGATCTTCGCAGGGTTGTCGTCGATGAATCCCCGCGGCTCGTATCCGCACGGCCGGTTCTGCATGTCGCGCACGATCATTTCTCCGGCGTCTCCGGCGCCGAAGATCAGCACGCGCTTGGCGCCTTTCGGTCGGCCCAGCCCGTGGACGACGCGCTTCGAGAGGCGGATCGCGGACAACAGGACGATCAGCACGATCGAGTCGATGAAGAAGACCGAACGGGAGTACCCGCGCAGCTCCAATCCCCAGCGAATGATCACCGCGAACACGCTCGTGCTCGAGACGACGGCCAGGACCATGTTGCGCAGGTCGGAGACACCGGTGTACTTCCAGAGGCCGGCGTAGAGACGGAACGGAACGAAGACGGCGGCGCGTATGCCAATCAGCAGCAGGATCGTGCCGAAGAAGCGGTCCAGTTCGACCCGCGGAATGGATCCCTCGAAGCGGAGCCAGAACGCGATGTAGTTCGAGGCGAAGACGAGGCCGAGCTGAATCCCGACGACGGCGATCCGCTGGCACTCGATCGCGATGTGGCGGACGAGCACCCACGCGGCATCGCGCGCGGCGCGGCGTGACAATGGCCCAGGCGCGTGGCGGATAGAACCCGCGGGAAAAGTCATGGTGTCCCTGAGTGCTTCAAAGCAGTCGATAGATGACGTCTGGGATCGGGAACGTGCGGTTGGTCAGGACCGCTCCGAGCACGCGGACATTCGCGGTTCGCAGCTGAGCCGCAACGCGCCTCGCCGCGTCGCGGCGCGTGGCGTTCGCTTCGACGACGAGCACGACGCCGTCTACGAGCGCGCCGAGCACCGACACGTCGGTGTACCCGCCCGCCGCCGCCGCGTCGACGAGGACGTACTCGAACGTGGCGAGCAGTTGCAGCAAACGAACGCGGAGCTGCTCGGCGACGAAGTACGGCAGCGCCGCCGCACCGCGGGATCCCGCCGGCAGCAGCCACAAGTTGCGCTCGATCCTGGCCACGAGGCAGCCCACGTCCGCCGCGGGGTCGGGATCCATCAGCGCGTCGGAAAGCCCGTGCGTGGCGGGGAGCCCGTAGACGGCATGCAGTCCCGGCCTGCGGAGGTTGGCGTCGATGACGCACACGGAATCCGACGTCCGTGCGGCTAACGCATGCGCCGTCCAGGCGCAGAGCGATGCGGAGTCGGCCTGTTCGCCGACCGTCGAGAAGAGTACCGAACGGACGCCTTTGGTTCCGGCGGCGGATTGGAAAAGACGCTGAACCAGCCGTGCGAGCTCTTCCTGAGAAATGGCGGTCGATGGCAGCGCGGGCAGCGCAAGGTCCTCGCGCGCGGGCGGTGTCTGGATGACGGGGGTGCGATCGGGCACGGGGGGCGCGCTGGTCAGGTCCCACGCACGGTCCGAGATCGTCCATGCATCCGCGCTCGCGGTATCCAGCGCGCCGGGTTGCGCGATCTCGCCCCGTGATTTTTTCAGCGCTTCGGCGATCCGGCTCATCGAGTCCTCGCGTGCAGGTAACGAGAGAATGCATTGCGACTGGCGCCCCCGGCGTCGGCTGCCGCCTCGACGGCAGCGGACGTTGGACGCGGCAGCACCGACGCGGCGCGGGTCGCGAATTGACCGTGCAGGTCGAAGTCGACGCACACCTCCAGCACGGTCTCGCGTCCGACTGGCCGCTGGTCGGCCGCGAATCCCGTCAGCAAGGCGTTCTCGCAGATCACATTGATGGTGCGCGGAATTCCGCCGGACCGTTCATGAATCGCCGTCACCGCATCGCGCGTGAACGCGCGCTCTGGACTGCCGCCCGCCATCCAGATGCGATGGGCGATGTAGGCCGCGGTCTCGCGCAGCGTGAGCGCCGGCAGCGTGCAGCGAAGTCCGATGCGCTGCTTCAACTGATAGAGACCCGGTTCATTGAGGCGCATGGCGAGTGCGGGCTGTCCGGCGAGCACGACGCCCATCAGCTTCGCCGTATCGGATTCGATGTTGGCGAGCAGGCGCACTTCTTCGAGCAGCTCGTGCGGCAGACTCTGGGCCTCATCGATGATCAGCAGGCTCGCGATGCCATCCGCGTGACGCTGCACCAGTGCCTCCTCGAGTTCGCGCAGCAGCCGCGTCTTCGAGGCGGCCGCCTGCGGGCTGAGCTGAAACCCTTGCGCCAGGGACTCCAGGAATTCGTCCCGGCTGAGCACGGGGTTGCTCACATAGACCCAGCGTGCGCGATGAGCGGAGGGTTGCCGCATGTAGGGCGCGAGCGCTTTGCGAACCAGCGTGGTCTTGCCCGTGCCCGCTTCGCCCACGAGGAGCGTGATGCCGCTGGCGACCGACATGCCGTATTCGAGGTTGCTGAGCGCCTCCTGATGCTTCGGCGTCAGCAGCAGGTACTTCAGATTCGACGACAGATCGAACGGCCGTTCACGCAACCCGTAGAATTGTTCGTACACAGTGTTCACTCACGGACCCGCGGCGTCAGCGCCGGGCCGAAATCGACGCGAGCACAGGCACACCCATTGCGCCCTCGACGTCCTCGGGAGTGTGGAAGTGGGGACTGAGGTACTCCAGCAGATAGGTCGCCCCCGCACCGAGCGCGAGGCCGATCACGGCGCCGAACATCAAGAGCCATAGGCGGCCTGTGTTCGAGGGAAACGTCGGGACGGCTGGCGCATCGGCGAGCGCGATATTCGCAATTCTGGCGCCGTCGAGGGCATCCGAGATTCGCGCTTCTTCCTGCTTGCGATGGTAGAGAAGATAGCTGTCCTCGGCGGTCTTGACCGAACGCCGCAGATCCTGCTCTGCCGCTCCCTTCAGCCCGAGTTGACGCGCCTTCTCCCGGAACATCGCGATCGATTGTTCGATCGCCGCTGCTCGCGCGATCGCGGCCGTTCGCTCCGTCTTCACGCGCGCGAGCTCTCCGTGCAGCCACTGGTACGTCGGATTCTGATCGGTCGTCTGCTCGGTCAGCGGAGATTGCTCGCCTGCCTTCAGCGCGGCGCGCGCCTGCGCCAGCTGTTCCTCGACCTCCCGCACGGGCGGATACGTCGGCGTGAACTTCCGCAGCATCTCCGACCGCTTCATCTCGAGCGTGAGCACATTGGCCTTCAGATTTCGTGTGAGCTCCGCATTCTCGGAGGTTCGGATTTGCGTCGTCTGGCGGTTGGGCGTGGCGGCGATCTGCGCTTCGATGTCGCCGATGCTTCGGGTGGACTCCGTAATCTTGGCCCGCGTCTGCTGCAGTTCGGACTCGAAGTCGGCCAGTTTCTGCAGCGCGCTCTGCTGTTCGAAATCGGGCGACACAATCTCTTCGCGCCGGCCGTAATCGTTCAGCCGGGCCTCCGCTTCCGCGAGCTCGTTCCGAAAACGATCGGCCTGTTGCGTGAAGAACTGGTACGCGCCCGTGGGACGATGCAGGACGCGGTGCTTTTCGAGATACAGCCTCGCCAGGTCGCTCAACACACGCGCGGCCAGTGCGGGATCGGTTGAACGATACGTCACTCTGATGAAGGTCGTCTTCTTGATCGGGGCGATCTTGAGGTCGGCGTCGAGCTTCCGGACCACTCTGGCGAGCGCGGCGTCCTTGTCGTTCGGAGCGGACACGCCGGGGCGGCGTGCGGGTGCGGCCTTCGCGAGCAGCCCCGACGCGGCAGCCACCTCCTCGAGCAGGTCGCGGCTCTTGAGCAGCTCCACTTCCGAGTTCACCTCGTCTTCGCTGACATAGGCGGGCGCTTGCGTCATGGCGTTGGGATCGGCGCTGACGATCGGATCGGCGCGCTCCCGTTTGACGAGGAATTTCATCTCGGCTTCGTACTGCTTCGGCGTCAGGAGCACGACGGTCGTCGTGCCCACACAGACCGTGAGTGCGACCAGAACGGCCGTCCGCCAGTACCGGAACAGCGGCGAGACGAGATCGCGAAAGGTGGGCAGCCGCAACTCGCGATCGGATTCGAGTTTGCTGTTCATGATTTTGGAGCGTCGATCCAAGACGCTATTGAAATGGGTTGAAATACAAGCCGATTCCCGGTTTGGGGATGAACGGCGCGATCTTGGAGATCGCGTTCTTCGGGATGTAGACGGTATCCCCCGGGCGCAGCAGCGGGTCCTCGCTCATGTCGCGAGACGCATACATCTTCTTCACGTTGATTTCTTTGACTTCGAGCCACTCGCCGACGAAACGCCTGAACAGGATCACTTGCGAGTGCTTCGCGGAGCTCGTGAAGTCGCCGGCGAGAGCGAGCCCCTGAGTGACCGTCGTCGCGCCGCGCAGCTCGAACTTGCCCGGTCGAGCGACTTCGCCGGCGACGACGAAGTACGGTTTCTCGAATTCCTTCAGCACGATGTTGATCACCGGGTCGCGAAGGATTTCGCTGTAGGCTTCGGTCAACATCGCTTTCAGCTCGGGGAGGCTCCTGCCTTGGATATGGAGGTCTCCGATACCTCGGAGGGAGACGTACCCATCGGGCTGAACGGTAATCGTCTGATCGAACTCCGCCACGTAAGGGAAGTGCAGCTCGAGCACGTCGCTCTGCGTGATGCGATAGCGGCCGCCAGTCCAGAGCATCATCGGTTGGATGTCCTCCGGGTTCGGCACGCCGTTCGTGACGGGTGCCGCTGGCTGTGCGGCGCTCTTCGGCACTGCGGGGTTCTGATCGGTTTGCTGCGCGTGAATGACAGCCACGCCACACAAGAAGGAGAGGAGCAACGCCACATATCTCATGGTTCCGCCCAGGTCTGCAGGAGCACGTTATTCATGGGCGCAAAGCTTCGCCCTTTCAGTTACAGAGGCCGTCCGGTGAACACACCCCGACCCTCTCAACTGATTTGTTGAATTCGACACACGGTTTCGGGCCGCCCGGTCAATCTTGTGTCAGGCCTATGTCTGCGCCCGGCAGCCGCGCGCCAGCTGCGGCGATCACCGCTGTTTACCATCGCGTCGAGAATCCCTGTCGTGCGCGTCGATGTTGAAGCGGCCGTCGATCGGGAGAAGCCATTCCCGTCGAGCCGCTGTCGCCACGCGTTGTTCTTGCCTCGATCGCGCGAGGCGAGTCCAACGACCTTGACGCGCGGCCAATGCGAGCAATGGCGGTGCCTGCGGGCGTCGTCTCACGCGAAGTCCAGCGACGCGCGATTCGAGATCGAGAGCATTTGCGCGCCGAACGTGCGAAAAATTAATTCCGCATGGGTCGCATTGTTGTGCGGCGCGCCGCGCGCGAGCGCCCGATCGCGCCGATATCGTCAAGAAAATGGACACGAAGCGATAGGATCCGAGACTGTCCGCTGACGCGCGCTCGAGAACGTTGAACGAAGGTGCATAGACGCGCACGTCGAACACGCACCACCTCCGCGTCGGTGCGGAATCGCGCGCGGGCGAGCTTCATCTGAGCGCACGATCTCTGTGCGGGTCCTGCGTGCGACCTTCGTCGCACGCAGGAATGGATCCGGGGAAATGGTCGAGCGGACCGCGCTCGACACGCGGGCGCTGCGGCGGATGCCGCAGGCGTGCTGCCGTTAGAAGGTCAGACTCAAGAGATACTGAACCACATCGCGCTTCTCTCCGGCAGTCAGTCCGAGTTTCATGCAGGTGTCATAGTGGTCGACGACGGCGTTGAGCGTGGCAAAGCGACCGTCGTGATAGAACCCGCCCTTTGCGTGCGTGAAGAGGGCTCCGATCGGCGAGGTGCGGTACTTGCGATCTGGCGCGCGGTTGGCCTGGAAGTCGTCGATGCAGATGTCGGCCGGCGCGTGCATATTCCACCCGGCATCGCTCCAGAGCGGCTCGGTATGACAGTTGTTGCAGGCTGCCTTGCCGCTGAACAGCGCATCGCCGCGCTCGGCCGCGGCGGGATCGAAGCTGCCGGGTCGCGGCTGTGGTGACGGGATCGCCAGTTGATAGAACTGCAGGTCCGACAGCTTGGGTGTGACCTGATCGTCGTCGGGACTGATGTGCGGCAGGTCGCCGAAGCCATTGGCCGCCGCGATCGGGAACTGCCCTGAGTCGTTGAGCCGCGAATCGAAGAACCGACCGACGCCGTGCATTTCGAGAGTCGCGACGAAGGCGTTCCAGTGCGGCACCGAACCCCATCCTGTCCACGTGTGCAGGTTGACGCCGCCGAGACCGAACGCGGGCGGAATGAGCGTCGCACCCGGGACGTGCGTGCGTGTGACGACCCCGTCGGTGATTTGCTGCGGGTTGAACGCCTTGCCGTCGAGGATGAGCTCGGCGTCGAATTTTCCTGGACCCCAGCTGTTCAGCACGCTGCGCACGCCGGCCGCGTCCGTGCCGAGCAGCGACGACAGCGCCGCCAGATCTGGCGCCAAGGCGATGATCGCGCCGACGTTCAAATCACGGTTGGGCCAGCCATCGAGGCGGTGACCGATGCAGCCCGTTCCAGCGTTGGGTGCGATCCTCCCGAAGCACAAATCCGGCCGGGCATCGTCCACCGTCGAGTGGCAGAACGAGCACTGGATGCCGACCGATTGCAGCGTGCCGCCCGAGAACGTGCCGGTGAGGCCGACCACGGCGTTCTCCTGCAGTAGCGCCAGCGTGACGGCGGGATCCTTCAGGTTGACGCGTCCTTTCTCGATCTGTTCGAGGACGCTTCTCGGAATCGCGTCGATATCGATCTTCAGGCCGACGGCGAGCGCCGTTGCCGGGTCGACGCCCGGACCGACGCCGCCCAGCGCGGCGCCTTCAATCGCCTGATGCAGCTTCAAGGTATCGCCCCAGAACGCCTGGTCGCCGAAGGTGTCGAACCGGAATATCTGGCGTCCACGAGCGGCTTTGTCGGCCGCATTCGCAATGGGATCGAGGGTGACCTTTTTATTTTTATCGTTGTCTTTGTCTTTCGGCGTCTTGCCGGACATCGAGGGGCTGACGGCGAAGACGACTGCCATCAACCAGAGCACGGTCGAGCCGACCAGCCACACACGAGGCGTCCTTCCGGGCATGTTCGTCTCCTCTCGAGTGAATCGATTCAGCGGTGCGGATGCTTCATGCTCGCCTCTCCGATACGCGAGCTGAAGAACAGGAAGAAATTCGACCCCACTTCGATCGCGCGGCCAGCCGCTTCGGCCGCGTCCATCTGTTCGGATGAGGTGATGCCGCTGCTGCCGTCGGCGGCGGGCCAGTCGTTCTGATCGAACACGAGCACGGGCCGGACCTCCCACCAAATCGGCTTTGCATTGACGCGCGAGTTGTCGACGACGTGACTGTGGTTCGGCGTGGGAACGAAGATGGGTGCGGCGGCCGCGGGGATCTTCTTCAGCGCGACGAGGGTCTGCGACAGATCGACGGAGGATGCGTGCATGGTGCACGTGCCAGCGACCGGGTGATTGGGATCCGGGCACTGCGTCGTAATCATCGGATTCACCGTCGTTTTCCACGCTTCGGGAATGGCGCCGAACAGCGCAATCAGCTGCGTGCCGAGGGCGGGACCACACAACTCAGTGGGACGCCCTCCATCCGGGCACGGCATGGCGTCGTTCGGATTCTGATCCTGATCGACGGAGAACATCGGAATCAGGACGTACAGATGTGCGGTGTGCTTGATGTCGGCGCCGCTCGGGTCGGCCGTCGGCTCGGTGATCGGCTGACAGATGGGCGTCTGCATTTCGTGCGGATCGGACTCGGCGGGTGTTCGATTCAGATCGAGGTCCAACCCCGGTTCGTCCACGCAATCGAAGTTTTGAAGATAGGTGAAGGTGACGAGCCGGCCGTTGCCGAATCCGACCGTTTGATTCGCCGCCAACTGCGCCATAACGGCGTGCGGCGCGAGCACGATGCAGATGGACGCGGCAAAGGTGAACGCGCGATGGATCATGAGTCTTGCTCCTTGGCGGGTTCCATCGAAGCGCATCATCGCGTCGGGACCCGCGACGCGGCGAACGAGGCAAATCAGTTGCCGCGTGAATCCAACCAAAACGCGCGGGTGCTGCGCACGGTTCACCTTCCATCGATGTAAAGGCTTTCGCAGGTTGAAAGACATCTGCAGGCCGAACGGCATCGATTGAGGCGGCGAATGCACGCCATTCCGCTCCTACGTGGCAGGCAATGGCCTTGCGTGGTGGACGGTGAGAAAGGAGTGAATCATGCGCGTGTGGATGAGGATGACCGTTGCGCTGCTGTGGCTGACGGCGGCAAGCGCATGCGGATCGAGCAGCATGCCGGCGTCGCCGACACCCACCACTGCAACCGTGACGATCACGAGCGACGCATTCGCGCCGAACGCCGTCACGATCTCGGTGGGATCAACCGTGATGTGGATGAACAAAGACAGCGCAACGCACAGCGTCGTCGCTGACAGCGGCGCGTTCAGTTCTGGCGCGCTCGCCGCGGGAACCCAGTACAGCTACATGTTTCCGTCAGCGGGCACGTTTACGTACCACGACGGCTCGAACTCGAGCATGGTCGGAACGGTGACCGTCTCCGGCTCGTCGCCATCTCCGTATTGATTGACGCCGGACATCGCGATCATCGTTGCGGCGCGCGATCGGCGACGCCGGCCAGCGAGCGCTCGCGCCTCACGTCACGCGCGTTCTTGTCGTCGCGAAGGCCTACGAATTTCGCGTGACGCAGCAGGCCGTCGCGGGTCCACTCGACGAATGCCGCCTGGACGACGTGTGTCGGCTTCACCCATGTGAGCTTTTTCAT
>Ga0207657_10005364_pt1 | contig 13428 bp, 7 predicted proteins | sample KBSC33metaG_FD_184316 | JGI IMG/M metagenome (GOLD analysis project Ga0207657, IMG submission 184316) | Corn rhizosphere microbial communities from Kellogg Biological Station, Michigan, USA - KBS C3-3 metaG (SPAdes) (version 2) | ecosystem: Host-associated > Plants > Roots > Rhizosphere > Soil ... | reverse complement strand
CGTCGTTGATTTTGCGATGCGATACGGCACGCCCGCCATCGCAGCGGTGCTGGACCGGATGGTCGCAGGGGGGTGTGAGCGAATCCTCGCGGCACCACTTTACCCGCAGTTCAGCGGAGCGACGACGGGGACGGCGGAGAAGACACTGCTCGGAGCCTTTGCAGCGATGGACTCAAATGTTCCGATGCGAATTCTGCCACCCTATTACGACGACGACCTCTACATCGGCGCGCTCGCTGCGAATCTCGAACGTCAGCTGACGGCCCTGGATTTCGAGCCGCAGCGGCTGCTCCTGAGCTTCCACGGCTTGCCGCAGCGCACGGTCGACCGGGGCGATCCCTATTACCTCCATTGCACCGCAACCGCGCGGTTGCTCGACAAGCGCTTGTCGGTCCCGACGGACGTCGCGTTCCAGTCCCGGTTCGGGCGCGCGAAGTGGCTCGAACCGGCGACCGCAGACATGCTGGCCGCTTACCCCGCCATGGGGATTCGGCGAATCGCTATCGCCGCTCCAGGATTCTCCGTCGATTGCATCGAGACCCTTGAGGAACTCGGAATCCGCGGCCGGGACACATTCGTGGGAGCGGGCGGCAAGAGATTGGCACGGCTCGATTGCCTCAACGATTCGCCCGAGGGAATGGCCATGCTGGAGCAGTTGGTCCGCCGCGAACTTGCCGGTTGGGCAAAGGACGAATAAGCGGACAGCACTGCAACAGGAGAGAAACAATGGCTCGGGTGGCTATTGTCACTGGAGGCACGCGCGGCATCGGCGAAGCGATCAGCATTGCGCTGAAAGACATGGGGATGACCGTCGCCGCCAATTACATGGGAAATGACGAGCGGGCGAAGGCCTTCACCGAGCGGACCGGCATAAGGTCCTACAAATGGGACGTGTCGGACTTCGAATCCTGCCAGCAGGGCGTGCGGCAGGTGGAATCGGAGCTTGGGCCGGTCGATGTCCTCGTCAACAATGCCGGCATCACGCGCGACGCGACGATGCGCAAGATGGACCACGCCAAGTGGCAGGACGTGATCGACACCAACCTCGGCGGGTGCTTCAACATGGCCAAGGCTGTGTTCGAGGGAATGAGCGGCCGCGGTTACGGCCGGATCGTCAACATCGGGTCGATCAACGGCCAGGCCGGCCAGTACGGGCAGGTCAACTACGCCGCCGCCAAGTCGGGAATTCACGGCTTCACCAAGGCGCTTGCGCAGGAAGGGGCGCGCTTCGGGGTGACGGTGAACGCGATCGCTCCGGGCTATATCGACACCGACATGGTCGCCGCTGTCCCCGAGGACGTCCTCGGCAAGATTGTCGCGCGAATTCCGGTCGGCCGCCTCGGCCGAGCCGATGAGATCGCTCGCGGAGTCGCGTTCCTGTGCGACGAGAATGCCGGCTTCGTCACCGGCTCGACGCTGTCGATCAACGGCGGCCAGCATATGTATTGATGGCGGTTGCGCCGGAAGCAGGTTTGGCCACCGGCGCTACTTCGCCGCTTCTCAGTTCAAATAGATGCCGACGACCTTCCAATCCGAGCCTTCGCGGGCGAGGCTGACGGTCTCGATGACACCGTCCTTGTTTGCGAAATTCGTGCGGAACTTCACGACCTCGACTCCGGCCGGCGGCGCGGGCACGCTTTCCTCGCTGAGCAGGGTTCGGGAGATCAGGGCGCCGAGCGGCGGTCGAACCCTCTCGGCGGTTTTTGTCCACAGTGCGAGCGTGTTCACTTTCCTGAACGACGCTGACGTCTCGAGATACGCATCTTTCCAGCGGGCCTGATCGCCAAGCTCCAGCCAGTGGCGCGCCGCTTGCGTGACTTCCGATGTCGCGACTTGGGCGGCTGCCTCGTCGGGCGATTGCGTAGCTGTGGATGATTCCAACCCACCCGAAACCAAAGACAGCGCGAACAGGCCAACAATGATGGACATGATGACGACTCCTGCAGTGACCCAGGCGGCGCGTTGAGCCCGCCTTCGATCGCTGTCGGTTGCCATGCCTCCATCCGTCGAGGCTTCCCCGATTTCCTTGTGCCCAAGCTTTTGGGGGCGTTCGCCCTCGGTTTTTAAGACCAGCCGCGCCGCCTCGCGGCTGCTTGAGACTTCCAGCTTCCGGCGCGCGTCGCGAAGGCGTTCGTTGACCGTGTGGACCGAGAGGCCCAGGTGCCGCGCCAGGGATTTCGCGTCATGCCCGCGAACCATCAGGCGCAGGGTCTGCTTCTCCTTTTCCGTCAGCGCTTGATAACCCGTCGCCATCCGGTCGCCCGCGTTTGTCTCCATGACCTTGTTCGGCCTAAGTAGGGCCGCTGTCCTTCGCCACCCCAAAAAAATCGTACCGGAGCCATCCAGCCACGATGCCGACCCCATACGCTGCTCCAGTCAAACGGTCGGTCACCATCGCCGGGCACGAAACGTCGATCGCGCTTGAGCCAATCTTCTGGTCGGCTCTCGCGGATGCGGCTCAGGCGGAGCAGGTTCCGCTCAATGCACTGATCGCGCGGATAGACGCGGAACGACTGGAGAAGTCGCCGCCGGCGAATCTCGCCTCAGCGATCCGCCAATGGCTCTTCGCTCGAACTGCGGGCGGCTGAGAAAACCGCGTCTACAAAAAGCCGAACGGCGTTGGGCGCCTCGTCCAGCCACAGGGCAGGCTCGATCAGCTCCAGCTCCATGACTTGGAGCGTCCCGCAATTGCCAAGGACGAGGTCGACACGCGCGTAAAGGGCGGGCGCCGGGGCAGCAGCCAGCGCGGCGAGGGCGACCTTTTCGGCTCCGACCGGCGGTTCGCAGCGTTCGATGATCCCGCCATGTTCGGGCTGGACCCGAAAATCGCCGGCCTTGGGCACTTTGCTGAGCGCGTGGCTAAGCTTTCCGTCGAAGAACAGCAGCGACCACTCGCCGGTCGTCGTGATGCTCTCCAGCCATGGCTGGACCATCATCCGCCTGCCGCGAGCCGACTCTGGAATTGCGTCATTGTCGCCAATCCGGAAGGTCAGGTAAGCGCTCGCCGAGACCGGCGGCTTCACCACCAGGTCGGCGCATCCGAAATGTGACCGGATGGCCGCGAGCGAGGCCTCGTCAAGCGCCTCGGCAACTTCGGTCGGGACCACGGGGATGCCGCGCTCATAGAGCTCTGCGAGATAATTCTTGTCGCTGTTCCAGCGCAGTAGCGGGATCGGATTGCGAACCCGTGCCCCCTGTTCCTCAAGTCTGTCGAGCACCGCCATCCAGCGATCGAATTGCTTGTGATAACCCCAGGCCACCAGTGGCAGGACCAGGTCGAAGTCGGCAGCATCGAACGGGTCGCTCCAGACGAATGGAGTCACGCTCCCACCGGCGTCGGTCAGAGCTTTCGCTTCGACGTCGTACGTCCACCGCCAATCGGCCGAATAATCGGCACCGGGGACGAGGATCGCGAGCTTCACTTAGCGGGCAGCGAAGCGAGTTCTGACGCGTGACGCGGGATCATCGCGCCAAAAGAATTCGCGCCTGGCTGGCGATCTGGGCGAGCATCGAGGCGCTGACGACGCCTTCCCGGCGCGCGCGATCGACCATTTCGCGGAATTGGTCGATTCGCGCCCGCGTGTTGACCACCCATTGCTCGACTCCGGCGCCGAGATCCTTGCCCTTGACCCGACCCAGGAAATCGATCCTCAGCTGCTCGAAATCGCGTGCCAGGCCGGCGGTAAGCAAACGCTCCCACTGGTCGCGCGGAGTGAAGCGCGCGAGCTGCTGCTGTGCCCAGTCGAGCCCGAGCGCTTCGCCGAGCTGGGTGTACGCGCTCGTCACCGCGAGATCGTCGAGGCCCTTGCGCGCCGCGAGCGCGGCGATCGCGAAGACGCCGTCGAGTTCGTAGAGACGGACCAGCCCGCGGACGATCTCGTCGCTCGCCCCAAGGGCGAGAAGATGCTCGCGTCGAGCAGCGGCTTCGTTGCGCACCTCGGAGCGGATCAGCTTCGTGGCAGCGGCCGAAATCTTGCGAACGCCTGGCTCCAGCAGGTCGCACAGCTTGCCGACGCTCATCTCCCCGCCCATCGCTCGAAGGATGTCGGACAGATGCGCGTGGACGCTGCGCGCGCCGATCGCAAACAGCTCGACCCGGACGTTCTCCGGAAGATCGGCATGCTCGATCTGCTCCCACAGCTTGTCGAGGTCGAGAAGCCGCTCGGCAATCAGGAAGGCGACGACGACCTGGCCGAGCGAGACTCCTTCCTCCTCGGTCATGTCCAGCGCCACCACGGGGCCGAGCCGATTGACCATGCGGTTGGCGACCCGTGTCGCGATGATATCGTCGCGCAGGCGATGCGCGCGGATCGCCGGCGCATGCGCTGTCCGCATCGGCTTCGGAAAGGCCGCGAACAGGTCAGGTTCGAGCACCTTCTCGCGCGACAGGCACAACGGTTCGGCGGCGGCCTGTAGAGCGATCTTGGACATCGAAAGGACGACGGCCAGCTCCGGGCGGGTAAGGCCGCGATTGTCCTGGGCGCGACGCAGCAACTCCTCGCTGCTTGCCAGGCCCTCGACCTTGCGGTCGAGCCGGCCCGAGGATTCGAGAAGCTCGATCGTCCGGACGTGCGCCGGCAAAGCCTCCGACCCGCTGCTCTGGGCGATCGAAAGCGCCAGCGACTGCAGCCGGTTGTCCTCCAGCACCATGTCGGCAACCTCGTCGGTCATCTTGACGAGCAGGTTGTTGCGCTTGGCGAACGTGAGTTTTCCGTCCCGCATCTCGCGATTGAGCGGGATCTTGATGTTCACTTCCTTGTCCGAGCAATCGACCCCGGCGCTGTTGTCGATGAAGTCGGTGTTGATTCGACCGCCGCCGAGCGCGAACTCAATTCGACCGGCCTGGGTGACCCCGAGGTTCGCCCCTTCGCCCACGACCTTCGCACGCAACTCGTTGCCGTCCACCCGGATGGCATCGTTGGCCGGATCGCCGACCTCGCCGTTTAGCTGCGTGGACGCCTTGATGTAGGTCCCGATGCCGCCGAACCAAAGCAAATCGACGGGAGCCTTCAGGATCGCGTTCATGAGAGTGGCCGGATCGACCGTCGCCGCGTCAATTCCGAGTGCGGCGCGCGCCTGCTTGGACAGCGGGATGCTCTTCTGCGTTCGCGGGAAGACCCCGCCGCCCGGCGAAATCTTCGAGCGATCGTAATCGTCCCAGCTCGACCGGGGCAGTTCGAACAGCCGCTTACGCTCGGCCCAGCTCGACGCTGCGTCGGGCGTCGGGTCGATGAAGATGTGGCGGTGATCGAATGCCGCCACCAGCTTGATCGACTCGCTGAGGAGCATTCCGTTGCCGAACACGTCGCCGGACATGTCGCCGACGCCGGCCACGGTCACCGGGTCGTTCTGGACGTCGACGCCCATTTCCAGGAAGTGGCGCTGAACGGAAATCCACGCTCCGCGGGCCGTGATGCCCATCGCCTTGTGGTCGTAGCCGTGTGAGCCGCCGCTGGCGAAAGCGTCGCCGAGCCAGAAATTGTGCTCGAGCGCAATCGCATTGGCGGTGTCGGAAAATGTGGCCGTGCCTTTGTCGGCGGCGACGACGAAATAGGGATCGTCGCCGTCGCGGACGACCACTCCGTCGGGGTGAGTCACCTTGTCGTTTACGATATTGTCGGTGACGGAGAGCAAGGCGCGAATGAAGACCTTGTAGCTTTCCTTGCCTTCGGCGAGCCATGCGTCGCGCTGGTCGGGGGACGGCAGCATCTTGGCGTAGAATCCGCCCTTCGCTCCGGTCGGCACAATGACCGAGTTCTTGACCAGCTGGGCCTTCATCAGGCCGAGGATTTCGGTCCGGAAGTCATCTCGCCGGTCCGACCAGCGCAGGCCGCCGCGAGCGACTGGTCCGCCGCGCAGGTGAATGCCTTCGATGCGCGGCGAATAGACCCAGATTTCTCGCCAGGGGATCGGAGCCGGAAGCCCGGGGACCAGGCTCGAGTCCAGCTTGAACGCAAGCGCTTCGCTGGCGGCGGGCGAGAAGGCATTGGTCCTGAGGATGGAACCGACGAGCGAGCGCATCCGCCGGAGGATTCGGTCGTCGTCGATCGAGCGGACCGAGGCGAGCGCATCGTCGAAATCCGATTGGCTTCGCGCGATCGCACTGTCGCGATTCTTGACCGACGGATCGTGCGTCGCACGGAAAAGACCGATCAGCGCTCGGGTTGTCTTGGGAGCCCTGCGCAACGCGTCGGCGATGGTCAGAAGGCCGAACGCACTTCCCGTCTGGCGAAGGTAGCGGAACCACGCTCTGATCCAGACGACAGCGGTCGGATCCATGTCCGCGAACAGGACGAGCTGGTTGAACTCGTCGTCCTCCGCGGCGCCGCTCAACACGCTGGCGATCGCCTGCTCGATCTGCGGAGCGCGGGACAGCATCGAATCGAGATCGGAGATGCCCGGAAGCTCGACCCGGAAGTCTCCGATGTAGCCGAGCGACGAGTCCGACAGCATCGTCGGAATCTCCTCGACGACCCGGAATCCGAAATTCTCGAGCACCGGAACAGCATCGGAGAGCGAAATGAGGCCGCCCTGGCGATAGGTCTTGAGCTGCAGCTGGCCGGGCGAACCCGCCGGGGCATGAGACAGCCGGACTCCGCGTTCCAAGTCCGATGCGAGATCGCACAGCCGCATGATATCGGCCGCGGCTTGCTCGGGGCTGGTGCGCGAACGGTAACCCTCCGGCAAAGCCGGGATGTAGGTCAGCGCAAGCCTGGTCGCGCGCGATGCTCCGGCAGCGGCGACCAATTCCGATTCGACCGCAGGGGCCCAGCCCTTGACCATTTCGACCAGTGCCGCGTCGAGAGCTTCCGTGTCGGGCAACTCGGCCGCGGGATCGATCGAGAAGGTGAAGCGGAGAAGGGCGAGCTCGCCCTCGCCGAGTTCGACCGACCAGCTGTTGATCGGTGCCTCGATCTCCTGCTCGAGCATCCTGCCGATGGCTTTGCGGCGTGCGGTGTTCTGCTCGTCGCGCGGCAGCCAGACGAACGCATAGAGATGCCGGCGAAGCGCTCCGGGAAGGAGCAGCAGCTTGGGCCGGGGGCGGTCGGCCAGGCTCATGGCGGTCAAGGCCGCGGCCCGGACTTCATTTTCGTCGAACGAAATCAACAGGTCATGGGGAAGCGTGGAGACGACGTGGGCGAGCGCCTTTCCGGCGTGGCTCGACGGAGCGAAGCCGAGCTCCTTGTCGAGCTTCACAAGCCGCTGTCGGAGCACTGGAATGTGTTGCGCCGAAGTGCGCAGTGCTTCGCTGGTCCAAAGGCCGGTGTGCACCGACAAGGTTCCGTCGGGAAGCCGCACCATCACGACGTCGAGCGGGACTCGCCGGTGGACGGGCGAAATCCGGTCCGCCTTCAGAATGAGAACCGTTCGGCTCTCGTCGGAAAGATGGGCGACGGCGGCCTCGGCGGCACTCTGCTCCCACAGCGCCGTCTCGTTGCGAAGGATCCCGAGCGCATCCTTCAGCTGGCCGTCGTTACCGACGTGGGCATGGCCGAGCAGGGTGAAATTGTTGTTGGCCAGGAAGCGAAGGAGCTCGGCGCTTTCGCTATCGCGCTTGTCGAGGCTTTCGGCATCCGACTTCATTTCCGCAAGCATCGTTCGCCAGTCGGTGACCGCGGCGCGGACGTCGGACAGCACGCGCTTCAGCTGCCGGACGAGCTCCTGCCGGCCGCGGGAATCGGCCCGGTCGAGCTCGATATAAATAACGGATTCCGCCTGGCCCTCGCCGAGCTTGTCGATTCGGCCCTGCTTGTCGCGAGTTACATTGACGATCGGGTGGAGAAGGCGATGGATGGTCAGGTCGCGGGCGGCGATCGCGCTCGCGACACTGTCGACCAGAAAGGGCATGTCTTCGTTGATCGCGACCAGGCGCATCCGCCTGCGCCCGGCTTCGCCGCCGGTCGATTCGATCTTGATTGCGGTCGTCCTGGGCGGGCGGACCGCCGCCGCGGAAGCGATGAACTCCGCCGCCTCCCTCTGCTGTTCGCGATGGAAGCTCTCGGTTTCGCCGGGAAGCGCATTCGTGGTGATTGCAGCACGAATGAAATCGACCAGCGTTCTCGGCAGGCGCGGCTGTGCCGTCATTTTGGGGGTATTGCTCCGGAAGGATCGTGGGTTCGCCGGGGCGTATAGCCCTCGCCTTGCGGCGGGGACAAGGGATGAAGCCGGAGCTTGCGGTTTTGCTAGGCGCCGAGCTGGCGAATCGCGCGCTCGACGAGCGCTGGATCCTCAACGACTGCAATGGCTTCGTGGACCCCGCCATTGCAGCGGCGGGTGAGCACAAGCGCGAATTCCTCGTTGGTGTCGATGGCCTCGAGGGCAACCGGATGCGCGGAGCGGAGCCTCTCGCGCGCCTTTTCGGTCTTGGTGTCCGGCTTCGGCTTCGGCTCTGGCCTGCGAGCCAGCCGCTCGGCGGCGACGAGCGCCTTCAGCCCGCCCGCCTGGGCATCGATGAACGCGAAAAACCCACCAAGATCCACACCGTGTCGGTCGGCGTAGGAGAGAGCAGCCGCATATTCGGTCAGGCGAGCCTTGTCGCAATCGATTCCGAAGACGAGCTTGGCGATCGGAGTCATCGGGGCCCGGACCTGAGCCTTCACGCCCGATTCTTCGAGAAGCTCCGCATAATCCGCGGGTTCGGATTTCGACACGAACGCGAAATCGTACGCCCTGGAGAGGGCCTCATAGAGTGCCTCGCGGCTGCGGCCGTCGGCGGCCTTCAGCTCCTCGACGCTCTCCCGCGCGGCCCATAGCCGATCCGCCAGGCCCGCATCTTCGCTTAGCTCGATGTTCAACTCGACTTCAGTGGCGTCCAATCGCGCATCGCCAGCCACGCCGATCGGCTCGTTCAATTCCAGCGCGTCTTCCTCGTCCGGTGTTGATTCAAATGCCGGTTCGATCGGGATCGGCGCCGGAGCGACCGCCTGGATGGCCTGGCCCAGCTTCTTCCAGTTGATAACGCCGTAGATGAAGTCGATCGTGTCTCCGTCGGACGAAAAAGGCATCAGGATGCCGCGATAGCGGATGGCCTCGTCTCGCTGGTTCTCGAACTCGGCCTCGAAACCGACGGGAGCGCGGTTGGCGATGATCTGCATGTAATGATCGGTGAGCCGCGACAGGAGCGAGCGGCTCGGAACGTCGGCGATGGACTGCACTTCTTCCGGAAGGTCGCACTCGGCGCGAATTGCCGCGCCGACATAGGGGGTCGAAGGGTCGCTGCCTCCGCCGGTGAAATCGAGAAGCACGCTGTGAGGAGCAAAATCGACGAGATCGCCTGGCTCGAGGTCCTCGATCGACGGATAGTCGCGCCCATCGAGAAGCGAAGCCCAGTAATTATAGGCGCGAACGTGCATTCGCCGTTCGTCGGTCCCGATTGCAGACACAGTCGGATCGGGCGCCTCGGCAGTGTCGGCCGCCGGCTCGAACTCGCCTGGAAACTCGCGATACGCGTCCATCAGAAGTGGCCCCACTCCCCCAACTCCGGCGCAAGAAATGGCTTACAGCCGTTACCAAAGCGTTAACCCTAAGCGTTCACTCCGGCACCGATCACTTGTGCTTGCCCGAGGCAATTCCGACTGTTAGGTGGCGGCCCGCCGCGGCAATTTGCCCGGCTTTTCGCACCAATGCCGCTTTAGCTCAGCTGGTAGAGCACATCATTCGTAATGATGGGGTCGTGGGTTCGAGTCCCTCAAGCGGCACCACTTCGCACAGCCAGGACGGGACGTCGCGAGAGGCGCTCCTGGTGTTTGATCGGCGCGCTGCGAATGCAATTCATTTCCATCCGCCGCTGCGGTACGGCTGCAAGCCGGACGTCGAACATATGCACTTCTTGTAAAGGCGGCAGCAATTGGTTGATGGTGGCGATGCGCGCCTCGAATTGAGCGCGGAGCAAATGCGGGCTTTGGGCAATCAAGTCGTCGAGTTGCTCGTCGATCATTTCAGCCACATCCATGACGAGAGCGTCGGCCGCAAAGGGAGCCCGGCGGAATTGCAGGCCCTGCTTGGCGGTCCCGCACCCGACGCGCCAGGAAATCCCTCCGAGATTTTCGCACCGCTCAAGCAACAGCTGTTCGCGAACATGCTTCACGTCGACCATCCCCGCTTTTTCGCCTTCGTGCCGGGCCCCAACAATTTTGTGAGCGTCATGGCCGATGCTTTGGCGGCTGGCTTCAATACCTTCACCGGCACCTGGTTCGCTGGTTCCGGCCCGGCGCAGGTCGAACTGACCGTCATAAATTGGCTGCGGCAGATCTGCGGATTTCCGGACGGCGCCGGCGGGCTGCTCGTCAGCGGCGGGTCGATGGCGAACCTGACGGGCCTCGCCGTCGCCCGGCACGAAAAGCTCAACGACGATGTCGCCGAAGCAGTCGCCTATGTCGGCGACCAGTGCCACTCATCGGTGGCTCGAGCCTTTCGAGTGCTCGGAATCAAGCGCGACAATATCCGGGCGATACCTTCGGACCCGGATTTGCGGATGTCGATGGAATCGCTGAGATCGGCTGTCGCTGACGATCGTTCTGCCGGCAAACGTCCGTTCTGCGTCGTGGCCAACGCCGGAACGACGAACACCGGTGCCGTCGATCCGCTCCGCGAGATCGCCGACCTATCCAAAAGCGAGAACCTCTGGTTCCACATCGATGGGGCCTATGGCGCGCCAGCGGTTCTCGCCGAGAAGGGGCGTGCGGCACTGGCCGGCCTGGAACTCGCCGACTCGCTTTCGCTCGACCCCCACAAGTGGCTGTTCCAGTCATTTGAAACCGGCTGCGTGCTCGTGCGCGATCGCGCGCTCCTGCTCCGCACCTTCCAGGTGATGCCCGAATATCTGCGCGACACAGAGGGCGTCGTCGAAGAGGTCAATTTCGGCAATTACGGGGTACAGCTGACCCGCTCCTTCCGGGCGCTCAAGATATGGCTTTCCATACGCACCTTCGGCCTCGCGAGCTTCCGCAAGGCGATCGAGCGCGGAATCGAAATCTCGGAGATCGCCCAGCGCGAGCTCGAGACTACGGAAGGCTGGAAAATCGTCACGCCCGCGCGACTGGCGGTCGTCACGTTCCGGTACGATCCGCCTGGATTAGACGATGCGGCCGTGGATGCGCTCCAGGGACGCATGGTCGAGGCAATGTTGGCGGACGGCTATGCGCTGGCGACCTCTACGGTCCTCAAAGGGCGGCCGGTGCTTCGTTTCTGCACCATCAATCCGCGAACGACGGATGACGAAATCCGCGAGACGGTGCGGCGGATGACCGAGATGGGTCGACGGCTGGCAGCCGGCTAGCCGTCTTTCCTGAGGTCGCGCACCCGCACCGCTTTCCCGGTCGAACGTTCGAGGCTTTTTGTTTCGCACACGATCACCTCGACCGATACGCCGATGATGGTCTTGATGTGGTGGCGAAGCTCGGCTTTCGCCGTGTTCGCCTCATCGCCCGTACAGCCCGGCTTCGCCTCGACATGGACGGTGACGACGTCCATCCGGCCGGGACGTGTGAGGTCGATGCGGTAATGGGGCGACAGGCCGTCGCAGCGCAGGATCTGCTCCTCGATCTGGCTTGGGAAGACGTTGACTCCGCGAACGATCATCATGTCGTCCGATCGGCCGGTGATCTTCTCCATCCGCCGCATCGGCCCGTTGCTGCCCGGCAGAAGCCGCGTGAGGTCGTGCGTCCGGTAACGGACGACCGGCATCGCTTCCTTTGTCAGCGACGTGAACACGAGCTCGCCGAGCTCGCCGTCGGGCAGGACCTCGCCGGTCTCGGGATCGATGATTTCGGGGTAGAAATGGTCTTCCCAGATCGTTGGTCCATCCTTGCTCGCGGCATATTCCTGGGCGACTCCCGGCCCCATCACCTCCGAGAGGCCGTAGATGTCGACTGCGTCGATGGCGAAAGCGGTTTCGATTTCCTTCCGCATCGCCTCCGTCCACGGCTCGGCGCCGAAGATCCCGATCCGCAGGCTCGTGGTTTTGGGATCGACGCCGCGGCGTCGGAATTCGTCGAGCAGGCTGAGCATGTAGCTTGGAGTTACCATGATGATCTCGGGCTCGAAGTCGAGGATCAGGTCGACCTGGCGTTCGGTCTGTCCGCCCGACATCGGGATGACCGTGCAACCGAGCAGTTCGGCGCCGTAATGCGCTCCCAGCCCTCCGGTGAAGAGCCCGTAGCCATAGGCGACATGAACTTTCATGCCCGGCCGGCCTCCGGCCGCCTTGATCGAGCGGGCGACCAGACCCGCCCATTTCGCGACGTCGCTTTTCGTATAGCCGACCACGGTCGGCTTGCCGGTCGTTCCCGAGGACGCGTGGATCCGGGCGATGCGTTCCATTGGCACTGAAAAGAACCCGAAGGGATAGGCGGCCCTCAAATCCTGCTTCGCTGTGAACGGAAACCTGCGGAGATCATCGAGGGAGCCAAGATCGTCAGGGCCAACGCCCGCCTGCTCGCATTTATCCCGGTAGAAGCCATTGTTGGCAAAGATGTGCCCGACTGTCGTTTTCAACCTGTCCAGCTGAAGTGAGCGCAGGGCTTTCCCGCTCAGGCGTTCGTTGGCGTCGAATTCGAATCCGTCCGTGTCACTCGAGGCCATTCGCCACCTCTCGCCGCTGTTTCCGGCCCAGTTCCCCGGCATCCGCGCAGAGGAGTCAAGGCTACCGGCAAAAAAAGTAAACATGTTAAAGAATCGCTGGACGGCCGTCGCCGCCGGTCGCAGAGTGGAGATCGACAGGGCCGATAACGAGTGGAGAGGGTTGTGGCCAAGCGATACGATCTGGTCATCGATGGCGAGAAGGTCGCCACTTCGGAGCATTTTGAAATTCGCGATCCCGGCACTGGCGAAGTCGTCGGCGAATGCCCGATCGCGACGAGAGACGATCTCGACCGCGCCGTCGCGGCCGCTCGCCAGGCCTACAAGAGCTGGAGCATGTCGAGCGATCAGGAGCGCAAGGACGCGGTCAACCGCGTTGCCGACGCGATCCACGCCAACATGGAAGAGCTGGCCGAGCTGCTCACGCGCGAGCAGGGCAAGCCGCTGAACGGCCTCGGCTCGCGCTTCGAGCTCCATGGCGCCGAGGCATGGGCCCGGCATACGGGCACGCTCGAGCTCCCGATCGAAGTGCTCCACGACGACGAGACGGGCAGGGTGGAGCTTCACCGCAAGCCGCTTGGCGTGGTCGGCTCGATCACGCCCTGGAACTTCCCGATCCTGATCGCGATCTGGCACGTCGTGCCGGCGATCCGTACCGGCAACACCGTTATCATCAAGCCGTCGCCTTACACTCCGCTGAGCACGATCCGATTGGTCGAGATCCTGAACGGAGTGCTGCCGAAGGGCGTCCTCAATGTCGTCGCCGGACGCGACGATCTCGGCCAGATGATGACCGAGCATCCCGATATCCAGAAGATCGTCTTCACCGGCTCCTGCGCGACCGGCAAA
>Ga0207657_10005361_pt1 | contig 13431 bp, 11 predicted proteins | sample KBSC33metaG_FD_184316 | JGI IMG/M metagenome (GOLD analysis project Ga0207657, IMG submission 184316) | Corn rhizosphere microbial communities from Kellogg Biological Station, Michigan, USA - KBS C3-3 metaG (SPAdes) (version 2) | ecosystem: Host-associated > Plants > Roots > Rhizosphere > Soil ... | reverse complement strand
GGGCGAGTACTGCCCCTTCGTCAACCCGTAGACCCGGTTGTTGAAGAGGAGGATCTTGAAGTTGACGTTGCGCCGCAGCGCGTGGATGAGATGGTTGCCGCCGATCGACAGCGCGTCGCCGTCGCCCGTCACGACCCAGACGGAGAGGTCGGCCCGCGTCGTGGCGAGGCCGGTCGCGATCGCCGGCGCCCGGCCGTGGATCGAGTGCATCCCGTACGTGTTCATGTAGTACGGGAAGCGCGCCGCGCAGCCGATCCCGCTGATGAAGACGGTGTTCTCGCGCTCGATGCCGAGCTCCGGCATGAACGACTGGAGCGCGGCGAGGATCGCGTAGTCGCCGCAGCCCGGGCACCAGCGCACCTCCTGGTCGGTGCGGAAGTCCTTCGCGGTCAGGTTGCCGTTCGTCTCGGTCATGCCGCGTCCACCAGGGCCTCGGCAGCTTCCGCCACCTCTGCCGCGCGCAGCGGGAAGCCGCGCACGTGGTTGTAGCCGATCGCGTCGACGAGGAACTGCGACCGGACGAGCTGCAGGAGCTGGCCGAGGTTCATCTCCGGGATCAGCACCTTCTCGTAGCGGCGGAGCACGTCGCCGGTGTTGCGCGGGAAGGGATTGAGGTAGCGGAGGTGCGCGTGCGCGACCTGCTTGCCGTTCGCGCGGACGCGCCGCGCGGCCGCCGCGACCGGGCCGTACGTTCCGCCCCAGCTGAGCACGAGCAGCTTCGCCTCGCCGTCGGGGTCGTCCACCTCGAGCTCCGGGATGTCGGCGGCGATCCCCGCGACCTTCTGCGCGCGCAGCCGCGTCATCAGGTCGTGGTTCTCGGGGTCGTAGGAGATGTTCCCCGTGCGGTCCGCCTTCTCGAGGCCGCCGATCCGGTGCTCGAGCCCCTTCGTCCCCGGCAGCGCCCACGGCCGCGCGAGCGTCTGCTCGTCGCGCAGGTACGGGAGGAACTCCTCGCCCGCGTTCGGCTCGGTCGCGAACGTCGGCGTGAGATCGGGCAGCGTGGCGAGGTCGGGCAGAAGCCAGGGCTCCGAGCCGTTCGCGAGATAGGCGTCCGAGAGGAGATAGACGGGCGTGCGGTACTTGAGCGCGATCCGCACCGCCTCGATCGCGGCGTGGAAGCAGTCGGACGGCGAGCCCGCCGCGACGACCGGCACCGGCGACTCGCTGTTCCGTCCGTACATCACCATCAGCAGGTCGCCCTGCTCCGGCTTCGTGGGCATCCCGGTCGACGGCCCCGCCCGCTGGATGTCGCAGATCAGGAGCGGCAGCTCGAGCATGATCGCGAGCCCGACGGTCTCGGCCTTGAGGACGATGCCCGGCCCGGCCGAGGTCGTGACGCCCAGCGCGCCGCCGAACGCCGCGCCGACCGCGGCCCCCGCTGCGGCGATCTCGTCCTCCGCCTGGAACGTGCGCACCCCGAAGTGCTTGTAGCCCGCGAGCTCCTCGAGGATCGAGCTCGCCGGCGTGATCGGATAAGCGCCGAGGAAGAGCGGCAGCCCCGAGAGCCGCGACGCGGCGACGAGCCCGAGCGACAGCGCCTGGTTGCCGGTGATGTTGCGGTACGTCCCCGGCGCGAGCTTCGCCGGCTTCACCTCGTACGTGACCGCGAAGGACTCCGTCGTCTCGCCGAACGCGTACCCGGCTCGCAGCGCCTTGATGTTCGCCGCCGCGATCTCGGGCCGCTTCGCGCCGAACTTCTCCTCGAGGAACTCGATGGTCGGCTTGATCGAGCGCCCGTAGAGCCATGACATGAGCCCGAGCGCGAACATGTTCTTCGAGCGCTCGGCCTCGCGCGGCGTGACGCCCTCGATCTCCTTCAGCGCGCCGACGGTCAGCGACGTGAGCGGCACGGCGTGCACCTGGTACTCGTCGAGCGACCCGTCCTCGAGCGGGCTCTGCGCGTAGCCGGCCTTCTGGAGGTTGCGCTCGGTGAAGGCGTCGCCGTCGACGATCAGCGTCCCGCCTCGCGGCAGGTCGGCGATGTTCGTCTTCAGCGCGGCCGGGTTCATCGCGACGAGGACGTTCGGCGCGTCGCCCGGCGTGAGGATGTCGTGGTCGGCGAAGTGGAGCTGGAAGCCGGAGACGCCGGGCAGCGACCCGGCGGGCGCGCGGATCTCGGCGGGGAAGTCGGGCAGCGTCGAGATGTCGTTGCCGAGGAGCGCCGCCTCGGACGTGAACTGCGAGCCGGTCAGCTGCATGCCGTCGCCGGAGTCCCCCGCGAATCGGACGATGACCTGAGAGAGCTGCTCGACGGGCTTGCTGCTCATCTGCCAGCAACAGGTATAGCGCACGCAGCTCTTACCGACTACGCACGATTCCCTGAGACAATCGCGCGCGTGGAAGCCGTCGTCTCCGTGCACGGGCTACGCAAGCGCTACGGCCAGGTCGACGCCGTCGCCGGGATCGACCTCGAGATCGAGCGCGGGGAGATCTTCGCCTTCCTCGGGCCGAACGGCGCGGGCAAGACGACGACGGTCGAGATCCTCGAAGGGTTCCGGTCGCGTACCGCCGGCGAGGTGAGCGTGCTCGGAGTCGACCCCGCCAAAGCCGACGGAGCATGGCGCGATCGCGTCGGCGCAGTCCTCCAGGAGTCGAACGCAGAGCCGGGACTGACCGTGCGCGAAAGCCTTCAGCTCTACTCCGGCTACTACCGCGAGCCACGCGACATCGACGAGACGATCGAGCTCGTGGGGCTGCGGGAGAAGGCCGAGACGCTCGCACCGCAGCTCTCGGGCGGGCAGCGCCGGCGGCTCGACGTGGCACTCGCGCTGATCGGCGACCCCGAGCTCATCTTCCTCGACGAGCCGACGACCGGCTTCGACCCCTCGGCACGCCGCACGGCGTGGCACGTGATCGAGGGACTGCGGCAGCTCGGCAAGACCGTCTTCCTCACCACGCACTACATGGACGAGGCCGAGGAGCTCGCCGACCGGATCGCGGTCATCGCCGGCGGCCGGATCGTCGCCGAGGGGACACCCGGCACGCTCGGCGGCCGCAACAGCATGGCCTCCACCATCCGCTTCACGCTGCCGCAGGGAACCGGCTCCGACGAGCTCCCGCCGGAGCTGCGCGCGCTGGTCGCGGGCGAGGATGGGCGCGTAACGCTGACCACGCAGACGCCCCTCGTCCACGTCGGGGCGCTGGCCGAGTGGGCGCTCGCGCGCGGCATCGACCTGCCCGACCTCGACGTGCGGCGGCCCACGCTCGAGGACGTGTACCTCGAGCTCACGGAGAAGCCCGCGTGACCACGGCCGCGGCACGGGGGCCGGTCGCACTCGTCCTCCACCAGGCACGTTTCGACCTGCGCGGCTTCCTCCGCAACCGCCAGGCCCGCTTCTTCACGCTGGCCCTGCCGTTGCTGTTCATGGTCATCTTCAACGGAGTCTTCGGCGACAAGGTTGTCGGCCCGGGACCGATGAAGGCGTCGGCGTACTACGTGCCCGGCATCGCGGCGCTCGGCGTAATCGCAGCCTCGCTGGTCAATCTGGTGATCTCGATCACCGCGCAGCGCGAGGGCGGCATCCTCAAGCGGCGCCGGGTGACGCCGGTGCCCGCCTGGGTGCTCGTCGGCGGCCGGGCCCTCACCGCCATTGGGGTCTCGCTCGTCGTCGTCGCCGGGCTGCTCGCCTTCGGCCGGGTCGTCTACGGCGTCAAGCTCCCCACGTCGGCGCTGCCCGGCATCGCGTTCACTGCGATCGTCGGCTCGCTCACGTTCTGCGTCCTCGCCTACGCGCTCTCGACGGTCATCGAGAACGAGGACGCGGCCCAGCCGACGGTGATGGCGATCATGCTGCCGCTCTACTTCATCTCCGGCATCTTCATCCCGAACATCAACCTGCCGACGTGGCTCGGGCATGTTGCCTCGGTGTTTCCGGTGGAGCACCTCGCATCCGGCTTCCGCCACTCCTACGTGCCCGGCGCCCACGGCGTCGGCATCGTCTGGAGCGACATCGGCGTGCTCCTGATCTGGGCGGCGATCGGCGTCGCGGTCGCGCTCAGGCGCTTCAGCTGGCTGCCGAAAGCGGCGACGGGCTGACTGCGATGAACGGGGGTCGGCTACCGGCGGGCACGGTCACCTTCCTGTTCACGGACGTCGAAGGCTCGACCCGGCTGCTGCAGGAGCTCGGGGCAGAGGCGTACGGTGCGGCGCTCCTCCGCCATCGCACGGTGTTGCGGGAGGCGTTCGCCGAGCACGGCGGCGTCGAGGTCGACACCCAGGGAGATGCCTTCTTCGTCGCGTTCCCGACCGCGCCCGGCGCGCTCGCAGCTGCCGCGCAGGCACAGAAGGAGCTGGCAGCCGGCCCCATTCGCGTCCGCATGGGCCTGCACACGGGCACGCCGCAGCTGACCGAAGAGGGCTACGTGGGCGTGGACGTCCACCGGGCGGCACGGATCGCGGCGGCCGGGCACGGGGGCCAGGTGCTCGTCTCGGATTCGACCGCCACGCTCGTTAGGGACGAGGAGGTGCTCGCCGACCTGGGAGAGCACCGGTTGAAGGACCTGTCGGCTCCCGAGCGGATCTACCAGCTGGGCGAGGAGGAGTTCCCGCCGCTGAAGACGCTGTATCGGACGAACCTGCCCGTCCCCGTGACGGCGTTCGTCGGCCGCGACCACGAGGTCGCGGAAGTCGCGTCGATCCTCTCCGGCGAGGCACGGCTCGTGACCCTGACAGGGCCGGGCGGGACCGGGAAGACGCGGCTGGCACTGCAGACGGCGGGCGCGCTCGCCGACGCTCACCCCGACGGTGTCTGGTGGGTGCCCCTCGCGCCGCTCCGCGAGCCCGACCTCGTGCTCGACACGGCGGCGCAGGCGGTGGGTGCGAAGAACGGCCTGGCCGCCCACATCGGCGACCAGCGAATGCTCCTGCTGCTCGACAACTTCGAGCATCTCGTCACGGCGGCGCCGCAGCTTCCGGAGCTGCTGGGAGGGTGCCCGAACCTGAGCCTCCTGGTGACGAGCCGCGAGACGCTGCGGGTGCAGGGCGAGGTGGGATACGCCGTCCCGCCGCTCGCCGAACGCGAGGCCGTCGAGCTGTTCTCCGCCCGCGCCCGGCTGAAGCCGGACGAAGCGGTGGCCGAGCTCTGCCGCCGCCTCGACAACCTCCCGCTCGCCGTCGAGCTGGCCGCGGCGCGAACGAGCGTCCTCACCCCCGCGCAGATCGTGGAGCGGCTCGCCGGGCGGCTCGACCTGCTGAAGGGCGGGCGCGACGCCGACCCGCGGCAGCAGACCCTGCGGGCGACCATCGAGTGGTCGTACGAGCTCCTCGACGCCGAGGAGAAACAGCTCTTTGCGCGACTCGCGGTGTTTCGCGGCGGCTGCACGCTCGACGCGGCGGAGGTCGTCTGCGACGCGGACCTCGACGTCCTCCAGTCGCTCGTGGACAAGAGCCTCGTCCGCCACACCGGTGAGCGCTTCTGGATGCTGGAAACGATCCGCGAGTACGCGCTCGAGCAACTCGACGAGCAGGAGCTCGCCGACCGGCACGCGGCGTTCTATCTCTCCCTCGTCGAGGAGGCTTTCCGGGAGACCATCGGCCCCAGCCCGACCGAGTGGCTCCAGCGCCTCGAGCCGGAGCACGACAACCTGCGGGCCGCGCTGAGCCGGTTCGAAGCCACCGGAGAGACGCAGCGTGCGCTCCAGCTCGCGGGTGGGCTCTGGGGCTTCTGGCAGGTCCGCGGCCACTTCACGGAGGGGCGGAAGCACCTCGAGACCCTGCTCGACGCGGACGCCAGTCCGACCCTCGCCCGGGCGCGGGCGTTGGTGGGCTGGGTCGTGCTCCAGGTCTCGAACGTGCCTCCAGCCGACGCCCGGGCTCGCGGGGAAGAAGCACTCCGGATCTACAAGAGCTTCGGCGACCGCTGGGGCGTGGCTCTCGCCCACTGGTACCTGGGTGCGGTCGCCTGCGACGAACGCGACTGGCCGCGGGCACTCGATCTCTTCGAGCGGGGGCGGCAGGAGTTCCGGGCGGCCGGCGACGAGCACCACTACCTGGCGCTGACGCGCGGCGTCGCCTGGGTCAACGAGGAGATGGGAAACACGGCGCGCTACCGAGAGCTCGTCGAGGAGTACCTGAGCGGGGCGCGGGCACTCGGCAACGAGAGGTTGGAGGCGCGCGGCCTGGGCGCGCGGGCAGCCTGGTCGATCGACGAGGGGCGTCTCGACGACGCTCTCAGGGACCTGAGGCGGTCGTTCGAGATCGACCGCTCGCTCGGCTTCTCGGTCTTCATCGGCGTCGACCTCGTCCGCTTCGCCGCCATCCTCGTCCGCCGCGGCGAGGCGACCGGTGCGGCGCAGGTCGTCGGCTGCGCCGACCGGCTGATCGGGGAGACGGGCGCGGTGCGCGAGTCGTGGATGACGACCGAACACGACGACACGGTCGCGCTGATCCGCGAGCAGCTCGACGAGCAGCGATTCGCCGAGAGCTACGAGCGGGGCCGCACGCTCTCTGTCGACGAGGCGGCGGCGCTCGCGCTGGAGAAGCTAGGCGGTCGCGAGGAGCAGGCTGTTTCCTGACGGATCGCGGACCTCGGTCCCCCCGATCCGCTCGGCGGTGCGCGCGACTTCGTCGTCGTCCGGGAGGACGATCGTGAAGCGGAGCAGCCTCGCGGTTCCCTCCGGTGCGGGCTCCGCGCCGCGCGTCTCCCAGGTGTTGCCGCCGATGTGGTGGTGGTAACCGCCGGCGCTGAGGAACGCGGCCTGGTCGCCGAGCTGCGCCGTCAGCCCCATTCCCAGCGTGTCGCGGTAAAAGCCGACCGTCTCGTCGACGTCCCGGACGCAGAGGTGGACGTGGCCCATTTTCGTCCCGTCCGGCAGTCCGTCGAACCCGCCGTCTCCCGCCTCCGCCAACAGCGAGCCGGCGTCGAGCGGAATCGTCGTCATCAGCTGCCCGACGCGTCCCTCCCACTGCTCGCGTGGCCGGTCGGCGTAGACCTCGATGCCGTGGTAGTCCGGGTCGCGTAGATAGATCGCCTCGCTCACGGCGTGGTCTGAAAGTCCCGTGAGCGGGATCTGCTCCCGCACCGTGTGGGCGAGGAAGCGGCCGAGGCTCGGGCGATCCGGGACGAGCAGCGCGACGTGGAAGAGGCCCGTGAACCCGCTGGCCGGCCGCGCTCCGGGCTCCTCCACGAAGCGGAGGAGCGGCGTGTCGGCGCCGAGCTCGGCCGTGCCGTTCTCGCGCGAGAGGACACGCAGGCCGATCGCGTCCTGCCAGTACGTGACCGAGCGGTCCAGGTCGGAGACGCTCAGCTCGACGAGGCCCATGTGGGCGTCCGGCGAGATCTCCATGCAACTGACTCTACCCCTGCGTGTGCTTCAGATCGTCCTCGCGCTGCTGAGCCTCGGCGAGCGTGAGCTGTCCGGAGCAGACCTGGTCGTTGAGCTCGTTCTCGATCTGGTCCACGTCCGACGCGCGTGGGTAGGGCTCCGGCCAGAGGTTGCGGGGGTCGGTCGGGCTGCCGCCGAGCTCGAGGCTGATCAGGTGGTCCTCCTGGTAGTCCGAGAGTGAGCCGGGCTCCCGGTACCGGCGCATCTGCTTCGCCTTGAGCGCGTTCGTGTACGAGGTCGGCGGGCGGATGGTGTCGGTCCAGCCGTGGCGGCAGATGGTGGAGCGGATGTTCGCCTGCGTCACGCCCGGGTTGAGAACGCCCGGCGTGCGGACCGGGTCGGCGAGGATCGAATGCGCTCGGTGGCCGTGCCCGTGCGCGAACAGCACCAGAACGACGCCGACGCCCGCGAGTGCGATCACGACGTCCGCCGGAGTGAGCGGTCGGGACACACCGGCGACGGTAGGCCGGGGTCGCGCGAGCCGCAAGACGCTCGTGCGGCCGTGTCCAGGCGAGGCAGTAGGCTCGCGGACATGGTCGAAATCGCCGTTCGTCCGCGCGGTCCGTACTCGCTCGCGCTCTCGATGCGGCTCGCCGGAGACGCGACCCGGCGGGTGCGCGAGGGACTCGTCACGGCGCGTTGTTGCGGTGCCCTCGCCCGTGCGTGGCAGTCGCCTGACGGCACGGTGACGATCCGCTCCGACTCCGTCGCCGCTGCCGAGAAGCTCCGCTGGACGCTCGCGGTCGACGACGACCACTCCGAGTTCCTAAGTCGCTTCGCCGAGGATCCGCTGCTCGGCCGGGCGACCAAGCACCTCCGCGGCTACCGGCCGGTGCGCACGGCCACCGTCGCGCAGGCACTCCTCCGCGCGGTCTGCGGGCAGCTCATCGACTCGAAGACGGCACGAAGTCTCGAACGACGTGTGATCCGCGCGCTACAGCCTCGTCACGCGCCCGTAACGGTGGCTGCCACCGTGACCGAAGGGTCACGGACGCTGTCTGAGCCGCCTTCCACCGCCGTCCTCGCTGCCGTCGCTCCGTTCGAGCTGCGCCGGCTCGGGCTGCACGAGCGGCGTGGCGCCGCCGTCGTCCGGCTCTGCCGGAGCCTCGAGCTCGAGCGGCTCCACGACCTCCCGACGGAAGCGGTCGTTCGCCGGATCGAGCGCGAGCGGGGCCTCGGCCCGTGGTCGGCGGGTGTCGTGTGCCTCGAGGGCCTCGGGCGCTTCGAGCACGGACTGGTGGGCGACCTCGGCCTCGTCAAGCTCCTGCGCGCCCTGCGCGGCCGGCCGGTGGAGGGTTGGGAGACTGCAGAGCTGCTCGAGCCCTACGGCGAGTGGGCCGGCCTCGCGAGCGTCTATCTCCTCCAGGGCTTCAGCCGGGGACTGATCCCGCTCCCGGCTGCGCGCGCCGCCTAGGCTTCGGGGATGAACGAGCGCAAGGTCGCGATCCTCGGCGGCGGGCGGATCGGGGAGGCCCTCCTCTCCGGCCTGCTCAGCTCCGGCTGGCGCGACCCCACCGAGGTCGTCGTCACAGCGCGACGCGAGGAGCAGCTCGCCGAGCTGCGCGAACGCCACGGCGCCGAGGCGACCGCCGACAACGCGGCCGCCGTCGACGGCGCAGCCGTGGTCGTCGTCGCCGTCAAGCCGCAGGACATCGACGTGCTCCTCGCCGAGATCGGCCGGCACCTCACGACGGATCAGACCCTTGTCTCGATCGCGGCCGCGATCCCCACGGCGCACATCGAGGAGCGGATCGCGGACGGCGTCCCGGTCGTGCGCGCGATGCCGAACGCGCCGGCGACGGTGCACGAGGGCATGGCCGGCATCTGCGCGGGCGCGCACGCGGGCGACGAGCAGCTCGCGGCCGCCGAGGAGCTGCTCTCCCATCTCGGGCGAGTCGTGCGCGTCCCCGAGGCGTGGATGGATGCGATCACCGCGGTCTCGGGCTCGGGGCCCGCCTACTTCGCGCTGCTGGCCGAGGCGATGATCGAGGCCGGGATCCTGCTCGGCCTCTCGCGCGAGGTCTCGACGACGCTCGTGGTGCAGACGATGTTCGGAACTGCGAAGCAGCTCCGCGACCAGGGCATGCACCCGGTCGAGCTGCGCGAGTCGGTCACCTCGCCCGGCGGCACGACGATCGCCGCCATCCGCGAGCTCGAGCAGGCCGGCGTGCGGGCGGCGTTCCTCAACGCGATCCAGGCCGCGATGGACCGCGCCCGCGAGCTCGCCGAGGGCGGTTGAAAGAGGTCGACATCACGGTCGTCGCCGACGCGGAGGAGGCGGCGCAACTCGTCGGCGAGCGACTCGCGGAGCAGGCCCGGGCGGGCGGCAGCATCGTCCTCACCGGCGGCTCCACCCCACGCCGCGCGTACGAGATCGCGGCCGGGCTCGAGCCCGACTGGAGCAACGTCGAGCTCTGGTGGGGAGACGAGCGCTGCGTGCCTCCCGACGACAAGCGCTCGAACTACGCGATGGCGAAGGCGGCGCTGCTCGACCGGCTCGAACGCGGGCCGGCGCACGTCCACCGTATGCAGGGCGAGCTCGGCCGCGACGAGGGCGCCGCGGAGTACCGGCTGGAGCTCACGGACGTCGGCACCTTCGACCTCGTCCTGCTCGGCCTCGGCCCGGACGGCCATGTCGCGTCCCTCTTCCCGAACTTCCCGACGCTCGATGCGACGAACCGCGACGTGGTCGGCTCCGAAGCGGGCCACGAGCCGTTCGTCGACCGGATCTCCCTGACGCTCCCGCGCCTCGGCAACACGCGCGAGCTGCTCTTCCTCGTGGCCGGCGAGGACAAGGCCGACGCGGTGGCGCGCGCGCTCGCCGGCGGTCCGTCGCACCAGACTCCCGGCAGCCTCGCGCGGTCGGCGGAGGGAACGACGCGCGCGATCCTCGACCGCGCAGCGGCCGCGAGGCTCTAGACGAGCCCGCGCCGCGCCGCGAGCTCGTCGAGCGCGAGAGCGGTGTCCGGAACCGGAACGTCCTCGAGGAACGCCTCGCGCTCCTCGAACGAACGGCGCACCGAGTCCACAGCGTCGCGATAGGCGCCGGCGTCGTGAGCCGCGAGCGCCGAGAGCGCGGCAGCGACGTCGCTCGGGAAGTCGTCCTCCAGCGTCAGGGCGAGAGCCGCCGCCTCCTCGTCCCGGCCGAGCACGAGCAGCGCGAGCGTCCCCGCGTACCGTCCGATCGGCGACCCGGCGTCGGCTGCGCCAGCGTCGAGCGCCCACCGGGCCGCCTCCCTCGCGTCGTCGCCGACGAGGAGCAGCGCCTTCATCGCGCCGATCGGACGGCCCCAGGCGCCGTCCCCGCCGCCGGCATCCCAGCTCTCGCGATACCGCGCCGCCGACCGCCGCAGCCATACCGCCGCTTCCTCCCGCTCGCCGGCCATGAGAAGGGACAACCCCGCGGCCCAAGCCGCGTTCGCGAGCTGCACGAGCTGACGCTCGTCGAGCTCTCGCCTCTCGCCGGCCGCGTAGCGCGCCGCCGCGCGGTCGTACCGCTCGCGCCAGTCCACGCCAGCAGACTAGGCTCGAACGGACATGGCCAACGACGACTGGCGCATCCGGATCGAGGTCGAGGAGGAGGAGCGCGCGAGCGGCTTCCTCGAGCGGCTCACCGGCAATCTCGGCTCCGAGGCTCGCGAGCTCGCGAGCAACCTCGAGTCGCACCGGCTCGCGGTCTCGCGCGACGGCGAGACGGTGTTCGTCTACGCCGCCACCCGCGGCGCGGCCGAGCAGGCTCTCGCGGTCGTCGAGGCAGAGCTCCGCGAGCACGGCATCGAGGCTCGCACGAGCCAGATCGAGCACTGGCTCGACGAGGAGGACCGCTGGGACGACGAGCCCCCGGGCGAGACCTGGGAGGAGGAAGAGCTCGCGCGCGGCTACGCACCGTGGGAGGTCCGTGTCGAGTGCGCCTCGCACCAGGAAGCCCGCGACCTCGCCGAACAGCTGGAGACCGAGGGCTACAGGCCCGAGCGCCGCTTCCACTACCTCATCGTCGGCACCGCGAGCCGCGAGGACGCCGAGGCCCTGGCCACCCGCCTCCACGGCGAGGTCGAGCCCGGCGGTGAGCTCGTCTACGAAGTCGAGCCGGCCAATCCATTCGCCATCTTCGGCGGCATGGGCCTCTAGGCGAGCCAGAACGGACGTTGACGAACCGGTAGAGCAGGGTATGCTTCTCCTGCGCCGTTCGCCCAGGGGAACTCAGAGCCGAGCGCGCATCTCTTGATGGCCTTGCAGCACCGAAGCGTGCTGCGCATATGCAAGAAGCGATCCCGCAGCCGACCAGCTCTCTGGAGGCGGCAGACCCGAGAGTCGCCGCAGCTCTCCGCGCGGAAGCGTGGGCGGGCGAGCCGTTCCTGCGCGACGGCGAGGATCCGGCCGAGGCGCTCGCCGAGGGAACGGCCCGCCGCCGCGCGCTCGACGAGGCGATCGCCGAGATGGATGCGGGACGGAAGGCTCCGTCCCCGCAGTGGAAGGTCCGCTACGGCCTCCTGCTCGGCCTCGAGCGCGTGCTCGCGGAGCCGGAGCCGACGACCGCCGCCGGCACCTCGCTCCGCCGCCACCAGGTCGACGCGCTCGCCGGGATGCTGACCGAGCTGATCGCCGCGAGCCAGCGCTACGACGAGCCGAACGGCAACGGGAACGGGAACGGGAATGGCAACGGCAACGCGGCGACGGCGGAGGAGCTCGAGCAGCAGCAGGTCGAGGACGAGGACGAGGACTCGACCCTCGTCGTCGAGATAGAGGACGCCGAGCTTCCCGAGGAGCCGGTGCAGGACGACCCGGGCGCGATTCGCCGCTACCGCTTCCGCCACCCGACCGCGTCCGGCAAGACGATCGCCGCAGCGGGCTTCGTCGAGGCAGCCCGCACGCTCGGCGTCCTGATCCTCACGCACCGCCGCCTGCTCGTCTCCCAGTTCACGCGCGACCTGACGACCGAGGGCTACGGCAAGCGCTTCACGGACGTGATCACGAAGGACAGCCGCAGCGCGAAGCAGGCGCCGCTCACGATCCAGACCTACGCCTGGTTCGCGCGGCACGTCGACTCGATCGACCGCGACGCGTACCAGCTCGTGATCTGCGACGAAGCGCACACGGCGCTCGGGGAGAAGACCTCGGCCGCGATCCGCTCCTTCCCGGAGCCCATCTACATCGGGATGACCGCGACCGAGCAGCTGATCGCGAAGCAGGTCTCCGACGTCTTCCCCGCCTCGGTCGACGACCTGCCGCTGCAGGACGCCGCGCGCCGCGGGCTGATCGCTCCGTTGCGCGACCTGCGCGTGCCGCCGGTCGCCGCGGTCAACTCGGTCCCGATCGTCGGCGGCGACTTCGACCAGGAGATCCTCGCCAAGACGCTCGACCACCAGGCGCTGAACATGGCCGCCGCGAGCCTCTACCGCGAGCGCTTCGACAACACGCCGGGCATCGTCTACGCGGCCGGGGTGGACCACGCGTACAACCTCGCGACCGAGTTCCGCGCGGCTGGGATCAAGGCGGAGGCGGTCTCGGGCCGGACGCCGCCGGTGCGCCTCGCCGAGACGCTCGCCGCCTACGAGCGCGGCGAGATCAACGTCCTCATCAATGCGCAGCTGCTCGCGGAGGGCTGGAACTCGCCGCGCGCGACGGTCTGCATGCACCTCGCGCCCACCGCTTCGCGCCGCGTCTACCAGCAGCGGATCGGCCGCATCATGCGCCTCCATCCGCGCAAGGAAGCGGGAATCGTCGTCGACTTCGTCCCGAAGGGCGCGACGCACAACGAGCGCGTCGTCTCGCTCCACTCGCTGCTCGACGCCGACTTCTACCGCGAGGGCGCGCGCGTCACGCCGGCGCCCCGCCGCCGCTCGCAGCGCCGCGCCCGCCGCCGCCTCACCCCGGCACCGTGGCTCGTGCCGGTCACGCCCGACGTCCGCCGCCGCATCGGCGTGATCCAGCGGGAGTGGCAGCGCATCGATCCCAAGTACCTCGACGAGGACGAGCAGCGCTACTGGGCCACGATCGCCGGCCGCCAGATCCGCTTCGACGAGCGCGCCTCGTTCGTCCAGAAGCTGACCGACCGGAACGCGAGCAAGGTCGCGCTCGAGCAGTTCCTGGCGACGGCCGCGGCCGAGA
>Ga0207657_10005360_pt1 | contig 13431 bp, 14 predicted proteins | sample KBSC33metaG_FD_184316 | JGI IMG/M metagenome (GOLD analysis project Ga0207657, IMG submission 184316) | Corn rhizosphere microbial communities from Kellogg Biological Station, Michigan, USA - KBS C3-3 metaG (SPAdes) (version 2) | ecosystem: Host-associated > Plants > Roots > Rhizosphere > Soil ... | reverse complement strand
GTCGGCGAGCACAAGGGCTACGACTACTCGCGCGTCGCGAACCCGACGCGGACGGCGCTGCAGCAGGCGCTCGCGTCGCTCGAGGGCGCCGACCACGGCATCGCCTTCTCGTCGGGGCTCGGCGCCACGACGACGCTGATGCACCTCGTCGACCCGGGCCAGCGCGTCGTCTTGATCGCCGACGTGTACGGGGGCGTCTATCGCATGACGTCGCAGGTGTACGAGCCCAAGGGCTACAAGTTCGACTACGTCCCGGCGGACGAGTTTCCGAACCTGCGCGAGCACCTCGACGACAACACGCGCATCGTGTGGATCGAGTCGCCGTCGAACCCGCTCCTGAACGTCGTCGACATCCGCGCCGCGGCGGAAGCCGCGCACGAGTTCGGGGCGATTCTCGTCGTCGACAACACGTTTGCGACTCCCTATCTCCAGCAGCCGCTCGAGCTTGGCGCCGACGTCGTCGTCCACTCGACGACGAAGTACCTCGGCGGCCATTCCGACACGGTTGGGGGCTTCGTCGCAACGAACGACCCGACGATCGCCGAGCGCCTCTACTTCCTGCAGAAGTCGCTCGGCGCGGTGCCCGGCCCCTTCGATGCCTGGCTCGTGCTGCGCGGGATCAAGACGCTCGCGGTTCGGATGCGGCAGCACTGCGAGAACGCGATGGCGGTCGCCGTGTGGCTCGAGCGCCACGGCGGCGTCGAGCGTGTGCTCTATCCGGGCCTTCCGTCGCATCCGCACCACGCACTCGCGGCACGGCAGATGCGCGACTTCGGCGGCATGGTGTCGTTCCTCGCGCCCTCGGCGGAGGAGGCGGTCGCACTCGTGGCCCGCACGAAGCTGTTCCAGCTCGCGGAGTCGCTCGGAGGTGTCGAGAGCCTGATCGAGGTGCCGGCGCGCATGACGCACGCTTCGACCGCGACCGCGCCGTTCGCGGCTCCGCCGAACCTCGTGCGGCTCTCCGTCGGCATCGAGTCGGAAGCGGACCTGATCGCCGACCTCGAGCACGCGCTCGTGCCGGCGACCGTTCGCGCCTGACGGATGTTCCCATGACAGGAGCCAGCGGGCGTAGGCTCGACGGAGCCCGCCAAGAAGCGGAGGCGGCGGCTCGGCCGGCGCCGGAGCGGGACATAGTCTTTGTCGAGATCCCGTCGGGATCCCGCAACAAGTACGAGTACGACGAGGAGCTCGGCGGCATCGTGCTCGATCGGCGGCTCTTCACGGCGATGACGTATCCCGCCGACTACGGCTACGTCGAGGGCACGCTCGCCGAGGACGGCGACCCGCTCGACGCGCTCGTGCTCGTCGCCGACCCGACGTTCCCCGGCTGTCGCATCCGCGTGCGCCCGATTGGCGTCTTTCACATGACGGACGAGAAGGGACCGGATGAGAAGCTGCTCTGCGTTCCGCGCGGCGATCCGTCGTTCGAGCGGATCCGCGACATCCACGACGTGCAGGCCGAGCTCCGTGACGAGATCGAGCACTTCTTCCAGCGCTACAAGGATCTCGAGCCGACGAAGCGCACCGAGACGCGCGGCTGGGGCAACCGCGCGGAGGCGGCCGCGATCCTCGACCAGGCACGCGGTCGCGCATGAGCCACGCGTGGGTGGTACCGCTCGAGGGGCAGCTCGACCTGCTGTTGCACTGGCTCGAACCCCTTCTCGACCGGCCGGGCCTGAGCCCGGTCGACGCCCCCCACATCGTCGTCGGTGAGGGCGCCGGCGAGACGCCGCCCGAGCTCGAGCCGTTCGACGCGCTCGTCGGCCCGGTGCGGATCGCGTCCGAGGGCGTGGTCGCCGACGTGATCCCGGTCGAGCCGTTCCTCGCGCTGCGCGAGCGCATCGGCGCGACCGGCGACTACGCGCCGCACGTCGTGCTCGCATGGAGCGACGGCACGCATGCGTACGAGCCGATCGAGGCGATTGCGTCGGAAGCCGTCCGTGTCGACACGCTCGCGCTCGTCGAGCTTTCATAGGATGCGCGTGCCGGAGCCGATCGACCTCCACCACCAGGAGCACGAGCGGACGATCGGCTCGTATCTCCTCGAGACGGACGACGGCCCTGCGCTCTTCGACTGCGGGCCCGCGACGACAGTCGCCGCCCTGAAGGCGGGACTTGCGGAGCGGGGCGTCGAGCTGACGGACGTGCGGCACCTGCTCCTCAGCCACATCCATCTCGATCACGCAGGCGCCGCGGGTGCCCTCGTCCGCGAGCATCCCTCGCTGCAGGTGCACGTCTCGGAGATCGGCGCGCCGCACCTCGTCGAGCCGGAACGGCTCGAGCGCAGCGCGCGCAGGCTGTACGGCGACGACTTCGACCGGCTGTGGGGCGAGCTCGTGCCGGTTCCGGAGGCGAACGTCCATGTCGTCGGCGACCGGGTGCTCGGCCTCGACTGCTTCCCGACTCCCGGACATGCATCGCATCACGTGTCGTATCTCGACCGGGACGGGACGCTCTATGCGGGTGACGCGGCCGGCGTCCGGATCCAGCCCGGCCGCTTCGTGCTCCCACCCACACCGCCGCCGGAGCTCGACGTCGAGCTCTGGCAGCAGACGCTCGGAGAGATCGAGCGACGCGCGCCCGATCGGCTCGCCCTCGTCCACTTCGGTGTCGCCGAGGATCCGCAGCGCCACCTCGCCGAGCTTCGCCTCGAGCTCTACGACTGGGCCGACTTCGTCCGCGGGGGAGCGACCGAGGCCGAGTTCGTGGCCTATGCGCGCACCGCGCTCGCCGACGCGGGCGAGCGGCTCGAGGACTACGACGCGGCCATGCCCCTCTGGCAGTCCTACCGCGGGCTCGAGCGCTGGGCGGCGAAGCAAGCCGCGGCTTGAAAGAAGCCGCTTCGGGCGCGACGATTCGCGCGTGGAGGCGCTCCGCGACCCGAACTTTCGGCTCCTCTTCGCAGCCCGCGGCATCTCGTACGTCGGGACGTACCTCGCGCCGATCGCGGTCGCGTTCGCGATCCTCGATCTCGGCGGCAGCGCGACCGCGGTAGGGCTCGGCTTCGCGGCGTGGACCGTCGCTCAGGTCGCGACGCTCGCGTTCGGCGGCGTTGTCGGGGACCGGCTGCCGCGGCGCGCCGTGATGATCGCTTCGGACTCCGCGAGCTTCGGCGTTCGCGCGGCGATGGGCGTGCTCCTCGTCGCCGGCCACGCGCAGGTGTGGGAGCTCGTCGCGCTGCAGGCCGCCGGCGGTGCGGCGGTCGCCTTCTACTCTCCGGCGTCGTACGGGCTCGTGCGGGAGGTCGTGCCGGCGGAGCTCCTCCAGCAGGCGAACAGCTATCTCGCGATCGCCCGCTACGCCGCCTTCCCGCTCGGCGCCGCGGCCGGCGGCACGATCGTCGCGACCGTCGGCTCCGGCACCGCCCTGCTCTTCGACGCGGCGACGTACGCGGCGAGCGCCCTCCTCCTCTCGCGCGTCAAGGTCGAGTCGATCGCGCGGGCGAGCCAGAGCTTCCTGCGCGAGCTGCGCGACGGCTGGAGCGCGTTCGTCGAGCACACGTGGGTCTGGGTTCTCTGCACGTGGATCGCCCTCTACTTCGTGATCACGTACGCGCCGTTCTTCGTGCTCGGCCCCTCGATCGCGAAGAGCTCGATGCACGGCGCCGGCTCCTGGGGCGCGGTCGTGACCGGCGAGGGGATCGGCGCGCTCCTCGGCAGCCTCGCCGGGCTCCGCCTGCGCCTGCGGCGTCCGCTCACCACGACCGCGCTCCTCTTCCTGCCGACGGCGGTTCAGAGCGTGCTGCTCGGCTACCACGCCTCCGTCTACCTGCTCGCCCCTGCCGCGGCGCTCGCCGGCTTCGGCTTCGCGTCGGGCTCGGTCGTCTGGGACACCGCGATGCAGCGCACGATCGCGCCGGACAAGCTTGCGCGCGTCGCCGCCTACGGCTGGATGAGCGCGATGGTGTTCCTGCCCGCGGGCTATGCGCTCGCGGGGCCGATCGCCTCGCTCGTCGGCATGCGCTCCTATCTCCTGTTCGGCTCCGCCTGGCTCCTCGCCAGCACGCTCGTGATCTACCGCCTGCCCTCGGTGCGCGGCTTCACCTACGCCGACGCGGACGCGCCCGAGTCGTCGCCGGCCGCCGTCTCCGCCTGAGCGGAAACGGGCTCTGTGCGGACGAGCCAGAGCGGCGCGTCCGCGCACTCGACGCGCACGGCTCCCTCCACCTCGGTGAGCGACGAGGCGAGGACACGCACGGTCCGGCCCTCGAGCTCGAGCAGCGCTCCGTGCCGCGTCCCGACCGGGATCGTGTACCGCCACGCCCAGACGAGGCGATGGACCTCGGCGGCGAGCCGGTCGAGGTCGAGATCGGCGTCCTCCTCGGCGAAGAACGACTCGTACTCGCCGCCGTCCGGCTGCGGCGTGCCCTCGTCGCCTGCGGCGAGCCGGTCGAGCGCCTCCCGGAAGGCGTCGAGATGGGCCGGCCCCATGCGGCCGTAGAACTCCTCCGGCTCGACGTACTCGCCGACCTCGAATGAGCGCTGCGCGAGGATCGCGCCGGTGTCGAGGCCCGCGTCCATGCGGTGGAAGGTGATGCCGATCTCCGGCTCGCCCGCGCGGATCGCCCAGGCGACGGGCACGGGGCCGCGATGTCGCGGCAGGAAGGACGGGTGCCCGTTGAGCCATCCGAGCGGCGGCACCGCAAGGGCGTCGGCCGGGATCTTCCAGGGGAAGCCGGTGCACACGACGAGGTCGGGGCGGACGGCCTCGAGCAGCGGGGCGAGCGAGGAGCGGCGCGCCGGCATCAGCACCTCGAGCTCGCCGGGAACTTCGCCGAGCTGGCCGCCGAGCTCGAACCCGCCGTAGCGGCCGTCGTTGTCGCGCACCGTCAGCAGCGCAACCGGCTCGTGGCCGGCCTCCCGCAACGCGCCGTGCATCCCCAGGACGACCGGCAGGATGCGCGTGACGATCACGACCCGCCAGGGCGCGGGCGGACTCATGCGTCGCGGAGGATGCGGCCGCCCGATGCCTGGTTGCGGGCCTTGACCACGATCTCGTCGACGTTCACGTGCCACGGGCGGGTGAGCGCGAAGAGGATGCAGTCGGCGACGTCGTCGGGCTGCATCGCGTCGATGCCCGTGTAGACGGCCCTTGCCTGTGCCTCGTCGCCGCGGAAGCGGACGAGTGAGAAATCCGTCTCGACGAGGCCGGGGTCGACGGTCGTCAGCCGGATCGGCCGCCCGAGCAGGTCCTCGCGCAGCGCATAGGTGAAGCCGCGCACCGCGAACTTCGACGTGATGTAGGTCGCGCCGTTCTCGTACGCCTGCCGACCCGCGACCGAGCCCAGGTTGACGATGTGGCCCTCGTCGCGGATGTGCGGCAGGCACAACCGCGTCATCCGCACGAGCCCGTTCACGTTCGTCCCGAGCACGGCCGCCTCGTCGTCCTCGCTCGACTCGTCGAACGGCGCGCGGCCGAGCGCCAGGCCGGCGTTGTTCACGAGGATGTCGAGACCTCCGAGCTCCTCGAGCGCGCGCCCGGCGAAGCGCTCGCAGCTCGCCGGTTCGGTGACGTCGAGCTCGAGAGCGACGTCAGTGTCGAGCCGGTCGGCGCGCCGGGCCCCTCCCGCGACCCGCACACCTGCGTCCCGCAGAGCCCTTGCGGTCGCGCGGCCGATCCCGGACGACGCGCCGGTGACGATCGCCGTCTTGCCGGAGATGTCGAAGGGCGCAGTCATGGGCGCGATGCTATCCGGACGGGTTGTGAGCGGTGCGCGACGTGATCGACCTGAAGCGTCACGTGGTGCAGCTGGAAGCGGTCGTGCAGCAGTTGCTGCAGGCGGCGGCGCGCGCCGTGGCAGTCGGTCTCGGGCGAGACGAGGATGTGCGCTGCAAGTGCCGGGAAGCCGCTCGTCACCGTCCAGACGTGCAGGTCGTGCACCTCGACGACGTCGGGGTCGGCTGCGAGCGCGGTGGCGACTGCGTCCGGGTCGATGCCGGGCGGGGCCCCCTCCATGAAGATGCGGCCGGAGTCGCGCAGCAGCACCCAGCTCGAGCGGACGCAGAGAGCCGCCACGGCGAGCCCTGCGAGCGGGTCGAAGCGGTCCCACCCGGTCGTGAGCACGAGCGCGCCGGCGATCGCGGTGCCGACGAACGCGGCGAGGTCGGTCGCGACGTGCAGGAACGCGCCGCGCACGTTGAGGCTGTCGCGGCTCGCGCGCGAGAGCACGAGCGTCGCGGCGAGGTTGACGACGATGCCCACCAGCGCGACGACGACGACGATGCCGCCGTGCACGTCGGGCGGCTCGACGAGGCGTCGGACGGCGCCGTACACGATCCAGATGCCGACCAGCAGGAGCGCGATTCCGTTCGCCTGCGCGGCGAGGATCTCGGCCCGGCCGAGACCGAACGTCCACGGCGCACGGGCCGGGCGGGACGCGAGCCGCGACGCGACGAGCGCGCCGGCCAGAGCCGCTGCGTCGGTGAGCATGTGCCCCGCGTCGGCGAGGAGCGCAAGGGAGCCCGCGACGATGCCGGCGGCGAGCTCGCCCGCCATCAGCCCGACGATCAGCACGAGGGCGATCACGAGCTGCCGGCGGTCTCGCGCGCGCGCGCGCCCGTGCTCGAGCTCGTGCGAGTGACCGTGCATCACGTCCCTGCCTGCGCTCGCCCGAACGCGAGCCGCTCGACCGGCGTCGGGTGAGAGAAGAGCATGAGATAGGCCAGCCGCGGCGGCGCGAGGTCGCTGAGGTTGTCGCGGGCGAGGCCGGCGTGCGCCTGCTCGAACGCGGCGAGGTCCTTGGTGAGATCGAGCGACCAGCGGTCGGCGACGCGCTCCCACCTGCGCGACACGGCCATCAGGAACGGCAGGCCGGCGAGCTCGAGCCCGGTGAAGAGGAGAAGCGCCAGCGGTAGGTCGCGCGCACCCGGCGTACCGAGGACGGCTCGCAGCACGAGCACGCCGACGATGCCACCGGCCACGAAGAGCGCGGTGAGCTTCGCGGCGTGCCGCTCCCGGCGGTGCCCGAGCTCGTGCGCGATCACGAGCTTCACCTCGCGCGCGCCGGCCGAGCGCAGGAGTGTGTCCCAGAGCACGACGCGCCGTGTCGCGCCGAGACCGGAGACGTAGGCGTTCGACTTCGTCGTCCGCTTGCTCGCATCGGCGACGAGGATGTCGGCGACCGGCACGCCGGCATCGACTGCGAGCCGGCGCAGGTCGGCGGCGAGCTCTCCGTCGGCCAGGGGCTCGAAGCGGTTGAAGAGCGGCTCGAGCACGACCGGCGCGATGAACGATAGGAGGACCGTCAGCAGGGCGAGACCGACGGCGGCCGGGAGCCACCACGAGCGCGGAAAGGCGCGTGCGAGGCCGACGGCGGCGACCCACACGGCGGCGGCGAGGACGAGCCCGACGGCGAGCCCCTTCGCCTGGTCGCCCGCCCAGCCGCGTGCGGACTGGGTCGAGAAGCCCCAGCGCCGCTCGTAGACGAGCCCGCGCCAGAGCTCGAGCGGCAGGCGCACGAGCGTCGCGACGGCGACCACGACCGCTGCCCAGGCGGCGGCAGCGCCGGCCCACCCGAGGCCGTCGACGACACCCCAGAGCCGGTCGCCGAACCAGGTCCAGGCCAGCAGCGAATACACGAGGACGGCAAGGAGGAGCTTGACCACGGTGACCGTGTAGAGCGGCCGGTGATAGCGCGACGCCCGCTCGACGTCCTCGTGAGAGAAATCTAAATCGCGCATTCCGGAGTACGAAGACTACGTCCGCACCCGACTACACTGGGGGGTCATGGCCACTGCCGAAGTGACGCCTGCCGGCATGCTCCGGTCGAGCGAGGAGTCCGTCGCCCTCGCGAATCAGCTGCGTCGCCTCGCGCGCGTCGCCACCTTCGTCGCGGTGCTGACGAGCCCGGCCGCCTACTTCTTCTTCCACAAGGAGCACGGCTTCGGGGTCGGCAAGTCGATCCTCCTGACCGCGCTCGTCGTGATCGGCTTCCGCGGGCTCGTCGACCTCGTCATCCGGCGGCTCATCCCGTGGCCGAGCCTGTTCGGCACCGAGGACGCGCGCCTGCGCGAGGAAGACGTCGTCAACCGGCGGCGTGCCTGGACGTGGCGGTTCTACTACCGGGTCGGGATCTTCCTTGCCGCGATCATCACGCTCGTCTTCCTCAAGCAGTACTTCTTCGACCCGACGCACGACACCTGGCCGCTCACCGGGTGGCACATCCTCCAGAGCATCGGCCATCTGTTCACGAACCGCGGCTTCTGGCTGCAGATGGTGTTCGTGCTCTTCCTCTTCCTCGCGAACTTCCTCATCTTCATGGGGCCGATGATGCTGATGGGCATCTCGCAGATTCGCGGCTACGAGCCGGGCGACGCGGAATGGGGCGTGAAGCTCGAGGACGTGCGCGGCCAGCAGGAGGCGAAGGAGGAGGTTCGCCGCGTCGTCACGCTCTGGCAGTCGGGTGAGGCGTTCGAGCGCGCCGGCGGCAAGCGCGAGCGGGGCCTGCTGTTCCTCGGGGCGCCGGGCACCGGCAAGACGATGCTCGCGAAGGCGATCGCGACGGGGTTCAACTCGCCGTTCGTCTCGATCCCGGGGTCCGGCTTCGCGCAGACCTTCATCGGGATCGACGCGCTGATCGTGCGCTTCCTCGCGCGCAAGGCGAAGAAGCTCGCGCGCAAGTGGGGCGGGCAGTGCATCGTCTTCATCGACGAGATCGACGCGGTCGGCATGCGCCGCGCGGCGCTCGGCCAGAACAAGACGACTTCCGAGGAGCTCCTCTTCTACGGCGACAACGGCGCGCTGTCGGCGAGCGGCGACGTCGTGATCGAGACGCGGGCGTGGCGGGAGCGGATGTTCGAGCATCGCGCGCCCGAGCCGCGCGTTCCGTACGCGCCGTGGATGCAGAAGGTCGGCAACCTCGCGAACCAGGGCATCTTCCCGGGGATGATGGGCGGCCAGGGCCAGCTCGCGCTGAACCAGCTGCTCGTCGTGATGGACGGCATCGACAACCCGCCGTTCATGCGCCGGTTCCTGACGAACCGCATCAACTCGTTCCTCGATGCCGTGTACGTCGTGCCGCGCCGGGTGGGCAAGGTCAGCCTCCGCTTGCCGCCGCCGCGACCGCTCGGCGCCCAGATCTATTTCATCGGCGCGACGAACGTACCGATCGAGCGGCTCGACCCGGCGCTCACACGGCCGGGACGCATGGGCCGCCACGTCTGGTTCCGGACGCCCACGAAGGACGACCGCGTCGACGTGTTCGACCTCTACCTCGGCAAGGTCGCGCACGCGGCCGAGCTCGACACGACCGAGGCCCGCGACGAGCTCGCCCGCATGACGAACGGCTACTCGCCCGCAATGATCGACCAGGTCTGCTCGATGGCGTTGACCTACGCGCAGCACGACGGGCGCGTCGTCTTCTCGCGCGCAGATCTCGTCGAGGCGATGACGACGATCGAGTCGGGTACGGCGATCGGCGTCGAGTCGGTGCCGGACGAGCTGCGGGCGACGGCCGTGCACGAGGCTGGGCACGCGCTCGCGTCGCATGTCTACCAGGAGAACATCGAGTCGACGCGACTCTCGGTCAAGATGCGCGGCGGCTCGCTCGGCCACTTCTACGGCATCCAGCAGGAGGAGCGGTTCAGCCGCTGGCGTAGCGAGGACATCGCGGCGCTCACGATGCTCCTCGGCGCGATGGCGGCGGAGCACGTCTTCTACGGGCAGAACACGAACGGCGTCGGGGGCGACGTGCAGTCGACGACGATGCTGGCGGCGTACATGGTCGGCGCGTCGGCGATGGCCCCTGAGCCGATCACGATCACGAAGACGTTCGACGACGAGACCGAGGAGGAGACGCGCGAGCGGATCATGAAGCGCTTCGAGAAGATCGGCGTGCAGATCATGAACCGCACGAGCGGCGGCGGGCCTTTCCAGGCCGATCCGATCGCCGGCGTCCTCAACGACCGCGACAAGCGCGCCATGGCCGCGCAGATCATCGGCCAGGCCTACATCCGGGCGTACCACCTGATGCTGAACAACAAGCCGGCGATCGAGAAGATCACCGACACGCTCGTCGAGAAGCGCGAGATGTACGGCAACGAGGTCGTCCAGCTTCTCGAGAGCCTGCCGGTGACGAAGCCCGAGGTCGACCTGCTCGCGGACGAGACATGGCCTCGGATCTGACCGGCGACAGGGCCGCAGAGATCGCGAGGCCCGACGTCTCGCCGGTCGACCGGCCGGCGCTGCCGACGCCGCCGTCGTCGCAGCCGCACCGAAGCCGCTTCCTCGCGATCTACGCGATCCTCGGACTCGCGGTCGCGGCCGCGATCGTCGGCGTCGTCGTCTACGCGGGACGCGCGATCAACCCCGCCCCCGCCTGGTCGTCGTGGAAGCCCACCGGCGGCGGGCTCGGCGCAGCGAAGCAGATCGCGGAGCACATCTCGCCGAGCTACCGCCTGCCCGACGGCAACCAGCTCGTCGACGTCATCCCGAGAGGCCCCTCGGTCACGTCCGGCGGGCAGCAGATCGCGATTCCGCTCCTCGCGCTGCGGGGGCCGAAGGGCAAGGTGCTCGCCGACCAGGTCCAGCAGCTGAGCTCCGACAACACGTTCACGTTCTCGCTCTGCGGGCTCGGTCAGTCGTGTGCGATCGCGACCGGCAAGCCGTCGACCGAGCGTGCCGTGCTCGTGCGCCGCGAGATCCTCGAGCTCGCGCTCTACACCTTCAAGTACGTGCACGGCGCCAAGCGGATCGTCGCATTCATGCCGCCGCCGGCCGGAACGCCGCCGACCTACGTCGTGTATCTCCAGAAGAGCGATCTCGAGAGCCAGCTGCACGTGCCTCTGACGCGGACGCTGAGCCCGAAGGTCCCGCTGCCGGCCCAGATCACGCCGGTGGAGCAGCAGCGGATCGACGGCATCACCGCGACCCGGCTGTACAAGTTCGGCTTGTCACAGACGCAACAGGGCGACCCGGTGCTCGTCCTGACGCCCGTCAAGGCGTGACCGTCTGGGCGTAACCGTCTGGGCGTAACTCCGTCGACGGCTCATTCGTTCTATCCCTGTAATCCACCCCCTCGGGGCGGACCAAGGAGGACATAATGCTGCTACTCGTCGTGCTTGCGATTCTGGCGATCATCGCGTTCAGCGTGGGGTTCGTCATCAAGTGGCTCTTCATCGTCGCGGCCGTGCTCGCGTTGATCTGGCTGATCAGCCTCTTCGCCGGCGGCGTCGGACGCCGCGGCGGCGCGCTCTAACCGAGCGCGAACCGATCGGGGCGGAGCAATTCCCAGGGACGGCTCCGCCCCGTACTCGCTCCACATAGGACCTCGGGCGGCCGAGATGGGCCGCCCGGCCCATTGCCGCTCACCGTGGAACGCCGATACGTTGACCACGTGTCGCGCACCGAGATTCTCCTCTGGATCGTCGCTCTCTTCGTCCTCGAGGTGAACCACCTCAAGTGGATCTGGTGGGAGTTCTGGGACTGCCGGAGCTGCACCGCCAAGCACAAGGATTGCGCCTGCGGCGCGACCTCTCGCTGGCTCATGTACCTGTAGCCTGGCGCCTGTTCCGCCCCCATCGACTAGCGGTCCAGGTCGCGGCCCTTTCAAGGCCGTCGCACGGGTTCGAATCCCGTTGGGGGCATCCGAACCTGGATCAAGGCCGGCCTAGCGTCTTCATGTGCCTAGACCGACTTGCTCGGGCTAGGTATCCGGCCAGGCAACGATCCGGGGGCGCTAGGCCCACTTAAACGGGCTTCGCCACTTCTAGCGGGAGAGGATCGGGGAATCCCTCTATTACGAACTGGGCTGAGACCGGCTACCTTGTGGGACAGTTCGTATTGCGATTCTCCCTTGCGGCATCTGAACTGATTGACGGTGTGGGGCGGGACTGCGGTACGTCAATCATCTAGAGGGAGGAACGCTTTCATGAAGCGTCTCATCATGCTCGCCGCGCTGGTCGTGGCAGCACTCAGCTTTGCGACGGTTGCTGCGGCAGCCAACTATGAGCTATTCGGCGACGCAACGCTCGTTACGGGTAACGCGTCTGCCACAGGCTGGCAGGAGAACACAGCGACCGGGCCAAATTTCTTTGGGGGCGCGAGCTTCACGTCGTCGCTTCCCGCAACGGTCAACGATCTCGCAACGCTTTCGACTGACTACAAGTTCACCGCCGGTGACTGCGGACTCGGGTCGCCGCGCTTCTCGGTCACCGTCGATCAGGCCGGAACGCCCGAGCACCTGTTCTTCTACCTCGGCACCGGTCCGACTTACACCAGCTGCTCGACGAACTGGACGAACACAGGGAACCTTGCAGACGGGGCGAACCTCGTCGATGCGTCGCAGCTCGGTGGTTCCTTCTACGAGTCGTTCTCGGACGTGAAGACGGCGTTCGGAGGTCTCGCAATCACCAGGATCTCCCTCGTGATGGACGGTCCGAGCCAGACGTCGCAGTTCGACAACACACTCGTCAACGCGACGACGTACACCTACGAGCCGCCGCCCTGCACCGAAACAGGACTGATGCGAGATGGGATCAACCTGACCGCGAAAATCGTCAACCCGACTACCTCGGTCACTGGCGCCGTGAACGCGACGGGCTGCAACATCGGCGTCTACTTCGGTGACGGCCACAGCGGGACCGTGAGTGGTGCCAACATCTCCGGTGCCAACTACTACGGTGTCGTTGCGGACGGCGCAGCCGTGGACATCACCGCTGATATCCACGACATCGGGGAAAACCCCTTGAACGGATCTCAGCACGGCGTCGCCGTTCTCTACACGACGGTGCACCAGAGCGGCTCGACCACCTTGAACGCCGCCACCGGAACGTTGAGTGGCAGCACGATCACGCACTACCAGAAGAACGGAGTGGTCGTGAGCGGTGCCGGGGCATCGGTGAATGTGTTGAACAACACGGTCACCGGCCAGGGGCACATCAACTCCATCGCTCAGAACGGAATCCAGATCTCTGCCGGCGCGAGCGCGCTTGTGAAGGGCAATACGGTGTCGGGCAACTGGTACACGCCCGCGACCGTCACCGCGTGCGGTCTGCTCTTCTTCCAGGCGGGTGGAGTGAAGCAGCAGATGAACAACCTGTTCGACAACCAGACGAACCTCTGCAACGCAGGGCGCGGGGGCGGCGGCACGAGCGCCGGCTAACCCTTCCGAACACGAGACGAACGGGAGAGGGGCGGCGCAAGTCGCCCCTCTCTCCTGCATCACCGCTACAGAAAAAGCTCGTCACTTGGCAGGCTCGACGCGCAGAAGTCCGACGTGCAACAACACCCGATGCCCGTGCAGCGCGTCTGCATACCGTTCCGACCCCAGCCGCTCGAGCGGGCGCGTCGAGCCCTCGACGCCCGTGAACAGGAGCGTTACCGTGCCGGTCGGCTGAACGGCCATGGCACCACTATCCCGCGGCGTCTCCGAGGTCACAACAGGACGCAGACTGTGACCGCCCGTCTACCAGGGCACACCGCCCGTGATCGGAG
>Ga0207657_10005359_pt1 | contig 13433 bp, 15 predicted proteins | sample KBSC33metaG_FD_184316 | JGI IMG/M metagenome (GOLD analysis project Ga0207657, IMG submission 184316) | Corn rhizosphere microbial communities from Kellogg Biological Station, Michigan, USA - KBS C3-3 metaG (SPAdes) (version 2) | ecosystem: Host-associated > Plants > Roots > Rhizosphere > Soil ... | reverse complement strand
ACAACGCTTAGATCGTTCGCGTCCGGGCCGAGGTCCAGCGCTTTCAGAAACGCGCATGCAATCTCACGCATCTGTGGGAAACGGTCCGGATCGCGATCCCAGTTTCCCAGCATGACGTAGTGGTCGGCATTAAGATGATCGTCGCGCCCATCGTCGGTAAAAATCAGCCGATTGAGGAACAGGCTGTAGTCCGCGCCCGCAGTCTCGCCGAATAGTGAGCGCCGCATCCGGGCCAGCGTCTCTTTCTCAATCTCCTGCAGGGTTTGAAACAACTCCTGACCTGCTCGACGCAAAACTGTCTTTTTGGCTACTTGGAATCCGGCAACCTTTTCGCGAAATTCGAGTGCGGTTTGCTGGCGCACTCCTTCGTACCCCTTCAACAAAATCCGGCAACGTTCCAAAACTTGTGCAAACTGGGAAAGCAGTTCAGAGCGCAAGAATTTGATCACAGCCAAACGCGCTAACAGATCCACAGAGATGTTGCCATCTCGCTTGGCGCGGTTTAAGGCAGCGACCTGCAGTTCTGTGAGCAAGCTCTTGATGTCAGCCAACTGTGGTTGAGGCAGGGTGGAAGTTGTTCCGGGGGAGCGATAGGCCGCGTGCGCCTTCTTCCCGGTGGCGAGCGGACTATCGGCGGCCAACAGACCTTCGACGTTGCCATGGCGAGCCACCAGGCGTGTCATTTGAAGGCGCATCTGTTCTACGAATTTCGGGCTTAAGTAAACATCATGGCGGAGATTATCGATTCCCGCGGATAGACCTTCCAGGATAAGCAATGGCGTGTAACGCGCCAGTTTGGGCGGAACCACTCGTTCCTTGCTGGAACCGAGCCGGAAAATAGGAATCCGAGGCATGCGTTCTGGTCTCGGTGGGCGAGCGCGACCGCAAAAAACGCTTCGTTGGGCCCAATGCCGTCGCGGTACTTGTACGGAAGCTGTTGATTCGCCTACCGATTCGTCGAGCGTAGCATGGCCCGGGAGGGCTCAAAAGTTACCCAAGTTTACGCCACGAAGCAGGCTGTTCGGCCGTTTACCGGGACCCGGCTGCTTGACTCTTCAGTCGGGCTGGTTCGAACTCATCACCCTTTTCCCAACTAACTGACTGAGGCATGCTGGCCGCCTTCCATCCCAAGGCGAATCCGAAACGCGCCATGGCAGCGTCGCCAGTAAAATCCATGTCTGGATGATATTCGTCGGTGGGTTGGTGGTAACGCTTGGCGGTGTAGTCCTCAGCCTGCTGCATGCCCCAGTTGGTATCGTGCCCTTTGTACTTCATACCCTCATTGATTGAAAAGGAAGGAACTCCAACCCGAGCCAAACTGAAATGGTCGGAACGATAGTAGTGCCCCGCCTCCGGGCGCGCATCCGGGCGGATCGCCAAGCGAAAGTCTTTGGCGGTGGACTGCACTACAGGGTAGAAGTCGGTGCGTTCCGAGCCCGACACTTCCGTCTCTTCGGGTGAACCCAGGGGCGGCACATCATCGTAGTTCAGATCGAGGCTGATGTTGCCTGCGGGAATCGGTGGATGCTTTCCCAGATATTCAGAACCGAGCAGCCCCTTCTCTTCTCCGGTCACCGAAGCAAAAATCATTGAGCGAGCCGGCTTGGTCCCTGCGGCCGAATAAGCGCGTGCGATCTCAAGCAGGATGCCGCAACCGGTGGCATTATCGTTCGCTCCGTTGTAGATTTTGTCTCCCGGCTGATTGGGTGCGATACCAAGGTGATCGTAGTGAGCGGTGTACATGACAGCCTCGTTCTTCAGCCTCGCGCTGCTACCCGGCAGCATAGCTATCACGTTGTTGGAATCAAAGGGACGAATGCCGCTCACCACGTGTGCCTCCAGTCGTGCGGGAAGTGGAATCGGACGAAAGTCGCGGGAGCGCGCATCGACCATCATCTTGTCGAGATCCATACCTGCATTGGCTGCTAGTTTGCGAGCCACCTCGAGCTGAACCCAGGACGCAGCCGTCAGTTTTGGCACACCCTCCGCCTTGAGATAGGCCGCCTCCCCTGACCAGGAATTGCGTACCACATCCCATCCGTAGCTGGCCATGTCGGTTTTGTGAATCAGGATCACGCCAACGGCGCCTTTGCGGGCGGCTTCTTCGTATTTGTAGGTCCAACGGCCGTAGTAAGTAAGAGCCTTGCCCTTGAAGAACCTCGGGTCGTCCGAAGGTGGCTCGTTCACCAGCATGAGCAACACCTTCCCTTTCACATCAGTGCTCTTGTAATCGTCCCAGTTGTACTCGGGGGCCTCGATGCCGTAGCCGACGTAGACGATTTCAGTATTAATGTCAGATTGAGGTTGTTGTGTCTGATTGGATGTGACGTAGTCGTCCAAAAGCTTCAAGTTCATTGGCTGCCCGCTGTTAGCAACAATTGTGAAGGTTGATTCTGGCAGTGTCGTCACTCCCACCATCGGAACCTTCTGCAGGTACGTGCCATTGTCACCTGCGGGCTTCAGGCCATAAAGCGCGAACTGAGTGGCAATGTACTGAGCGGCGATATCTCCGCCACGCTGTCCCGTACCGCGTCCCTCGAGCAGGTCATCGGCCAGGAAGCGGACATGGGCGCGAATGCGCTCTGGATCGATGGTCTGCATCGCTGCGAACGCCGACGCAGGCAGACGTGCGGCGGCAATCGAGCCCTTCCTGGACTTAGGAGCCGCGTAAAGCAGGGTGCTTGACAAGAGACAAACGAGGATGCAAACAGTTTTCGGCATGAGCACTCCCGTGGCTTCGAATCGATTATTGTACGGGAGGCACGTGTGGCGAGAATAACCCTTCAGGAACTCTTCTGAACAATTCACTCTGTATTTCCCGCGACCGCGGGATCAGTTCTTCGAGCTTCAACCAGCGCGGAAGTCACGCACATCTTCTCCCGGCTGGAATAGAGGTGCGGGTGTTTGGCGATTCAGTTCAGCCATGCGCTGTTGAATCTGTTCCACGTCCTTGCGAGACCAACCCACGCTGGAGATCTCGATCTGGCCATCCTGGCCGATCCAGAAGATGGTCGGCACGTTGGTCAAGCCGTATGCATTGGACACGGGATACGAGTGGGTGTCATCCAGCAACACTGGGAACGTGATGCCGTATTCCTTTATGAACGCTTGTGTATCGCGTTGCTTGTCCTGAGAAATTCCAACAATGGTTGCGCCCTTGCTGCCGTACTCCCGGTAAATGCGTTCGATTACAGGCAATGCATACTGACAGACCGGGCACGAAACCTTGAAAAAGGCGAGTACTACTGGCCCACGTAAAAGAGCGTCTTTCAATGAGAATATTATTCCGTCGGTGCTCGGCAGCGTGAACTCGGGCGCCGCCGTTGCTGTGGTCAATGCAGCCATGCTCCTGCCTCCTCCAAAACCAAACCGTTTTCGCAGAAAATTGCTAAGCATTTAGATGATTTCCGCGGCTCGAAGGATTTTACGGGCTAAGCCGGTCAGCGGCAGCACCGTCAGCTTGGTTCGCTGAACCCAGCGACCTTTTGTCAGCAAGGGATTCGCATCGCGCACCACACGAACGGTGTAATCGGTCACGGTAATTGAGTGTCGCAATGTGAGCAGCGGCTCCTTATGAGTATCCGCTGAAGTGGACTCCGGCAACTCCCACATTTCCGGCATAAGAGAAGAGCCTTTAGGACGCTGAACCAGGAGAACGGCATTCTTTCGCACGTTCAAGGCGTAGTGAATTTCACGTTTGCGGCGCACTTCCGATACAGATGAAGGGAGTTCCCCACGAGTACGGCAAAACACATTTAGCGGGCATACCAGGCACTTCGGGTCTCTGGGCAGGCACACGGTTGCGCCTAATTCCATCACAGCCTGGTTGAAATCGCCTGGCCTGCGGCGGCTAAGGACAAGATTGGCTTGCTCCCAGACTTCGTCCTTAGTCAGGGATCCCCCAGCGATTCGTTGCAATACTCGCTCTACATTGCCGTCGACAACAGCAACCGCTTCATTGAATGCAATGCTGGCAACAGCCGCGGCCGTGTAACGGCCAATCCCGGGTAGCGCTTCCAGAGCTTCGCTGCATTGCGGAAACTTTCCACCGCTCTCATTGACGATCTTTCTCGCGCATTCGTGCAGGGCGCGTGCGCGGCGATAGTAGCCCAGACCACTCCACGCCGCGAGTACGTCCTCTATGGAGCTCGCCGCGAGAGCCGCCACAGTTGGAAACAGCTCAAGGAACCGCCGATAGTAATCGATCACTGCTGCGACCCGAGTTTGCTGCAGCATGATCTCCGACAACCAGACTTGATAAGGGTCGCGGGTTTTCCGCCACGGCAAATCGCGCTTGTTCCGGTCGTACCAGCGCAGCAGTCGCCTTCGCAGATCGGGCAAATTGGCGGGGGATAGGCGCAACTTTGGCGACGCACTGCTCATAGCAAACGCGCATTGTATGTTCGCAGCGTGCAAGGGTTCAATACGGGTGCTCGCCATGACATAATGTTTACCAACGCTCTGGACCACAGGGCTGCAACCGATTTTTTGCGTCGGGCATCGGAGTTTAAATGAGAGTCTCTACGCCCCTGAAGGTCTCTCTTTTCCTTACACTTGTGATGGGCATGGTCGCCACGGCGACAACCGTCGTGCCCATGTCGATCGAAGGTTTGACGGCCGCTTCCACCCACGTAGTGGAAGGCGTACCTCTCCAGACCTGGTCGCAATGGAACCCACAGCATACTTTGATTCTCACCTATACAAAATTCCAAGTGCAGCGTGCCCTGAAGGGACAGGCGCCAGCAATGGTCATGGTCAAGCAACTTGGCGGAATCGTTGGCACCACGGTCCAAAAAGTAGCTGGCGTACGCCGCCTTGAGCCAGGCGAACGCGCCGTACTGTTCCTACGTCCCGGCGATGTGAACGATGGCACTCTTGTAATTACGGGACTAATGCAGGGAAATTTCTCAGTTCGGACTGCTCAGAATGGCACCCAGATTGTCACAAATGGCATGCCCGACGTAAGCGCTTACTCGGTCAGCACCGGAGAGGTCACTTCTTACCAGGGTAATCACCTTCGCCTTGACGAGTTGGAGAGCCGGGTACACAAAGCGGTGCAGCAATGAAAGCACTGCGTGTAATGTCGTTTGCAATTCCAATCATCCTGGCTGCTTTGCTGATGATCGTTGTTCGTCCGGTATACCCATTCGTGCCGGAGGCAACCGGAACGGGTCCAAATGCCTATACAGTCGACGCTTGGCCGGCAGGGGCGCAACCGATCAACTGGCTTATCAATCCGACCCGGAGTTCAGCGATTACAGGATCCACCTCGGTAACAACAGTAATACAGGCAGCCTTTGCGACATGGACCACAGCCCCTGACACCAACTTAAGCGTAATCTCCAGCCCGGGAACATCGACCATTACCGATGCGAAAAATGTGCCGAATGGCACGAATCTGGTGTGCTTTGTCTGTACCGGAGTGGACTTCAGCGCAAGCGACGGCACCCTGGCGCTCACGACTACTTTCTCCAACGGAAGTGGTGTAATCAGTCAGGCAGACATTTACTTCAATCCGAGCCCGAAAAGTTTGTGCTTCGTCACCGATGCGCAATCAGGCGGATGCCCAACCCAGGGCGACAGCGCTCAAGACTTGCAAACCGTGGCTACCCACGAAATCGGACACTTTTTCGGGTTAGATCACTCGGGCGTCGTGCGCGCGATCATGTTTCCTTTCGCCCCCTCACTGCTTACGACCCTCAGTTACGACGATCTCGCGGGGATCTCCACTTCGTATCCCTCGCCCGCTCCGGTCGTGCCGATAGGCAAGATCACCGGAACAGTAAACATGGCACCCAATGGCAGTCCTGTTTTCGCCGCCCATGTATTCGGGAACTCCACCACCGCAAGCAATCCATTCGCCGCGTTCAATAACATCCGAAAGACGCCAATAGGCACATTGACGCTACCCAATGGATCGTTCACTATCAGCGGCGTTCCCGCAGACTCTTACATGGTGATGGCTGAACCCCTGGATGGCCCGGTTGACAATACTGCCGTAGAGTGGGGATTACCTGCAAAGACGCCAACTTTCAACCAGCAAATCCAGACCAACTTCACTACCCGCTGGCACTAACACGTTTGCGTCAACTGGATTGTGCGGCTATTTCGCCGTGTTCTGCGGATTGTCGGTCGCCGGTGTCGCTGAGTGCGCCAGTGTAAGCCAGTCGCGCGCGTACTGCTGCCACACGCTCATGGCTCGGAGCGGAGTTGTCGGGAGCGGCTTGCCGGCAAATGTTCCACGGATGATCACGGAATAGCTGACGATGTATGCGTTTCCACTCAGTTGAATGTTGAAATCGCCCAACGAGTAGTCCTGAAGATCGAGAGACTTCCACCGTTCCAGCGCCTGAGCATGATCGAATGTGCCGTCCGGCGTAACCAGAACATAGTTGGAAGCGATGTGCGGTTCGAGATCTTTCCAGTTTTTGGCTTTGAGGTCGTTCCAGAAAGCGCGCTCCAGCGATTCACCGCCGGTGACGTCAGTCCATTTCTGCGGCTTACGTTCTGGCCATACAGAGCAACCGGTCAGGAGACCGACTGCAAGCAGCAGCCATACCAGCCAGAGGCGGATCCGCATGGCGCGATTTTACAGCAACCATTGCTGGCGGACGTGCGCCCTACTGAGCAGGCAGTGGCAGTTTGGATGCCTCGTGCTTGACCCTCGTCATGGAGCAGGAAATAATGACGGGGCCTGGCATCCGCAGTAGATGTGTGAGAAATTCCGCGCTTGAAGGACATCATCATGGGGAACTTCGACCGCAAGGTGGAAGATGCTGGCGCGCGCGTAAATCAGCGAGTAGCCGTTGTAACCGAGCGCCTGGAGCGGGAAACCGCCGAACTGATCACCTATCTCAACAACGAGGTTGTGCCTGCGATCCGCACTCATTCGACCAATGCCTTGCGAGTAGCCGCCGAGAAACTAGGCAAAATGGCGGATTACCTCGACGAGCAGAAGCGGACACCATCCTGAAACAAGTCCGATTTCTTCTTTTACTATCCGCAGCCATCGTGGCTTCCACCGGTTGCAGCCGGCACAAGCAGGCAAAACTCAGTGCTCCCCCGCCGCCCTCAATCTCTGAAGCCCAACCTGTGCCTCCTGCGAAGACTGCTCCCGTCCCTCCCAGACGTAAACCAGCGGAGCCGGAGGAAGACGCCGACGTTTTCCTGGTGTCACCGGATGCGCAGCCTATCTCCAGTGAAACTGGGATCGCCAGCTGGTACGGACCTCCATATCACAACCGGCGCGGCTCCAACGGCGAAATCTATAACATGCACGCACTCACCGCGGCGCATCGTACGCTGCCACTGGGGTCGATCGTGCGTGTAACCAACTTGAAGACAGGCAACTCGACCCTGGTACGAATTACCGATCGCGGCCCATTTATAGAAGGCCGCATCGTCGATCTCTCGCTGGCAGCCGCTAAGAAGGTCGACGTATGGCAGGCGGGACTCGCAAAAGTCAGAGTCGACGTGCTGAAAACACCGGCGTCGATCGAGAGCGGAGGCAAGTGGGCGGTGCAAATTGGCGCCTTCGAGAATGAACACGCTGCCAGTAAGCTTGTCGGTCATCTGAGTCGAAAATACCGCACCGCAAAAGTTCTCAGCTTTCCTAGTCCGACAGGTGACTGGTGGGTACGCATACGCGTGAAGGACGATGACAAGCAGCGTGCGCAAGAAGTGGCTCAGACCACCCAAACGAATGAGGGAGCAGTTTTTCTGGTCAGGCTTGACTAGTTTTTAGGCTCTCCGCTCTGCCTCTGGGTAACCACCCCTATTGTTGTCATCGCTAGCAATAGCGAGGGATCTGCAGTTTCTTACCAAAGGGGCACCGGCGCGCACCCCGCGGCTGCTTCGTTCTGAGGCCGCTCCGTTGCGACTTGCCCCTTGCAACTTGAAACCCAAAACTTGAAACTACTGCGCATGTCCGACTTTGAACCAGGTTGTCTTTTCTGCAATGTAATTAAGGGCGAAACACCTTCCAAGAAAGTTTACGAGGACGAGCGTGCTTTCGCTTTCCACGACATCAGACCTCAGGCTCCAACCCACATTCTGATCATCCCCAAGAAGCACATTCGCGGATTGAAAGAAGCGACGCCGGAGGATTCAGAACTGGTGGGCTACTGCCATGTGGTCGCGGCCAAGATCGCGAAAGAACGCGGCATAGAGAATGGCTACCGAACCGTGCTCAACGTTGGCCCGGGAGCAGGCCAGAGCGTATTCCATCTGCACGTGCACTTGCTCGGTGGACGGCACTTGAGCTGGCCACCGGGATAATCTCGGTCAGCCCTGGGTGCGGTCGAGGAACTCTTCGTGCCATGCCATCTGAATGGCTTCCAGTTTGCCTTCGTTCGACTTCTTGGGATCGTCTTTAAAGTCGGGCAGCGTTGTGACGTACTGGTGCAGATCGGTAAAACGCACTTCCAGCGGGTTCACCTCAGGATGGGCTTCAGAGAGAAGAATGCCAATATCCTCAGCGTCGTCCCAGGTTAATTCTTTCGCCATGGCGCGCTCCTGTACGCAATCAGTGGGCAGCATTCAGCACGCCTCATGCGGAGTACCAGGTACGCAGTACCCAGGTACTCCCCTGAATGCAGAGTGCTGATTCGAACTCAGTGTTCTTCGGAAACGTAATTACGATTCCAGGCCGGGATTTCCACGACCACCTTGCCGGGTTTCGTGATCACAGCCTGACAACCGAGACGGGAGTTTAACTGAAGGTCGGCGGCCATGTCCAAACGATCGGCTTCATCATCATCCATTTCAGAAAGGTTCTCGGCGCCTTCTTTCACCCACACGTGGCACGTTGTACAGGCGCAGTTGCCGCCGCACGCGTGATCAAGGCGCACGCCATTGTTAAGCGCCACATCCAGAATTGACTCTTCCTTGCCATGATCTTTATAAGGCAGTTTGCCGTGCTCAAAGGTAACGGTCTTGCCTTCGGGAAGGAAAGTAAGCTGAACCGTATTTTCGCCGGGAGCGTCTACGGTTGCAGTACCTGCGGATTGTGTTTTCTCGTCGCCCATAATTCCTTCAATTCAGGTATGCGGTTCGGTCTCATGTCTGGCATCTCAGCCTGAGAGCTAAGACCGAATCGAATCCGATGCAAGCCTTTGCGTCTTATGCTCTACTCAAAATCTGCTTTCGCAACGGGATGCGGAGCCGCCGGACCCTCGCCCACATCGGCCGTGTCCATCGACTTGCCTTTCAGTACGGACGTCACCGCGGTGTCCATCATCAGCTCGGCAAGTCGCGTAGTACCCTGGTTCAACGCATCGATCGCCTTCCGAATGCCTTGATAATCATCGCCCTTCATTACCGTGCGAAGTGCGGCTTCCAGTTTGTCGATCTGCTTACGCTCATTACTCGTGAGCTGGTGCCATCCAGGATTGTCGCGACCTTTGCCCAGCGCCGTGAGAATCGTATTCGCCTCGTTACGCGCTTCGATCAGCTGCCGTTGACGAAAATCTTCCTCGGCGTAGTCGAAGGAATCAAGAATCATGCCCTCGACCTGCTCGTCCGTCAGGCCATAGCTGGGCTGCACCGAAATTTCGGCTTCCTTGCCGCTGCGCTGTTCACGGGCGGTAACGTGCAAGATGCCATTGGCATCGATCATGAATCTGACTTCGACTCGGGGCAGGCCCGCTGGCATCGACGGAATTCCCTTCAGGTCAAAGCGGGCCAATGAGCGGCAGTCTTTCGCCAACTCACGTTCGCCTTGCAACACGTGAATCGCCACATTGCTCTGTCCGTCCACTTGCGTGGTGTAGTGCTGCGTGGCAGATGCCGGAATTGTTGAATTCCGAAGAATGATCTTGTCCGTGACTCCGCCCGCTACTTCAATGCCCAGGGAAAGAGGTGTGACATCCAGCAGAAGCATGTTCTCGGTCGCGTCGGAACCACCACCAAGAATGTTGGCTTGCACAGCCGCGCCGAGTGCAACCACCTCATCGGGATTAAGGTCGGTGTGCGGTTTACGCTGGAACAACTCTTCAACCAGGGCGCGTACTCTCGGAATCCGGGTTGAGCCCCCGACAAGCACGACTTCATCGATCTGCTCCGGCTTCTTACCGGCATCTTTCAGCGCTTGCTTTACGGGACCCACGGTGCGATCAATAATCGGTGTTATGAGTTCCTCAAATTGCTCGCGCGTGATTTCGCGCTGGTAGCGACGACCGTCAGGCAGGCTCACATCCAACGTTGTGGATGGCTGCGTAGAAAGCGCGATCTTAGCCTCAATAACTGCCTTGCGAATCGCCTGCACTACTTCGCCCTTTCGGCGAAGGTCCAGACCCATGTCGCCGCGGATATCGTCGAGTGCAATCGTGATCAGCAGGTTATCGATGTCGTCCCCACCCAGATGCGTGTCGCCGTTTGTCGATATGACTTCAAAGATGCCGTCGTGCAGGTTGAGAACCGAGATATCGAACGTGCCGCCGCCCAGATCGTATACGGCCACGGTCCCGTTCTGCTTCTTATCAAGCCCGTAGGCTAGCGAGGCCGCGGTTGGCTCGTTCACAAGCCGAAGCACCTCTAGACCTGCGATCCGTCCTGCATCCTTCGTTGCCTGACGCTGTGCATCGTTGAAATACGCTGGCACAGTAATTACGGCTTTGCTGACGCTCCCGCCGAAGTAGCGCTCGGCGTTGCGCTTCAGTTGGCGCAGTATGAACGCGGAGATCTCGGGTGGAGTAAAGGTCTTATGCCCCAGCTTTATGCGGAGAACCTCGCCGGGCTGAAGGTCTTCCGCTAAGCGGAATGGAAAGAAACGCAATTCGTCCTGGACATCGTCGACGCCACGTCCCATCAAGCGCTTGATCGAATACACAGCGCGTTCAGGGGTCTCAATCAAGTACTTGCGAGCCGCATTCCCAACGATGATCTGATCTTTGTCATCCAAGGCAACAACGGACGGCACAAGGTTGAGGCCATCTTCGCCTGGAATAATCACAGGCGTATCCCCTTGCATATGTGCCACCAGCGAGTTGGTGGTCCCCAGATCGATGCCGACAATGCGTTCAGACGCCATAAATAGAACTGCAGATTTGAGATCGCAGATTGCGATGCAATTCTCAACTTTCGAAAATCAACAAGTTATCAACTGGTAAGTCGTTCGATTCCGCAATCTCAACTCTCCAGTGCTTCGTTAACATCTCGAACCAGGTTCCTGATGTAATTCCGCCGATTTAGCAGATCAAGCATCTTGCTTAGAATCTGGCGGCGATCTTCTTCAGCGCCTGAATCGACTGCGGCATCCCACTGCTTCCAGTAAGACTTCAGCTCATCAAGCAGTGCCTCGAACTTCCCTTCCAGTTCAAGTTTGTGCTTTCCCAACTCCTCCAGGAGCGCAGGGTCGTCTTCACCGACCTGCTTTTGCATGCGGAGCTCCTGCAGCTGCATATTGAGGTCAAAAACTTCTTCCAGCAGGTCCGGTGGTACGACCTGCTTCTTGACCTCGCCCGTCGTCCGTGCCTTTTCCGTTGCCGCCTTTGATTGTTCCTCGAGTTCGATTCCCTCAAGACGCAGCAGGTACTGAGTACGCCTAATGGGGTCCTTCAGCGTCCGGTAGGCATCATTGAGCTGCGAACTCTGCTCCAGGCTCCACTGCTGCTCCTGGGTCTGCGCTCGCGCGTAGAGGTCGGGATGCAACTTCCGGCTAAGGTCATAAAACTCACGTTCGAGCTGGGCGGTGTCGATGTTCAGCTTTCTGGGAAAACCGAAGAACGTAAAGTAATCGACTGGCACCGGCGGCTGCACTTTGCCGCAGGCGCTGCAGAAGTGCACTTCGCGCATCGTGCCGCAGGACCAGCACGCCGACGTCGCTTCTCCCGGCATGATCAGGCTCGACTTTGACTCTGGTATGGCCATAAACACTTTCACCACGGACGCTCAACCTTGCTTCGCCCGTTTGCGCTGGCCCGGGCCGAAGGTGGCGCCGTGGTGCCGGTCTCTCGTAAAAGGGGCAGAAAGCCCGCTCATCCGTAAAAACTAAGCCGAGAACGAAGTCCCGCAACCACAAGACTTCGTCGAATTCGGGTTCACAAAGACGAAGCCCTGCTGCATCAAAGTTTCCTGGTAGTCCAGCGTCATACCATGTAGGTAGATGAAGGACTTAGGATCCACAAAGACACGCACATCGCCGTACTGGAAGATGCGATCACGCTCCCGGGGCTGCGTGTCAAAGCGGATGTTGTAACTTAATCCGGAGCAACCGCCGCCCTGTACGCCCAAACGCAAGCCTCCCTGCTCCGGAGAAATGCCTTCTTTGACCATTGCAGAACGAATCTTGGCCAGAGCTTTCTCCGTAACTTGCACCCCTTTGGCCGGGGCCGTCGGAGTTGCGGTTTTGGTCGCCTCTTCCATGAAGATGAATTCGTCCCCTAGTGGCTCGCCTGACTGGTAGCCGTGACCGGCTCTTCCACGCCCTTCTTCTTCTTCCAATCATGAATGGCGGCGCGAATGGCATCTTCGGCCAACACCGAGCAGTGAATCTTCACCGGTGGCAAAGATAGCTCCTTCACGATCTCCGTATTCTTGATCGAAAGCGCTTCATCCACAGTCTTGCCCTTAACCCACTCGGTAGCCAAAGATGAAGATGCGATCGCCGATCCACACCCAAACGTCTTGAACTTGGCTTCTTCGATGACGTTGGTCTGAGGATTAACTTTTATCTGCAGCTTCATCACGTCACCACATTCCGGAGCGCCGACTAGACCAGTTCCCACATCGGGGCTGTTCTTGTCGAGCGAACCAACATTCCGTGGATTCGAATAGTGATCTAGAACCTTGTCGCTATAAGCCATGTGCTCTCCTGAACCTATTTCAAATTGTCTTCAAAGTCGTTGTAACTTATTCCGCCGCCCACTTCACGCTCTTCAGGTCCACGCCTTCCTTCGCCATTTCATAAAGTGGCGAAAGCTCGCGGAGACGTTCCACCGTTTCGGAAACCCGGTCAGCGACATAGTCGATTTCGGCATCAGTATTGAACCGGCCTATGCCGAAACGGATCGAACTATGTGCCAGGTCGTCGCCCGTCCCCAGAGCCTTTAGTACATATGATGGCTCTAGCGTCGCCGAGGTGCATGCGGAACCGCTGGAAACGGCAACATCGTTGATGCCCATGAGCAGTGACTCACCTTCTACATAGGCAAAGCTGATGTTCAAATTGCCTGGTAGTCGATGTTCCATCGAACCATTGATGTAAACCTCATCCAGACGGCCCATAATCTTGTCCCGCAGACGATTACGCATACCGGCTAGACGGCACGATTCCTTCGGCATCTCTTCATTGGCAATCGCACACGCTTTGCCCAGACCTGCAATGCCTGGAACGTTTAGCGTTCCCGAACGCATGCCGCGCTCGTGACCGCCACCATCGATGATGGGCGAAATCTGCACGCGTGGGTTCTTCCGCCGAACATAGAGAGCGCCAA
>Ga0207657_10005357_pt1 | contig 13439 bp, 11 predicted proteins | sample KBSC33metaG_FD_184316 | JGI IMG/M metagenome (GOLD analysis project Ga0207657, IMG submission 184316) | Corn rhizosphere microbial communities from Kellogg Biological Station, Michigan, USA - KBS C3-3 metaG (SPAdes) (version 2) | ecosystem: Host-associated > Plants > Roots > Rhizosphere > Soil ... | reverse complement strand
CACGACGACGAGCCACTTGACCGCATACAGCGGCAGCGACTCGACGAGCTTCGCGGCGATGATCGCGGCCGGCAGACCGCCGAGCGCGAGTCCAATCGACGCCCGCACATTGTACGTGCGGGCACGAATGAAACGCACGCTGCTGAACGGCATCAGAAACGCGCAGGAGCCCATCATGATCGGGAACGCGGCCGTCGGATTCATCCCGAGCAGGCTGATCAGGATCATGCACGGCGCGTAGAGGCCGATGCCGAGCATCATCAGCGCGCCGAGGACGAAGTTGCCCGCAACCCCCAGCGCCAGGCGCTGCCCCGTGAGCGCGAAGGCCTCGCCGCCGCCAGGACCGGCGTTGAGCTGCGAGATCAGCATCACGACCGCCGCGCCGAGCAGCGCGATGCCCATGCCGATTTGAATCCGCCGCCGCGGCCAGTGCACGACGACGCCGGCCGCGAGCCAGGAGCCGGCCATCGCGCCCAGAATCATCAGCAGCAGCGTCACCGAGTCGACCTTCACGATCTGCGTGTAGATGTACGCCTGCGCCAGGGTCGACAGCGTATGACCGACGTTCAACGTGCCCGGAATCTCCTTCACCGGCACCATGTTCCGCAGCTTGAACACCGCGGTTGTCGTCGCAAAGGAGCCGATGCCCAGGGTGTCGAAGAACGCGGTGACGAAGCCGATCAGCGTCTGGAACACGGTCGGCGCCGCCAGCCCGCCGCGCACGAGCGCGACGATGTACACGACGAACACGATCGCGAGGCCGGCGAACAGGATGTGCTTAGCGTCCATTCACGAATTCGTTCGTGTAGGTCTTCGACATGTCGATGTGCGCGTCCCGAACCGTCGGCATCGAGCCGGCCAGCAATCGATGAACCGATTCGGCGCCATCCGCCGCCATGACGCCGTCCGGCGAGAACATCGGCAGCGAGCTCTTCAGCGCCTCCACGTACAGCGCGGGATCCTCACCGCGAAAGCTGGCCGGTGCCGCGTCCGCAATCTCCGACGCCGAATGCTTCCGCATCCAGTCGAGCGTTCGCACGATGGCCCGCGCCAGATGCCGCGCCGTCTCGCGGTGCGCACGGATCCACGCGCCCTGCGCGTACAACACCGACGCCGGGTACGTGTCGGAGCCGAACGCCTGCTTCACCCCCTCGGCGCCGCGCAGATCGGCGAGCACGCGCACCGTGGGATTCCGCTTGCGCACAAGCGTAAACGCCGGGTCCGCCATCATCCCGGCGTCGACCTTGCCGTGCTCGATGGCCGCAATCGCCGTCGCGGCGCTGCCAATGGCCGTGATGCTGACGGCGTCCGCCGACACTCCGCTGCGCTGCGCGAGGTAGTTGAACAGCATGTTCGACGACGACCCGGCGGTGGTCACGCCGACGATGCGCCGTTTCAGATCGGCGATCGTCTTCACGACCGGAGCGGCCTGCGGCGACGTCACCAGCACCAGCCCGGGAAAGCGCAGCATGGAGACGAACGCCGTCATCTCGCGGCCCTGCGCCTGCATCTGAATCGTGTGATCGTAGAATCCGGACACGACGTCGGCGCTGCCGCCGACGAGCGCCTCGAGGGCCTTCGACCCGCCCGCGAAATCCTGGAGCTCCACGTCCAGCCCTTCGTCGCGATAGTACCCGAGCTGCTGCGCCAGCGTGGTCGGCAGATAGAGCAGCTGATTCTGTCCGCCGATCGCGACCCGGACGGTGGTGGCCGATCCGCGACCCGCGCGATCGTGCTGAACGCACGACGCGCCGGCCATCGCCATGACGGACACGAGGCTTGCGGCTACGAGCTTTTCCATCTCAGGAGATACCGCTCCACGCGAGTGACGCCGGCGCTCACGATCACGACGACCACCGCGAGCACGAACATGCCGGCGAAGACCCCCGTCGTGTCGAACGTGCCCTCGGCCTGCGAGATGACGTAGCCGAGCCCGCGCGCCGAGCCCAGATACTCTCCCACAACCGCGCCCACCATCGCGAACCCGAGGCTGGTCTGGAGGCTGGAAAAGATCCACGTGAGCGCGCTGGGCACCAGCACGTGCCGCACGAGCTGCCGCTCGGACGCGCCGAGCATGCGCACGTTGTCGATCAGCACGCGGTCGGCGTCGCGCACGCCCTGATAGGTGTTGAAGAACATGACGAAGAACACGAGCGTGACCGCGAGCGCCACCTTCGACCAGATGCCGAGACCGAACCAGAGCAGAAATAGCGGCGCCAGCACCACACGCGGCACGGCGTTGAGCATCTTGATGTACGGATCGGCCACACGCGCCGCAAACGACGAGCGCGCCAGGATGAAGCCGAGTCCGATGCCGAGTACGCCCCCGATGATCAACCCGAGCACCGCTTCCTCGAGCGTCACCGCGAGGTGCGCCCAGATCGCTCCGCTCATCGTCCACTCGGCGACGCGTCCGGCGATCGCGCCTGGGCGGCTGACGAAGAACGGATCCAGCAGCGCGGCGCGCACGCCCCACTCCCACGCGGCGAGAATCGCGGCGCCGAGGCCGATCTGCCAGGCGAGAATCCGCGTCATCCGTGCGCCTCGCGCTGGCTCTTGATCACTTCATCGCGCAAATCGGCCCAGACGGTGCGGTACAGATCGAGGAACCCGGGCTGCGTGCGCAGCTCCAGCAAGTCGCGCGGACGCGCGATCGCGACGACATGATCGGACACGACGCGGCTCGCCGGCCCGGCCGACAACACGATCACTCGATCGGCGAGCGCCAGCGCCTCCTCGAGATCGTGGGTGACGAAGACGATCGTCTTCCGCCCGGTCCGGCTCTCGTCCAGTCGCGTGTCCGCGGCGCCGCCGCGCGGGGCTTCGCCGGACGACTCCCACAACCCGAGCAGCTCCGCTTCCATGCGCTGCCGGGTGTGGATGTCGAGCGCGCTGAACGGCTCGTCCATCAGCAGCACGTCGCGGTCGATGATCCAGTTCTGCGCCATCGTGACGCGCTTGCGCATCCCGCCCGACAACTGCGACGGAAAGTGCCGCCGGAAGGCCGTCAGACCGACACGCTCGAGCCACGCATCCGCGCGTGCGTGCGCCTCGGCTCGGGCCACGCCCGCCAGCGTCAGTCCGAGCGCGACGTTGTCGCGCACATTCTTCCACGGCAACAGCGCGTCCTGCTGGAACATGTAGGTGGCGCGGCGATTGACGCCGGTCAGCTCCGCGCCGCCCACGCGCAGCGCGCCAGAGGAAGGAGGAATGAGGCCGGCCATGATGTTCAACAGCGTCGACTTGCCGCAGCCGCTCGGCCCGACGATCGCGCAGAACGTGCCCGCGGCGATCGAAAAGGAGATCCGATCGAGCGCGCGATAGCTGCCGCCATCCGGCGTGCCAAACGTGCGCGACACATCGTCGAGGTGAATCATTGACGGCCGCTCGGAATGCCCGGATCCAGGCCGAGCGCCGCGACGAATTCCACGGCGGCGCGTGTCACGGCATCCGCGGTTTCGGGGGCGGTGTGAGGACTGTGTCCGCCGCCGGGAAAGCTCAGGATGTGGACGGCAGGACTGAAGTCCTGCCCTGCGAACGCCGCCCGATTCGCTGCGAGAAGCGCATTGCGAAGGACGTTCAGCTCCCCGGGCTCGGTGCGCGGATCGTTGTCGCCGTGCAACACGAGCGCCGGCACACGCAGTTCCGAGAGTCGGCCCTCGTACAGGTCGCCGCCCAGCTCCGCGAGGCGAAGCCAGGCGGCGGCGTTCATCGCGATCACGTGCCGCCAATCGTCGCCGTGCTCGTGCGCCAGAACCCCGGCGATTCGGCCGCCGAGCTCCTCGGGGCAATCGCGCATCGTCTCGAAAAACCGGCGCGATGACGGCTTGTTCCGGAAAAAATGCGTCGACTCGGCGATGAGGCCTTTCACGCGCTCAGGCGCGAGTAGACCCATGAGCAGCGCGATCACCGCGCCGTCGCTGTGGCCCCAGACGATCGGCCGCTCGAGGTCAAGCGCGTCGATGAGCGCCAGCATCTCTCCGGCCGCGCGCTGGTGGAAATCGGTTTGCAGCGCTGGCAGTCGGCCCGATCGCCCGTATCCGCTGCGATCGGGGATGACGATGCGCCGAGAGGCCGCGAGCACGGCGATCTGTCGATCGAAGGGATATGCCTCGTAACCCCAGCCGCCATGGAGGACGAGCAGCGGTGCGCCCTCGCCGATGTCGCGACAATACAAACGTACCGGCGACTGCCCCGGCAGCGAAGGCGACGCGGCAAGGTCGACACGCCGGTCCACGACGACCGGCGTCGATCGCCGTGAATCGAGCGCCGGACGACCGGGAGCTGACAAGGCGGCTTAGCTTCTGGCCTCGAGCCGCTGCGGGACGTCGCGCAGCCCGCCCCACGTCTCGGGATCCTGGCAGAGCAGCGTATTCAGATACAGCGATACATCGCTGGCCTCGAACGCCTTGGCGATCTCCGCCGCCGCCGGCGCGAGCTTCGCCTGGTCCGGCTTGACGTCGTCTTCCTTGATCAGACCGTTCTCGTGCTCGATTCCCAGCGCGTCGAGAAATGCGCCCATCATGGGACGCTGTTCCGCGAGGTGGTACAGCACGAGCGTGCGGCCTGCCAGCGCGTCCGGCAAAGATGCAAGGCTTGCGAGGTGACGCGTTTTTCGATCGAGGTCGAGGCCGAAGACGGTCTTCGGCCGGAATTTCTTTTGTTGAGAGATCAAGAGCACCGCCTGAATCTGATCGTCGGCGGCTTCCTCGTCGCTCCAGAAGGCGCGCGCGGCGCGCTGACGCTGATCTGGCGTCATGAGCTTCCACAGGCGCGCGGGCGTGAACGGCGTGTCGGTCATTCCTGAAAGTGTAATCCGTTTTTCTCTCAGGAAGACCGACCGCACCCGCCGCCTGCCGCGTGGAAGCTGCGGCCTTCAGTATCCGCAGGTCCCCTGCGGGAAGAGCCGCACGCCGTTGTCCACCGCCTCCGCGCTCGTGTTGCCCAGGCTGTCGTGAATCGTCAACTTCACGGTCATCGTGAACCACGTCACCCCCGCCGGAAATGGCGGCGGCGGCAGGATGCTGCAGTCCACCGTCGGATCCGTCAGCACGGCCGATGACGTGGTCTGCGCGAAGGTCTTGGCGACGCCGTACGACCAATCCCACGCGGTGATGGTGCCGGGCGCGACTGACGTGCTGCCGTTGAAGGTGCAGTTGATCGTGTTGCCGTTGTTGATCAACGTGCACGTCTCGGTTTCATTCGGTCCGGTCACACCGAAGTTCGCCACGGCGGTCGTTGGCCTCGTCACAGACAGGGTCGCCGACGCGGACGCGCCGCCGTACGATCCGCTGATTGTGGCCGATGTCGTTCCGCCCACCGATCGCGTCGTCACGCGGAACGTCGTCGATGCGGATCCGCCAGGCACCGTGACGGTGGCGGGCACGCTGACCGGATCGCTGCTCGTGAGTGTCACCACCGCGCCGTCCGCGGGCGCCGGTCCTGTCAGTGTGGCGGTGCCGGTCGCGCTGCTGCCGCCGATGATGCTGGTGGTGTTCACCGTGAGCGACGCCAGGGCCACACCCGACGTCACGGTGATCGTCGACGACTGCGTGCTGCCGTTGAGCGAGGCGGTGATCGTCGCCGAGCCCGGCGCCACGCCTTTGACGGTGAATCCCGCGCTCGACGCGCCAGCCGGAACCGTGATCGGCGTCTGCACCGTCGCCACCGCCGTATTGCTGCTGGAGAGTGCGACGGCGACGCCGCCGGACGCGGCGGCCGCACCCAGCGTGACCGTGCCCTGCACGGAGCCGCCGGTGCCGACCGAGGCGGCGCTCAGTGACACGCTGGCGATCGCGCCATTCGACGAGGGGCCTGACGGTGATTTCGAACCACACGCGATTATTCCGAGACTCAGCGTCAAGCCGCCGGCCAGCAAGACGACGCGTTCAAGTCGTTCGATTCCACTCATCTGTTGCCATCTCCCTAAAATGAGAATGCCGCCGACCAAGGCCACGGTCGAGCTGCGTGCTGAGAGATAACGGGGCAAGAAACGGTCCAGCCAAACCTCAGCCATGACTCGACGGCCGCAGTCCTGCGCATTCCGGGCAATCGATTTGCACCGCAGCCTGATCCCGAATGGGCACGCGTTCGTCCGTCTGCACGCGTTGCGCACGATTCCTCGCCGTAGTGGCGGCGATCGTCGCATCGGCCTGCGGGTCGTCGTCGATCGACGTCACCGCACCGACCACACCCAAATGCCAGGTTTCGGCCACGAATTCCCTTCCGACGGCGCCAGCCGATGGCGCGAACGGCGCCATCACGGTCGACACCACGCGCGACTGCACCTGGACGGCATCGAGTACCGCCTCATGGATTGCGCTCACGTCCGATGCGTCGGGGCAAGGCAGCGGCAGCGTCACCTACCACGTCGCCGCCAACGCGGACCCGGCGCCGCGCAAGGCGATGGTCGGCGTCAACGACGCGCAAGTCGTCGTGTCGCAAGACGCGGCCGTGTGCAAGTTCACGATCGCCTCGGCCAACGCCTCGATGTCGGCGACCGGCGGCACGCTGTCGATCGCCGTCAGCGCGAGCGCCGCTGGATGCGGGTGGACCGCCACGAGCGGCGTCCCTTGGATTGACACGACGACCGCGTCCGGTACCGGAAGCGGCAGCGCCGCCTTCACCGTCCGCGCGAACACAGGCGACGCGCGGAGCGGGACGGTCACGGTGGCGGGACAAACGGTGACGGTCACACAGGCGGCCACGGGAACAGCGCCGACGCCCACACCTCCGACACCAACGCCAACGCCGTCCGCGCCCTGCACCTACACGCTCGACGCGACGTCGCAATCGGTCGCGGCGGAAGGTGGAACGGAGCACGTCGGCGTCAACGCGGCATCCGGGTGCACCTGGACCGCCGTGTCGAACGCGTCGTGGATCACGGTGACGAGTAACGGCTCAGGCAGCGGCACCGGACAAGTGACGTACAACGCCGCGGCGAATAACGGCGCCGCGCGAAGCGGAACGCTGACGATCGCCGGCGTCACTGTCACCGTGTCCCAGCCCTCCGCCGCGTGCACCTTCACGCTCGCGCCGTCGAGCCAGTCGATCCCGGCTTCCGGAGGAACTGGCTCCGTGACGGTGACGACGCGCGGAGACTGCTCGTGGAATGCATCGTCCAATGCGAGTTGGCTGAAAATCTCTGGTGACACGTCGTCTGGCACCGGCAACGGCACGGTCGGATTCACCGTCAGCGCGAACAGCGGAGCGGCGCGGTCCGCAACCGTCACGGTTGCGGGACGGACCGTCACCGTCTCGCAGGACGCCGCGCCGTGCGCGTTCTCGGTCACCCCGGGAACGCAGGCGATTGCTCCGGCGGGCGGGTCGGGCTCGGCGACGATCTCGACGACAGCGGGATGCGCGTGGACGGCGGCATCGAATGCGAACTGGATCACGATCACGAGTCCGGCGAACGGCACCGGCGGCGCCACGGTGAGCTTCAGCGCCGCAGCGAACTCGACCGGCGCGAGCCGCAGCGGCACGTTGACGATCGCGGGACAGACGATCACCGTCACGCAGGACGCGTCGTGCAGCTTCACGATTGCGCCGATGAGCCAATCCTTGTCGGACACTGGCGGGACGGGCAGCGTCACGATCACGACGGCCGCCGCCTGCACATGGACCGCCGCGTCCAACAACCCCGACTGGCTGACGTTGACGTCGCCGGGATCGGGCACCGGCAACGGCACGGTCGGCTTCAGCGCGGCGGCGAATACGACCTCCGCACCGCGCAGCGGCACGCTGACGATTGCGGGCCAGACCTTCACTGTGACGGAGACCGCGCCGCCGACGCCGTGCACCTACGCGATCATGCCCGTCAGCCGAAAGATCGACGCCAGCGGCAGCTTTGAACACGTGAATGTGACGACGGGCCCCTCGTGCGCATGGATGGCGGTGGCGAACGCCGATTGGCTCGCCGTCGCGCCGCCCGCGTCTGGCACCGGGAACGCGACCGTATCGGTGGTCGTGTCGAGGAACGCTGGGTCGTCGCGCGTCGGCACGGTGAGCATCGCCGATCAGACATTCACGGTGATGCAGGCAGCCTCCGACGGCGGAGATGGCCGCCGTTGACGCTCGGCGCGATCCTCACGGCGCCACGTTGTTGATATCCTAAGCGCGTCCGTGCTCTTCACCGAACCGACGTTCCTCTTCCTGTTCCTCCCAATCCTGCTCGCGCTCTATTTCGCGACGTTCTCGCGCGTGCATGGGGCGTATGGCAACTGGCTGCTGCTGATCGCCAGCGTCATCTTCTACGCGAAAGGCGGCGGCGCGTTCACGTGGCTGATGCTCGGCTCGATCACGTTCAACTACTGGATGGCGATCGCGGTCGATCGCGGACGCGATAGCGGCCGCGCGAAGCCGATTCTCGCCGCGGCCATCACGGTGAACCTGATCGTGCTCGGCGTGTTCAAGTACGCGAACTTCTTCGCCGACAACGTGAGCACGCTCTTCCTCGCCCTGGGTCTCCATCCGGTCGTCGTGCCGCGCGTGCTGCTGCCGATTGGCATCTCGTTCTTCACCTTCCACGCGATCTCGTACGTGGTCGACGTGTACCGCCGCGACGCCACGGCGCAGAAGAGTCCCGTGCACGCCGCGCTCTACCTGCTGCTGTTCCCTCAACTGATTGCCGGTCCCATCATCCGCTACCGCGACCTCGCGGATCAGCTCGCCGAGCGCGTGGTATCGCTCGACGATTTCGCGTACGGCGTTCGGCGCTTCATCATCGGCCTCGCCAAGAAAGTGCTGATTGCGAACGTGGTGGCCGGCCCGGCGGACGCGATCTTCGCGCTGCCGTTCGACCAGCTGTCCACGGGCCACGCCTGGCTCGGCATCGTCTGCTACACGCTGCAGATTTACTTCGATTTCTCCGGCTACTCGGACATGGCGATCGGCCTCGGCCGGATGTTCGGCTTCACGTTCCCGGAAAATTTCCGCTGGCCGTACATCGCCGATTCGGTGCAGGACTTCTGGCGCCGCTGGCACATCTCGCTGTCGACCTGGTTCCGTGACTACCTCTACGTGCCGCTGGGCGGCAATCGCGTCTCGCCGGCGCGCACCTACGTCAACCTGGTCACGGTGTTCTTTCTCTGCGGCCTGTGGCACGGTGCCAGCTGGAATTTCGTCATCTGGGGGTTGTTTCACGGCACGTTCCTGGTGATCGAGCGTCTCGTCTCGCGGCGGCGGCTCCACAAGGACCCGGCCTACATTCCCGTTGTCCGATCAGTGCTGCTCCACGTGTACACGTTGATCGTCGTGATGATCGGCTGGGTGTTCTTCCGCGCCGAGACGCTGCCTGGCGCGATCGCGTACTTGAAAGCGCTGGCGGGCCTGAGCGTCGCCATGCCGACGCCGTTCACTGTGCAGTGGTATCTGACGCCGGAGCTGTGGCTGGCGCTGGGCGCGGGCGCGATTGGGTCGATGCCGTGGATTCCGGCAATCGCCCGCGATCGCGAGCCGTCGTGGACGATCGGCCTCGCCAGCACCGCGGCGCTCGTCGCGCTGCTCGCCGCGTGCGTGATGCAGATGGCGGCGCGCACCTACAACCCGTTCATCTATTTCCGCTTCTGATGGCGATCGAACATCGACCCACTGCCATTCGCGCGGATCATCCTCCCGAGAGACGCGGGCCTCGCGAGGCCGGACCGCGGTGGTGCAACGCCCTGCTGGTGCTGCTCTTTCTCGCCGTGATCGCGCTGCCGCTCGCCGCGAATCTCGCAGGGCAGGACGGCGCCGACGCGGTCGCCGAGAACCGCGAGCTCGCGCCGTTTCCACATCTCGACGCCAACTGGGCTTCCATCTCGACGCTCGGCACACGCCTCGGTCTCTGGTTCGACGATCACTTCGGCTTTCGTTCGTGGCTCGTCCGCTGGTACGGCGAGAGCCGGCTGTTCGGACTCCACGTTTCGCCGTCCACGGCGGTCGTGAAAGGCCACGACGGCTGGTTCTTCTATGCGGATGATGAGGGAATGGCCGATTATGCGGCGGAGCATCCGCTGACGGCGTCGGAGATTGCGAACTGGCGCGAAGCTGTGGTCGCCGCTCGCGACTGGCTGCACGCGCGCGGCATCGGATACGTCTTCGTCATCGCGCCGGACAAGCACGTCATCTATCCGGAGGAGGTGCCCTCCGCGATTCGGCGGGTGGGCCGCGTCTCGCGGATGGATCAGCTGTTCGCGGCATTGAACGCGGCGGGCGTGGACACCGTCGACGTCCGACCGGCGCTCGAAGCCGCGAAAGCGCGCGAGCGCGTCTACCAGCAGACCGACACGCACTGGAACGAACGCGGCGCGTTCGCCGCTTACCAGCAGATCATCGAAGCGGTGCGCCGTCAGGTCCCGGCGGTTCCGCCGGCATGGACGCGCGACCAGTTCGCGTCAACGTCGAACGTCCGCCTGGGGATGGATCTCGCCGGGATGATGGGGCTGACACGCGCGCTGTCCGAGGTGGATCTGACGCTGACGCCGACGCGCCCGCGGCAGGCCAGAGTGATCGAGCCCACGGGCGCGGCGGCGACATCGGCGGAAGGCCGCCTCGTCACCGAGATCCCGGGGTCGACGCTGCCGCGGGCCGTGATCTTTCGCGACTCGTTCTTCTCGGCGGTCGTACCGTTCACGTCGGAGCACTTCAGCCGCGCCGTCTATCTATGGCAGAACGATTTCGACGCCGAGGTCGTCCAGCGCGAGCACCCGGACATCGTCATCCAGGAGATCGTCGGACGGCATCTCTATAATTTCATCCCCTCGCCGGAGCTCGTGCCGCGCTGATCGCTCGTGTCGCCACGGAGCCACAAAGGCTGGCAAAATCTTGCCACAGAGGCACCGGCCACAGAGACCGAGAGCGATTGAGCGGACAACGTCGCGCGTCGCGTGTCGGCCGGCCCGGCCGGCTGAGGGGACCGCGCGGTCCCCTCGCGTCCTCCGTGCCTCCGTGGCAACAATGTCGTGCTAGCGCTCGGTCGTCCGGCCTCCGCCCGTCGACGAGGCGTTGCCGAAGTAGATCCCGTTGAACAGCAGTTTGAACGTCGCGTGCGGCTGCGCGCGCCACGTGATCTCCGGTCCGAACAACACGATGTGTCCCTTGCCGACCGGCGCTTCGACGACCTCGACCGCCTGATCCAGGTATTGCTGTCCCCATGCCCAGCCGCTGCGCAGCGGTGTCGGCGTCTCGATCCACGCGACGGGTTTTACGTCTTGCAGCCCGGCATCGGGTTCGAGCCGGAACGCCGGACTGTGATCGAAGTAGATCATCGAGTGCTCGTCCATGCCGTACGCGAGCGGATTGGTCGTGTCCACGCGCGCGGCGAGGATCGAGCCCGGCACGTAGAATTTCTCCGGCGGCAGCGGCCGCTCCACGCCGTCCACGCGCTCGACGAGCGCGTTCCGGATCGGCAGCCCCAGGTGATACCCCATCGCGGTGGACGACCCGATCGTGAGCACCGTCCCGCCGTTCTCGATGAATTTCTTCAACTCCGGGACCGTCTTCGACACGGTGACGCGTCCGAGCTGATCGCGGAACTCGGCCGGGATACTGTCGGCCGGAGGCTGACCGCCGCCGAATTCGCCGCCGCCGCGCCCGGCGTTGTCGCGCATCGGAATCGCGTTGTCGACGAAGATCAGGACGTCGTATTTGGCGTTCAGATTTCCAGCGTCGAGCGTTTTCGGGAACACGCGCTCGAAGGGGAACTCGTACTGCTCGAACATCCAGCGGATCCATCCGGACGGCATCGATCCGCCGTACTGATCCCACAGGCCGATGCGCTGCGGCTTCAACTTCATCGCCTCGCCGGATGGCTTCGCCGCGACGGCGTCGAAGCTGAGACCCTTCTCCGCCGCGAGTTTCTGCACGATCGGCAGCGTCGACGCCTTCGCGGGGATGAACATCGTGCCGGCGCCGTACTTCCGGCCGTTGGCGTCGAACGCGTTGGCGATCCAGTACACCTCTTCGTTGGCCTTCAGCAGGCGGTTCACCGCGATGAACGCATCGTTCACCTGATGGCTCAATAGATAACCGCCGCCGCTCGGCGCCTGCGCCACGGTGCCGGCCTTCGGCGCGACGACGTCGGCGACCTTCTCGAAGGGGCCGTTGAAGTCGTCAAGGATGCGATCGAATTTGATCCCCATCGAGTACGACAGGTTGTAGCCGGTGGCGTCGTACGGCGGCCGCGGCGGCCCGCCCGGATACGGAATGTCGTTCGGATGATCCTGCGGCTCGAACATGTCCATCAGGTGCGCGCGGAATGGCTGCGCCGCCTTGAAGACGAAGGAGCCGGCCGGATACTGCTTTCCGGCAACCGTGAACGGAGCGGTCGCGCGCTCGGCGACGACGCCGGCCTTGATCAGAATGTTGACGAACTTGATGGCGGTCAGGAAATCCGGCTGATCGGACGGCACGATGAAGCCGCGCGGATCGCGCATCGCGGGATCGTGCAGCACGGAAGTGTAGAGCGCCGCCGGCACGCCGCCGCCGCGGCCGCCGCGGCCCCCTTCATTCGCCGGCCGCGGTCCCTCCTTCGCGATCGCCTCCTGCAGCGCCTCCATGCGCTTGGGATGAATCGTCCAATGATCGGTGCTGCCGTTCTCGATCGCGTTCTTCGCCATCCGGTACATGTTGAAGAGGAACTCGTCCTTGCGCCGCGACGCGATGTCGAGGATCGCGTAGTTGGTGGACATCGAGTACTCGATCGACTGGCGGAAGTGCCACGTCTGCGGCGCGATCGGATACGGCACGTCCGCGCGCGGGAGCTGCATGTCGGGCACGAACGGAATCTGCTCCGGCGTCGGATTGCCGATCGTCTCGGTGAGAATGCCGATCTGATTGTGGAAGTACGACGCGGTGCGGAGGCCGCCGTTGAACCAGGTCGAGTAGTTCGTGGCCGATCGCATCACCGCGCCCGGCTTGTGCTCCTCGGCGAGGCGCGTGTGAATCGCCGAACCCACCATGTCGATCCCGAGCGGGATCAGCGGATCGAAGTTGTAGTTGAACGGATCGCGGAAGGGCGGCGCGAAGAGCACCGCGCCCGCCGGCCCGGTCTGATGATGGTTGTACATGATCACGGGATACCACTCGCGATACATCACCTTGTTCGCGTTGGTGCTCTCGGACATGTTCATCATGTAGAAGTCGCGGTTGTCGTCGTGGCCGACGTATTTCTGGTACAGCCGCGGGATCCCGCTCGTGCTGCGCTTCTTCTCGTCCTTCTCGCGCATGTACCAGTTGGAGACCAGCTCCATGCCGTCGGGATTCACCAGCGTGCACAGAATGATGTCGTCGTTCAAAATGCGCATCGTCTCAGGGTCGGTCTTCGTGGTGAGGCGATACATCAGCTCGATGAGCTGCTGCGCGCCGAGCACCTCTGTGGCGTGAAGGCCGCCGTCGATCCAGACCACCGCTTTGCCGTCCCTGGCCAGCTGGCGCGCCTGATCGTCGGTGAGGCCGTC
>Ga0207657_10005356_pt1 | contig 13440 bp, 11 predicted proteins | sample KBSC33metaG_FD_184316 | JGI IMG/M metagenome (GOLD analysis project Ga0207657, IMG submission 184316) | Corn rhizosphere microbial communities from Kellogg Biological Station, Michigan, USA - KBS C3-3 metaG (SPAdes) (version 2) | ecosystem: Host-associated > Plants > Roots > Rhizosphere > Soil ... | reverse complement strand
CCGATGACGGCAGGCGCCGGCGCCGCTCCACGCCCGACGACTACCGACCGGCTCGCGGCCTTCAAGGAGGACGGCCTGTTCCGGCGGATGCGGACCGTCGAGTCGGCGCAGGGGCCACGGGTGTGCCTCGACGGCCGCGACGTCCTCCTGCTCTGCTCGAACGACTACCTCAACCTCGCGGCGCACCCGGACGTGGTAGCGGCCGCGGTCGCCGCCACCGAGCGATGGGGCGCGGGCACCGGCGCGTCGCGGCTGATCTCCGGGAACATGACGCCGCACGACGAGCTCGAGCAGCGCCTCGCCGGCTTCCACGGCACCGAGACCGCGCTCCTGTTCGGCTCCGGCTATCTCGCCAACACCGGCGTCATCGCCGCGCTCGCCCGCCGTGGCGATGTCGTCTTCTCGGACGAGCTCAACCACGCGAGCATCATCGACGGCTGCCGGCTCGCCGGCGCCGAGACGTTCGTCTACCGCCACCGCGACCTCGAGCACCTCGCCTGGGGGCTCGGCCGGCTCCCCGGCCACTGCGGCCTGATCGTCACCGACGGCCTCTTCTCGATGGACGGCGACGTCGCCCAGCTCGGCTGGCTGCGCGAGCTCGCCAGCCGTCACGGCGCGATGCTGATGGTCGATGACGCCCACGCCGTCGGCGCCCTCGGCCCGGGCGGCCGCGGCTCGGTGGCCGAGGCCGGGCTCGCCGGCGAGGTCGACGTCCTGATCGGGACCCTCGGCAAGGCGCTCGGCAGCTACGGCGCCTACGCCTGCGTCAGCCGCGAGGTCCGCGACCTGCTCGTCAACACCGCTCGGCCGCTGATCTTCTCGACGGCGCTGCCGCCCGGGGCAGCCGCAGCGGCCACGGCCGCGCTCGCGATCACCGAATCCGATCCGGCCCGGATCGGACGGCTCCGGAGCAACGCCTCGACCCTCCGCGGCGCGCTAGCCGCCAACGGCCTCGACCCCGGCGGCGCCGGAGCGCAGATCATGCCCGTCGCGGTCGGCGACCCAGACCGCGCCGTCGCGATCTGCCGGCGCGCCCTCGACGCCGGCGTCTACGCGCAGGCGATCCGGCCGCCGACCGTCCCCGACGGGACGTCGCGGCTGCGGCTCAGCGTCCTCGCCGACCACGAGCCCGACGAGCTCCTAACCGCCGCCACCACGATCGCCGATGCCTTCCGGGCCGTCTCCGCCGCGGGCGACTGGTCGATCGACCTGCCGGACCCGGAGCCGGGGGAGGTCAGCGTCGAGCGGCACGGCTGGCGCGTCGAAGCGGTCGCGGACGGGGACGGCGCTGCCGACCTTGCCGCGACGCCGACGGCCCGGGCCGGCTGAGGGCGCCTCCGTGGACCCCGCCGGCCTGTTCGTCACCGGCACCGGGACCGAGGTCGGCAAGACCGTCGTTGCCGCGGTCATCGCCGCCGAGGCGGCGGCGTCGGGGCTCGACTGTGCCGTCTTCAAGCCCGCGGTCTCGGGCCTCGACGAGAGCGGTGAGCCCGACCACGCCCTCCTCGCCCGCGCGTCGGGGAGCGCCCAGACGGAGGACGAGATCGCCCCCTACCGCTACGGGCCGCCGCTCTCGCCGCACCTCGCGGCCGAGCTGGCAGGCGAGGAGATCGACACCGACCGCGTCGAGCGCGCGGCGGAGGCCGCCGCCGACGGCGCCGATGTGATCGTCTGCGAGGGCGTCGGCGGGTTGATGGTCCCGCTCCGCCCCGACTACCTGGTCCGCAACCTCGCCGTCGCCCTCGGTCATCCGCTCGTCATCGCCGCGGCGCCGGGGCTCGGGACGATCAACCACACGCTGCTGACGATCGAAGCAGCCTGGACGGCCGAGCTCGAGGTCCGCGCCGTCGTGCTCACTCCCTGGCCCGGCGAGGCCGGCCGCCTCGAGCAGTCGAACCGCGAGACGATCGCGGAGCTGACCGGGGTCGAGGTGATGACGCTCGACCGGATCGATCTCGCGGCGCCGGAGGGCTGGCCGCGCCTCGGCCTGCTCTAGATGATCCAGCCCTAGCCACCAATTTGCGCCCTTCCGGACCCCCGCCTTCCGACCGGAGGCCGACGTAGCTTTGCGCGGGATGAACGGACGGATCACGGAGCTCGACCACCGGCATCTGTGGCATCCGTTCACCCAGCAGCGCGGCTGGGAGGCGGAGCAGCCGCTCGTCATCGAGCGCGGCGAGGGCACCGACTTGATCGCGACCGACGGGACCCGCTACATCGACGGCACCTCGTCGCTGTGGTGCAACATCCACGGCCATCGCCATCCGACGATCGACGGCGCGATCCGCGACCAGCTCGACCGCGTCGCGCATTCGACGATGCTCGGCCTCACGCACGCCCCGGCGGCCGAGCTGGCTGCGCGCCTGTCCGCGATCGCGCCGGCCGGGCTGACCCGCGCCTTCTACTCCGACGCCGGCTCGACGGCGACCGAGATCGCGCTGAAGATGGCGTTCCAGTACTGGCAGCAGCGGGGCGGCCAGCACGCCCGCAGGACCTGCTTCGTCGGCCTCGCCGACGGCTATCACGGCGACACGATCGGGGCCGTCTCGGTCGGCGGCATCGACCTCTTCCACGGCGCCTACGAGCCGCTCCTGTTCGCGAAGCGGACGGTGCCCGCCGGCGACGCCGCCGCGCTCGGCCGGCTGCTCGACCGCCACGGCGAGGAGATCGCGGCCGTGATCATCGAGCCGCTCGTCCAGGGCGCGGGTGGGATCCTCGTCCAGCCGCCCGGTTACCTGCACCGCGTCCGCGAGCTCTGCAGCGAGCATGACGTGCTGCTGATCTGCGACGAGGTCGCGACCGGGTTCGGGCGGACCGGAACGATGTTCGCCTGCGAGCAGGAGCAGGTCGCACCGGACTTCCTCTGCCTCGGCAAGGGGCTGACCAACGGCTACATGCCGCTGGCCGCGACGCTGACGACCGACCGTGTCTACGCAGGGTTCCTCGGCGAGCACGAGGAGTTCCGGACCTTCTTCCACGGCCACACGTTCACCGGCAACCCGCTCGCCTGTGCGGCGGCGATCGCGAGCCTCGACGTCTTCGAGCGCGAACACACGCTCGAGCGCCTGCAGCCGAAGATCGCCAGGCTCCACGAGCTCCTCGCCGGCGTCGCGGCGATGGACGAGGTCGTCGAGGTGCGCGGCCGCGGCTTCATGGTCGGCATCGACCTCGGCGATCACGACCCGGCGCTTCGGCTCGGCCACCGGGTGACCGTCGAGGCGCGCCGGCGCGGTGCGATCGTCCGGCCGCTCGGCGACACGATCGTCCTCGTCCCGCCGCTGGCGATCAGCAAGCGAGATCTCGGCCGGCTCGTCGCGATCACCGCCGCGGCGATCCGCGAGGCGGTCGCCGGCGCCTACCCCGCCGGCGCGCCGGAACGCATCACGGTGCGCCGTGCGCAGGGTGTGGCGGGCTCGGGCCGCGCCGCCGCATGACCGGCACCGAAGTTCGCGTCGCTCTGATCACCGGCTGCTCGACCGGGATCGGCCGAGCGACCGCGCTCCGCCTCGACGCCTCCGGCTGGAGCGTCTATGCGGGCGTGCGCAGGCAGGAGGACGCGGATTCGCTCGCCGCCGCCGGGTCAGAGCGGTTGACGCCGCTGATCATCGACGTCACCGACCCCGGCTCGATCGCAGCCGCGGCCGAGCGGGTCGAGGCCGAGTCGGCGGCCGGGCTCGGCGCCCTCGTCAACAACGCCGGAGTCGCCTACACCGGCCCGCTCGAGTTCGTGCCGCTCGACGAGCTGCGCAACCAGCTCGAGGTCAACGTGACCGGCCACGTCGCGATCACCCAGGCCCTGATCCCGGCGCTCCGCCGCGCCCGCGGCCGAATCGTCAACGTCACCTCGATCGGCGGGATCGTCGCAACGCCGTTCTTCGGACCGTACAACGCCTCGAAGTACGCGCTCGAGGCGATCAGCGACTGCCTGCGGGTCGAGCTGCGGCCGTGGGGGATCGACACGATCACGATCGAGCCGGGCAGCATCTCGACCGAGATCTGGACCTCCGGCCTCGATCAGTTCGACCGGACCGAGGAGCGAATGCCGGCGGAGGCGCAGACGCTCTACGGGAAGGCGATCAAGGGGCTGCGGCGGGCGGCCCGGCAGACCGGCGAGCGCGGCATCCCTGCGGATCACGCCGCGGCGGTGATCGAGAAGGCGCTGGTCGTCTCGCGCCCGCGGGCCCGCTACCTGATCGGCCGCGACGCACGCGTCATGGCGACCCTCTCCCGCGTGCTCCCCGATCGCCTCTGGGATCGCGCGATCGGGCGGATCATGGGCCTGCCCTGAGATGGTCTGATCGGGGCGGCCGCATGCCGTGACGAATCGCCCGCCGCGTCGTAGTAGGAGTGTGGAGCAGGTGGCGACAGCGCCGACACGGGAGGCCGATGCCGAGCGGACGCTCGGGTTCGATGCCCTCTATCGCTCCTGCCGCGACGACGTCCACGCCTACGTCGCCGGGCTGCTCCGCGACCGGCACGCGGCCGAGGACGTCACCGCCCTCGCCTTCGAGCGCGCCTACCGGCGGCGGCGGCGCTTCGACCCGCGCCGCGGCAGCGGCCGCGCCTGGGTGTTCGCGATCGCCCGCAACGCCGCCCTCGACGAGCTCCGCCGCCGCAAGCGGACCGTGTCGCTGTTCGACGAGCCGGCCGACCCCGACGTCGCGGCCGCCGAGGACGGCGCCGAGGTGACGCTGCGGCGGGCGGCGCTGCGCGAGGCGATGAACCGGCTCGACCCGCGCGAGCGCGAGCTGGTCGCGCTGCGCTTCTTCGCCGGCCTCGGCCACGGCGAGATCGCCGAGGTGCTCGGGATCAGCGCTTCGAACGCGGGCACGAGACTGCACCGGGCCGTCGACAAGCTGAGGAGGCTGTGCGATGAGAGCGCGTAGCGACAAGCCGCTGGACCCCCGCGTCGAACACGAGCTCGCGACGATCGACCGGGCCCTCGGCGGACGTGAGACCGACCCCGGCGATGCGGCGCTCGCCGAGCTGGCGCTCCTGCTTCGCGACGAGCGGCCGGATCCCGAACCCGGTTGGGCGGCGAGGCTCGACGAGCGTGCCGCCGCAGGGTTCCCCCGCGGCGGCGGCGGCGGTCGCGGCGGTAAGCGGCCCTCCCGGCGGGGCGGCGGCTGGCTGGCGCCGGCCGGTGCGCTCGCGACCCTGCTCCTGGTCGTCGTCGTGGTCGCCGTCGTCAACGAGGGCGGCGGCACGAGTGGCGAGAACGCCGACTCGGCGAGCTCCGGCTCGGCCGGGGCGCCAACCGCGACGACGGTCGCGCCGGATGCGCAGGCAGGCGCGATGGAGCGAGGGGCCGAGTCTTCGACCGACCTCCATGCGTTGCGGGACCGGTCCTCCGCCGACAGCGGCAAGATCGCCCCCGGGACCGAGAACCGCAAGGTCGATCGCGACGCTCAGCTCAGCCTCTCGACCCAGCCTGACGAGGTGCGGTCCGTCACCGGCGAGGTGATCTCGATCACCCGCTCGCTCGGCGGCGTCGTCGCCTCCTCGCAGGTCTCGGAGACCCCGGACGGCGCCTCGGCTTCGCTGCGGCTGACGATCCCGACCCGCAACCTCGATCAGGCGCTCGATCGGATGACCGACCTCGCCGACGTCGACTCGCTGAACGAGAGCGCCGTCGACATCACGCGGCCGGTGATCGACGCCAAGGATCGGCTGCGCGACGCCGAGGCGCGGCGGCGGGAGCTGCTGAAGGCGCTCGGCAACGCCACGACGGAGTCCGAGGCGGACGCGCTCGAGGCGAAGATCGCCGACGCACGCCGCGAGATCGCCCGCGCCGAGGCCGCCTACGAGCGGGTCACCGGGAAGGCGCGGCTTTCCGAGCTGGCGGTGAGCGTCGCGAGCAATCCCGACGCGAGCACCCATCGCAGCCTCGGCGACTGGCTCGACGACGCCCTCGACGTGCTCAGGACCCTCGCCGGCGTGCTGCTGGTCAGCCTGGCGGTGTTGGTTCCGCTCGGCCTGATCGCGGCGCTCGTCGCCTGGGTCGTGGCCCGTTTCCGCCGCCGCCGGCGCGAGCGCGCTCTCGACGGCTGACCGCTCAGGTCAGTCGAGCGGTTCGAAGTCGGCCTTGCGGGCGCCGCAGACCGGGCAGAACCAGTTGTCCGGGATGTCCTCGAACTCGGTGCCGGCGGGAATGCCACCGTCGGGGTCGCCCTCGTCGGGGTCGTAGACGTAGCCGCAGGACGTGCAGATCCACTGCTGCTTGACGAGGGTCTCGCTCATGAGGGCGGGAGCGTAACGTAGAGTGGCGGCCGTGGATGAGCCCACGATTCCCCGTCCCGCGGCGACGGTGATCGTCCTGCGGCGCGGCGGCCGGCACCGCAGCGGAGGCCTCGAAGTGCTGATGCTGAGACGCGGCGCGGACGCCCGCTTCATGCCCGGCGTCTGGGTCTTCCCGGGCGGCGCCGTCGACGGCGAGGACCGCGATGCAGCCCTCGATCTCGACCTCGGCGTCGAGTCCGACGAGGCCGCGCACCGGGTCTGCGCGGCCCGCGAGCTCGGCGAGGAGGCGGCGCTCGTCCTCGCCGTCTCCGAGCTCCGTCCGTGGTCGCGCTGGGTCACGCCCGAGGTCGTCCCGATCCGCTTCGACACCCGCTTCTACGTCGCCCTCGCTCCGCCGCACAGCAAGCCGGTCCCGGACCGCGGCGAGGTCGACGAGGCCCGCTGGCTGAGCCCCGCCGGCGCTCTGGAGGAGCATGCCGCGGGCCGCCTCGAGCTCTCCTTTCCGACCGTCAAGCACCTCGAGGAGCTGACCGGCTTCGCCGACGCCGACGCCGTCATCGCCGAGGGCGCTCAGCGCCACGTCGAGGCGGTCACCCCGAAGGTCCGCGGCGACCGCGACCGCTTCGAGGTCCTGCTGCCCGGCGATCCGGGCTTCGCCGACGAGTAAGCCATCGAGATGAACGAAGCGTCCGCATGGCGGGCGACGTCACCGACGACGGGTCAACGCGGATCGGCGGCCGGGAACGGGGCCATGCCGGCGTGCCAGGGGCCGGCCGGGTAGGTGGCGACGCCGGACTCCTCCATCTCGGCGCGGACGCGGCCGAAGAGCCTGCCGGCATCGTCGAGTGCGCGCTCGAGCTCGGGGCGGGTGCGCTCGCGGAGCGTCCAGAGGAAGTAGAGCTGGCGGTCCGAGGCGCCGAAGCTGACCTCGCGGTCGATCGAGGTCGTCCAGGTGAGGAAGGCCGGGCTGAAGAGCTCGCGGAGGGCGATCGGGTCGTGCCCGGCCGGGACGGTGGCGATGAAGCGGCGGTTGAACTCGATGCTCTCGAACTCGACGCGGAGGCGGCTGAGGCGCCGGAGCTGCTCGTCGGGACTCGACTCGATCGACTCGACGTCGAATGCCGGGACGACCTTGGTGAGGTCGGGCATGTGGGCCTTCGCGAGCACCGCCGTCGGCAGGACCGCCTTCCGGAAGAGCCCGCCGGACTCGAACTCGTCGGCGTCGCAGCTCGATCCCCAGAACTCAGCCGCGAGCTCGCCGGTGAGCCGGTTCGAGCCGCCCGGGCACAACGCCGGCGGGGCGTCGCGCGGGTTGAGGCCGCCGACCTCCTCGTAGGTGAGACCGCGATCGGCGGCGACCGCCTTGACGGCGGCAATCCAGTCCTCGCGCTCGCCGGCGGCGCTCACCGGTGGATCGTATTCGCGGACGAAGGGTCAGCGATCTCGCGTCACATGCGGGAAGTGGGTGCCGCCGAACTGGCTCGGGTAGTCGGGGGCCACGAAGCAGGGCGCGAACGGCCTCACGGTGCCCGGGATCAGGCCCGAGGGCGGGTTCGGCTGATCGAAGGTCGAGACGGTCGGCGACTTGCCGTCGCCCATGAACCGCTCGCCGCCGCCGGTGTTGTCGCAGTCCCAGTTCGGGAAGATCCCGTTCCGGCTCGCCCCGCCGCCGGCGATCAGGTCGTTGTAGGGCATCAGGTAGCCGTTGCCGCGGTTCTCGGGCAGGCGGTTCCGGTAGATCGCGAGGGACTCCTGGGTGATGTAGCCGAGTTGCTTGAGGACGTGGCGCGGCGCGGGCTGCCCGGGCTGCGGGGTCAGCTGACCGGACAGCCCGGCCGGCGGGTTGGACAGGAAGTCGGTGATGTTCGATCGGTAGTAGTTGAGCCACGAGACGACCGGGTTCAGGTTCGCCAGGAACGGGTCGAGGTTGCCGAGCGTCGGTCGCAGCTCGCGGAGAACGCCGGCCAGCGCCGGGAAGCCGCGCCGCGATGCCCGGTTGAGCGCATCGAGATCGATGAACAGCGACCGCAGATGCGGCGAGAGGCGCCGGACGCTCTCGAGCGTCGGGCTGATGTCGTTGGCTACCGGCAGCAGCTTCTGGACGAGCGGGCGCGTGTTCGCCTGGAACTCGTCGAGCCGGTTCAGCGTCAGCTGGGTCTCGTTCTCGAACGTCGGAGCGATCTGGAAGAACTCACGCAGCGCCTGGTCCTCGGAGGCGAGCGCGTCGAAGGTCGAGTTGGTCCCGGTGATTGCGTCGGCGAGCTGCCCGTCGCGCTCGCTGAGCGCGTCGAAGACCGTGCCGGTGTCGCGGACGAGGCCCTGCAGCTGGGTGCGCTGGCGGCGCAGGACGGCGAGGACGTCCGAGGCGTCGCCGAGGAACGGCCCGAGGTTGCCGAGCGCATCGTTGAGGTCGAGCCCGCGACCGCGGATCGCGATCGCTGCGCCCTGCTGCCACTGCTGGAACGCCGTCCGCGTCTCCTTGTCGAGGGCGTTGAAGATCTCGTCGATCTGCGTCTGGTCCTGAACCTGCCCGAGGCCGAGCGAGCCGCCCTCGGGGACCGAGTCGACGTCGCTGCTCGACGCGTCGGTGGTGGACGCGGCGGCGCCGAGCGAGACCGGCGCGCCCGACTCTTGCGGGTTGGTGCCCGACGTCAGCTCGACGTAGGTCTCGCCGAGCAGCGTCTTCTGGCGGAGGATCGCCCGCGCGTCGCTCGAGATCGGTGCGAACTCGGGATCGATCTCGATCTCGACCTTCGAGGTGTCCTGCCCGTCGACCTGCTCGTCGATCGGCGCCAGCTCCACCGACTTGACCTTGCCGACCGAGACGCCGCCGATTCGCACGTCCGACTCGGTCGCGAGCTGCGTCGCCTCCGGGAAGTAGGCGTCGATCCGGTAGCTCTCCGGCTTCAACGGCACCGGGCCGCCGAACGAGATCCAGAGGAAGAGCAGCAGCAGGAAGCACGAGAGCGTGAACCCGACGGCGATCAGGATCCGGCCGATCGATGGTGCCGACTTCTGCATCAGCAGCCCCCCGCAAACGGCGCGCCCGGCGCGAACAGCTGCTGCAGTCCGGTCACCGCCGGCGCCAGCGGGCTCGCGCCGAGCAGCGACATGGCTTCGTCGCAGCCGATGGTCAGGTAGATGCGGCGATCGACGCCGTGGGCGTCCTGGACCTGGAAGACGGAGCCCGAGTTGTGGCCGAGCCAGGCGCCCCAGTAGAGATAGCCCTCGTCACGGCCGGCGGCGCCGGGCGGCTCGGCGCCGTTGGGGTTGTAGGCGGCCATGTTGCCGAGCCGGTTGAGCTTCTTGGCGACCACGGTCAGCTTCGGCGTCGCCTTCGCGAGCCGGCTCGATGCCTTGCCGAGGTCGCGGACCGGGCCCCGCGCCGTTCGCACGAACGGCCGGATCTCGCTCTTGATGACCGGCGTCGTCTTCACCGCCAGCCGCTTCGTCGAGGAGTTGACCTCGGCGAGGTTGCGGGCGAACGGCCGCAGGTCGCCGAGCGCCGGCCCGAGCTGGTCGGCGAACTGCGAGATGTGGTTGAGCGCGACCGTGGACTGGGCGAGCGTCCCGGGCAGCAGCCGCACCGCGCGCTGGACGCTCGGGTCCTGTTCGGCGATCGCCGAGATCGACGTGTTCGACGCTTCGACGAGGTCGGTCAGGCTCTGCTCGCTGCGACCGACCTCGCGGGTCAGCAGGTTGAAGTTGGTGATCAGCCGGCGCAGATTCGCCTTCCGCTCGGCGACCTTCGAGTTGATCCGGTCGACGTCGCGGGACAGCGGGCCGAGCGAGCCGAGCAGGCGGCCGAGGTCCTTGTCGCGGCCGTGCAGCGCCTGCCCGCCGCTGACGAGCAGCAGGCGCAGGTAGGCGCGGGTGTCGTTGTCGAGCGCGCCGAGCACCTCGTCGAGGTTGACGTCGGGGGCGGTGTTGGCGAGCTGGACGGTGCCGCCCTCCTGGATCTCCCCCGCCTTCTTCGTGCCCGGGTCCATCTCGAAGAACATGTCCTTCAGCCCCGTCTGCGGGCGCAGCAGGATCGTCGCGTCCCGGTAGACCGGCAGGAAGTCCCGATCGACGCCGAAGGTGACGACGGCGACGCCGTCCTCGAGACTGACGTCCTCGACGTCACCGACCTTGACGCCGGCGACCCGCAACGTCTGACCCTGCCCGGGCACGACCGCCTGCGCGGTCTGGAACTCCGCCTTGAGCTCGAACGGCCGCTCCTCGATGAGCGGGATCCGGAGCCGCTGGCTCTGGACGATCACGTATGCCGAGGCGAGCCCGACGACGAGCAGGAGCGCGATCGCGATGAAGTCGCGGAGGTGCTTGCGGATCGCGACGCTCATCCGCCGTCACCCGTGCCGTAGGTCGCGTAGAAGTCGGAGAGGTCCTTCATCGCCCGCTTCTGGAGCTTGCGGGCCTTGCCGCGATCGCCGTCGTCCTTCGCCTGCGCCGCTTCGCCGAGCCCCTCGAGGGTCTGCGTCGCGTCGTCGACGAGCGGCGCCGCCGGGCTGCCCGCCGCCGGGGCCGCGCCGGCGGGCGCCGAGGCCGGCTGCGGCGGGGCCGGGCCGATTGCCGCCGAGAGGTTCGGCGGGTCCTGGTTCTCGCACGGCGCGCCGGGCCGGAACGGCGTCTTCGGCGCGAACGGCGGCATCGAGCCGTCGATCGGGAACGGCGTGACACCGGCCAGGTCCTCGCCGGTGCTCCGGTCGTGGGACTGGACTGTGTTGGTTCCGCCGCCGCCGATCACGCGGATGTACTGGCCGTTGGCGTCGCCGGAGCGGCTCTCGCCGTTGATCCCGGCGAGCCCGTAGGCGGTCTCCTCGAAGACGCTGCCGTTCGGGCCGTGATCCGCGTTGTAGACCGGGCCGCCGTCGACCTGGTCGTCGGCCCAGGGCAGGATCGTGTGGTTGAAGCAGCTCGAGAGCGCCCGCGTCTGCTCCATGAACGGGATCGTGTTGGTCGTCAGCCGGGCGAGGTCGGGGACGGTCGGCCGCAGGTCGGAGACGAGGCCGCGGAGCTCGGCCGGCTGGGCGAGCCCGCGGAGCTGAGCGAGCAGTGGCGTCGCCGCGTCGAGGGTCGCCGGCGCGGTCCGGACACCGGGGAGGATCTCGCGGGCGAAGGCGCGGGTCGGCGGGAAGGCGGAGTTGAGGCTCGCGAACGCCCGGTCGCCGGCTTCGAGCGTTCGCGGCAGCTCCGCGATCGCCCGCTCGAGCGAGTCGTCCTGGGCCGCGAAGCTGCCGGTCGTGATCCGCAGGTTGGTGATCAGGTCGGCGAGCGCCTGATCGTTGCCGTTGAGGCCGCGGACGACCCGGTTGAGGTTGAAGATCAGCGACGAGAGGTCGTGCGGGTTCTCGCCGAGCAGCGCCTGGTTGACCTGCGAGGTGTACTTGAAGGCGCCGGGGGCGGTCTTGTTGAGGACCCGCAGCGACTCGGCGCCGTCGTACTTCGTCAGCGCGTTCCCGAACTGGTCGAGGAGGACCTGGAGCTGCTTGCGGGAGTCGGCCTGGAATGAGTCGGTCAGGACCTGGTCGAGTTGGACCGTGTTCGACGTCTGCTGGGGCGGGAAGACGTAGTCGCCGTCGGCGACCGGCGCCGACGGGCTGCCGGGGCTGACGTTCACGAACAGGTTGCCCTCGAGGAAGAGGCGCGGCTTCAACTCGAAGCGGGCGTCCTCCTTGAGCGGCAGCCCTTCGTCGTCGATCTCCATCTTCACCACGGCGCCGCTGCCGTTCGCCGTCGCGCCGGTCGAGCCGACCCCGCCGGAGTCCTCGGAATCAGCCAGCGGCTCGACCGAGGTGACCTTGCCGACCTCGACGCCGGCGATCCGGACCGGGGAGTTCGGCCGCAGGTTCTGTGCCGAGCGGAACACGGCGGTGACCTCGGTGCCGCCGCCCCACGGCACGTTCTTGGTGAACGCGAGATACGAGCCGACCGCGAGGACGACGATCAGCAGCACGCCGATCAGCCAGTTCGGAACACGCTCCGCCGCCCGCCCTCTCACGGCTGCCTCGACTTCACGCGCGTGTCCTTGAGGATCCTCGTCCCGTCCTGCTTCCAGAAGACGTCGGTGACGCCGCGATCGCCCGGCAGGTCGGGGACGAGCGCCGCCGGGTTCTGCCGCGACTGCCCGGCGACGCGGAGCTGACCGAGCGCGTAGCCGGTCTGACCGGGCTGGCAGTCGGAGCCGTTCTGCCCGGTCGGGGCGGCGGCGTGGGCGTGCAGGATCGGCAGCTCGTGCGGGTCGAACTGCCCTTCGGTGTGCGGCGGGGTCGGCGCGGCGCCGTACTTGCCGTTCGCCTGCACGCCGGAGTAGCCGGCGGTCGAGAGGCCGGTCTGCGCCGGGCCGGGGACGCTCGTCGGGATCCCCGGCAGCGGCCCGGTCCCGTCGAGGTCGAGGTTGAGCGACAGCGTCCCCTGCGGCGTCGCGATCAGCGAGACGCGCTGCGAGAAGCCGATCGAGTCGCGCTCGGTGAGGTGCTCCGGCAGGAGCGTCCAGAAGTAGTTCCAGTAGTTGCAGACGGTTTGCGCCGGAGTGACGAAGTCGGCGAGCGGCTTGGCGCTGTCGAAGAGGTCGCCGAGGCGGACGATCGAGCTCTTCGTCGCGGGCTGCTCGACGAGGTTCTCGAGCTGCGTGAAGACGTCGCCGAGGCGGCGGCTGGTCCCGGCGCTGCGGGCGAGGACCGGGGTGCCGACCCGGATCGCGCTGTTCAGGCTCGGCAGCGCCGCTCGGAGGCTCTGGACGCCCGGCCGCAGGCGACGCTCGAGCTCGGCGGTCTCGCGCAGGAACGGGCGCTGGGCGGGAAGCAGGTCGATCCCGGCCTGGAGCGTCGGCGGACCGCCGGAGATCGTCGCCTGCAGCGCCTCCGGGTCGGCGCCGATCGCGGCGAACGTGTCGGCCAGGTTCCCGAACAGCTCCGCGTTCTGATCGGCGACCGGCGCGACGATCGCCGCGGTCCGGGCGAGCGCCGGGAAGAATGCCGCGAGGTTGGTGCGCGGATCGGCGAGCGTCTCGGCGACCGGCTTCAGATTCGTCAGCAGCGGGTTGAGCGCTTCGAAGGCCTGGTTGAGCGAGGCGCCGCGACCCGCGAAGCCGTCGCCGTAGCCGTCGAGGTTCTCGCGGATCGCGTTTCTGGTCGGCTGGTCGAAGGTGTTGCCGATCTCGTCGAACTCGGTCTGGGCGATGAACGTCCCGTCGTCGGC
>Ga0207657_10005355_pt1 | contig 13441 bp, 12 predicted proteins | sample KBSC33metaG_FD_184316 | JGI IMG/M metagenome (GOLD analysis project Ga0207657, IMG submission 184316) | Corn rhizosphere microbial communities from Kellogg Biological Station, Michigan, USA - KBS C3-3 metaG (SPAdes) (version 2) | ecosystem: Host-associated > Plants > Roots > Rhizosphere > Soil ... | reverse complement strand
ACGGATTGCCGATGGCCATGACCCAATCCCCGACTGCCGCCGTGTCGCTGTCGCCGAAGCTCACGAATGGCAGCGGATGCCTCGCGATAACCCGGAGCACCGCCAGATCGGTCTTGCTGTCCTCGCCGACGATTTCAGCCGGCAGGCGCGTGCCGTCGTTCAGGTAGACCAGCACCGAATCCGCGCCGGCGATGACGTGATTGTTGGTGACCACCAGCCCGTCGGCGCTGATGAGAAAGCCCGACCCGAGGCTCTCGGCCTCCTCCATGGCATCGCCGCCAAGCCCCTCATTGGGATTGAGGTCGTCGAAATACTGCTGCAGCGGCGAGCCGTCGGGGGCCTTCGGAAACGGCACTCCAGCGCCATTATGCAGCCGATGCGACGAACTGATGTTGACCACCGCCGGCGATAGACGGCTGGCCAGCGCGGCGACCGATTGCGGCCCGCCCGGCCCGGCGGCAAGCACCGGTACAGTCAGCCCGCAGACCAGCGCGAACACCCCGGCGATATGGCGCAACGGCATGAGCCTGCTCTCCGCTGACGGGAGTTTGAGCTAACTCCGTACCATCCACAAGAGCACCAGCCCCACCGCGGCCGCGCCCAGGGCGATGCCCCGGATCCGGCCCACCGGCATGGCGTTGAACACCGCCAGCCATTTCTTCATCTGCTCCGGGAACGCCGCGTAGACGATCCCCTCGATGAACACCGCAAGACCGAGCGCGGCGAAGAAGTCGGTCATTTTGCGGTCGCCGGCGCCGGCTCGGCGGCCGCTGGGGCGCTTGCCGCCGGGGCGGCAGGCGCCGCGTTGTCATTGGCGGCCGGCACCGCCGGCGTCGCCGCGGCGGGCGCCCCGACCACTGGCGTCACCGGCGGCACCGCTTCGTTGGTCAGCGTGTTGATGTCCGTCGGCGGGATGACGTCCGGCACCGGTGCTACCGTCGGCTGCGCCGGCGGCGGCAGGGTGATGTCCTTGGGCACATCGGATTTTCCCTCGTCGCCGAAGTACTGGAAGAACTGGGAATCGGGCGACAGCAGCATGGTCGTGCCGGAGCTCGCCAGCCCCGTCCGATAGGCCTGCATCGACCGATAGAAGGCAAAGAAGTTGGGGTCGATGTTGTAGGCATCGGCGTAGATCTTGCTGCGCGTCGCATCGCCCTGGCCGCGCAGGATTTCGGAATCCTTGGTGGCATCGGCGACGATCTCGATCGACTGCCGGTTGGCGATGGCGCGGATCGATTGCGCCGCCTGCTGGCCGTTGGCGCGCAGCAACGCCGCCTGCGCCAGACGTTCGGCCTTCATGCGGTCATAGGTCTGCGCCGAAACCTGGTCGGTCAGGTCGGTCCTCAGGATGCGCACATCGACTACGTCGACGCCGAGTTCCGCCATGTCGGGCCGGATCAGGTCACGCGCCTGGGTCATCATGTCGGCGCGTTCTGCCGACAGCGCCGCCTGAAACTCGCGCAGGCCATAGACCTGCCGCAGTGCCGCGTCGAACCGTGCCCCGAGCCGGTCTTCCACCAGGTCGAGACTGCCCAGCGCTCGTTCGCGGAACTTGCGGGCATCGGCGATGCGATAGGTGACGAAGGCGTCGACGACATAGAATTTGCCGTCCTTCACCTGCAGCGTCATGTTGGCGATATCGTAACGGAGCAGGCGATTGTCGATGATCTGCACGTCATCGACGAGCGAGGTCGGCAGCTTGAAATAGAGTCCGGGCTTGGTCTGCACCTGGGTAATCTGACCGAACCGGGTCACCACCGCCTGCTGGCGCGGGTTGACCACGTAGAGCGAAGAGAACAGCAGATAGATGACGACAACGACGGCAATGCCGAGAGCTGCGAGACGGTTCATGGCTCAGTTCCCCGTCGTCGAGTTTGCGGGCGCATTCATCGTCGTGTCGGTCGGCGATGCGTCAGGCGCAATGGGCGACGTGGTGGCACTTCCCGTTGGCGCCGCGGTAGCCGGCTTCAGTTGCGGCAGCGGCAGATAGGGGACCACCCCGCCCGATGCCGTCTTGTCGACGATTACCTTGTTGGCCCCGCCCAGCACCTGCTCCATGGTCTCGAGATAGAGCCGGCGGCGGGTCACTTCCGGCGCCTTGGCATATTGTTCGAACACCGCGGTGAAGCGCGCTGCCTCGCCCTGTGCTTCCTTGACCACGCGGTCCTTGTACGCCGCCGCGTCTTCGCGGATCTGCGCCGCCTGGCCACGGGCCTGGCCGAGCCGGGTGTTGGCGAACTGACGGGCTTCCTCCTGGAAGCGATCCTCGTCCTGCTCGGCGCGCTGCACTTCGTCGAAGGCATCGGCGACTTCCGCCGGCGGCGCCACGTTCTCGAGGGCGATCTGGCTGATCTTCACGCCGGCGCCGTAGCTGTCGAGAATGCCTTGCGTGATCTGCTGCACCTGCAGCGCGATGGCCGCCTTGCCGTCGCGGAAAATGTCCTGGGCCGGCCGGCGACCGACGATCTCGCGCATTGCGCTTTCGCCGGCGGCGCGCACCATGTCGGCCGGGTCGCGCACATCGAACAGGAACTTCGCCGGATCGGACACCGACCACAGCACGGAGAATTTCACATCGACGATGTTCTGGTCCGCCGACAGCATCAGCCCTTCATTGTCACGGCGCGAGGCGCTGCCCTTGACTGAACCGATCTCGGTCTTGTTTTCGGTGATGACCACCCGCTCGACCGTCTCGAACGGCCAGAACAGGAAGTGCAGGCCCGACTGGCTGAGTTCGGGTTTCGGCTTGCCGAACAGCAGTTCGACACCGGTTTCCTGCGGCGCAATGGTATAGACGCATTGCGATATCCAGAATCCGACAACGACCACGACCACGCCGAGTATGGCCCAGCGCCCACCGGGAATGCCGCCACCCTGGAACCGGTCGCGCCCGCTTTTCAGCAATTCCTCGAGACTTGGCGTATTGCCCGTCTTCCTGGGTCCCCCTCCTCCGGATGGCTGTCCCCAAGGCCCGCCGCCGGTGTTGCGGCCACCGCCACCCGTATTATTGTCCCAGGGCATGTGTTTCCTATCGGTCGGTTTGTGCCGCCCTATATAGGCAAGGCTTGAGGGGCGATCAATGCGCTCCGGCCGCCTGTCGCTCATATACCCTGACGCGGTATGCGGCGGCGTCTTTGGGGGATGGTTCGGTGGGCAGTTCGGCCGTCACGCGCCACGCTTCGGGGTCGATCGCCGGAAACACCACGTCGCCCTCAGGCCGCAATGCCACGTGGGTGATATAGAGTCGTTCCGCCGCTCCCATCGCCTGCGCGTAGATGTCGCCACCGCCGATCACCATGGCCTCGTCGGCCCCCTCCGCCGCCGCGATGGTGCGCGCGTGGTCGAGGGCCGCCGCGAGGTCGTTGATCACGATGACCCCCTCGGGTTGGTACCCCGGCTGGCGCGATACCACGATGTTGGTGCGCCCCGGCAGTGGCCGTCCGACGGTTTCGAACTGCTTGCGCCCCATGACGATCGGCTTGCCCATGGTGGTGCGCTTGAAAAACGCCATGTCGGACGGAATGCGCCACGGAATGCCGCCGCCCGCCCCGATCACCCCGTTCTCGGCCACCGCGGCAATCATGGCGAGGGTTACGCTCATGCCCCGAGCCGCCGCAGCGCGTCACCATCCACCCGGCAGCGCTCCCAATCGTCCAGCATGATGGCCCCCTGCGAGCGATAGAAGTCGATCGCCGGCGTATTCCAGTCGAGCACCGCCCATTCGAGCCGACCAAGGTTTTCAGCCACGCACCGGCGGGCAAGGTGCCGCAGCAATCCCTTGCCGACGCCCCTGCCCCGGGCGGCGGGAGCGACGAAGAGATCCTCGAGCCAGATGCCGTGCCGGCCGAGAAAGGTCGAAAAGGTGTAGAACCAGAGCCCGAAGCCGACCGCCTCGCCGTCCCATTCCGCGATCTCGCAGAACACCTTGGGCGATGCGCCGAACAGCTCGCGCAGGATGTCCGCCTCCCTGGCGATCGCCTCATGCTCGAGCTTTTCGTAGACCGCCAGGTCCATGATGAGACGCACGATCAGCGCCGCATCGGCGGCCGTCGCGGACCGGATCGCCAGCGTCATTCCGCGCTGCCTTCATTGCGGTTGAGGATCAGGATTTCGAGCTCGCGATCACCGGGCGGCGAAAAATCTGTGGCGCGCATCGAGAACGTCGTCGGCCCCGTCTTGGTCACCTTGCCGTCCCAGCAGAACGACACCAGGCTGTCCGGCTTGCCCTTGTCGATGGTCAGGTGAAAATCATGGATCGGCCCGCTCCAGTTATCCCCGGTCGACCACACATAGGAGAGCCAGCTTTCGGTATAGGGAGCACTGTAAAGATCCTTCGGATCTCGTAGCGACTTCTTCACCGCTCGCAGGAAATCCGCATCGGTACAGTATTTCTTCTTGTATTCGGCGGCGCGATCGTCGCCGTCAGCGGGCGGCACAAGGAAGGTCGCGGCCACCGTGCCACCGACACTTGGCTTATAGTTGTGCACCACCTCGACAGTCTTGCCGGCCGGAAACTGCGCTTCCCAGCTATAGTTCGATTTCAGTGTCCACACCGGCGTGTAGTCGGTCTGCGGACCGTTGCCGGCGTCGTACTCCATCGGGATCACCAACCCGAGTTGCACCAGACGCGTCTGGTCGGCAGCGGACAACGCCGCAAGCTTTTGCTGCGTTACCTCGCCAAAGGGGAGGAGCGGAACACCGAGGCCCCGCAACACCTCGCTCTCGTCGATGCCGGCGGCGAAGGCATATTGGTGCAGCGTCGCCGCGACCGGCTTGCCGTCGAAGGTAGTCGCGAAGCCGAATATGTTCGCCGCATCCTCAGTAGGAATGGCCACCGTGAAATCACCGCTGCCGGTGATGTCGGGCATCGGAAAGGCGATCAGCGCATGCTCCTCGCTGGCCGAATTGTTCTTGAACCGGTAGACCACGGTCACCCTGTCCGGCGACACCGTCAGATCCTCGGCAGCCATCGTGACCTTGTCGCTGGTGATGAACTGCAGGCCACCGGCACTCAGTGTCGCCATGGTATCGTTGGCGACGGCCGGCGCCGCAAGGGCTGCGGCAACCCCGAAACATAGCCCGGCGGCGAACCTCATACGGCGACCTCGGCCTTGATGTGCGGCAGCGGATCGTAGCCGGTGATCTGGAAATCCTCAAACTGGAAGCCAAAAATGTCCCGCAACTCCGGATTGAGCGTCAGGCGCGGCAGCGGCCGAGGTTCGCGCTGCAATTGCTCGCGGGCCTGCTCGAAATGGTTGGAGTAAAGATGCACGTCGCCAAAGGTGTGAATGAACTCGCCCGGCGCCAGCCCCGTGACCTGCGCCACCATGGCGGTGAGCAGGGCATAAGAGGCAATGTTGAACGGCACGCCGAGAAACACGTCGGCCGAGCGCTGGTAGAGCTGGCAACTCAGCCGCCCGTTGGCGACGTAGAACTGAAACAGGCAATGACAGGGCGGCAGGGCCATCTCGTCCACTTCCGCCGGATTCCAGGCGGTGACGATATGCCGGCGCGATTCCGGCTTGTGCCGGATCGACTCGATGACATTGGCGATCTGGTCGAGGTGGCCACCCTTGCCGTCCGGCCAGCTCCGCCATTGCGACCCGTAGACCGGCCCGAGGTCGCCCTTCTCATCGGCCCAGGCATCCCAGATCTTCACCCCGTGTTCCTGCAGGTAGCGGACATTGGTGTCGCCGCGCAGGAACCATAAGAGCTCATAGATGATCGAGCGGATGTGGAGTTTCTTGGTGGTCAGCAGGGGAAAGCCCTGCGCCAGATCGAAGCGCAGCTGGTAGCCGAACAGCGAGCGCGTGCCCGTCCCCGTCCGGTCCATGCGGTCGGTGCCAGTGGCGAGGACGTCGCTGAGCAGTTGCAGATATTGGCGCATGACCTGCTTCTAGCCGATTCCGCGCCAAACGCTCAGGGGGCGACTACCTGAAGCTGGGGAAAGTACGTCCGATACCGCCGCGCGTCCCGCGTCAGCAGCGGCACGTCGAGCACCGATGCCTGCGCCCCGATGAAGAAGTCCGGCAACATACTGGTACGCATCCCGCCGGCGCGGCGATACCGGGCAAAGGCCTTGCCGGCAAGGAACAGCGCTGGCTTGGACATCGCCAGGATTTGGAGGCCCATTTCGGCAACCATGTCTTCCAGGGCCTCCAAAGTGGCGTGACGCACCGAGAGTTCCGCGAAAATCACGTCGTTGATCGCGATAGGGCCAGCCAGGGCGGCCGCGTCGAGCCTTTTCCGGGACCACTCGAACCACGCTGCATCGTCCGTAACGATGTCGAACAGCACATTGGTGTCGACGAGGATCAATCCTCGCCTCGCAGCATTGCCATCAATTCATCGGTGGTGGGCCCTGGTCCTGCTGAGCCGCGCAGCCGCTCGAACCGGTTTTTCGGCCTCGGCCCCTCCTTCACCAGCTCGATCTCACCCGCAGCATTGCGCCGGAACTCCACCTTGCTGCCGGGCACGACCCCAAGCGCCTCGCGGATCGCCTTGGGAATGGTGATCTGCCCCTTTGCCGTCACTGTTGCCGCCACCTCGTCCTCCTGTAAGGCAATGATCTATGCATTCCTTACATATAGCGCCAATCAGCGAAATGTCACCGCCCGCCCCCTTTGCGTTCGCCGCCGCCTGCGCCTATATAGAGGCTGCCGGCAACGGCTATGGCGATAAACGGCTTTCGTAATAAACCCATCGGACCCGGGGGCAGTACCCGGCGCCTCCACCACTTCCTCCCGCACCGGCGGGACCTATGGGGGCGAAACAGGATCGACGAGGGCGTAAAGGATTTGCTTTTGCCCGGCATGGTACCGCCGATATCGGACCAAACCTATAGTTGCGAATGACAACTATGCTCCGGTCGCTCTCGCCGCGTAAGCGGTGCGAGTCCGGGAATTGAAGCCCTCCTGCTGTAGCAGGTAGGAGGCGGGGTCCGCAGGCACCTGGCAACAGAAGCCTGCACCTTTCCGCCGCGCCCGGTCGATCCACGCTGCTTTGCGCTTGAACTGGGCCTGCCTCTTGGGGTGATATGCGGCTCGGATTCTCACCGGATTGACGCCAGCCCATGCCTGAAGATCACATTCGATACGATATCCTCGCCCAGGAAGCGCTGCGAGGCGTCGTGCGCAAGGTGCTGGCGGAGGTCGCCAAGACCGGCCTGCCCGGCGAACACCATTTCTACATTTCCTTTGTTACCCGGGCCCCCGGCGTGCGCATGTCGCAGCGGCTGCTCGAAAAGTACGACAAGGAAATGACGATCGTCCTGCAGAACCAGTTCTGGGATCTCAAGGTCAACGAAATAGGCTTCGAGGTGGGCTTGTCCTTCGACGGGCACCCGGAAATGCTTGGCATCCCGTTTGCCGCCATCAAGGGATTCTTCGACCCGTCGGTGCCGTTCGGCCTGCAATTCGATCCGGTGGCAACGCCCGGCAGCGAGGCCGAGCCGGGCGTTGACGCCGCAGCCGACACCAATGCAGTGAAACTTGTCCCTGCTCGCCCGGGCAAGCTGCCGGCGGCGGACCATCCAGCGCTACCGGCTGAGCCCGCGGAGGGCGATGACGTGCCCGCCGGGCCACCCGGCGAAAAGGTCGTCAGCCTCGACAGCTTCCGCAAGAAGCCCTGAGCCGGTCATGCCCGGCGACCCGCGTCCGGCAGGGCTCGAGAAGCGCTCGCTGAGCATTGCCGGCCATAAGACCAGCCTTGCCCTCGAACCCGAATTCTGGGCTGGCGTCGAGGCCATGGCCGCCGCCCGTTCCCTGCCCGTCGCCGCCCTGGTGCGCGAAATCGACGAGTCCCGCAGCAGTCCCAACCTCTCCTCCGCGCTGCGCCTCGCCGTCCTGCGCTGGTATCGCGACACCGCCGGCAATACTTGAGGCGGTCGAAGAAGAATGCCCGGCGGCCCTTCGGTTCGGAGACGCGGCGATTGGCGCGCTGGAGCGCGCTGATTCAGGCAAGATCGCGAAAGCTCTAATTCAGCGGCTCGAAAAACTGCACCGGCGGTATCTGCAGATTCATCGGCGGCGGGAGCGGCGGCGCGCGACGCGCCGCGTCCTCCTGTGCCTTCTTCGCCGCCGCCTGCTTCGCCGCGGCGTCGTCGGCCGCCTGCTTCGCTGCAGCGTCGGCAGCCGCCTGTTTCGCCGCGGCATCGGCAGCCGCCTTGGCATCGGCATCCGCCTTCGCCTGTCGTGCCGCCGCGTCGGCGGCGGCCTTCGCCGCGGCGGCTTCCGCCTGTTGTCGCTCGAGCGCCTGCCGTGAGGCGTCTTCGGTGGCGCCCTTGCGATCGCTGGCGGCTGCCTTGGCGCGCGCATCGTCCTGCGCCTTCAGCTTTTCGAGCCGCGCCACTTCGTTCTCGAGCGCCTTGACCTTGATGGCATCCACCATGTCGGCAACGTCGAGCGTCCGGACCGGCGCCGGCAAGGTTCCTGAAAGGTTGGCCGTCACCCGCGAGGTTGTCGGCCCGACCAGCCCCGCCGCATCGAGCGTCTTCACCGGGGTCAGCGCAAACGCGCCACCCAGCGCCAGGTCGCTGAGCCTCAGCGTCGCGCCGCCGAACAGTCGTGCCGCCGGCGTCTCGGCGCCGAGATTCGGCACCCGCAATACCCCGCCCGCAACGGTGAAGCCGCCGCTGAGCGACGGCGAGGTGAAGGGCCCCTGGTTCAGCGCTGCGGCAAACCTGTCGCCAATGACTTTCGGGTCGAGATCGACGATGTCCTCGATCCTGGCCACGGCCGCAAATGCCGCCGGATCGAATTTGGCGGCCGAGAAATCGTCGAGCGTAAAGCTGCCGTCGCCGCTGAGCCCCTCCAGCAGTCCTTCAACGCTGTCGCCCGTCGCCGAGAACCGCGCGCTGCCCTTGAGCGTGCCGGAAAGGTTGGCGGCGGCGGCCGGCGGCAGGATCGCCGACAGCGGCACGCCCAAGACGCTCGTCTCGGCGCTCAGTTCCTTGTCGGCGAGTTGCCCGGCGCAGCAGAGGCTGGCGTTGAGGGTCACCTCCCCGCCGGCAAGCCGCGCCGCCAGCCCGCGCACGCGTACGCCGGTGGTGTCCCAGCCGAAATTGAACCGGGCATCGCTCAGGAATGGTACCCCGCCGCGGGTTATCGAGGGCGTCTCGATGGCGATGTCGCCCGTCGTCGTCCGGGGTCCGTCTCCCGCGGCGATCGGCCCATCCGGCCAGAGCTTTCCTGCCGAGATCATCAAAGCGGTCGGACTGCCCGCCGCCTCGACGAGGCTCCCGACGTCGAGGTGGTCGATGGTCAGCGCGCCGGTTGCCGCCATTCCCCCCGCGTCGCGGGCCAGGGCCAGCTTGCCGGTGAACTTGGTGGCGCCTGAGGTGGCGCTGATATTGTCGAGATCGACCCCACCATCGGCGCCGAGCCTGAAATCGGCGCTGCCCGCCACCGGCGGCGTATAGAGCCCGGCAAGGCCGGCATCGGCAGCCAGCGCCGAAGTATCGGACAGCGCCACCTGCAGCTTGCCGTCGCCAGTGACGGTGGTGAGGTCGCCGGGCGTCAGATGCCCGTCCAACAGCAGGGAATCGCCGCCTCCCGCCAGGCCGATGCTGACAGCCAGCGTCGCCTTCGGGTCGCCCTTGAGGCTCGCCGTCAGTTTCATGTCGCCGCCATCGGGCAGCACGGCGACATCGCCCAGCCCGAGCTGGCGGGTAAGACCGGCTGCATCGTGTCCCGTAAGATCCAGCGAAGCGTCGATGGGCCCCCCGAGCGCCCCCAAAATGCCGCCATCGAGCTTGGCCACCAGCGTCAGGTCGGCGACCCCGGCGGTGCCGGAGAGCGACAGCCCCTGCCCGCCGCCATTGTCGGGATCATCGAGGTGCGCCTTGAGATCGAGCGGCAGCGACCGGGCCAGCAGCGTCCGAACCGATTGGGGCGTGCCGACACTGTCGAACAGCCGGTCGAGCAGCGGTCCCCCGGCGGCCGTGAGACTGATATCGCCATCACCGGCGATGTGGGGCGCTCCTGGCTTGCCGCTCAGCGCCAGCGACAGGTCGAATTTGGCGCCGCCAAGATTTGCCGCGGCGAGCTTGCTCAGCTCGACCGAGCCATCCCCCCATTTGCCCTCGAGCTCGAGCTTTTGCCCGTTGAGGCCGAAGATGGTCGCCGTGTCGGCGGCCAGCGAAATCGCCCCTTGCGGGAACGTCAGCGCCGCGCCAGCGTCCTGCTGCAGGTCCGGCACCAGCGCCAGCAGGGCGGCGCTGTCCGCCTCGCTGAGATCGGTGAACTGCCCGGAAAGATCGATGCGTCGATCGGTCCCGAACCGCACCAGCGCCGTCAGCGCGTGCGTGACCCCGTCCAGCGTCAGCTTGCCGTCGGTGAGGGCCATGGTTTGCCCGAGCAGCGACACTTTCGAGGCGAACGAACCCGGCATATTGAACAGCGGATTGCCCGGCGGCGGCTTTCGCCACAGCGCGGCAAGCGCGTCGAGCCGATCGGCCCCCACCGTCAGCGTCCCGGCAAAGCTCGGCCGCCCATCGGACGCGCCGAGCTCGCCTGCCACCTTGAGCATGCCGTTGCCGGGCAACTGGCCGGAAAAGTTCTTGATTGCCCAGCCATCCTTGTCCGCCTCGGCATCGAGACTGACCTTGCGCAGAGTGAAGGACCGGAGATCGAGCTCATCAACGGTCGCCGTCAGCCGCCCGGCTATCGGAGGGACCGGCAGCGCCGGGATTTCGCCCAGCATTCGTACCAGTTCGTAGGGTTGCGGCCCCTTCTCGGTCGTCGCATCGCGCGGCGGCAGGGCCCACACGCCGCTCGCAACGGTGGCCGTAAAGCTCGGCGTCGCCCCAAGCTGGATACTGCCCGAGCCGGTAAGTCGCACCACGCCCCGATTCTCGTCGGGGATCAGCGTGAAACTGGGGAGCAGCGCTTGTTGCAGTGTGGCATCGAGCTTGCTGGTAAAGGTCAGGTCGCCGATGACGCCATTGGCATCCTTGCCCAGGGGCGGCGCCTGGCGATAGGTGAAGTCGCCGGTGAAGTGCGGCACCCCGCTGGTGTCGAGCGCCCCAGCAATGCTGATCGAATAGCGATTGCCATCTGGCGCCAGCAGCAGCGACACCTGCGTCGCCCCCTTTTCATCGAGCAGCGCGCTGGTCAGCCGTACGCCGAAATGCTGCTCGCCGTAACTGCCTCCGCCGATAAACCCGAACGGCCCCCGGAGCGCCCCGATGGTCAGCTCGCCGTCGATTCCCTCGATAAGGTAATCGCGCCCGGTGCGCGCATCGGCAATCCTGAGCGTGCCGACCTCAACCGCCGCATTGGCGACCGACAGGCTGGTCGAGGCGCCGGCGCTGGCCGGTTTGAGACCGGTGTCGACCGTGCCGTCCTCGCCGATCCGGACCTCGATCACCGGATGGTCGAGCACCAGCTTGGTCATGGTGTAGCGATCGCGGAGAAAATCCATCAACGAGAAGTCGGCATCGGCCGATTTCACTGCCGCCACCGGCTTCCCCTTCGGGCCGATCGACACCTCGTTGAGCACCAGATGCGGCTCTGGCAGCAGCGCGAAGCGAATATCGCCGTTGATGCGGACCTCGGTGCCGAGCGCTCCGCTGGCCAGCGCTTCCATGCGGCCGCGATAGTCGCCCCACGGGATCAGCCGTGGCACGATGAACGCCGCCCCCAGGACCAGGATGGCGAGCACGCCGATCACGATGTAGAGACGATTCAGCACCCGACGGTGAGTCTCCCTGAGGCCGGCCCAGTCTAGCGGGGGACCGGCAGAAATGGGTACACTTTTGCGGCTCGATGCCGCGACAGGCAATTAACGCGAGCTTCCATTTCGATGCCATCGGAATGGCGGGCCAAGGCCAGGCGCACCATCGCCGCAGGCCCTTGGCCACGGTCGACGGCAATATTGTGGCCCGTCACGCGCGCGCGGGCCCGCCTCGCGTATACATTGAGCGGGCCCGCGCCTATATAGCGCTGATGAGAACAAACCCGGATTCGAATCGGCACGATGGCTGCTGAACCGCAACGCCTCGACAGTCCGCGACCGGGAGCGATCACCGGCCAGTTCGGCCGCCGCGACGCCGGTTACCTCGAAGGGCTCAACGCCGAGCAGCGCGAGGCGGTGCTGACCACCGAGGGCCCGCTGCTGGTGCTGGCCGGCGCCGGCACCGGCAAGACGCGCGTGCTGACCACCCGCATCGCCCATATCCTGACGACGCGCAAGGCCCACGGCAGCCAGATGCTGTCGGTGACGTTCACCAACAAGGCGGCGCGCGAGATGAAGGAGCGCATCGGCCAACTGGTCGGCGCCGGGGTCGAGGGCATGCCCTGGCTGGGCACCTTTCATTCGATCGGCGCCCGCATCCTCAGGCGCCACGCCGAGCTGGTAGGGCTCAAATCCGATTTCACCATCCTCGATACTGATGACCAGATCCGGCTGATCAAGCAGTTGCTTGCGGTCGAAAACCTCGACGAGAAGCGCTGGCCGGCCCGCCAGTTCGCCGGCCTGATGGACAACTGGAAGAACCGCGGCCTGCTACCGAAAGACATATCGGCCGCCGAGGCCAGCCAGTTCGCCAATGGCCGTGGGCAAAAGCTCTACGCCGCTTATCAGGATCGGCTGAAAGTGCTGAACGCCGCCGATTTCGGCGATCTGCTGCTCGAAAACATCCGCCTGTTCCGCGAAAACCCACAGGTACTTGCCGAATACCACGCCCGTTTTCATTACATGCTGGTCGACGAGTACCAGGATTCCAACGTCGCCCAGTACCTCTGGCTGCGCCTGCTGGCGCAGGGCAAGGCGGCGAGCGAAGCCAATATCTGCGTCGTCGGCGACGACGACCAGTCGATCTACGGCTGGCGCGGTGCCGAGGTCGACAACATCCTGCGCTTCGAGAAGGATTTTCCCGGCGCCAAGGTGATCCGGCTGGAGCGCAACTACCGCTCCACCTCCAACATCCTCGCCGCCGCCTCCCACCTCATCGCCCACAATGAGAGCCGGCTGGGCAAGACCTTGCAGACCGACGTCGGCGAGCCGGGTGAACTGGTCGGCGTCACCTCGGTCTGGGATTCCGAGGAGGAAGCGCGCCAGATCGGGGAGGAAATCGAGCAGTTCCAGCGCCAGGGCGAAAGCCTCAATTCCATGGCCATCCTGGTCCGCGCCTCGTTCCAGATGCGCGAGTTCGAAGAACGCTTCATCACCCTTGGCCTCAACTATCGCGTCATCGGCGGCCCGCGTTTCTACGAGCGCCGCGAAATCCGCGATGCCCTCGCCTATCTGCGCCTCACCATCCAGCCGGCCGACGACCTCGCCTTCGAGCGCATCATCAACACTCCCAAGCGCGGCATCGGCGACCAGACGCTGAAGCAATTGTTCGACACCGCCCGCGCCCAGCACATCCCGCTGCTCGCCGCCACCCGCCTGCTGGTCGAGACCGAGGAGTTGAAGACCAAGCCGCGCACTACCCTGCGTG